>WNGG01006706.1_pt1 | contig 12796 bp, 4 predicted proteins | sample 5400661 | NCBI WGS metagenome assembly WNGG01 (sample SAMN13153372, study PRJNA577476) | soil metagenome | isolation source: 100 cm soil or saprolite under Garry oak tree replicate 1 | place: USA:California | collected 2016-06-15 | reverse complement strand
AAGCAGTTCACCTTCGCGCAACGCATCAATCGCTTAGCGTACGACCATGAAATACGAGGAGCGGATGGCAAGCTCTTCCGCTTTCAATCCCATCAGTTCCGCCACACGGTCGGAACGCGCATGATCAATCTGGGTGTGCCCCATCACATCATCCAACGGTACCTCGGCCATCTCGGGCCGGAGATGACAAGTCGTTATGCGCACATCCATGACGCCACCATGAAAGAGAAACTATCCGAGTACCTGCAAGGAACGTTGGTCGATGTGACAGGGAAAACGGTACCGGAAAGCGGACCGCTCGATACTGCTGATCTGCAATGGTTCACCCGCAACGTTCTCGCTCAAGCGCTGACGAATGGTTACTGTACCATTCCGGTTGTCGCCGGTCCGTGTCCTCATCCGAACGCTTGCCTGAACTGCACTCACTTTCGCACGGATATCAGCTTCCTGGAAATCCACAAGGCGGAGCTTCGAGAGACTGACCGAGTGATTGCCAAGGCAAACGCGAACGGATGGATGCGGCAAATCGAAATGAACGAGCAGAAGCGAAACAACCTCTTTAACATCATCACGTCCTTGGAGCGAGCAAATGCGTAGAAATATAACTGGTCTCAAACGGAGCGCACGACTGCGCAGCCAACAAGCAATGGAGCGCGCCCTGGCAGCGCTGCACCGCATGGATGCTTCTGACCGAGAGATTAACTTCAGAACTGTGGCCTCCGAAGCAAAGGTGTCAACGGCGTGGTTGTATGGTCAGGAGGAGCTGCGCGTTCATATCATGCGTTCGCGTAAGACGACGTCTCACATGGTTCCTCCCGCATCCGCCTCACAAGATCGCGAGCGTCTGTCCAGACAGAATATCGTGGCGACGCTGCGGCTTCGTATTAAGGCACTTGAAGAGAGGAACCGAGAACTGACCACGCTTCTGGAGCTTGCCTACGGGAAGCTTGCCTTGGCACGCGAGGAAACGTCTCCGTAGGAAGTTCATTTTGAACGATTCTCTGGAGTTTCTCGTCGCACGAGGAGTCTGCAATCTCAGTGGTTAGGGCGTACGGAAGAATGCGAAACCTTGCTAACTTTAGGATGGGCCGTAATTACGGTAACAATCGAAAAAGGGAGGGTGGCGGGTTATAAGCTCAAGGGAGTTGGCATTCCAATTCTGCCTGCGCGATCGTGGGCAGCAACTCGCCAAGAGCAGGATAGTTCTGCGTTACTGTTCTAGTAGAACCTCAAAACTTGACTAAAGGTAAAAACTAGCGTCGTCTAACCTAGCTTTCAATGGCTATTGCAACCAGAAGGAAATCTCGTGTGAGCCAGCCGCCGAGGGCGATATCGGCCCCCTCTCACATCTTCAGCGAAGCTTCTGAGATTCTGGCAACTCTGGAGTACAATGCATTCCCTATCGACGGGAGACAGGGATGGCTTGGAGCAGCTTGAAAGGTCGACTGGGTGGGATGCCGCTGGTCCTTGCGGGTCCGACCTACGGCAGGTTACGGAACATGCGGTAACGTTGTGCTGGTTTCCAGCGGCGCCAGCGACCTGTTTGTCACGTTGGACGGTCCGGACACATCGTCGCTTTGATGTCCCAAGGCCCAAGGTTAAGAGATGGAGAAGCTCGCCGACAGATTGAAGCAGGGCAGCCCGAACGTGCTTCCGCTGGTCCTTACTGGTCCGATTCTCCGTCAAGTGACGGACAGCGCCGTAACAGTATGGGTCGCCGTCCTTTGGCCCGCCAAGGTCACGCTGACTGTCTACGACAAGGACGACGCCTCCGCGGACAGGATCATGATGCAATCGGCGCCCCGTACGACGACCGGGGTGGGGCACAACCTACACATCGTCGCGGTGACGGCACGCGCGGCGCCGAAGACGCTCAAGGAGGGGAACATCTATTTTTACGACCTGGCCTTCACGCCAGGACCTGAGGTTGACTCTACCGGCGGGGGTAGGTTCGGATTTGGCAACCTGTCGCTGATGAAAGCGATCAGCCCCCCCACAGCGGCCAATCCGAGTCCCATTACGTATCTGTCGTACAAGCTGCCAAGCTTCACGCTGCCACCCAAGGATCCCACTAACCTCAGAATCATTCACGGCTCATGCCGCATGCCACACGCCGACGGCGACGATGCACTTTCGATGCTCGACGACTTAATCCGAGCGCACGCTGATAACGTGCTCCTCCGCCCCCAGCAGCTGCTTCTGACGGGCGATCAGATCTACGCGGACGACGTCGCCGCCGTGCTGCTGATGCAGTTGATGGACGCGAGCCAGACGTTGCTCGGCTGGACGCCGGAGGAGGTTCTCCCTGCCTTCGGCCCGAAGGGGACTGCTCACAAGCCAAGCGAACTCGTTCCAATCCAGCGGCGGCAGCTGCTCACGGCGGTAGGTTTCACCTCGGATGATCTCGGCAGTCATCTCCTCTCGCTTGGCGAATACCTGTGCATGTACCTGTTCGTCTGGTCGGACACCCTTTGGCCAAAGGCGCTGCCTACGGAGGACGAGGTGAAAGCGAGCCGGGATGCCAGCGCGGTATATGACGAACAGTACCGGAAGGCCACTTTCGTCCCTTCCTCTGAGGTCGGGTTCCTGATGAACTATGCCACGAATAGGGACTTGGACAAGATCGACGACGACCGTAAGGACGTCGAGAATTTTCGCCTGGCGCTTCCCGCTGTCCGTCGCGCTCTCGCCAACATTCCGACATACATGATCTGTGACGATCACGATGTCACCGACGATTGGAACAGGACCCGCGACTTCTGCGCAGCCGTGTACGCTAGTCGGCTCGGCCGGCGGGTGGTCCAGAACGCGCTGGTGGCCTACTCTCTCTGCCAGCTGTGGGGCAATACGCCCGAGCAATTCGACGAGTCCGCCCCGAATTCGGCGGGAATGCAGCTGCTCCAGCTCTTGAATCATGGCGCGGGAAACGGGTCGAGCTACGACGGCAATTCGTCCCAGCTCCAGGTTTACGTGGCGGTACACGACGATGACAAAGTGAAAATGCGGACGGACAAGGGGCTCTTCCACGACCCCGGATCGCTTCGATACAACTTCACTATCGAGGGGCCTGGGCACCAGGTAATCGTGACCGACACCCGAACATGGCGCTCGTACCCGGCGGGCGGCACCGATCCGTCGTTTCTACTGCCGAAAGATAAAGTGAATGATCAGTTCACGGAACAGATTCTGCATACGCCCCCTCTCAATACCCCCGACACGCCGGATCGCGTTCTTCTCGTCGTGGTGACGACCAACGCGCCCGCGATCGAGCCCATTCGAACGGCGGACCGGCATCCCACGCTCGCTCACTTGGGAGATGGGGACAACGCAGACCTCTACGAAGACTGGGGGCTGCCTTCGGTGCCGTTCGATCGTCTGCTCGCGACACTTACGGACAAGTTGGACAAGGACCCCTCGGGCACGCGCTTCGGCTACGTTGTCCTTCTTTCGGGTGATGTGCACCATAGCTTCGCATCACGGCTCGTGTACCGGGCAACGGCGCGTTTTGAGGATAAGACTGCGCAACCGGCTACTGCGGTCTTCGCGCAGCTGGTGGCAAGCTCGTTCAAGAAGGAGAGCAAGGGCACCCGCGGGATTCACGATGAGGGCTACACGTACGCTCCGACCGGCGGCGGATTACTCGTTCCCGACCACGATCCAGAGGGTTACGTCGGCTGGAACGTTGCGTCGGGCAAACTAGCCGTTGGGACCGGAATTGATGTCTTCAACCTGGGCGCCGACGTCTTTGCAACCCACGACGAACCAACACGTCAGATTCTGCCGTGGCTGAATGTCTCCCAGGTCCCCAACTACCGATATAGACTCGACTATCTGACTCCCTGGGAGCGGTCTGACACGGTTCCGTCTCCGGCGGCGATTAAGTCTCCGCCCAGCGAAGCCACGCCGGAGGGGCGCAAGAAAGCCGCGGAGGCCTACAAAATGGCGCTTGCCGTAGCCCGCTTAACGAACAAACACCCCGGCAAACCAGAAGTCATCGGAAAAAACAACATCTCCGAGATCACCTTCAACTGGGGCCCGCCATTGAAAAACCAGCCGGGCGCTATTAGCACCCGGTTTGTTCTCCACACGGTCCGTTGGTGGGATCCGCGCACTCGCCCGGAGCAGCATTCGATAACTTACACAGTGTCCCTCAATCCGAATGATGTCATGTATCTCGACTTCAAGGCACGGGGGGAACCGTGAGCACGACGCTCACCGACGCTCTGGCTGTCGAAGTCGGCAAGCTCCTGAATCCGATCACCGCGGTGGTCGACAACCCGGACGCGCTCGGCGGTCTGCTCGCAAAGATTGGGGCCACTACAGAGGAGGCTGGGGGCGACGCGCTGGTCGCCGCGCTCAGTGCCGTCGTCGATCTGGGTGACCAGATCAAGCAGCTGGCCTCCCAGCCGTCGCTTTCGTTTGCGGGCGTCGCGGCGTTGCTCGATTCATCGCGCAGGGCGTTCGCGGCCGTCCGCGCTCTCGGGAGTGCGGGCGGGCCGACGGCGGCACTCGAGGGGTTCGGTCGCGATCTGGCGGACCTGATAGTCGCGATCTACCTCAAGAACTGGCATCCGCTGGCCCATGAGGTGGCCGTACTGGCGACGTTAATCGACCCGGTGGGACAGATCGATCCCCGGCCCGCCGTGGTAAATAACGGCGAGGTCGTGCGCATGCCGTTCCGGTTGGAAAGGTTCCGCTTCGATCGACTGGGCGCCCTGCTACGCGATCCGAAGGCCGCGTTGCGCGCCGAGTACGGCAGCGCGATGACCACAACCGCCGATGCGAACGCGATGGCGGACAAGTTATTCCCGCGCATCCGAGGAGTGCTGCGCGAGCTGGGAGTGCCATGCAGGTACGGATTTCCTGAACGAGACGCGCCGCTGCTGGGAGACGCGGCGCCGTACGTGGACCATGCCCTAATCGTCTACGCCGCTGATGTGCTAGCTGGTGCTAGCACCGAGGCCGGCGTGGTTCTGACGTTCTCTGCTGCGGATCAAGGGGACCTCGGCCTGGTCGTCAGCCCGTTCGGCGCGCTGACGGAGACCTGGCAGCTCGGGGACTGGAAGATCGAGCTCGACGTGACCGCCGACGTGGACGTCGTCGCGATCGGTCGCAACGGCCTCACACAGCTCGCGTCGCCGGGCACTGCCGAAGTGACCGGAAAGTTCACGGCGACGCTCCCGACTCCAACCACTGGTCCCGCCTTCTTGCTTGGCGCACCGACGGGCACACGACTTGAGATTGGGGGGGCGGATCTAAGCGTGCAAACGACGCTCTCCGACGCCAAGCAAACCCTTGCACTGTCCGGAGATGTCTTAAAGTCTGCGATTGTCATCGCCCCTGGTGATGGCGATGGTTTCCTCAGCAGCGTTTTGCCTGCGAACGGGTTTCAAGCCAAGTTCGATCTCGGCGTAGCGTGGTCGAATGATGGTGGCTTGACCTTTAAGGGTGCGGCTGGTCTGGATGCGACGCTCCCGGTAGGAATTTCCATCGGCGGCGTGATCACCATTCCTACGGTTCATCTCGCTCTGCAAGCCGACGATACCGGGCTTGTCGCCGAGGTGTCTATTGGTATCGGCGTCTTGATTGGGCCGGTGCAGGCAGTTGCGGATCGGGTGGGGATTACGAGCAATATCACCTTCCCACAAGATGGTGGGAATCTTGGTGTTGTGGATCTGGCGTTTGCTTTCAAGCCACCCTCAGGCATCGGGTTGGCGATTGACGCGGCCGGCGTAAGTGGCGGCGGATTCTTGAAGCACGACGATGCCAAGCACGAGTACAGCGGCGTGCTGCAGCTCGAGTTCACGGACCTGGCGTTGCAGGCCTTCGGGCTGATCACCACTCAGGTTGCAGGTGGCGCGGGCTATTCACTGCTGGCGATGATCGATGCGGATTTCCCTCCGGAGCAGCTGGGTTGGGGATTCACGCTCAATGGTGTGGGTGGGCTGATGGCGGTGCATCGTAGTGCGTCGGTGGATGCGCTGCGGGCTGCGTTAAAGGCGGACAAGCTCTCGACCATCATGTTTCCGAAAAACGCGATCACGAATGCGCCCCAGATTCTGGCGCAGCTCGACACGTTTTTCCCGACTGCGCCGGGCAGATTTCTGTTCGGTCCGATGGCGTTGATTGGCTGGGGTACGCCTACGTTGTTGACCGCGGCGATAGCGGTGATCATTGAATTGCCAGAGCCGATCCGCATCATCTTGCTGGCCCGGCTGGCGGCACGCCTTCCGTCGGAATCAAACACATTGGTGCGTATCAATATGGATGCGTTGGGCGTACTCGATTTAGGCCAGAGCAGTTTGGCGCTCGACTCAACTCTGTTTGATTCGCGCCTGCTCAGCTTTGCTCTCTCAGGCGATATGGCTCTGCGCGCCAACTGGGCCGGGGAGCCTCGCGAGTTCCTGCTGTCCGTTGGCGGTTTCCATCCCCGGTTCACGCCACCCACGGGATTTCCGACGCTCAAGCGGCTGAGCATCGATATGAAGTCAGGGAGCGTGGCCACGCTTCATCTGGAAACGTATCTCGCGATTACTTCAAACACTTTGCAGATTGGCGCGAACCTGCACGCGGTGATCAAGGTCTCGGCTTTTTCGGTGGATGGTCATCTTGGGTTCGACGCGCTGTTTCAGCGCAATCCATTCCACTTCGATGGCGACATATCTGGGTCCGTCGCGATAAGCATTGATGGAGACGATCTGCTGTCGGTGAGTTTGGACGCGACCTTGACGGGACCTGCGCCCTGGCACATTTCAGGGAACTTCAAAGCACATATTATTTTTGTTGACGTTCACAAATCGTTTTCTTCTACCTGGGGAGACGATGTACTGGCGGAACTGATTGCCGCAGTGGATGTCGGGGCCCTATTGGCTATCGAGCTTGCCGACCCCCGGAGCTGGGGTGCGCAGCTTGCCGACGGGACACCCGCGCTGGTTTCAGCGCGGAACGTGCAGAATGCGGGGGTAGTAGTGGCGCATCCGTTAGCACGGCTGGAAGTGCACGAACGCACGGCTCCTCTAGGATTGGATATCTCGCGTCTTGGTGGTGCGCCGCTATCGGGAGCGAACCATTTTGCGATTACGGATTTCCGTATTGGTGGATCAGCCGTTCCGGGCGAGAGCGTGCAGGATGACTTTGCGGCGGCAGAGTTCTTCGATCTGAGCGACGACGAGAAGCTGGCGCGACCGTCGTTTGAGCGGCATGACGCGGGCGTGCGCTTGAGTGGCGGATTGGTCAGCAGCGGATCGCCGGTCAACAAGGAAATCACGTATGAGACCTTCTTTATAGATGAGACTGGCGGCGAGCCGCGCACCGATCCTGGCACGCCAGTACAAAAGTGGTTTCTGACCGATCTGCAAGCTGTGCTCAGCAGCGGGTCCGCCGCACTGGCGACGATGATGCGCGCCGGCAACCGCCGCTACACCGCGCCCGGCAATCCCATACGCGTCGCCGAGCCCGCCTTCGTATTGGTGGATGCGGACACTCTCGCGCCGGTCGGTATCGGTCCTACAAAAGGAGCTGCGTACAGTGACGTGCGAGCCCTGTTAAATCAGGAACTGAATCGTGTCCCGGCGCAACAGGGACACCTGCAAATCATTGCAACTCACGAAATGGTGGCTCCCAATGCCTGATCCGCCACTGGCCTCTTATTCGATCGTCCCGTGGGTCCGGCGCGGACTTGCGTCGCTGATTGCCGGTACACCTACGACCAACTACGCTTCGCTCCCGGTTTCGCTGGTGGTGAACGATGCGGCGGTGACGGTTCCGTCGGTGCGATTGCTGGGACCGGGCGACATCACTTCACTGGATGCACGCGCAATCATTCGAACCGACCCCCAAGACGGGGCTGACGCGTTCGAGCCCAACTACTTGGCAAGCATCGACCTGGTCTTGCCGGACCTGCCGTGGATGTTCACGCCGGCAGCTACCGTCAACGGAAGACTGCGCCCGTGGATTTGCTTGGTAGTCCTACCAGACACCCAGGGTGTCACACTTCAAGTGCAACCGGGGGGGCCAGCCATATTGCGGCTGGAGTCGCCAGTCGTTCCACTGAACGAACTCCCGGATTTAGATCAGATCGATGCTTGGGCACACGCGCAAGTGACTGGCGACAGTCTTTCCGGCGCGGCCTTAAACTCGGCGCTGGATGGAAATTCCGCCGCTCGATTGGCGCGGTTGATTGCGCCACGTAAGCTGGAGGCAGGAAAGTCGTATATTGCTTGTGTCGTCCCGACCTATCGAGCGGGCGTAAACGCGGGCCTCGGACTTCCGGTAGACGACAATGATCTTGCTCCTGCCTGGGATGCCAATACGCAGGCTCCGTTCGCGCTGCCGGTCTACTATCAGTTCCGCTTTCAGACCGGACCGGATGGCGACTTTGCTTCGCTCGCGCGCAGGATTCAGCCACCGAAGTCGCCGCTTGACGCAGGCACCAGACCCATGGACGCGAGCGAGCCCGGGTTTGGATTGGCTCCTATTGCAGGCGTGATGCTCGGTCTGGAAGGCGCCCTTCGTACCGTCGGCAGTCAACCCACAGCGTGGCAGGCCGGAGCGCAAGCTACGTATGCGGGCGAACTGCGGCAGGCGTTGATTCCGCTGCCTGCTCCAGATCCCGTGGTGTCTCCCCCCACCTACGGCCGCACGCAGAGCGGTTCGGATCTTCCCGCTGACAATGCGCCTCCGGTGTGGTTGGGCGAGCTTAATTTGGATCCGAGAACGCGCGCTGCCTCCGGGGCGGGCTCGCAGGTGGTGCAACGCGACCAGGATGCGCTCGTCGCTTCCGCATGGGAGCAACTCGGCGAAATCCGCAAAGCCAATCAGTTATTGCGGCAGGCGCAGCTGGCGCGTCAGGTGTCGGTATCTTTGAACCAGCGTCATCTACAGACCGTTTCTGGAGATGGAATCTACCTGCAAATCACGGCGCCGCTTCACGGCAGGGTGAGCCTGTCCCTGGGCGGCGTGAATGCTACCTTACGCAGTCATCTTGACGCGAGTCGCGTACCGGATGGCGCAGTATCGGCGGCGATGCGAAAGCTGGCGCGACCGCGTGGCGCAATCGGGCGCAGCTTGAATGCAGCGGGCCCTTCGCAGATCGTTGATCGGCTCAATCTGCCGGCAGAAGCGGCAAAAGCTCTTGCGGTCGCAGGCCCGGTGCAAACGCCACGTGGCATGGTGGCGTTCGATGACATTCTGCCTGCGGTTCAAGTCAATAAGATGACAACGGCTGCGCTGCGGACCGCGGTCGGCTGGAAAACATCGGTGGTCGTCTCTCCGGTCACGCCTCCGGTCGCTGGTGCAGTTGCCCCGGTGGTCGCTCCTGCACATCCCGTTGAGCCCGTTATAACCCATCCGATCTCGCCCGTTGGGATCACGACAGGTCCACCGCTCGTCAACTGGGGCGATGATCCTAACGTTCCTGACCTTCTGAAAGAGGTACGTCCGAACCTGCCGCCACCAGTAGTGTTTCCTCCCGACCAGCCTGGCCTTCTAAAGATGGAGGAGAATTTTCGGACCGCCGCGAGTGCAATCAGCGGGTACCTTAATCCCACGTTGCCGCCAGTCACACCTGATCCGCCACCGCTCGGTGGCTCACCTGCGCTAGCACCCATCCGCGCGCAATTAGCCGCGCGCATCAATCCTGAGGACACCATCCGCGCGCGGGTTAATGCTCGTATTCCGGTTGGATTGGGTCCCGATCCACTCCAGCCGATTACCGCCGGGCCACAATTTCCCCAGCCCATGTATTCCGCGTTGGCGGAACTCTCGGCGGAGTGGATGCTTCCTGGAGTTGCGAATGTGGCGATGGACACCGCGACGCTGCTCGAGACCAATCCGCGATTTGTAGAGGCTTTTCTAGTGGGTCTCAATGAAGAACTTGCGCGCGAACTTTTGTGGCGCGAGTTTCCTGCGGACCGGAATGGAACCTACTTCCAGATTTTTTGGGGCGCGACTGTGAATGGGGCGCCTGCGCCGGACATCCCGCCGATCGCCGCCTTCGATGCCAGCGGGGACCTTGGTGATCATACGGCGGACCACGCGACTGGAGGCCGCCTCGTGTTGCTGATTCGGGCTGAGCTTTTCCGCCGCTATCCGAATGCGCTGGTTTCAGCCGCGCCGGCACAATGGAATAGTGACGGCCGCACTCGGAGTCTGGGCGCAACCCGGGAGTGGCCCATCTTTCGGGGTGAGATCGCGTCCGATATTGTTTTCTTCGGATTCGATATCGACGACCCAAGAGGGTCCGAGGACCCGGCCGCCGGAAAGCCCGGCTGGTATTTCCTGATTGAAGAACACGCGACTGAACCACGCTTCGGATTGGAGCCGGAGACCAGCACTTCGCCGAATGGATCATGGAACGATTTAAGTTGGAATGATGTAGTGCTCAATCATGGGTTTCTGAGCACGGCTTCCGCGCCGTCGGCGCCGTCCCGCGAGGGTATCGCATGGGGACAAGATGGAGCGGCCATGGCCTACATCCTGATGCGCAGGCCTGTGCGCGTGGCACTTCACGGGCGGGCACTGCTCGGGTCTGGAGGCGCATGAGTTCGGGACCCACTTCGACTCTCAGCCCATTCGTTCGTGGAACCACGGACGCCCGGGTCTTCTTTCTGCAAACTGGCGTACGCCGGCTGGTGCCGGACAAAGCGACGTTGGGATTCATGTTGGCTGGCCAGACGGTGCGCACGCTGAGCGATGCCGAGTTGACGGCGATCCCGGAAGGTTCACCGCTACCTACTCGACAGGACGGGACGCTAATGGCGGCGAAGGTGGCTTTCCCTCTGCCTTCGAGGCCGTTGTACTTCATGTCCGGCGGCGTGCGAAGACGTGTCGCCGATATCGAAACGCTAACTGAGATGATCACCGGGGGAACGCAAGTGCTTGAGGTCTTGCCCGCGGACCTTGCGGCGATTCCCGAAGGAGCGCTGCTGCCCACTCGTCGCGACGGCGCGCTCTACCGAGGTGCTGGCGCCGTCTACGCTTTTCTCATTCAGAGCGGACACAAGCGAGCTGTTCCCGACGCAACAACATTGCGCGATTCCGGGCACGACGTGACAAGTTTGCTTTCCGCGTCGGCCAGCGACTTGGCTTTGTTTCCCGACGGAGCAGCGCTGTCCTCCACCAGCCGCTTTCTGAAACCGCCGTCCGCCAGCGTTCCGCTGGTCTTGCTGCCTGTCCGTCTGGAAACGCGCTTTCAAGGCAGTGAATTGTGGTTGCGGATTTATCCGGACGATGTGCACGTGAACAGCTTCGAGCCCGAACTCACTACGGAAGAAAGTACTGCGCGCGCGAACTTCCTGACGCAAGCTCAGGGCGGCGATGATGCGGCTCAGTCAGCATTCACTGCCCTGGCAGCACAATTCGGACCGCAGCGAGCGGCGTGGATCGCAAGCGCGAACGCGCAACCCGGCGCGAAGGCTGCGCAATGGAGTCAGGCTCCTTTTACCAATATCCTTCCGGAGCGATGGATTGTGATCGGCTATCAGGGCAACGCGCCAGGACAAGTCCTGGCCATCGGCCCATCTATCTCCGACTCGCTGGTCATGGGCCCCGATCCCAACGGAACTGGCCCCACAAGCGATGAAGGTATGCGCTGGGTTACAGATTTCGACCGCGCAATACAGGTTGGGATGGCTTTCCGCATCACGCTGAGTCCGGCCCAACAGCGCGGATTCAATCGCATTGTAGTGCTCGGCTTGCGCAGCGACCTGGACGTGCAACAGTGTGCTCAACGTCTCAGCGATTTATTGCAGTCGCATCACTACACCGACGGATTGGAATTGTTGGCGCACAACGCGCCCACCAACAACACCGAAGATGTGAAGTCGCAACTAACCACGCGAGACCCGAACTATGCCGGGCTCTACGCGCTGGAGCAGGGCCCGCCGCTCTGTCCCGCTCGGCCCACGGCGGATGGCGATCGCCTGGCGCGTGCGCTGAGCGTTCCGCCGGCTTTGCTGGCGCACGTACAAGGCGCCGACGGCGATCTGGACGAGCAGGCGACCGCAATGAATGCGGTTCTTTGGCCGGCTACATGGGGTTACTACCTCGAGCAAATTGTGACCGGAGCCATCCCGAACCCCGACGTGATTCTGCCTTCAGCCCGCGACCACTTCACCGCGCACGTGCGGGCGCGCGGACACTTTCCTACCCTGCGGATTGGCCGGCAACCCTATGGGATTCTTCCGGTCTGCTGGAGTGCGCAATGGAAGTCGCTCGAAGGCCGCGCTCTGGACGGACCGCTGATGTCGCTTTTGTCCCGCATGCGTGCCACTTGGGAAAATTCAGTTCCCAATGTGCCGCGCATTCCCGGCGCGCAGGATCCCGAAGCCGCGCTGGTGAGCCTGCTGGGGATGACTCCTTCGTCGCAGAGCTACGCCACGCGAAGTATGATTGGCCCCGAGTACAACCTTACATATTGGAGTTTTGTGCGGCAGGACCTTCCCAAGACTTGGTGGACCGCTCTGACCGCGAAAACGCTGGTCGATGCCAGCGACCTGTCCACTGTGATGGCCAACACGCGCCTGGCCAACGTTTCCTACTTGAAGACCCATCGGCCCCTGTCAGACCTTATGGTTGCGCCCGCGCCTCTGGATTGCGTTCCTGCGCCCGCTTACGTCGCGCAACTCATTTCGCTTGGCTGGCAGGCACTACGTGATTACGCGATGCCACCTTCGCCCGTGCCTCTTCTGTTATTGCTGCTAAGGCATGCGGCGCTGCGCCAGTATCTGGATACCGCGCTTGACTTGCTCACCCGCGCGGGCGCGGCGCAGCCGAGCGAGCACTTGGAACCGGAGTT
>WNGG01010248.1_pt1 | contig 12797 bp, 8 predicted proteins | sample 5400661 | NCBI WGS metagenome assembly WNGG01 (sample SAMN13153372, study PRJNA577476) | soil metagenome | isolation source: 100 cm soil or saprolite under Garry oak tree replicate 1 | place: USA:California | collected 2016-06-15 | reverse complement strand
TTTGGCGCGAAAGCTCGGCGCGCATCATTACATCGATGCGACCGCTATGGACGTCGTGGCGGAATTGCAGAAATTTGGCGGTGCAAATGTCATCCTAGCGACCGCGCCGAACGCAGCCGCGATCTCTGCCTTGGTTGACGGATTGGCGCCCAGCGGCAAACTGCTAGTGCCGGCCGCGCCCGCCGAACCACTCACAATCAATGTGTTCTCTTTAATCATGCGACGGAGTTCAGTCGCTGGTTGGTATTCCGGCACCGCGAAGGATTCGCAAGACACTCTGGAATTCAGTGCGTTGAGCGGCCTCCATCCGATGATCGAGAAGTATCCGCTTGATCAAGTGGCCGAAGGCTACGAACAAATGCACAGCGGACGAGTGCGGTTCCGCGTCGTGCTAACTATGGCCTGACGAACTCAACTGAACGAATGGATTTGTCGAGTTCATTCAACGACCGTAATAAGAAGGAGGTTTTGTATGTCTACGATTACTACCAAGGACGGGACGCAGATCTATTACAAGGACTGGGGCACTGGTCAACCGGTTGTCTTTAGCCATGGCTGGCCGCTGTCAGCGGATGCTTTCGAAGATCAGATGTTCTTCCTGGCTTCGAACGGATATCGTTGCATCGCGCACGACCGACGCGGTCATGGACACTCGGGTCAGCCATGGAACGGCAACGATATGGACACCTACGCCGACGATCTCGCCGAGCTTGCTGAGGCTCTCGATCTGAAAGATGCGATTCATGTGGGCCATTCAACCGGCGGTGGCGAGGTGGTGCGTTACATCGGACGTCACGGCACTAGCCGCGTTACCAAGGCGGTCTTGATCGGCGCCATTACACCGGTGATGCTAAAGAGCGAAACCAATCCCGGCGGCTTACCGATGGCTGTCTTCGACGAGATTCGTGCGAACGTGCTGGCCGATCGTTCGAACTTCTGGAAGGACCTTTCCATTCCGTTCTATGGATTCAATCGACCCGGCGCGAAGGTTTCGGAAGGTCTGCGCGAATCATTCTGGCTGCAGGGGATGATGTGCGGACTTCCAGGCGCGTACTTCTGCATCAAGGCGTTTTCCGAAACCGATCTCACCGAGGATCTCAAAAAAATCGACGTACCGGTCTTGATCCTGCATAGCGATGACGATCAAATCGTGCCCATCGACGATTCGGCAAGACTGTCAGCGAAGATTGTTAGGAATGCGACGCTCAAGGTCTATCCGGGCGCGCCGCACGGAATGTGCTCGACTCACAAGGATCAGGTAAATACAGACCTACTTGGTTTCATAAAAGGTGAGCAAGCGGCGGTCGCGTAATCGCGAAATCCTCCGTAGTGATCGAAATTTTGTGCGAGCAACCGTCCGTTAATCGAGAAGCTTGAGCAGATGCGTCGCCGTGAACTTGCCGACCTTGCTGCCGACTGCGGTACCCACCTCGGTGCTGTTGCGCCAGTGCATGCCGCCCCACACACGCGCGTTGCCTTCCTCGGCATGAATCTCGTTGACGCTTGTGTAGTTGCGAACTGCGCCGCCATTGCCCTTGAACGCCAACGGGAATTGATCGGTGCCGAACCACACCGTGTAAAACCCCAGCACGCTCGCGCCGACCGTGCTGTGAGCCGCGGGATATTCGGGGTGGGACGGCGTGACGATGAAGGGTGTCCACGCCGGATCCGGTTCGGTCTCGGAGTTGCCATCGGTATCGCCCGCACGAATGGCAGTAACGGGCCGCCAGAACATGTAGGTGTACTTCGCGTCCCAACACGCGATCAAGGCATTCGTCACGGCAGCAATGCCAATCGCCTCGAAACGTGCGGCAGTCAACAGGTCCATCGAGCTCGCCATGCTGCGAACGTTGGCGCTCCACAGCGCGCTCGCTGATGGCGACCAGAATAGTGCAGTCGCAGACTGCTCGGCGGTTCGGCCCGTCTCGGTGGCCCGTCCGAGGTCCTTGACCTCGTTGTAGTTGATCGTGTAGTTCCGGCTGTTGAGCGCTGGTGGAGCAGGAGGACGGAAGCGCGAGGGGTCATCATACCCGAACGGCGTGACGAACTGGAGGAACGGAGTCTGCGGATTCGCGAATGCGGGTGGAGTCGGAATCCACACACCGGGGCCACTGCCGGGCGTGTAGCCCTCGAGCTCCGGATCGTTGCGGTGATCTCCAACGCGCTCCGCGAGCACCGCATTGGCTGCGGCGTCGCCGACCACGATGCCATCGGCGATCGCTTCAGGGCTCGCAGGAACGCCGGCGATCGACGTGTCATAGGCGCTGTTGATCGTCGCCGTTTTCGTCGGGAACTCGTTCAGTGCAACGATGTACGCTGCACGGATCGCCGCAGCTTCGGGTGATGCACCTGGAGCCGACGCGGGCTTCGAAGCGAAGGGTCGGTAAGGCCCGTCGAGGACCGCGTTCACGGCGTCAAACATCGCCATCTGTGCAATGGTGGTGCGGACCTGCGTGCGTAACGCGTTCTCGGGAACCGATGCTCCGAGCGACGTGAATCGGTTTCCCCAATCGTCGAGCACTGCCGGTCCTGAGAGGGCACTGACGGGCGTAATCGGCGCCTGGTCGCTCAATTGCCCGTTGGGACCGCTCGTCATGGCAAATAGAATTGCAGCAATAGTAAGCAAAATCTCAAAGGGCGATTTATTAACTTCGCTCCGAGGAGTAAAATGCCGAGCGCAGGGGATCCCCCGAGTGCGTTTTTGTCCAAGCGGCTGGTAGCCAGTGGTGAAGCTACGCCGACCCCTGCACCGATGTCCTTACCCGAACCAGAATTTTTTCGGAACTTTTCTTGAACGGGGTTATGAGCAGGCGAGTCAAACGTTTCTATGAGTTCGGCCCCTTCTGCCTGGACCCTGCCGAACAGACGTTGCTGCGTGAGGGGCGACCAATCCCACTAAGACCGAAGGTGTTCGACATCCTGTTGGTTTTGATCGAGAACCACGGCCACCTGGTGGAGAAGGAAAAGTTGATGAATTCCGTTTGGACGGAGCAGTTCGTCGAAGAAGGGAATCTCAACAAGAACGTCTCAATGCTTCGCCGAGTCCTTGGTGAAGGCGACAGCGGGCATAAGTACATTGAGACGGTACCTAAACGCGGTTATCGTTTCGTCGCCGATGTGCGAGAGGTGAATGACCATGAAGAGAGCGATTTAGTACTCGACGCGGACGAACAGCGATCGAGCGATTCACAAAAAGTTCCTAAGTATCCGGCGTCGGGATCGGAAACCACCCAGGCACGAACTCGACCATTCAACAGAACCTGGGTTCCTTTAATCGTTATAACGATAGTGCTCCTTGCAACGCTCGCGTATTTAGTCTTCATTCGTGGAAAACGTCCTCAGCCGACCCCAAACATCGCATCCATCGTAGTCCTGCCATTTCAGAATCTTTCGGACGACCCTGCTCAGGAATACTTCGCCGACGGTATGACGGATGCTCTGATCGGAGATCTCGCGCAGCTTGGATCGTTGCGAGTCATTTCCCGGACTTCAGCCATGCACTACAAAGGCACCAACAAATCGCTCCCGGAGATCGCCAGGGAATTGAAAGTTGATGCAGTGGTAGAAGGAACGGTGCAACGCTCCGGCGACCGGGTGCACGTGCGCGCACAATTGATCCATGCTGCTTCCGACTCGCACTTGTGGGCGGCCGAATACGATCGAGATTTGCGCGACGTCTTGGCTTTGGAGAGTGAAGTCGCTCGGACCATAGCCAGCGAGGTGCGCATCAAAATCACGCCTGCTGAACAACGACTATTGGCTCCGAAGAGAGTCATTGCCCGTGAAGCAATCGACGATTACCTGCAAGGCCGCTATTACTTAAACAGACGCACAGAACAAAACCTGCGTAAGGCCATCAAATTCTTCGAAGGCGCGATCCAGGCAGACCCAAACTACGCCCAAGCGTATGCAGGGCTGGCTGATTGTTATAACCAGCTCGGCACCGCGATGATTGGTGTATTGCCACCTTCAGAAGCGAGGCGAACTGCAGAAACTGCAGCGAGGAAAGCGCTCGAGATTGACAACGACGTAGCTGAAGCACACGCCGCACTGGGTTATGTGAATTATTTCAATTGGAACTGGACCACAGCCGAGGAAGAGTTCAAGCGAGCCATCGAACTCAACCCAAACTACGCCAGCGCACACAGCCAATACGCCCACTATCTCGTATGTCGTGGTCGCGTCGACCAAGCTCTTGCAGAGATCAATCGCGCCCAGGAGTTAGACCCGCTATCACTGTCCTTAAGTTCGAGAAGGGGATTCATCCTCACGAACGCGCGGCGCTACGAAGATGCTAGAGAACAACTCCGCCGCGTCATTGCAATAGATCCGAACTACTATGAGGCACATTGGGGTCTGGCACTTAACTGTTTCGCTAATAAGCAGGTCGATGAAGGGATCAATGAAGCTGAAAAGGCAGTTGCTGTTTCGGGACGTGCGCCCGCTGCGCTGGGAGTCCTCGGGTTGGCCTATGGTCTTGCGGGTCAAAAACGCAAAGCTAATGACGTGTTGAATGAGTTATTGCAATTGCAGCAGAAACGCTATGTCACACCGATGGCTTTCACATATGTCTACATTGGACTCGGGAACAAGGACCAAGCGTTCGCGTGGCTTGAGAAAGCGTATCAGGAGCGCTCCAATCCCATCGCTTTTTTCAAGGTCTCACCAACAGTAGATCCACTTCGATCCGACCCTCGCTTTGTTGACCTCTTACGACGAACCGGGCTGTATTGAGAATTACGATAACACTAGATCATACCCTCGTCAGTGATCCCAATGAATTCCCAGGTAGATGCGACTCTGCCCCTGGCAACATCAATTGTCTCAATCGAACCTGCGTTCAATTGTTGTTGCGTAGCACCAATCTTTCTTCATCGGAAGTTTCGGACGATGCAACTGACTCTGACTGTGATCCTATCTGGCAAGGTGGGCCAGATTAAGATTTGGTGTCTGTTTGGTGTCTATTATTGGAGAGCACTAGAGAGACTATATAGAATAGGGTGCATTGGAGAGAGCAGACCCAACTGATGCTGCCGAAAGAGGTTAACACAATTGATTTATTTTCAATAACTTAGCTCCATCGATGAGATCGAGTCCCCCCTTCGGCAAATCAACTTGTAAGTCTAATAGACGCAATCACTTTGCAGTCACCAGTGACATTGTGGGTATCAACCGTTTGAAATAGACACCAAGCGTTTTGCATCACTTCAGAGCTTCAAAGTGGTGCCGAGTTCCGGACTCGACACCCCGCCTCTAACATCTTTGGTTCCAGTCACTTTAAATTCTTGGTGTCTATCGACTCGGCGAAATGTGATCTGGCGACTAAGCTATCGCTTGTTTTTCGATCTCTTAGTCTCGCCGACGAGATGGCTATCTTGCGTGGCAACGGTCGTTGTCATTCTTAAACTCTGACGTCAAAACCTAGCAAGTTATTTCCGACTCAGCTACACTTGCGACTCCATCTAAGTGGACCCGAGCGGCGGGTTCCTTTCCAAGCAGGCAGCCAGCACCTTAAGAAAGCAGCAAGTGCGCACATCGATTTCGCCTGGCGATCGAGTAGGCCACTAGGAAATCCGTTCGGCGCGCGCGGGTGAGATCTATCTAACACCCCGGAAACAATCATCGCTTTTTTCATTTATTAGTTTGCCAAAAGAGAGACGCGCTTCGCCGTTGGATACCAGAGGGAAATCGAACCGCGCAGGTAGGGATGACTCCGCGGCGATCCTCGGTACCACGACCTGCTGCGTCGCATGGGGCTCGCCGGCTGCTGGGTCAGGCTTACGACCTGAAAGGTTCTTTCCCGGAAGCTCTCATTTCCTGGCCACGCCTATGCTGCGTCAGGTCAGCGAGATGAGGCGTTGCAAATGCTCAATCAACTGGCTGAGATTGCCGGGCACCGTTAGGTTTCGGCATACAGCGTGGCGATGGTTTATGCGGAACTCGGCGATAAGAATCAAGCGTTGAACTGGCTCGAAAAAGGCTATCAAGAGCAGGCTACAAAAATGGCCTTTCTTAAAATTGATTCCTTCTTCGACAACCTGCGCTCCGACGCGCGCTTTGCCGCTCTGATACGCCGCGTCGGGGTGTCGTAGTGAGATGCACAGAACATGAAACGTTGCCTTTAGGAGTTTCAGCCTCGTGAGAAATGATCAAACAAGCTTTTGGTGTCTTGTTGGCGTCTATGGCCGGCCAAAAGAATTGCGGTAGATCCTCGCATTGCACCCTCTCAAGTCGGGAACACTTCACTATGGGCCGGGTGATGCTACACTTGGCTCGTTAGATCCATTGGGATTGAGGTTAGCGCCGATGAGAATCCCCTCGTCTCCGCATGAAATAACCCAATTACTTGCCGAGTGGAGCAAAGGAAATCAGGCTGCTCTGGACAAGTTGTATCCGTTGGTCTACAAGGAGCTGCGCCGCCTGGCCCACGGCTATCTGAGGCGCGAGCGCAAGGGACACACGCTGCAGACCACCGCTCTGATAAATGAAGCTTATCTCCGTCTGGTCGAGCAAGAGCAGGTTCACTGGGCGAATCGTTCGCACTTTTTTGCCATCTCGGCGCAGATCATGCGCCGCATCCTAATCGATCACGCACGCCGATACGATTACATAAAGCGTGGCGGCGGCGCGCAGAAGATTTCCCTTGACGAGGCGGCCCTGGTGGCGAAGGAACGGGGGCAAGCATTGCTCATGCTGGATGAGGCGCTGAATACTCTGGCCGCGATCGACCCGCGCCGCAGCCACGTAGTTGAGCTGCGATACTTTGGCGGCTTGAACAATGAAGAGATTGCCGGCGTGTTGAAGATTTCCCAGAACACCGTGACCCGAGACTGGAACATGGCCAGAGCCTGGCTCTACCAGGAGTTACGCCGAAGTGTAGCCTGATGCAGCCTGAACGATGGCAAAAGATTAGCGGCATATTCAAATCGGCCCTCGCTCTCGAACCTGGGGAGCGTTCCGCTTACGTCGCGGCCGAGTGTGGCGCCGACGAGTCGCTGCGCCGCGAAGTTGAACGGTTGATCGAATCCCATCACCAGGCGGATAAAGAGAACTTCATCGAATTCCCGGCCGTGGCGGACGTCTCACCCTTGCTCGTCTCGGAAGACAGCGAAGCGGAAGTTACCAGGGACAGATTGGAAAGTGGGCAGCAGGTAAGTCATTACCGCATTATCCGGAAACTGGGAGTGGGCGGAATGGGTGAAGTCTATCTGGCGGAGGACATGCGACTCGATCGCACAGTAGCTCTGAAGATCCTGCCCGCGGATGTCGCCTCTGACAAACGACGGATGCAGCGCTTCAAGCAAGAAGCAAAACTCTCTTCGTCGCTCAACCAGCCAAACATTCTGACTATTTTTGAGTTCGGTGACACGGAGTCACTGCACTTTATCGCCAGTGAGTACGTCGATGGCGACACGCTCCGCGACCACCTTCGTGACACACGACTGAAGCTGCCGGAAATACTCGATATCGGCACTCAAGTGGTCGCCGCCCTCGACGCTGCGCACGAGGCCAGGATTATCCACCGGGATATCAAGCCGGAAAACATCATGGTGCGGCGCCGTGACAGGGTAGTTAAGGTGCTCGACTTTGGTTTGGCCAAATTGTCAGAACCGTCTGCGATAGGGGGCGGGGGGTCCAATTCGGAAGCGAAAACCCAGATGTTACTCCGGACCATGCCTGGCAGTGTGATGGGCACCGTCAGTTACATGTCTCCCGAACAGGCTCAGGGCTTGCGCGTTGATGAGCGCACCGATCTCTGGAGCACCGGCGTCGTCATTTATGAGATGGTCGCCGGCGCGCTCCCTTTCGCTGGTGTAACAAGCAGTCACACCGTGGTCGACATTCTCGAGAAAGAGCCCGCACCGCTCGTAAGTCCTGGCGGGCGCAAAGTGCCTCCTGAGCTGCAACGAATTGTCAGTAAGGCCCTGGCGAAGAACCCCGACGAGCGGTATCAGACAGCGAAGGACATGCTGATCGATCTCCGAAATCTGAAGAAGCGATCGGAGCTGGAGATTGAGATTGAGCGTTCAGCCTCAACTGGTTCGGGCGTCCTGCCTGAGACAAGAGACAGGAGTGTGATCCCGGCAACGGACTCAATAGCAGCACAGTCGAAAGCAGAGCAGAGCGAGAGCGAGCAACCTCCTCGCACAAAACTGATTGCCGGCATGGCGGTGATGTTGGTTCTTATCGTTGGTCTGATCATCGCTTCGAGCTGGTCACGGTTCCGGCGTGCGACCGCTGTGGCCCCGGCCACTGTCCCGGTAGCTGCTTCGGAACGAAAGCTTAGTTACTGGATGACGGTGCAAAAATATAGAAATGGCCGGCCATTCGAAAATCCCTTCCGACTTGCCGGCGAAATAAATTTCGAGAAGGACTACAGAGTCAGATTAAACATCAGCAGTCCGCAACCCGGATATTTGTACATCCTGAACGAAGGGCCTTCGACGGGTGATGGCGCATCCACGTTTGTCGTTCTCTTTCCATCAACGACCGCCAATAACGGCTTGTCTTATGTGGCTGAGAATCAACGGGTCGAAATTCCGGAGCAGAGCTGGTTCCAATTCGACGCCGAGCAGGGGACAGAAAAACTCTGGCTGATATTCTCCGCCGGCGCAGTCCCCGAATTGGAGGCGACAAAACAGTTTGCAAATCCGAAAGATCATGGCCTGGTCAGGGATGCGGGTCTGAAGGACAAGCTTTACGAATTCCTGCGAGCACACTCGGGCCCGAAGCCCGCGGTCGAGAAAGGTGACGAGCTAAAGCAGACGAGTCTGTCGATTGCTGGGTCTGTTCTGGTTCACGCCATTAGACTCGAACATCATTGATTTGTTCCCGACCGTCGCGTTAGCCGCCAACTTATAAACGATTGACCTTCGCCCATCTCGGGAATATGATGGGCCGCCTCGAACGCATTTAGCTTGTCAATCCAATCGAGCCTGTCGTTCGCAGCCATGTTTTACCTGGCATGCGCTGCCTTGGTGATTTTTCAAATAGATTCTCGCGTTAATGGGTAGAGGGAAAGGAAAAGGCGATGCTTTTGGTTATATGTAAGTTGCCGCTCTAACTGCTTAAAGGTTGTCCCAGAAAGGCAAAATCATCAGGACAGATTGAAATCAGCCTACAGATTCAAACTAAAAGAGGAGAAAACAATGCCAACCTGGAATTTCAATGTTACTCATCAGAATCAAACAACGGCCACTGGCAGCAAGAATGTAAGTCCGCCAGGAAACGGGCAATCAGTAACTATCCCGAACGTGCCGTGCTCCTGTGGCTACAATCACACCCTGGTCGGTACCCAGACCGCTGCGACCGCAATGTCTGGGTCTGGAGCCAATTCGGTTGCTCCTGCTAATGATCCACAAGCCAAGGGCTCTCCCATGGCGGACCCTGTTCCCAGCTGGGATGGTGGTCCAGTGAGCCCAGGCCCGGGTAAGCGCCGTCGTAAAAAATCGTAATTGTCTGGGGGTGCGGGTTTCGACGGTTGCCAGGGATGCCTCATGGATTCGTTCCGTGAGGCACCCTGCACCCTCTCAAACTAACCTTCCGCCGGGCTGGACCCGCCGATTTAAATCCTAATCTGAGACATACACCGTGCTGTACCAGGGAAAGCATCAAGCCAAGACTCGTGAATTACTATCAGGACGGACTATGAATCCGGCCGTTCTTCTTACATTGATGGTGTGCTGTTCCGGGGCTTACTCAACACTCTCTGCCGCAGCCAGAGGCCGAATACCGTCTCTAAATCAGGTGCAACACCGAGATGCTGAGATAAGAACGCTCGAAGTAGGTAATCCGATAAAGCGGGAAGCTGACGGAAATATCGTCCACCTCTACCGCGTATCGATTGACACCGGCAATTACATTCGGGTGGTCGTGGATCAACAGGGAGTCGACGTTAAGGTAACGCTGTTCGGACCAGACGGCCGGAAAATCATGCAGGCTGATGGTCCGAGTGGCGCAACAGGACCGGAACCACTCTCCACGATTGTCGAGGCGCGCGGAGAGTATCGCATTGAAGTGCGCTTGCCTGACAAAAAACCACTGGCCGGAGGTTATGTCGTAACCCTGGAAGCGTTGAGATCTCCGACGCAGGCGGATGAAGACAGGGTCGCAGCCGAGAAGCTCTTCTGGGAGGGTTACGAACTATTCAAGCAGCCAGCGATCGAGTCCAGGCGCAAGGCGCTGGAAAAATATCAGCAGGCGCTACCAATGTTTCGCGCTCAGAATGATCGCAGCATGGAGTATTACAGCTCCCTGGTGGTCGGCTTTATTTACCACTCTTCAGGCGAGTCGCAAACTGCGCTTGGGTATTACCGCTACGCCCTCAATCTCTGTAAGAGTTTAGGGAATAAGACCGATGAGCCGATATTACTCAATAATATCGGGGGTGTTTACGACACCCTGGGCGAGCCGCAAAAAGCACTCGCGTACTACGGCGAAGCGCTGGCCCTTTGGTCGGCCAGGAATGAACGCGGCCCGCAGGCTGACACGCTCAATAATGTTGGACTGATTCATTTCAAGCTGGGAGAGCCGCAGCAAGCCCTGGACTACTACAACCGATCTCTTACGCTTAAGCGAGAATTGGGTAATGCGGTAAAGATCGCCAACACTCTCAACAATATCGCGGTCGTCTACGCGATTCTGGGTGAGGAAGGACGCTCACTGGACTATCTCAAAGAGGCGCTCGATCTACAACGTCCGGCAAAAGACATTAGCGGGCAAGCGATTACGCATTATTTCACCGCCTATGTGCATGCCGCGCTGGGTGACCTGACAAGAGCTTTGGAAGACTACAATCAGGCGCTGTCTCTCCAGCGGACCGTCGGCAATCGACGCGGAGAAGGAATCACCCTCGATAGCATAGGAGTGGTCTTCAATTCACTGGGCCAGCGACAAAAGGCGCTCGAATATCATCAGCAGGCCCTCGACTTGCAGAGGGCGACAAAGGACCGTAGGTCTGAGGCAGCCACGCTCGAACATATCGGCTACGTTCATGCTCTCTCGGGCGAATTGGAACGAGCCGTCCAGGATTACGACAAAGCGCTCTCGTTGTGCCAGGCGGTGGGAGATCGGCGCGAAGAGGCAAATGTGCTCCAGGGCATGGCCCGCCTTGAGCGGGAACGACGCGACTTTCCTGCCGCACAAAAACATATTCAGGAAGCCATCGCGAAAATCGAGACGGTGCGTGGGCAGACAGACACTCAATTGCGCGCCTCTTATCTTGGCGTCAAGCATGACGCTTACAGTTTCTATATAGACCTCCTTATTCAGATGCATCGGTTGGATCCGTCGGCAGGGAACGATGCGACAGCATTAACAATCAGCGAACAAGCGCATGCCCGCAGCTTTTTGGAAATGTTATCAGAGGCTCAGGTAAACATTCGCGAGGGCGTAGATGCCACGCTGCTTGAACGCGAGCGTTCACTCTCTCAGCAGGTCAATGCCAAAGCTGAGCGGCTTATTCAAGCCCTCGAACAGAACGCCAAAGCTCGGGTTGAGGTGTTAAATAAAGAGATCTCCGAGTTGGAAGATCAGTATCAGCAGGCGCAGGCAGCGATTCGCAAGAGCAGTCCCGGCTACGCCGCGATTACTCAGCCTCAACCGCTCGGACTTAAGGAAATTCAAGCGCAGTTGGATCAGGGTACGATATTGATCGAGTACTCACTCGGTGAAGAGCGCAGCTACGCCTGGGCGATTACTCAGAATTCAATAAAGACTTACGAGCTGCCAAAGCGAGAGGTAATAGAGAAGGCCGCACGGCTGGTCTATGACTTACTTAAAGCTCGCAGTCAGCCGAAAGCAAGCGAAAACTCTCAGCAGAAGCAAGAGAGAATCGCGCAGACGGATTCGCAACTGCTCGCCGCCACAAAGGAACTAAGCCAAATGGTGCTCGGACCCATTGGTTCTGAACTGGGAGCAGAACGCCTGGTCATAGTCGCAGACGGTGCTTTGCAATACGTACCATTCGCGGCTCTGTCCGTTGCCGCTGGTCAGTTGTCAGTTGCACAACGTAGCCGCACTAACAACGGATCACAGACCATTTACAAACCCTTGATGCAGGATCACGAAATAGTTTCTCTGCCGTCGGCCTCAGCATTAGCCATCCAACGCCAGGGCCTTCGGAATCGCAAACCAGCGCCAAACGCCGTGGCCGTGCTCGCCGATCCGGTTTTTTCCGGCGATGACGAGCGGCTTGCCTCCCGAGCAAAGACCGCTACTGCAGGACAAGCCCAGGCCGACGGAGCTGCTAATACGCGAATCATCGAACATCTCGCTGACAACTCGGGCTTGATTATTCGGCGGCTGAAATTCACGCGTCAGGAAGCCAATCAGATCCTCGCCGAAGCGCCGCGCGCGAAGAATTTCAGCGCGATGGATTTCCGAGCTAACCGCGCCACGGTCACTGGCGGCGGATTGAGCAAGTTCCGCTACGTTCACTTTGCCACCCACGGGTATGTCGATAGCGAGCGTCCCGATCTATCGGCCATTGTTCTTTCGTTAGTCGATGAAGATGGTAAACCGCAGGACGGCTTTCTGCGGGCCCATGAGATATACAACCTGCACTTGCCGGCGGAATTGGTCGTGCTCAGCGCCTGCGAAACAGGTTTGGGAAAAGAGATCAGGGGCGAAGGTTTGGTCGGATTGACGCGAGGATTCATGTATGCGGGAGCGCGCCGCGTGGTGGTGAGCCTGTGGAATGTAAATGATAAAGCCACCGCCGAACTAATGACCCGTTTCTATCGGGGAATGCTGATAGAAAACAAAACCCCGGCAGCCGCCCTGCGCACTGCGCAGTT
>WNGG01006704.1_pt1 | contig 12797 bp, 11 predicted proteins | sample 5400661 | NCBI WGS metagenome assembly WNGG01 (sample SAMN13153372, study PRJNA577476) | soil metagenome | isolation source: 100 cm soil or saprolite under Garry oak tree replicate 1 | place: USA:California | collected 2016-06-15 | reverse complement strand
GGTAGCAAAATTAAGGGCAATTGATAATGCGTGCGTACGGTATTAGCCACACCGTTCGATGCGGCTACTGCTGGAATCGATCATGTGCCAACACTGGTTTTCACCACGTAATTCTCCATTCGCTCAATCATCGATTGGGCGGCAAACAGAACTGTGCATTCGTCACAACCTATCCACTTCTTCCGCGGATAAACTATTGTTCTTATCCCGTAAACGACGCCGTGCCGTTCTTCGCCTAGCCTCCGCGCGAGACCGGAGTTCGGAGAGATTCGTTCCTCCGCTACCCATGCCAAAGCAACTTCCTGGCGCAACGAGGTCAGCGTCAGTACTGTGCCCCTTGCCAATTTCACCTTGCGAAATGGTCCTAAATCCGTTCACGCAGCAACGCGGGAAGATCCAGCACCAGCGCCACGCCGCCATCACGCAGCTCGGCTGCGCCTGCAACGCCGATCCACCGCGCCGCGTAACAGCCCAAACTGCGCACCAGCACTTCCTGAGTTCCTTCAATGGCGTCCACCACAATGGCTATGTGTTTAAAGGGCGCGCCGCTGTCGGGAAGCTGGCAGATAAGAACGTCTGGCTTCCCCGCGCCTTGCGCCTCTACATCCGATTCGGCCAGCAGTTCTCGCATGTTAGCCACCGTTAACACTTCATCTTGCCAACTGAGGGATTCTTCCTTTTCGGGCCCTTCTTTTTGATTGGCGCCGATCTGAAGACGAGCAACGATTTGACTGGCATCAACGCAGTAACGAAAACTATCTACAACGATCACTAATGATCGCAAAACCCCAAACGTAGCCGGCAGATGAATTTCAAATTCCGAGCCCTTTCCGGGCCGGGTCCGCACTCGCACGGCGCCGCCGGCCTGTTCGACTGCGCTCTCAACCACGTCGAGACCAACGCCCCTGCCTGACACGCTCGAGACTTTTGCCGTAGTTGAAAATCCGGGCCGGAATATCATTCGTAGACTCTGATCCATATTGAGAGTTGTGCCCTGCTTTATAAGGCCGAGCTTGGCTGCGACTCGCGAGACCACCTCCGGATCGATTCCGCGACCATCGTCAGACACAAGAATGCGCGCTCGGCCGCCTTCCGAGCGTGCTGCGATTCGCACGCGGCCAGCGGGTTTCTTGCCGGCCTTTGTGCGCTCCTCCGACGTCTCGAATCCGTGATCGACGGCGTTGCGCACAAGGTGCAGCAAAGGATCGGCAATCGCGTCGCAGAGCAATTTGTCAATCCGCAGATCGCTCCCTTCCGCATCGAACTGGATCTCTTTGCCACTCACGCGGGCGGCGACGCGGCCGGCGCGAATGGCCCGCTGAATTGTCCGGCCTAACGAGACCATTCGCAGATTGATGATCTGCTCTTCAAGCGCCATTAGCGATTGTCGGAGCTGCGCGTCGAGATTCTTGAGCTCTGCCCGAGACTCAGCCACCAGGGTGCTTGACACGAAGTCGAGCGCACGATCAGTTTCTCTGAAAACTTCGTGCGCCGAAGAGATCAACCGATCGAGTTCGTCAAGGTCGACACGAATAAAACTCGAGGGCAGGGAAGCGGGAAGTGGTCGCTTGCGATCGGCGGCTGCATGCGCGAGTGCTTCATCCGAATCAGTTTCTAACCTAGTAGTTTGTTGTCGGCAGAGTTCCGTAAAAATGATCTCGTGAAGATTAGCAAAACGGCTCTTCAACTCCGACAATTCAAGATCGGCCGCGTAAACGATCCGGAAACTGATCCGATCGGGCCGCGAGCTTTCCGCGGTCGGCACGGTGGCGATGACTTCTCCGTTTCCCGTAAGCGCTTCCCTCAATGCCTGAAAGTCTTTGTCGAAAGTCGCGACGCCGAAGGTCGCGGCTACAATGTATAGCCTCTCATCCTCGCGGAGCGCCTCAAGCATCAGACGCCGTTCCTGTTCGCTCACCGATTGCGCGATGTCAGCCGGAAGTTCGGGCAGTCGTAATTCGGTATTGATGGTTGAGGCGCTGGAATCTCGCTCGACTAACTCCATAAGCCGTTCGATCAGCGCTTGAGGGGGCGGTTCAGTTTTTCCGGCAGCCGCGGCGCTGAGGCCCTCGGACATAGCGTTTGCGGCGTCTTCGAGGGTGTCTACGACAGAATCATCAACCGCGATTCGCCCGGCGCGTGCGCCATCCAACAATGACTCGACTTGATGGGCCAGCTCGCTGACACTATCGAAGCCGGCTGACGCCGCCACGCCCTTGATGCTGTGCAGGTAACGAAAGATTCGTCCCAGCAGCTCGCGCCGCAACGGGGCGTGGTCTTGCTGCCGGCGCAGCTCTTCCGTCTCAGCGAACAGTTGTTCGATAAGCTCTTCTATTTCCGCAAGGAACTCACGGCGAGTGCGATCGTCCACAGGCGAATAGTAAACGGTTGGGCGCTAATAGTGAATAGAGTGGTGACGTAAAGAAGCATAATCCGCAGATTACACAGATTACGCAGATGATAACCGCTCGACCGAAAACACAGGTGCAAAGTCAAAGCGCCAGCTCAAAGGATGTCCACGCTCTCATTGGCAATCTGCGTAATCTGTGGATTGGGTTGCAGGTTGTCACATCGAAGCCGTGCGTTCCTCATCCTTGTCTTCGTCGGCGGCAGACTCGTCAACTTGCGCTTGCGGTTGCTGCTCGTCCATGTCGCGTTTGATAGCGTCGAGGATGCCGTTGATGAACTGCGTTGCTTCGTAGGTCGAAAAGCGGCGCGCGATTTCCAGCGCTTCGTTGATCGCCACGGTGCGAGGCGTGGTTTCGTGCAGGAACTCGTAGACGGCAAGCCTGAGAATATTGCGATCGACAATCGCCATGCGCGCGATGCGCCAGTGTTCGGCACGCACGCGGATCCGCTCGTCCAACTCGTTTGTATGCGCGAGCGTGCCGACAGCCAGGCGCGTGGCAAACTCGCGCGCTGAGTCTTCGATGTCCGTCTCGCCCAGTTCCGCCCAGTACGCCTTCACCAGATCGTCCGGGGCAGTCTGTGCCACATCAGCCGCAAAGAGCATTTGCAAGGCGCACTCGCGCGCCTTACGCCGAGAACCCATAATGCTTCAAGGATGAAGGCGGAAGGATGACGCTGCTAAGCGAACATCCTTTTTTCATCCCTCATCCTTCATCCTTTGTCAAACGCTTCCTTGTAAAGATTCACCAATTCGACTGCCGACATCGCGGCCTCGAATCCCTTGTTCCCCAGTTTAACTCCCGCGCGATCGATCGCCTGCTCGAGCGTGTCCGCCGTTACTATGCCGTAGATGACGGGCACGCCGGTCTGCATGCCGGCTTGCGCGATCCCTTTGGTAACTTCGCCGGCGATGTATTCAAAGTGCGGTGTCTGGCCGCGGATGATCGTGCCTAGACAAATCACCGCGTCATACTTTCCCGAACTCGCAAGCTTGAGCGCGAGCAAAGGAATCTCGAACGAGCCCGGAACCTTGTAAAGTTCCACCGACTTCTCGTCAGCACCCAAACGCTCGAGCGCATCGAGCGCGCCTTCGACCAGCCGCGCAGTGATAAAATCATTCCAGCGACTCGCTATCAGCGCAAAGCGAAAGCCCTCGGCGTTCAGGCGTCCTTGATGAATTACAGGCTGCAAACTCTTCGAAGCGCTCCTTGTGGGAGTCAAATGCTAAGGCTTTTGCAGTATAGGTGATGCGCAGACGTGCTTCAAGTCAGGGTTGCTCGAGAGCTTTCGGTTCTTCCCGGTTGATTCATTCGGCTGAGCGACTTGCGGAAATAGTGATCAAGTGCGCTGGCGTTCGATGTCGCGAACGCGATCATAGATGTCGCGATAGTCGGCCTGCATTGAGACGAGCGTCTCGTTGAAGCTGCTGAACTTGCTATTGAAGTCACGCAGTTGCGTCTTTATGTTCCTAATCTCGCCCTGCGACAATTCCTGACCCTGCTCCAATCGCTGCTGACCTTCCTTAAGACCAACAATGTCGGCGTGAATCTGGGCAATGTCGGTTTGAATCTTTTCCCAGATTGGGCGGGTGTCATAGAGGCGCAGCTCAACTTTTTGCTCAAGACTTCCCAGCCGCGCTTCGACGCCCGCAAGTCGTCCGTCAAGCTCCTGCACGACTGTCAGAATTTGCGTGAGTTTCTTGCCTTCCGCCTGATTGTCAAAGCGCTTCGTGGGATCTTCACTCATGAGGCTTCTCTCCTTCTGTGACAAATTCTAACACACCAGCGTTGCGGGCAAGTCATTTCAGCGTGACCATTCGCTCCAGCCGCTAAGGTTGACATTGAATATGTTTTTGTGTGGATCCACTTCCTTTGAAGGTACGCTTTTCCGAGGAAAGCCTACTTACGATTCTTGAACGCGTCGTTCAGTTCGGTGTGTCGGCTGGTGAGCGGCACTTGACGGCCGTCGATAAAGAGATAGCGCACGTGCGTACGCACCTCGAGCAGATCGCCATCAGTTACCACGAGGTTTGCCATCTTGCCTTTTTCAATCGCGCCCAGCCGATCGGCGACGTTCATAATCTGCGCGGGATAGAGCGTGACGGCTTTCAGGGCCTCGTCTTTGGGCAAACCAAACGCGGCGGCCATGCCTGCATGGAATGGCAGTGTGCGCACCTCCTCGTTGGCGTTGCCCGTCGAGATACAAAATCGCACGCCCGCCTTTTGCAGTTTCGCCGCATTCTCGTACTGCGTGTCATAAGCATCGTCTTCGCGAAGCGGCAGATTGAGGACACCAGTTAAGATCACTGGAACGTTTTTCTCTTTTAAGAAGCCGGCGATCTTCCAGGCGTCGTCGCCGCCTAAAATAATCGGCTTCAGCTTCATCTCTTCAGCGAATTTGATCGCGCCGCGCATCTCGGCTTCGCGATCGGCGCGCAAGATGACCGGGCGCTCGCCGCGCACGTAGGGAACGAGTGGTTCGAGCACCACGTTGTGATCCGGACGCGGCAGTGAACTATCTTTCGCATAAGCATCTTGCGCGCGGCCATAGCTTTCCGCATCGCGTAGCAGTTTGCGAATTTGATCGAGCTGCCGCTCAGCGGCGGTGATAGCTGCACTGATGTCCGGCGCCTGCTGCTCTGGCCCGAAATCGCCGCGCCGGCCGCCCAGGCGAGGATAATTTATTACGAGCGCGGCGTAGGGAACGACGGCCATTTCCATCGGAGTCGTGCCGACGAGATTGATGATCGCGGCCTGGCCCGAGATCAAACCTCCGAGCGGCAGTGTGACCGCGTGCGTTACGCCGTCGACACGCGTAACGCCAATGTGCGCGCTGTGCTGATTGACGGCGATGATCGCTTTGGCATTCGGATTCAGCTCCCCGATTTCGCTGGTATCGACCGTGCCGTTCGCTCCCTGGCCGACTTCGACCAGGCCGAGCGAAGTTCCCGCATCCATCATGCCCGGATAGACGGTCAGGCCTCGGGCTTCAATCGTCTGCGCTCCTGCCGGAACGTTGACGTTCGTGCCCACGGCATCGATTTTCCCATCGCGAATCACGACTGTGCCGTTTTCAATATCCGGCCCCGCCAAGGTCACGATGCGCGCGTTGCGAATCGCATAAGTCCCGCGCGGGATGGTCACGCCCTGCTGGGTTGTGGGGTTGCCGATCTGCTGAGCGGTTGCTGAGGCGCACAATAGAAATGAGACGACAACTAAACGAGCCAGGATATGAGCCAAGTGCCCCGAAGGGGCTAAAGACAGTAGCCAGGGGCAAGCGAAGCGCCGCCCCTGGATCACCTTCGCAGTTTTGACGGCACGCTGAAGGCGTGCCAGAGATCGAAGAAATCGAAGCAATCGGCGCGGGGTGGCTTGGTTTGTTCTGTGGGCGACACTGCAATCATCCTGCGTCCCTTCAGGACGCCGGTCATTTTTTGGGTTCGATCCAGGGGCGGCGCTTCGCTTGCCCCTGGCTACCATCTGTCGCCCCGTTGGGGCGAAGGTTCGCGCGTCTCGGTGTCTCCGCGTTTCCGCATCTCTTCTGATCATGGTTGAACTCCCTCCCAGATATCGTCGTCATCTCTGCCGGGACGACGACCACGCGGCGCCTGAGGCGGTCGGCCTCCGGCTGACGGCCGGTTCGGCTCAGCCTGCTCCAACTGGGCGCGCTCCTTCGCTAACTCCGCGCGCATGGCCAAATCCCTTTCCCGATCAAAGAAGATATCGCCGTCAATGAAGGTGGTGTCCACGCGAGAGTAGACACTCAGCGGATGACCGTTCCAGATGGCGAGATCCGCGTCCTTGCCAACTTCTATGGACCCGACGCGGTCTTGAATGCCCAGTTGAATTGCGGGATTGATAGTGATCAGCTTGAGCGCTTCTGCCTCGCTCAGATCGCCATAGCGCATCGCCTTGGCTGCTTCGATATTCAAACGGCGAGCACGCTCGTCAGAATCCGAGTTCACCGACGTGACCACTCCAGCGCGCGCCATGATCGCGGTGTTGTAGGGAATGGCATCGTAAGCTTCAATCTTATAGGCCCACGAATCAGCGAAAGTTGATCCACCCGCGCCATGTTGCGCGATCTCTTTGGCAACTTTGTAGCCTTCGAGCACGTGCTGAAAAGTTTTGACCTTAAAACCGAATTCATTCGCGATGTTGATGAGCATCATAATTTCATCGGCGCGATAACAATGCGAGTGAACGTAGCGTTTGCCTTCGAGCACTTCGACCAGCGGATCGAGTTGCAAGTCACGCCGCGGCGGGATTAGGTTCTTGTCGCCCCGTTTGACGGCCGCGTTGTATTCGTCCCAGCTCTTTTTGTAATCGCGCGCGCGCGTGAAAGCATCGCGAATTACCTCTTCGACGCCCATGCGCGTGTTTGGATAACGACGCTGTACTCCGGGCAGGTTGGGAGAGCTTGATCGCTTCACGTTCTCGCCCAGTGCGAACTTAATTCCGGGTGGCGCGCCCGGAAAAATGAATTCTTCAATCGGCCGGCCGTACTTAACTTTCACGACTGAGTTGAGTCCGCCAATCGGATTGGCCGAGCCGTGCAGAATATTTATGGTCGTCACGCCGCCAGCCAGCTCTCGGTAAATATCAATGTCCGTCGGATTGAGAATGTCGCGCGTGCGAGCCATCGACGTCACCGCCAGCGAGCCCTCATTGACGGCATCCATCATTGTGTGCGAGTGGCAGTCGATAATGCCCGGCATGAGATATTTGCCAGTGCCGTCGATTACGCGCGTGTTAGCAGCCGCCTTAAGGTTCTTGCCGATGGCTGCAATCCTGCCTTTGCGTATCAGCACATCGGAATTTTGAAGGGTTCCGTGCGTGACGGTCAGCACAGTCGCGTTGCGAATCAGTGTTTCGGTTGGATTATCAGCGCGTGGTTGCTGCGCCAGCGCTGGCCGAATTGGCAATGCGCTTATCAATGAAAGCAAGAGTAAACGTGAAACTGCTTTTTTCATCGTCATGAACTCCCTTCGCATCTCTAAGAAGCTCGCGCGACTTCGCTAAAGGCTGGAGCTTCCCGTTCTTTTAGCTAATACTTGCGGCCCGTAGCAGTCCCGTAGGGACAAAATATTTATAGAAATGTCAGGTTCAACAAAAACTTCCGGCAGCTCCTTAGGAGCGCAATGTTGCTGCGACCAATCATCGATCGAAACATTGCGCTCCTGCGGAGCAGGTCCGGCGATTGCCTGTCTCGATCTATAAACATTCGGCTCCTCTGGAGCGAAAAACAAATCTGATTTACAGCACAATATCTTTACGGCTGGCGCGATCCCGTAAACGTAACAGTCCCGAGGGACGATTGAACTGTGCCGCTCATCTCATCGCCTCGAACAGTGCCATCTATCGTCAGTTCAACCGCCTGGCCTTGAATGTTCGCCATAGCGACTACGTGAAATGCATTGCCGGTCACGGTTCCGCCACTGAATTCACACGTGCCAATCTGGGTTTGAAGCGAGCCGGAGATTGCACCGCCTTCCTGGCGAATTACGAACGTTCCGGGCATGCTCTGTCCGCCGACGTCCATCGCAATGGCCCACGTACCGTTGAAATTGGGGCGCGCTTCTTCGGCCGGAGCGCCAACGGGCCGCGGTCCTGTCCCGGCACCGCCAGCCGGAGCGGCCGGACGCAAGTCTACGGGCCGGCCATCGATAAACACGTTCGTGACGCGCGCGTTGCGATCGAAGATATCGCCGCGAGTCACCGTCAGGTTCGCGATCTTTCCGGTTTCAATCGATCCCAGTCGATCGGCCACGCCAAGGATCTCGGCCGGTCGAATCGTCAAGGCGCGCAAAGCCTCGTCGTGTGACAGCCCGTTTTCTATTGCCCTGGCCGCGTTCGGCAGAAAGTCACCCATGTTGGTTAGCGATCCTGATTGAAACGCAAAGCGAACATGAGCCGCGGCCAACTTTCCAGCGGCCTTTTGCGCTTCGACGCGGGCGCGCAAGATGCGCAACGGTTCAGGATCAGCTTCCGGCGCTGCCGCAGTCGTGCGTTTGGGAAAGTTGAGCGAAAGCAAGACTGGCACGTCTCCGGCTCGGAGTCGATCCGCAACCGTTGCCGCTTCCGCACCCCCCGCGATAATCGCGTGCAGCTTAAACTCAGCGGCCAGATCCAGCGCTCGCAGAATCTCGCGCTCGCTATTGGCGTACATCACTACGGGCATCTTGCCGTCGATTACCGGAATCAGCGCCGCTAATGATCGATCCAGCTCAGGCCGGCGGGTGCCGCGTGGCGCGCGCTCGTAAATCTCAAAAGCCTTTTGGTACCTCTGCGCGTCAAGGAGCATTTGTCTCAACGCGGCAAAGACGCCCATCAGTGAATTGGGAAAGCCACCCACGCGAAGCGGCTGGAAACCAACGTGCATGGCCACGGGCGATCTCACGATCATCTGTTGCGAGGTGTCGCCCGCCAGGTTGATCAGGGCCGATTGGCCGACCCAGATGCCGCCGCGCGGCGCGCTTAGGGCGGTTGTGATCCCGACGTTTCTAGCCGCTTCGATCTCCGAGCCGCCGGGCTTGATCGAATCTTCGGCCATTACCTCGGGCTGCAATCCCGGAGGCTGAGTCGAGTTTGGCCCGCTGCTCGGAGTCGTTGCGCGAAGCTGGGCCTGCAGGAAGCCACCTCCCGGTCCGCCCGCAGGCGAAGGCGACGGGGATGGCGCTGGAATGCCGAGGTTGGTATTCGAGTCGAACAGCCCCGGATAGACGGTCAATCCTGTGCCGTCAATCACGCGCGCGTCAGCGGGCGCGGTAACTTTGTCGCCGACCGCCGCGATCAAACCATTGCGTATGACGACGGTACCGCGCTCGATTACCGGGCCAGACACAGTAATGATGCGCGCGTTCGTGATCGCGTACGTGTCGATCGCACTGTGTTGTGCTTCGACAAAGTTGATGACCGGAATGACGAATGTGAACAGGGCTAATAGAGCTGTGCAGATCCGCAGGCGGGTTCTTGGCATAGTTAATCCAATCCCATCGAGAGTGTTTTCACAAAACATTTTCGCCGGAAAAGGCGAGCCGCTTGACTTGAAGAGGCGGAAGCTTATCTCAGAAAACCGAACCAGTAAAGTTTTAGGCCATTCGGGTTTTGCGCCTGCTTCTACGCATAAGGTTTGCTACGGGTTTCAACTGAGCGGATGAGTAGCCCGACCGCGAGGGAGGGCGCAGAGGGAGCCCGCGCTGACGCTTGGGCTACTGCCGGGCCGTTCACCACTTCACGGTCCCTTCCTTCGAAGTATCGATCTGCGCGAGCTGAGGTGCATCGCCAAAGAGAAACCCCTTGATGTTGTCGAAGAGAAAATTTTGCGCGTCCGGGTCAGTCAGATCGAGACCATAGTGATTGATGATCTGCGTCTGTTTCTGGAGCCAGCCAGCCCAGCAGGGCTGACAGATCTCAGTCGCGAGTCGTTGTCCGAGTTCATTCGGAAAGGGAGCGAACCCGAGCGCCGGACGCTTTTCGCCGCAGTGTTTGCATTTCATTGTGTCAGCCATTTGAGAATTTCTCCTTGCGAGGGATTATAGCGTGGTCGATACCAAGTTTCGAGTTTCGAGTTTCGAGTTTCGAGAGTCTCGAGTTGGGGTTCTCCATTTCGGGCTGATTCCGTAGATCAGTTCAAGGGAAGGTCCGGACCGATTCTGAACTCGAAACTCGAAACCCGAGACTCGAAACTTCATGTTTGAGCTTCGCGGATTGCTCGAATTGTGTCGTCGTCTTTGGGACGGAAGAGTCCGAGGGGCCGAACGTCGCGATAGCGGATAATTCCGCTGGCATCGATCACAAAGACGGAGCGCGCGACTTTGCCGGGAATCAATGAATTCGCGCGGTAAGCATTCGCAACCCTGGCATCGACGTCGGCAAGCAGACGCAAAGGCAGATTGTGATGCTCGGCAAAGTTCTTGTGCGATTCGACCGTATTCGTGGAAATGCCAACAACCTCGGCGCCCGTCGCGGCGTAGTCCTCCCAGCGATCACGAACCGAACACATCTGTCGCGTGCAAATCGGCGTTTCGTCACCCGGATAGAAAAGTAGCACGACGACCTTGCCGCGCTGATCCGAAAGCCGCCACTCGTTGCCATTACCGTCAAGAAGTGTGAAGTCTGGTGCGGTCGCACCGAAAGTTGCGCTGGGTGGCTGAACCATTGAACGATTACCTGGCTTTCTCTGCGCAATCTCTGTGTTCTCTGTGTCTCTGTGGTGAGTTGCTTTTCCGCCCAATTCACCACAAAGACACAAAGAACACCAAGCACACACGGCGAGCTATGGGCGAAAATCCCTGATGTCCTTAAACGGCGTCTCCCGATCACCAAAATCCGGCCGATAGTAATAAGCCGCGCCATCATACTCCTGCATCCAGCCGTCTTCCATTCCCAGTTCGTCCAGCGCGGACAACGCGCGCAGCCATTCTGTTTCGCTGATACGACGCGAAAGCAAAATATGGCGACTGCTGGTGGCAGCTTGATGGGTTGGATAGTACTGGGCCATCAGCGAGACGGCGACGCGCGGGCTCAATTCATCCCTGATCCATTCGAGCGATTCGCCCACGCCTGCAATATCGTTTGGCAAGACGAGCAAGCGAATCACCAAACCGCGCTTCAGCAGACCATCGTCGCCAAAGACGAGTTCATCGCCGGTTTGCCGGTACATTTCCTTGATCGCCAGGCGCGAATGGTCTTTGTAACTCTTCACCTTCGAATAAAAGTAACCAGCGTCGTTCTCGGCGTACTTCAAATCGGGCAGATAAACGTCAACTATACAATCGAGTAGTCGCAGGACCTCAACTGAATCGTACGCGTTTGTGTTGTAAACAACCGGCAAGCGCAAGCCTTGTTCGGCGGCAATCAAGATCGCGCGCGCCATCTGCGGCGCAAAGTGTGTAGGGGAAACAAAATTGACGTTGTGGCAGCCGCGCACTTGCAGCTCCAGCATCATCTCGGCCAGACGCTCGTGCGATACTTCGTTCTTGATCTGCTCTTTGTGTGTTTGTGAGATCTGATAGTTCTGGCAATAGGCGCAGCGCAGGTTGCAGTTGCCGAAGAAGATGTTGCCGGCGCCGTGTGTGCCCACGAGCGCCGGCTCTTCGCCGAAGTGCGGCGTGTACGATGAAACGATCGGCAGTCGCCCTGAATAGCAGGCGGCAATTTCATTATTCAATCGATTGTTGAGGCAATCGCGCGGACAGACAGTGCAGCGTTCCAGCAACGATTCGAGTTTTTCGACTCGCCGGTGCAATTCACCGGAACGAAAGAGACGCAGATAGGAAGGCTCGTCCTGGGAGTTCGGGCATCCCGCGCGCCCGTCTTGCGCTGCTGGCTTTTGCGGATCGGGACTCAAGCTCTTATTTCCGTTGCCGCTCATGACAGTTTCAATCACGGACTAGATGGCCAGCGCTACGGGTGCCTGCGAAAATGCACGAAGTGCGCCTTGTGACCTTCGACGATCTCCGCCGGCGCGACGCGCTTTGAACGGCTCCAGATGAAGTCCATCTCCGCGTGAATGGTGCTGAGCGCCAGTCGCGCCTCGAGAATCAGAAGCATGCTGCCGTAGAAGAGGAAGATCGCGCCAATGATTCCGAAGATTACCGGCGCCACAGTATACCGAGCAGAACCAATCAGCGCGACTACTCCGATGGCTACGCTCGTCGCGACAAAGGCGCCCAGCGACAAATAAAACGTCACCATGCAACGCTGGAGTATGCGCGCGCGCGAGGTCAGCTTGTCCAATTGCTCGAAGATCACCGCCTGTCGTTCCTTATTCATTTCAGTTTGTTGGTCATCATGTACGATCTCTTCCAGCCGGTCCGACAAGCTGCGCACGCGATCGACGACGCGGCCTAACCGGACAGAGGTCGAGAGAATCATGCTCCCGCATGCCGAAATCAACACCGCGGGCGTGATCATCGCCGTCAGGACAGTAATTGCGTTTGAGAGCGGGTTCATAAATCGTCGAACGCTTTATTTATAAGGATTAATCAGACGGAGAGCAACCAGCAACGGCTGAAGGTCAAGACTCATCGCGCTGTGTTATCCTCGGTTCGAGTTTTGTGGCGTTGTTCGCTCGTCACTCGTCACTCATCACTTTTCATCGTGCTATGCGTCTCTGGCTCGCAAAAAGCAGTGAAGTCCCGCTTCGCGAACAGTTGGAGGCGCAAGTCATTCTCGGAATTGTCAGCAACGATCTGAAAGCCGGGCAGCGATTGCCGAGTACGCGCGAACTCGCGCGCCGCTACAAGATTCATTCGAACACTGTCAGCGCGGCGTATCGCCGGCTGTCGCAAAATGGTTGGGTCCAGTTTCGCAAAGGCAGCGGCGTATACGTCCGTGAGTCTTCTATCGATCAGCCCCTGGACAGCAAGATCGAATTGGATCATT
>WNGG01006700.1_pt1 | contig 12800 bp, 11 predicted proteins | sample 5400661 | NCBI WGS metagenome assembly WNGG01 (sample SAMN13153372, study PRJNA577476) | soil metagenome | isolation source: 100 cm soil or saprolite under Garry oak tree replicate 1 | place: USA:California | collected 2016-06-15 | reverse complement strand
GACGAGTGGACGGAGACGATCCCCGCGAAGACCGCGACCACCGGCATCGCGGCGCACTACGACCGGCCCGGGTCACAGCCGCCGCAGACAATGCTGCTCGTCGCGCCGCCCGCGCTCACCGGCGCGTGGAAGTGGGACGACCTGGTCGCCGCGGTGGGCGAGACACTGGACCTGACCCGGACCCGCGCCGTCGAGCCTGGGCAGATCGACGGCACCGCGTACGCGCAGTTGCTCCCCGCGACCGTGATGCCCGCGGCGCCGCGGCCCATCACGATCACCACCGACCTGTCGGTCAACAACGACACGCCGCTCGCCCGCGGCCCGTTCCGACCTGCGAGGGGCTGACATGGCCAGACCACCCGTCATCACCGACATCCGCGCCGCGCTTATCGAGCGCGCCTTCCCCACGGTCGCGCTGTGGAACCGGCTGGAGGGACGCCCGCGCACGACCGAGTTCGACCGCGCGCTGAAGGCCGAGGTGCGTGACCCGCTGTGGATGCTCGCCCGGCAGTGGCAGCTGGGCGAGTTCCGCGGCGAGGACGCCGGGTCCCCGGTCACCGCCACCTTCCATCTGCGCACCACCCGGCCCACGCGGTACCGGGCACAGGAGAGCCCGCCGGTCAACATGCCGGGCCGGCAGCCGTTGGAGACTGTCGTCGAAAGCCGTGCCGTCCCGTTCACGATCGGCACCGACCTGGTAAGCCTGGACCTGCGGCTGGCGATGGGCCGCCGCTGGATGAAGCTCATGTCTCCGCATCCGCCGCCGTTGCGCGCCAAGATCATTGGCCGCTGGCCGATCTCGGCGCCGGACCCCACGTCCGACGCTGACGTGCCGCTGGTCGCGCATCCCGAGGTGTGGGCGACGATGCAGGCCGTGGCCGGCCGGGTGATGGACGGCTACGAGCTGTACCGGCATCTGAAGGGCGGCGGGCACCCCTACGACGGCGTCAGCGGCGTGAACCCGCACCAAAAACAGCTCCTCGACGCGCTGGTGCCCAGGTTCGTCGGCTGGTTCGAGGACCTCATCGTGCAGCCGTCCGGAGCGGAGGCGTTCGACCCGACGCGGCTGGAGCACCGTTTCGCGGTGGCCGCGCCCGAGACAACGGGAGAGACCGTGCTTGCCGCGGCGGAGTACCCCGGCGGCACGCTGGACTGGCACGCATTCTCCTACGACACCTCAGGTACATCGCTCGGCGCGTCCGGCGGGCCTGCCACCGCGGCCACGGTGACCCGGACCGTGGTGCCCGGCGAGGTCCGGTTCTCCGGCATGCCCAACCCGCGCTGGTGGGCCTTCGAGGACGGCCGCACCGACTTCGGCGCGATCACCGCGGACACCACGGACCTGGTCAAGCTGCTGTTCCTGGAGTTCGCCCTGGTCTACAGCGACGACTGGTTCCTGCTGCCGTGCGACCTCGACGCGGGCACCCTCGCCCGGGTCGACGGCGTCATGTTCACCGACGTTTTCGGCCAGCGGAACTGGATCGAACCGGCAGGAACCGGCGCCGACGACGACTGGCAGCGCTGGTCCATGTACAACCTCGACGTCAGTGGCACCGCGCCGGTCGCCGCACAGCTCGGCCTGTTCCTGCCGCCGAGCGTGCCGGGCACGGTCGAGGGGCCGCCGGTGGAGGATGCGCTGATGGTCCGCGACGAGGCGGCCAACATGGTGTGGGGCATCGAGCGCACGGTGTGGCTGGCCACCGGCGCGTCGCTGCCCGGTGAGGAGGCCGCGCGGGAGACGCTCGCGTACCGCAAGCGGCTGCACCCGCCGCCCGACCCGCTCACACCGATAGCGGCGATCGCCTACCAGGCGATGAACACGGTGCCGGAGAACTGGATCCCGTTCATCCCTGTGCACGTGCCCGGCGACAACCGGGAGATCCAGTTGCAGCGCGGCGCGATGCCGCGGGTGCTGGACGTTGAGGTGATCCCGACGGTGAAGGTACGGCCGCGCACCACGCTGCTGCGCCCTGGGCTGGACGCCGGGCAGCCGTACTTCGTGCACGAGGAGGAGGTGCCGCGCGTCGGCACCCGGCTGAGCGTGGCCTTCAACCGCACCCGCTGGTACGACGGGCGGGTCGTGGTCTGGCTCGGCGCCCGCCGCGCAACCGGTCGCGGTGAGGCTAACAGCGGCCTCGACTGGGATCGCATCGTCAACACCCCGTAGGCCGCCGCCCGGCCGGTCGGCGCGTGGATCGCCGCCAAGCCGCGTGGATCGCCGCCAAGCTGAGCGGCGGCACAGCGCAGCCGTTCGGGATCAGGTTTGCGACCGATGTCCTGCGCGGCCGGGCGGCTCGTCCGGTCGGCCGGTTGGTGAGCGTGACGTGGGCCGGTGGCTGGCCACCATTTGGCGCACGGACTCCGCCTCGCTGTGCACGAGGGAAAGGTCGATGGGCTGGGCGACCTCTCGTTCGGCGTCCTCGACGACGATGCGTGCCTGTTCTTCGATCGCCGCGCACCGCTCACGATCGTCACCGGCCACGGCGGCGCAGTTGCTCAGCAGCCGAAGCATCGCATGGGCGACGGTCGGCTCACGGGCACCGTAACGACGGATGAGGCCGCACATCACCGCGAGGTATTCAGGAAAACGCCGCCCGGGCACGATCACCGCGGCCCCGCTGCCGTCCCTGGCGACGTGGTTCCCAAGCGGACGCTGCGCGAGCGCACAAAAGATCACGGACAGGTGATCGATGGCCTGGACCGCGGTGTAGGGATCGTTGACCGCCGGAGAAAGCGCCTTGCACGCCACGTCGACCAGTTGGCGTATTCCGAACGCGGCGTCCTGCTCCAGGGTTCGCTCAAACCCGATCCGCACGAAGGCGTCCAGCACTGGCGAGAAGACCCGCGGGTCAGGAGCGGGATCGCGCGGCGAGCCACGCCAGATCCACGCCAGCGTCGTGCCCGCGACCACGTGTTCGCCGACCCGGGGCCGCAGCCGCAAACAGACCCCGTGCCGTGCGGCCTGCCTGAGCAGCGGGCTAGTACGCACCACCTGCACGTACCCGGAGTGCCTGGACGCGACAGGCACCGCCCACTCCGGGACCTCGGGTGCATCCTGGCCGCCAGCGAACAACCCGTGCCGGATCACCGCGACGGTGTTGCGCTGTACCACGCTCATGATCGCATCGACCTGGATGGAGTGCACGAGGTGATCAGCGAAAAACACCAGCAGGCCGAGGCTTACGAACAGGAGCACCAGCGCGCCGGTCACCGCGAGCCGGGGAAACGTGGCGGTACGGCTCCCGGCTGAGACGCCGACCGTGTAAAGCCCGGCCGCGCTGTAGGCGAAGGTCGCGACAAAAGCGCTGAGCACGATCTGGTTTGGCCGGTCACGAAGGAAGTTGCGCAGCAGCCGGGGCGAGAACTGGGTCGATGACAGCTGCAGCGCCACCACGGCCAGGCCCAGCAGCAGCGCGATGACCGTCACCATCGTCCCGGCAATTCCGATCAGCAAGGCCCGGGCGTCGTCAGCGGTCCCCTGGAACGCCAGCGGCGAGCGCGGTCCCACGTTGACAACTGACAGCAGGGATCCCACGGCCAGCGCGGCCGCCACCGACAGCGTGGGCAGCACCCACAGCGACCCGCGAACATACTCTGACAGCGCGTCACGACGGATCATGTCCAGCCTCCCGCCCGTCGATGCTTCCCGGACGTCGGCCCAGCTAGGGGATCGCGCCGGTTGAGGATTGCAGCAGGTGGCAGAAGCGGCGAGCGAACAGATAGGCGTCACCGGGCCAGCGCGCGGACAGGTAGTTGCGGTCGGCCACGGCGAAGGCCGCCGTGTCGTCGGTCGCGGTGCCGCGCCGGGTGAGCGTTGTGGGTCCTCGCTGGAATTGGGCGCCTGGGTCGTCTAGGGCCGCCTTGACTTCGTCCTCGACGTAGGCGGGGTAGGTCCGGTAGTAGCGGCCGAGCCGCCAGGCGGTGGCCAGGTAGGCGGAGCGCTCCATGTACTTGGCCAGGCAGGTTGTCTGGCGGTCGGCCAGGACGCTTCGGCCGGTGGCGGCGTCGCGGGTGCGCGCAAGCACCAGCACGCCATGGCAAATCGCGCCGACCGGCCTGCCCAGGGCCCAGAACCGTGCCACCTGCTCGCGCAGGATCGCCGAGCCGAGGTACTGCCGCATCCCGGGTGCGTGCCCCCCGGGGAGGAGCAGGCCGTCGAAGGCGGCCGGGTCGAGGTCTGCCCACGCCGCCGTGGCGGTGAACTCCACGGCCCTGGCGAGTTCCTGGTAGAAGGCCAGCGCCTGCGGCGCGGCTCCCAGCTTCCCGAAGAGCACGCCGTTCAGCAGCCGGGGGTCAGCGGCCGGCACCGTTCCGGCCCGTTCAGCGGCGAAAATGACCTGGTGCCCGCCATCACGCAGGATTCGCCACGGAACCGCGACCTCAGTGACGTCGAAGTCCCGGTCGGGAAGCGGGATCAGTACGCGCACCAGGCAATCATCGCAGCCCTGCACCCTGGATTGCCCTTGTGCCTGATGCGGTGGAAAGATCGGAGATGCGATGCCCACGGACCTGACAGTGATTCTCGAGCACCAGCCGGGTGAGCTGGCCCGGCTGGGGGAGGTTGCCGGCGAAGCGGGCGTCACTATCCATGGGCTTGCCGCCTTCACCGGTGAGGGCAGGGGTGTCGTGCACGTGCTCCTCGACAACGAGGCCGTGGCCGGATGCCGGGCCGCACTCGAGCGCGCCGGAATGGGGATCGCTGACGAGCGCGAGGTCTTCTTGGTCGACGTCGAGGACCGGCCCGCCGCCCTTGGCGAGCTGACCAGGCAGCTAGCCGAGGCTAACGTCAACGTCGACCTCGCCTACACCACGTTGACGGGCGGAAAGATCGTGATTGCCACTGACGATATGGCAAGCGCTCGCGCCGTGCTCCCGTAGGCCCGTGCACTGCGCTGCGGCGCGATGGCGGCGCCGCCACGGCAGCGACGTGACCGTCCGACATTCCGGCTCAACGGAGCGACGCTATTTCGACAGGCTGAATTTCTCGAAGGGATAGGTGCCGTACGGGTTGGCCTCGAAGCCGAACAGCTTGCGGCTGGCTGCGTAGGTCAGTTCAGGGAAGTAGACAGGGATGGCGTGGGCGGTCGCTGCCACTTTCCGCTGCACTTCATCGAACAGCGGCCGTGCGGCCGCGACCGAGGTGGCGCTGATGGCCTTGTGGACCAGCGCGATCGACGCTGGGTCGCTGAACCCGGTGAAAATGGAATTGCAGCAGTACGCGGGGTCCATCCAGAACAAGGGCTGTTCGCTGGGGTCGCCAACGAAGTTGCCCCAAAACGTCGTGTTCATGGTGAAGTTGCCTGAATCGAGCGCGTGCTCATTGGGAACGAAGTTTCGCTGCCGCACGTCGAGCCGGATCCCGATCTGGGCAAGGTCGGCCTGCATGATGGTGACTATCGCGTCCTGGGCAATTCCCTCCGATACACCCAGCTGCAGGCGGATTGGGGTGGTTACACCCGACTGTTTGACCAGCTGGCGCGCTTTGGCCAGGTCGAAGGGGTAGAGATTCAGTGAGGTGTTCTGGAATGTCTGCGCAGGCGGCCCGACTACGAAGGTTGTCGCTGGTTTCCCATACCCGAAGAGGCCAGCCTTGACGATGCTCGCGCGGTCGATCGCAAGCGAGATAGCCTGCCGGATCTTCTCGTTGTTCAGCGGGGGCTTCGTCACATTGAGCGCGATGAGCTCCACTAGCGTCGACGGGAAGACGTATGCCTTGCCCAAGGGGTTGGCCTTCAGGCTCGACACCTGGTTGAGCGGAGGATCCTCCGCCAGAGTCGCCTGGCCTGCGAGGACTGCGGTGGCGCGGGCTGCGTCCGTCGCCACGACATGGAATACAATCGCGGAGAGATACGGCTTGCCCGGCTCCCAGTAGTACGGATTCCTGACCACTGTGATCGAGACACCTGGCTTGGCCGAGGACCAGACGAACGGCCCAGTTCCCACGGGGTGCTTGAGGAATGCAGCGTACCCCTCTTTTTCGATCAGGTGCTTGGGCAAGATTGCGGCGTTGAACCCAGACAGGTCCGCAAGCAGATAGGGCCACAGCGTCTTAAGCTTGATGACGATGGTGTGTGCGTCGGGTGCATTCATCGAGGCGATCCTCGCGCCGATGAACGCTATCTGGCTGCTGCGGTCGGTGAAGGCCCGGTGCAAGGAGAACAGGACGTCCGCAGCCGTCATGGGCGTCCCATCGCTGAACTTGACGCCTTGACGGAGCCTGAACGTGTAGGTCCTTTTGTCCGGGGAAACGCTGTAGCCCGCAGCCAGGCGGGGCTCGTAGCCGGTCCCGTTTTGGGTCGGCCGGACCAGGTATTCCCACCATGTGCCGAACACCGCGATCGAGATGGTGTCGGCCGTGTCCGAGTAGGGGTTCATGTCCTGTGGGTAGCTGTCAATCGCGAAGACCAGCGTGCCGCCTCGCTGCGGCTTGGCGGCTGAAGTGCCCTGGGCGGTGTAGGCGGAGCTGCAGGCGGCAAGAACCATCGCGGCAACGGCCGTGATGAGATTGATCGTTCTCCTTAGGCGTACCATTGCCGCCTCCGATCTAGGCCGGCTTTCAATGCGGGCCTACGACGCTGGTGCCACTGGTGGTCGAAAGCGGTTCATCCGGCACGCTGCCGGGCACAGCCAGCGGGATACGCAGAGTGACCGTGGTTCCCTCGCCCTCCTGTGACTGAAGGTCGACCTCGCCGCCGTGGTTGAAGATGATCGTGGCGGACGATGGTCAGCTGGGGGACACGCGCCGGCCGAGGCCGGACAAACGGCGGGGGCCGTGCCGCGACGGTGTCAGGTGAGCCCGTGCTGGTAGGCGTAGGTGACTGCCTGGGCTCGGTCGCGGACGCCGGTCTTGGCGAAGAGATGGTTGATATGGCTCTTCACGGTGGTTTCGCTGACCATTAGCCGGCGGGCGATCTCGGTGTTGGACAGCCCATTTGCGATCAGTGAGAGCACTTCAGCTTCGCGTGCGGTCAGCCCGTTGGGAAGCTGAGGCGCGGGTTCGCCGTGTGGACTGGGCCGGGTGGCGGTGATGGCATCCAGAAGGTGCTGCTGGACAGCCGGGTCAATGGCGGGCTGGCCGCGAGTGACCCGTTCCAGTGCTTCACGGATTTCCGCGGCGCCAACGTCTTTGGTCAGATAGCCGCGGGCGCCGGCACGCAGCGCGTCGATGACGGAGCGGTCATCGGCGTAGGTGGTGAGCACGAGCACTTTGATGCTGGCGTCGTGTTCGCGAAGGCGGCGGGTTGCCTCGACCCCGTCGCAGTGGGGCATCCGGAGGTCCATCAGCACGACGTCTGGCCGAAGCTGGATCGCCATGGCCAGTGCCTCGTCGCCGTCGGCTGCCGTGCCCACGACCTCGACGCCCGCGAGCAGCCCGAGGAGGGTGCCGAGTCCCTCCCGGACCACGCGCTGGTCATCGGCCACAAGGACGCGGATCACTTGGTTCATGCCGGCACCCACAGTTCGACCAGGAACCCGCCGTCGGTGGACCCCGCGGTAAGCGTGCCGCCGAGCAACTCGGCTCGTTCTCTCATTCCGGTGAGCCCATAGCCGGTCCCATCAGACAGAGCCGGGCGTTCGCCGCGCCTGTCGAAGTCTTCGATTGTCAGCCTGGTGCCAGCTGGCTCATATGCTAGGCGGATCTCGACCCGGCCGGCGTGAGTGTGCTTGCGGATATTGGTCAGCGCTTCCTGTGCGACCCGGTAAAAGGTCAGTCGGCCGTCGGTGCCCAGGTCACGCTCGTCACCGGTCACGGCGACCTTGCAAGCCACGCCGCTGCCGCCCTCGAACTCGGCGGCCAGGCCGACCAGCCGTTCTGGGCCGGGCAGCGCGTCGTCGCGGAGCATGCCGATAGCGCGTCGCGCCTCTTCCAGCCCGGTCTTGGCCAGCCGGTGTGCCCGGTCGATCGCCTCGCCGACCTGCGGGTCCGCGCCGCGCTGGTCCGCGAGCAGCCTGGCTCCCTCAAGGTTAAGCACCAGGCCGGACAGCGAGTGGGCAAGCACGTCGTGCATCTCACGGGCGAGGCGCTGGCGCTCGGCCAGCGTGGCCGCTCGGGCCTGTGCGGCTCGGGTCTGCTCCAGCTCGGCGAGCAGAAGTTCTGCCCGCTGGTTGCTCTCCCTGAGCCGCCGGGCGAACAGCGACAGCAGGTAGAAAGCCAGCACTCCGAAGTCATTCAGGACGATGCCCACTATCGGCGTGCGTCCGGTTGACGCCCACGCCACGGAGACTGCCCCGAGAGCGACACCGGCGACAACGGCGCTGAGGCGAACAGGCAGCACCAGCGCGGCCAGGCTGACGGCGGGGAACACGCCAAGGAACCCGGCGCCACGGGACTGCATGCCGATCAGCGCTGCCGCGCTGACCACGGCAACCAGCAGCACAGCTACCTGCACCGCGGGCTTTGCTTCGGTCAGCCACATCGCGGCGATCGTGGCGCCGCAAAACGCGATGAGGGCGACCGCCACACCAAGCGCCTCGCCGTGGCCGCCCGGAGCTGGCCGGGTCTGAAACGAGGTGGTCACCACGAACGCGATCGCGGCTACGGCGAGCACGCGGATCGTAAGGTAGGCCGCCTGCTGGCGACCCCGCGCCCGTTCCAGCTCGGATACCACAGCTGGGGCGGCAGCCTGCGAATTCACCCCTAAACCGTACGGCGGGCTTTCGTCGCAGTCTCGTGCCCGGTGGGTGGACTCGCGGCCGGCGGGGCCTCCACCCGTGGGTGGAGGCGCCGCCACCCACGGGCGGAGGCACCCCGCCAACCACAGGTGAGGTCATGGCGGCGGGCAAGTTCCACCGCTGCGCCGAAGACGACGATGTCGTCCCGCATCAGGCTTGACGGCGAGACCCAACCCCAGCCTGAGGAGCGAGATGGACACCATCGGCGTAGAAGGTGGCGCGGACCAGGCAGGCACCGCCTCCGCCCATGCGGAGCCGGTCATCAGCGTCCGCGGCCTGGTTAAGCGCTATGGCAGCAACGAGGCCGTCGCTGGCATCGATCTCGATGTGCGGCGCGGGGAGATCTTCGCCTTTCTCGGCCCGAACGGCGCAGGCAAGACCACGACGGTGGAGATCCTCGAAGGCTTCCGGCAGCGCACTGCTGGCGAGATATCCGTGCTGGGCGCCGACCCCGCCACGGCGGGCAGGGCATGGCGCGACCGGGTGGGCGTCGTCTTGCAGGAGTCAGAGCCCGAGCCCGGCCTGTCCGTGCGCGAGTGCCTGGCCTTGTACGCCGGCTTCTACCGAGCACCGCGCGACATCGACGAGACCATCTCCCTGGTTGGCCTCACCGAGAAGGCTGGCACGCTCGGCACGCGGCTCTCCGGCGGCCAGCGGCGGCGGCTCGATTTCGCGCTGGCGCTCATCGGCGACCCAGAGCTCATCTTCCTTGACGAGCCGACCACCGGTTTCGATCCGTCCGCCCGCCGGGCCGCCTGGGAAGTCGTCGCCGGGCTACGGCGACTCGGCAAGACAATCTTCCTCACCACCCATTACATGGACGAAGCGGAGTACCTGGCCGACCGGATCGCGGTGCTCTCCGCCGGGCGCGTTGTGGCTCAAGGCACCCCGCGGACACTGGGCGGACGCGACCACATGACCACCGCAATCAGCTTCACGCTCCCGGCCGACCTTGCGGCGCGTGACCTGCCCTCCGGGCTGCGCCCGCTTGCCGAGCCGGGGCCCGGAGGATCGACCGTCCTGCACGGCGAGAGCCCGCTCGTCCACCTCCAGATGCTCGGCAACTGGGCGCTCGGCCGCGGCTTCGACCTCCCCGACCTCGACGTCCACCGGCCAACGCTGGAAGAGGTCTATCTCTGCCTCACCGGCGCTACCAACACAAAGGATCACCAATGATCGGCATGTCACTGCACCAGTTCCGCTACGACCTGCGCGCCTTTCTCCGGAACCCCCAGTCGCGGTTCTTCACCCTCGCCCTGCCGGTGTTGTTCCTGGTGATCCTCGCGTCGTTGTTTGGCGGCGGTCACCACACCGTCGCGGTCACGGGCGGCCGGATCAGGACCTCGGCGTACTACGTCCCCGGCATCATCACACTCGGCGTCATCGCCGCGGCCTTCGTGAACCTGGTGGCCTCGGTAACCGCGCAGCGCGAACGCGGCGTGCTGAAACGGCGGCGCGCGACACCGGAGCCTGCCAGCGCCATCATCATCGGCCGCGCCCTCACGGCAGTCGTCATCGCAGTAGGCATGGCGGCCGTGTTGCTCGGCATCGGCTGGGCCGCCTACGGCGCCCATGTCCCCGGGCGCACCGCACTTGCGCTCGTGGTCACTGTGGTGGTCGGAGCCGCCTCCTTCTGCTGTCTCGGCTACGCGCTCGCCTCGATGATCCGCAACGAGGACGCCGCGCAGCCCGTCACCCAGGCGATCATGCTGCCGCTCTACTTCATCTCCGGAGTCTTTGTCGCCGTCACGGTACTGCCGCATTGGCTCGTCGACGTGGCAGACGTGTTCCCTGTCCGCCACCTGGCGGACGCACTGCTTGTCGCCTACAACCCGCACACCACTGGGCTGGGTTTCGCCGGCCAGGATCTGCTGATCGTGGCCGGATGGGGAGTGGCAGGCTTGCTTGTCGCTCTCCGCAAGTTCAGCTGGCTGCCACTCGGGCGCTAACCCGGCGAGCCGGCAATGCGATCACAGGAGGAAGATCATGGCAAAGAAGTCCAAACCCAAACAGGAAGATGCGCGGCCCACGGAACCGTCCAGGCCACACGGGAAATCCCAGGGATGGGATTCCCCCTTATCGTCTTCGCCGTCTGGCGGTCCATCGCCAAGCGCCGGCCATTTCGCTGCCCAGAGTGCGGAGCCGCGGTCGAGGCTGGCTGAGCTGTGGCTGCCGCCCTCCCGGGCGGCGGCTGCCGCCCATCCCGGGCGGGGCGCTAGTTTGGGAGAGTGGACGAGAATCGGGCACGGCGAGTGGTCGATGCGCTGCGCGACCGCGGCATCGACGGCCACCTGGCGAAGGTCGGGGTGGATCAGTTCGGGGTGCGCGTGTCGCTGCACGACGGCCGTGAAGCGGAGTGGGATACCGACGGCGCTGCTGGCCTTGAGGCTCAGGTGATGCAGGACGGTGTACTTGTCGGTTATGTGCCGGAGATCGAAGGCTCCGACGACTTCGACGAGGAGCAGATCGTCGACGCGATCGCGCGGACCGACTATGACCAGCCGGTCGCCAGGCAACGGCCGACCGCGCCGCCGCCCGGCCCGCCGCTGCTTCGTGAGGGGGGCCTCTTCCGCCGTTTTCTTGACGGCTTCAGGTATCGGTAGCCGCCACGAGGTGTGGCTGCGCTGGTCGCAGCTATGTCCGGCGGCGGCCACATCCGCGCATCCAGGGCTCTGCATCGTCATGACGCCGCGCCTCGATGGCCGTGGCCGAAGATGGCGTGCCATAGCGTGACCGCGGGGTCCGGGCTGTAGTGGAGCAGCTCGCCGATGACTTGGCCGAGGTGTTCTGCGAGCGGCATGGCGGCCTGGTATTGCCAGCTCGGCGGCCCGGGGCGGTTTGTTGCCGCGCCGCGCCGCCTGCGCAGGTAGCCCTTGCGGTCCAGGGCGGTGACGACGGTGGCGATGCTGGTGTAGGCGCGGATGGGATAGTCGATGCGGTCACGGATTTCCCTGACGGTCAGCCAGTCACCGGCGCCCCACATCACCGTCATGATCGCCGTCTCGAGCGGTCCCAGCCCGAGGGCGGCCGGCGTCACCATCGGGCGCATGTCGAGCCGGTTCATGCGAGCGGCTCGGTCAGCATGGCCGGGCGCGCAACCGGGAAAGCTGCGGCCACGGAGGTCTCAGCAGCGGCGCCGCAGGCACGCTCACCCGGCCGGGCGCCGACACGGGCGAGGTGCGGGGCACAGGCACGCTCACCCAGCCCGAAACGGGCACGGGCCAGGCGGGCGGTACGGGCACGCTCGCCCGGCCGCGTGTCCGTTCGGCCGTAACGGTGACGACTGCCAGGTGCTGGCCTGCGGTGCGGGGTGCGAGCAGACGGTCGAGCTGCCCGGCCAGGTCGGCTGCCGACGGGGCGGTCAGCAGTCGTCGCGGCGTCCGGCCGGGTGCCGCCCACCACTGCAGTGTGGACCGCCCGAACCAGACCGGCACGCCGGCGAAACGTTCCGCGAGGGCAGCGTGGTCGCGCCGGATGGCGTCCTCGTAGCCTGCCGGGAGCAGCGCAGGCTCCGCGGCGCCCTGGCCGGTCCAGGCGATGTCGGCCCAGACCAGCCGCCCGCGGTGGTCACCGCAGACTCCGGTGCGGATCGACAGGGCGTGTACTATCTGCAGGCCGCGGCCGTGCTCGCTCATCGGGTCATCGATCAGCCGTGGCCCGGTGGGCGCCCCGCCGTCGGCGACAGCGACGCGTACCACGGAGCCTGACCAGCTGACCTGGACCGCGAGCGAGCCACCCCGCCCGCTGCGGGAAAACTTGATCGCGTTGGTGGCGAGTTCGACAGCGGTCGTGACGACGTCGTCGCGGGCGGTGCAGTCCGGCAGCAGGGCCGCAAGCCAGCGCCGCAACAACCGGAGCTGCCGCTCATCACCGGGGAACACACGCCGCCAGGTCAGCCGCGCCGCACCGGCGGGGTGGCTGGCCTCGCGGTTCCCCGCCGCACTGGCGGGGTGGCTGGCCTCGCGGCTCGCCGCAGCACCGGCAGGGTGATCGGCCGCTTCGTGCCCCGCGTGACCGGCCGCTCCGCTGCCTGCCGGATCCGGCCCGTGGCTGGCCGCACCGCTGCCCGCCGGACCCAGCCCGTGGTCGGCCGAGCCGGTCACTGGCGCTCCGTCCTCGCGCCGGCA
>WNGG01006693.1_pt1 | contig 12802 bp, 12 predicted proteins | sample 5400661 | NCBI WGS metagenome assembly WNGG01 (sample SAMN13153372, study PRJNA577476) | soil metagenome | isolation source: 100 cm soil or saprolite under Garry oak tree replicate 1 | place: USA:California | collected 2016-06-15 | reverse complement strand
CTCGAGGCGCTGGCAAAGGCCGGAGCCAACCTGGAGCTGGTGTTCGCGCGCCGCATGCCCGAGCAGCCGGGCCGGGGCATCCTCTTCGCCGGCCCGATCAAGGGAAAGAAGGTCGTGGCGGCGGCGCAGGCAGCCGGCTTCGCGAAGGCCGACAGCATCCACGGCGTCAAGGTGGAGGGCGGCGACAAGCCCGGCCTGGGCGCGAAGATCACGCGCGCGATGGCGGACGCGGGGATCAGCTTCCGCGGCATGAGCGCCGCGGCCATTGGCACCAAGTTCGTCAGCAACATCGCGGTGGACAGCGCAGAGGACGCGGCGAAAGCGGTTGCCGCGCTGAAGAAGCTCTAGCGCACGCGGTAGATCTCTTCCTCGAAGTTGCCGCGCGAGACGAGGAGCGAGCCGCGCCGCTTGTCGTACAGGGCCGTCAGCACGGCGCGCTCGCCCTTCGCTTCCCACAGCACCTTGTAGACCTGGCGCGGCGTCTTGCCCGTGTCGCCAAGGGAATCGCGCACCTCGGATGCGGGCTTGCCGTAGCGTCCCTTGAGGAATGTCACCACGCGGTCGGTTTCCATGCTGTCGAAGCGCAGGTCGAAAGCCTCGACCTTGCCCTTCCTCAGGTAGAACGTGATCCGCGCCTCGATTCCGGCGAAGGCGATGCGCGAATCGTCGCAGCGCCGGTCGGCGGCGCGGCTTTCCCATTCCAGCGCCTTGCAGTGCGCGCTCGGAAAGTGCTGCCGGATGTCGCGCTCGGGCGCGCCGAGCGTGACGCCATTGGCGTCATAAGCGGACAGGGCAGGCAGGGGCAGCAACAATGAAACGAGAAGAAATCTGTTGAAAAATCTCATTCTCAAACCCGCGCTATCAGCCGGCTGCCGAGCATCGCCAGGCGGTCGGCCATGATGGCGAGGAAGGCCTCGATGAAGCGCGCGCGGCAGCCTTCGGGGAGCTCGTCGATGTCCTCGACGCGCAGGCGCATCGCCCAGCTCGGCTCGACCGAAGTGACGGTGGCGCTGCGCGCCTGGCCGTCGCGGCGCGCGTAGGCCATCTCGCCGACGCATTCGCCCGCGCTGACCGCGTTGAGCAGCTTGCCGCGCTGCGTGACCTTGAGCAGGCCCGAGGCGAGGATGTAGAGGTGCGCGTCGGACGAGCCTTCGCGGATCAGCTCCTCCCCGGCCTGGTGGTGGCGCCAATGCGAGATGCGCACGGCCTCCCACAGCTCGACGTCGCTGAAACGCGCGAAGAATTTCAGCCGCCGCGAGGCGGCGAACTTCTCGGCGTCCGACAGCTCCGAATCGCCGCGCTCGAGCTCGAGCAGCTTGGCGAGCGCGGCGCCGAAATCCTCCCAGCTGGCGTAGCGGCCGTCGCGCGACTTCGCCATCGCGCGCGCCAGCACTTCGTCGAGCGCCGCGGGCATGCTGGAGCGCAGCTCCGAGGGCGGCGGCGGGCTGCCCTTGAGGATGTCGTCGATCAGCTCGTAGGTGCTTGCGCCCTTGAAGGGCCGCTTGCCGGTGAGCAGGTGATAGAGCACGCCGCCGAGCGAGAACATGTCGCTGCGGAAGTCGATCTCCTCGCCCTTCACCTGCTCGGGCGACATGTAGGCGGGGGAGCCCACCCCCGTCACCTGCGTGATTTCGCTGCGCGCGAGCTGCGCGGCGCCGAAGTCGGAGACCTTGATGTCGTAGTCGTCGCGCACCAGGATGTTCGCCGGCTTGATGTCGCGATGCACGACACCGATGCTGTTGGCGAACTCGAGCGCCTTGCAGCACTTGTAGACGATGCCGACGATGCGCGCCGGGTCGAGCAGCGCGGCGGGATCGCAGTACTTGGTGAGCGCCCCGCCGTTCACCACCTCCATCACCAGGTAGCGCAGCGCTTCGCCGCCGGTGATCTCCTCCACGCCAGCGTCGAAGATGCTGACGATGTGCGGGTGGCGCAGCTTGCCGGCGAGCGCCGCCTCGTTCTGGAAAAAGCGCAGCTGGCGCCGCGCCTTTTCAGGGTCGGACGACAGCTTTTCCATCACCTTCAGCGCCACTTCGCGGTTGTGGAACGGGTCCGCAGCGAGGTACACCGTGCCGGTGGCGCCCTTGCCGAGCACTCGCTTGATCTCGTATTTGCCGATGCGTTCGAGCATGTCAGGCGGTCGGGACGTTGCGCGCAAAGCCATCGTACAGGTCGAGCAGGCGGTGGCGCCATTTGGCGAGCGGATCTTCCGGCCCGAGCAGCTCCTGCGGGCTCATCACGCGCGCCCACTGGAACACCGAGAACAGGATGTAATCGGCATAGGCGGGAGCGGAGCCGGAGATAAATGGCTGGCGCTTGAGCGCGGCCTGCATCGGCTCCAGGGTCCTGCCAAGACGAGCGGCAAACTCGGCCCTGCGGCTGCGCGCCTGCTCGAGCGTCGACTTGAGGAAGCCTTCGAACATCTGGCGGAAGAAAGCGTCGTCCGCCGGGTCGACGCGCTCATGGATGTCGGCCACGATCACCGGCATCATTGCCGCGACCAGCGTGCGGTCCACCCAGGTGTTGAAGGTCTGGGTGACGCCGCGGCCGATGGCGCCGCCGAAGAGCGAAGGCTGGTCGCCGTAGCGCTCTTCCAGGTGTTCGGCGATCTTCCAGGAATCCCGGATCACGCTCTCGCCGTCGCGGATCACCGGCACGGTCTTGCCGCCGGAGAAGGCGATCGCCGCCTTGTCGCTCATGCAAACGGGTTTCGCTTCAAAAGGCAGATCCTTGTGGCGCAGCGCCATCCGCGTGCGCCAGGAGAAGAGGCTGTAGCGCCGGTCGTCCCTGCCCTTCAGTTCCCAAAGGGTAATCAAGCTGCCTTCTTGACTCCTGCGTCCGTGATCTCATGGCTCGCCGGCCTCGCGCGCAATCGCACGTCGGTCAGCTCGGCGCGCTCGCGCGCGGCCAGCCGGAAAGCCTGGTCGCGCCCCGAAAGGTATTGAAGCGGCCAGTGCTGCCCATGGTGCTGATACCACGCCGAGGCCTGCAGCGTGAAGTACGGATTGCTCAGGTGCGGTCGCGCGAGCGCCACGAGGTCCGCCTTTCCGGCCGCCAGCAGGGTATTCACCTGATCCGGGGTCGTGACCGCGCCCACCGCCATGGTGGCGATGCCGACCTCGTTGCGCACCCAGTCCGCGTAGGGCGCCTGGTACATGCGGCCGTACACCGGTTTCTGGTGCGGCACGGTCTGGCCGGTCGAGCAGTCGATGAGGTCGCAGCCCGCTTCCTTGAGCATGCGGGTCAGCGCGATCAGGTCCGCGCCGGGGAGCCCCCCCGGCGCCCAGTCGGTTGCGGAGATGCGCACCGACATCGGCTTTTCTTCCGGCCAGACCCTCCTGCACGCGCGCCAGACTTCCAGCGGGAAGCGCATGCGGCTCTCGATCGACCCTCCGTAGGAGTCTTTTCTTTGATTGGTCAAGGGAGAAATAAAACTGGCAAGCAGGTAGCCGTGCGCCATGTGGATTTCCAGCATGTCGAACCCGGCTTGGTGCGCGTAGCGCGTCGATCTTTCGAAGTCTTTGACGATCTTTTCCATCCCTTTCCCGTCAAGCTCAAGAGGAACCTGGGAAATGCCCTCGTAGTAAGGGATGGGTGAGGCGGAAACTACCGGCCAGTTGCCGCTCTCCAACGGGTGGTCCATGCGCTCCCAGCCGAGCTGGGTCGAGCCCTTGCGCCCGGAGTGGCCGAGCTGCATGCAGAGCTTCGCCTTCGAGTTCGCGTGGCAGAAGTCCACGATGCGCTTGAAGGCCGCGGCTTGAGCCGCGTTCCACAAGCCGCTGTCCGCGGGCGAGATGCGCGCCTCGGGCGAGGGGCAGGTCATCTCGACGTACACCAGCCCCGCGCCGCCGATCGCGCGGCTGCCGAGGTGCACGAAGTGCCAGTCGCCCGGAACGCCGTCCACCGCCGAGTACTGGTCCATCGGCGACACCACGACGCGATTCTCGATCACCAGGTCGCGCAGGCGAAAGGGCGTGAACATCGGCACCGGAGGGTTTTCGGTATCAATCTCAAACCCTTGGCTTTTGATTTTTGTGGAAAACCAATCCTGCACTGTGCGCACGAAGACCGGGTCGCGCAGCTCCAGGTTTTCCCAGGTGATCTGCTTGGAGCGCGACATCACGCCGAAAGCGAACTGCTGCGGCTCCATCCCCCAGTAGCGCTTCATGTGCTCGAACCAGGCGAGCGACACGTTGGCCGCGTGCTGGGTTTTCTCGACCTCTTCTCTTCTTGCCGTGTCGTATTTCGCTAACGCCTTTCCTGCGGAATCTTCCGTTCGAAACGCTTCAAAAAGGGCAATCGCATCCTCCATCGCCAGCTTGGTCCCCGAGCCGATCGAGAAGTGCGCGGTCGCCTTGGCGTCGCCCACCAGCACCGCCCGGTCGAGCACCCAGGTCTGGTTCTCGATGTTGGGGAAGTTGCGCCACAGCGAGCGATTCGGAATCAGCGGGTGACCTTGCAGCTCTTCAGAAAAGATTTCTTGCAGGGTCGAAAGCATCTCCGGCTCAGCCTTCCGATCGAAGCCGAAGTTGCGCCAGGTGGTCTCGTCGGTCTCGATCACCCAGGTCGAGCGGTCGGCCTCGTACTGGTAGCAGTGCGCGAGGATGATGCCTTCGGGCGTCTCGCGGAAGAAATACTTGAAGGCATCGAGCGGCCGCGTCGAGCCGAGCCAGGTGAACTTGTTGGGGCGCAGATCCACGCTCGGCTGAAAATGCTTTTCATGCTTCGAGCGGATTTTCGAGTTGCTGCCGTCCGCCACCACGATCAGGTCCGAATCCGGGAATTCGTCGAGGTCCTCCACCTCGCGCTGGAAGCGCATCTGCACGCCCAGTTCGCGGCCGCGGTCCTGCAGGATGTTGAGCAGCGCGACTCGCGAGCAGCCGCAGAAGCCGTTGCCGCCCGAGCGCATCACCTGCCCCTTGTAGACGACGTCGACGTCGCCCCAGTAGGCGAAGCGGCGCCGGATGCGCTCGTAGGTCACCAGGTCGTAGGCCTTGAAGGTGTCGAGGGTCTGGTCGGAGAACACCACGCCGAAGCCGAAGGTGTCGTCCGGGCGGTTCCGCTCGTACACCGTGACGTCCCAGCGCGGCCAGGCCTTCTTCGCGAGCAGCGCGAAGTACAGCCCGCCCGGCCCGCCGCCGATGATGCTGACTTTCATGTCGTCTCCTCCGGGACCACGGCGGTGGCCTCGATCTCGAGGCGCGCCCCGCCCTCGACCAGGCCGCCGACCTGCAGCACCGCCATGGCCGGATAGTGCCTGCCCATCAGCTCGCGGTAGTGCGCGCCGACCTGCTTGAGGGATTTCAGGTATTCGTCCTTGTCGAGCACGTACCAGGTCAGCCGCACGATGTGCTCGGGTCTGCCTTTCGCCTCCTTGAGAATCTCAAGGATGTTGTGCAGCGCCTGGCGGAACTGGCCGGCAAAGGACCTGTCCTGCCACTCGCACTGCGGCGTCCAGCCGATCTGGCCGGAGATGAAAACCAGGGTGCCCTTCGCCGAAATCCCGTTCGAGAATCCCTTGGGGCGGGCCCAGCCGGGCGGCTGCAGGATCTGCATCGTGGCGCTCATTTTCCTGGGCTCCTCAGCTTGAAGCGCTGCAGCTTGCCGGTCTCGGTGCGCGGCAGCGTGTCGACGAATTCGACGGCGCGGGGGTACTTGTACGGCGCGATGACGCGCTTCACGTGGTCCTGCAAGGCCTTTCTTGTTTCATCGGTCTTATGAAAATCTTTTTTCAAGACCACAAAAGCTTTCACGATCGTGCCGCGCTCTGGGTCTGGCGCGCCGACCACGCCGCACTCGGCCACCGCGGGGTGCGACAGCAGCGCGCCTTCGACCTCGGGGCCGGCGATGTTGTAGCCGGCCGAGATGATCATGTCGTCGGTGCGCGCCTGGTAGAAAAAGTAGCCGTCCTCGTCCATCACGTAGGCATCGCCGGTGACGTTCCAGCCGCGCTGCACGTAGTCCGCCTGCCGCTCGTCGGCGAGATAGCGGCAGCCCGTCGGGCCCTTGACCGCGAGCCTGCCCACCACCCCCGGCTTGCACGCGCGTCCTTCTTCATCGAGGACCGCGGCGCGATACCCCGGTATGGCATACCCGGTCGCCCCGCGACGCACCCGCTCCGGGGTATGCGAGATGAAGATGTGCATCATCTCGGTCGAGCCGATGCCGTCGATGATCTCGACGCCGCTCGCCTGCTTGAACATCTGCCGCGTCGCATCGGGTAAGGCCTCGCCGGCCGAAACGCATTTCTTCAGGGAGGAAAGATCGAATCTCCCGGCCTCGTTGGCCAACAAGGCTGACATGCCTCGATACATGATCGGCGAGGTGAAGCACAGCGTCGCCTTGAAGCGCTGGATGGTCTCGAGCAGCGTCTCGGGCGTGAGCTTCTCGACCAGCACCGTCGAGGCGCCGAAGCGCAGCGGGAAGCACAGCGCGCCGCCCAGGCCGAAAGTGAAGGCGAGCGGCGGCGTGCCGCAGAAAATGTCGTCCTTGCCGACCTCGAGGCAGGAGCGCGGGAAGCAGTCGCACATCGCGATCACGTCGCGGTGGAAGTGCAGCGTGCCTTTCGGCTTGCCGGTGGTGCCCGAGGTGAAGGCGATCAGCGCCACGTCGTCGGCCGCGGTCGGCACGTTGCCGAAGGTGAGCGGCTGCCTGAGCGAGAGAGTGTCGAGCGAATCTGGCGCGTCGTCGTACCAGAATTTCACGTTCTGCAGACTGCGACATCGAGGCAATGCGGTTTTGAGCTCGCCCTCCAGATGCTTGTCGCACAGCGCATGCGAGATCTCGGCCTTGGTTACGATCTCGGTGAGCTCCTTCGCGCGCAGCAGCGGCATGGTGGCGACGCACACGCCGCCCGCCTTCATCACCGCGAACCAGCACGCCGCCATCATCGGGGTGTTCGGCCCGCGCAGCAGCACCCGGTTGCCGGGCTTGACGCCCATCTCGCGCACCAGCACGTGGGCGAGCCGGTTCGCCTGCGTGAAGAGCTGGGTGTAGGTGCACTCGCCTTCGGGGGAGTGCAGCGCGATGCGGTGGCCGTGGCCGCGCGTCACCGGCTTGTCGAGCAGCTCGGCTGCGCAGTTCATGCGCGCGGGGTACTTGAGCTCGGGCAGCTCGAACAGGAACTCGGGCCACTGCCTGCGCGGCGGCAGATTGTCGCGCGCGAAGGGATCAAGGTGCGCGGTATAACTGCGGCTCATGATTTCAGCAGGTCCCTGGCAATGATCACTTTCTGCACTTCGGTCGCGCCTTCGTAGATGCGCAACGCTCGAACTTCGCGGTATAAGCGCTCCACCGGATGGCCGCGCATCACTCCGAGGCCGCCGCAGATCTGCACCGCGTTGTCGATCACCGCCTGAGCCGTCTCGGTGGCGAACATCTTCGCCATCGCGGCTTGTCTGGTGATGCTTTTCTTCCGCACATCCCTTTCCCATGCCGCCCGGTACGCAAGCAGCGCGGAGGCTTCGATGCCGGTCGCCATGTCGGCGAGCTTCGCCTGCGTGAGCTGGAAGTCGGAAAGGGTTTTGCCAAACATTTTCCTTTTCAATGAATACGAGCGCGATTCTTCGAGCCCTCGACGTGAAAATCCCAAAGCGGCGCCGGCCACCGTGGTCCTGAAGATGTCGAGGTTGCGCATGGCGAGCTTGAATCCCTGCCCCGGCTCGCCCAGCAGGGCGCCTTTCGACTTGTTCAGGCGGATCGTAGACATGGGATGCGGCGCCACGATCTCGATGCGCTCGGCTGCGTCGAGCTCGGCGGCGTCGACCACGAAGGCGCTGATGCCTTCCTCGGCCTTCGCGAAAACCACGTAGTAGCTGGCGATGCCGCCGTTGGAAATCCAGGTTTTCGCCCCGTCGAGCACCCAGCCGCCGCCTTGCCGGCGCGCGGTCGTGGAAATCGCCTGCGCGTCGGAGCCTGCGTCGGGCTCGGAGAGCGCGAACGCGGCGATCGCGTCGCCATCGGCGGTCGACTTCAAGTACTTTTTCTTCTGCGCTTCGCTGCCGGCAAGCGCGATCGGTCCGCTGCCAAGCCCCTGCATGACGAAGGAGAAGTCCGCGAGCCCCGCGTGATAGGCGAACACCTCCCGCAGGACCGTGATCGAGCGCAGGTCCGGGTTTTCGCCGACGCAGTGGCGCAGAAACCCTGCACAACCGAGGTCCTGCACCAGTCGTTTGCAGATCGCGTCTGCATCTTCACCATGCGCATAACCCAGGTTCTCGCGCGCCCAGTCTTCCGCCTGCCGCGCGAGCGCGGCGTGCCGCGGCTCGAAAAATGGCCAGCTGTAGTGCTCGAACCGGTCCATCAGTCGCCCTTGAATATCGGCTTCTGCTTGACGGCGAAGGCTTCGTAGGCGCGCTGGAAGTCTTTCGTCTGCATCAGGACCGCCTGCGCCTGCGCTTCCATGTCAATCGCCTCGTCGACGCCGATGCTCCACTCCTGGTGCAGCATTTTCTTCGTCACGGCATGCGCCAGCGTGGGTCCGGCGGCCAGCTCTCGCGCCGCTTCCATGGAAATCTCCAACACTGGATCGGCGATGCGGTTGAAGAATCCCCAGGCCAGGCCTTCCTCTGCGCTCATCGAGCGGCCGGTATAGAGAAGCTCGGAGGCGCGGCCCTGGCCGATGATGCGCGGCAGGATGGCGCATGCGCCCATGTCGCAGCCTGCGAGCCCGACCCGCACGAAGAGGAACGCGACCTTGGCGTTCGCCGCCGCATAGCGCAGGTCGCTCGCCATGGCGATGATCGCTCCGGCTCCGGCGCACACGCCGTCGACCGCGGCAATCACCGGCTGAGGGCAATGGCGCATCGCCTTCACCAGATCGCCGGTCATGCGCGTGAACTCGAGGAGCTGCGGCATCGGCATCTTCGTCAGCGGCCCGATGATCTCGTGCACGTCGCCGCCCGAGCAGAAGTTGCCTCCGGCGCCAGTGATTACGATGCTTTTTACCGTGGTTTCTTTTTCGAGACCGAGAAAAAGATCCCTGAGCTCGGCATACGACTCGAAGCTGAGCGGATTCTTGCGCTCGGGGCGGTTGAGCGTGACCACGCCCACCTTGCCCTCGACGCGCCACAGGAAATGCCTGGGCTGGATCATGAGACGACCTCCACGGCGTGGCTCTTCACTTTCGCGAGCAGCTTCAGCAGCTCCTCGTGCTCGCGGCGCGACAGGCCGGCGAGCAGCTCGACCACCCACTCCTCGTGCGCGCGCGCCATCTCGGCGAAGCTGCGCTCGCCGGCGCGGGTGAGGCGGATGCGGAACACCCGGCGATCCGCAGGCTCGTCGAGCCGCTCGAGCAGCCCTTCCTTCGCCAGCTGGTCGACGATCGCGGTGACGTTGCCGCCGGTGACCATCAGAAGGCGCGACAGCGCGTTCATCTTCAGGCCCTCGGGATGGCGCTCGAGCTGCGCCAGCAGGTCGAAGCGCGGCAGCGTGGTGCCGAACTGCTCGCGCAGCCCGGCGCGCACCCGCTTCTCGATCAGCTGGGTGCAGGTGAGGAGGCGCAGCCAGATGCGCAGCGCGCGGTGGTCGTCCTGGCGGGCGATGAACTCGCGATCGATGCGGCGCTCGGCAGGGGCAGGCGGGGACATTACTCTAGGCCTCAATAGATCAAGCCTAAAGCAAATTGCCGCCCCTGTCACGCTACACTAGGCGCGAGAGGAGGTCCCATGCCGCACACCAGCCGCCGCCGCTTCATGCAATTCCTCGCCGGGAGCCCCCTGTTCGCTGCCGCAACCGGATCCGCCCTGGCGCAGACCCTGCTTCCCGGATCGCGCCTGCCCGACCCCCTGATGTGGGCGCCGCTCGACGCCGGGAAGCTGATCAAGGACCCCAAGCAGGCGATCAACGTGTTCGACTTCGAGCCGGTGATGCGCCAGAACGTGCCGCCGGCGCACTTCGGCTACATGGCCTCGGGCATCGACGACGAGGTGACCTTGCGCGCCAACCGCCAGGATTTCCTCAAGTTCCAGCTCAGGCCGCGGCGCCTGGTCGACGTCAGCAAGGTCGACATGAGCGCCGATATCCTGGGGGTGAAATACAGCTCCCCGATCATCGTGGCGCCGGTCGGCGGCCAGAGGTCCTTCCATGCCGAAGGCGAGATCGCCACCGCCAAGGGAGCGAAGGCCGGCAACCACCTGATGATCCTCTCGACCGCCACCACCAGCTCGGTTGAAGATGTCACCGCGGCGCGCGGCGCGCCGGTCTGGTACCAGCTCTATGCCACGAACAAGTGGGAGGTCGCCAAGGCCTTCGTGACGCGTGCCGAAAAAGCCGGCTGTCCGGTCGTCGCGGTGACCGTGGACCGTTCCGGCGGCCGCAACCAGGAGACGCTCTTCAGGCTGCAGCGCACCGACACGCGCGACTGCTCGGGCTGCCACGATCGCAGCAGCCTGCAAGCGAACCTCAAGCGTCGCTCCATGTACCAGGGGGTCGATGTTGCGGGGCTGACGAACACCCAATCCTCCAACATGACCTGGGACTTTCTCAAGCGGCTGCGCGACACCACCAGGATGAAGATCGTGCTGAAGGGAATCCTCGCCCACGAGGACGCGCGGCTCGCCGTCGAGCGCGGCATGGACGGCATCATCGTCTCCAACCATGGCGCGCGCAGCGAGGACAGCGGGCGCTCGACCATCGACGCGCTGCCGGAGATACTCGAAGCGGTGGGCGGCCGCATGCCGGTGCTGGTCGACAGCGGCTTTCGCCGCGGCACCGACATCGTCAAGGCGCTGGCGATGGGTGCGCGGGCGGTATGCGTCGGCCGTCCCTATATCTGGGGTCTCGGCGCTTTCGGCCAGCCGGGCGTCGAGCGCGTGCTCGAGCTGCTGCGCATCGAGCTGCACGCCATCATGCAGCAGGTGGGAGCACCTAGCCTGAAGCATCTGACACCGGCCATGGTGCGCAGGGTGTAGGCGGGCGCGCGCGCTACTGGGGCTCGATGCCGGCTGCGCGCGCCACCTGCGACCACTTCTCCAGCTCGCTCCTGATCAGCGCCGCGAACTCTGCGGGGGTGCTGCCGAGCGGCTCGGCGCCGTCGCCCGAGAGCTTTTCCTTCATCTCCTCGCCGTGCAGCGCCCGCGTCGCTTCGGCGTTCAGGCGCGCGATGATCGGCGCCGCCGTGCCGGCAGGCGCGAGCAGCCCGTACCACTGCATGGCCTCGTAGCGCGGCACTCCAGCCTCCGCGGCCGGAGGCACGTTCGGCAGCGCTGCAATGCGCTTCGGCCCCGAGATGGCGAGCGCTCGTACTCTGCCTGAATCAATCTGCGGCTTGGCGGTGAGCGCGTTGGCGAATGTCGCCGCGATCTGTCCGCTGATCACATCGGTCACCGCGGGCGCGGTGCCGCGATAGGGCACGTGCTGCAGGTCGATCCCCGCCATGCTTTTCAGCAGCTCCATGCACAGATGCGGCGAGGTGCCGATGCCGGGCGTGCCATAGCTCAGCTGCCCGGGCTTCTGCCGGGCGAGCGCGATGAACTCGGCGAGGGATTGCGCCGGCAGCGACGGATTGACGATCAGCACGTTCGGCGCGGTGGCGGCGAGCGTGATCGGCGCGAAGTCCCGGATCGGGTCGTAGGGCACCTTCTTGTAGAGCACGGAATTGAGCGCTAGGGTGCTCGCCACCATGAGCAGCGTGTAGCCGTCCGCCGGCGCTCGGGCGACGGCTTCGATGCCGATCATGTTGCCCGCGCCGGGCTTGTTCTCGACGAAGAACGATTGCCCGAGCGCTTTCGAGAAATGCAGCGCCAGCACGCGCGCCACGATGTCGGTGCCGCCGGCCGGCGGCGAAGGCACGACGATGCGCACCGGCCGCGACGGATAATCCGCCTGCGCGAACGCTGATCCAGTAAAGATGCAACAAAGAAGAAATAGCCTAACCCAACGCATGAAGCTGCTTTCCATCGCGCTCCGCCGGCTTCGCCGGAATCAGCACGAACGCGATGACGCACGGGCGCGCGCCGCGATTCACCCAGTTGTGCAGCGTGCCTTGCTGCACCAGCGTATCGCCCGCGCGCAGCTGGACCACGCTGCCGTCGAGCTCCATGTCGATCTCGCCCGAAAGCACCACCGCATAGTCGAGCGTCTCGGTGCGGTGATTGCGCGGCGCGACGCCCGGCTGGTATTCGACCAGCCTGAACACCGTGCCGTCCGCGCCTTTCCAGAGGTCGAGCCGAGCGTGGCCCGGCCGGCCGGTGACTGCGTTGGCGCAGGTTTCGTCGCTGGCGATGATGGCGCGGCCCTGCGCATCGTGATCCGTCGCCACGCGCCTGATGTTCAACGCCATGTTTACTCCACCCTTACGCCCGAGAGCCTGATCAGCCGGTCCCAGCGCTCGTACTCGGACTTCAGATAATCCGCGAATTCGTCGGGCGTATTGGCGACGACCTCGAACCACTGCTTTTCGATGTACTTGTCCTTGAACGCGGGCTCATTCAGCGCTTTGCGCACCTCGGCATGAATCGCATGCGTGACCTCGCGTGGCATACCCGCCGGGCCGGCGAGCGCGAACCAGGTGCCCGCGTCGTAGCCCGGCACACCCGACTCGCTCACGGTCGGCAGATCCGGCAGGCGCGCGATGCGCTCGCGCGTCGCGGCGGCCACGAGCTTCAGCTTGCCGGCGCGCGCGTGCGGCTCCACGAGGAGCGGCGTCACCATCATCATCTGGATCTGGCCGCCGAGGAGATCGGTGACGGCCGGTGCCGCGCCCTTGTACGGCACGTGGACGATGTCGATGCCAAGGAGATTCTTGAGGTAATCGACGCTGATATGACCCGACGAGCCGAGTCCGAAAGAGCCGTAGGACAGC
>WNGG01028378.1_pt1 | contig 12804 bp, 8 predicted proteins | sample 5400661 | NCBI WGS metagenome assembly WNGG01 (sample SAMN13153372, study PRJNA577476) | soil metagenome | isolation source: 100 cm soil or saprolite under Garry oak tree replicate 1 | place: USA:California | collected 2016-06-15 | reverse complement strand
TGCAGAGTATCTGCTGAAGCGCGGCCGGTTCACGCAAGCATGCGCACATTTCCAATCGGCGGTGGAAATCTTTCCGGAAGATATGCCCGCGCAGGAAGGTCTGGGACTGTGCGCGCAAGCGCGAGGAAACTCTAAGGAAGCGATTGAGCGTTACGAAAACGTGCTTCGGCTTGCGGCGGAACCAAATCTTCGGGCGACAGCGTTCGCCAATCTCGGATCCATTTATCGGGGACTTGGCGACTACAAAAACGCCAAGGAGAACTTTGAATCGGCGCTGCACTTGAATCCGGACCTGCCGATCGCGCTTGTCGGCACGGGATTGCTGGCGCAAAGAGGATGGAATTATTCACTTGCCGCCAAACAATTCGCGCATGCCATGAATGTTGAACCTACGAGTGTGGGCTACCTGTTACTCGCGAAGGCACTGGAACGCGACGGTCGCGCCGAGGAAGCCAAACAGGCATACGCACAAGCACAACGGCTTTCAAGCAATTTGCAAAATGACCAGAAGACTGCGAACGAGCTCCTGGGAGAGTAAGAAAACGTCCGGCCAACGAAATGGTGCTTTAGGCCGTGCGCGAACCAGATGCCGTGAATAATTCCAATTCGCCAAAAAGGGCGGCCTGGGATTCGATTTGTTTGCGGTCGCCAACGACAACGATTTGCATATTTGCAGAGTCGAAGTAGGTTCTCGCGGCAGTGAGAACATCTTCCGGCTTTAGAGCGCGGACCTTTCCACGATAGGTCTCGAGATAGTCGTCGGGAAGTTCATTCAGCGCAAGTGTGGAAATTTGCGAAAGCAGTCCGCTCTGCGTAGCAAGTCCCATGGAAAAAACGCCGGTCAGATAGTTTTGTGCGTCGAGCAACTCCGCCTCCGGAACCGGAAGCGCGCGAAGTTTGTCGATTTCGTAAAAGATTTCGGTAAGCGCTGCGGCCACAACGTCGTTACGTACCGCCGCGGAGACCGAAAAATATCCGTACTGCCACAAGGGATTCACGCCGCTGCGCGGGCTGTAGGTATAGCCTTTATCTTCACGGATATTCATCACGAGCCGCGAATTGAAAGCTCCGCCGTACAAACTGTTGGTAAGGCCGAGTTTGATCCAGTCGGGATGTTTGCGAGTAATAGCGTGACAGCCGCAAAGAATTTGCGTTTGCACCGAGCCTGGCAAATCCACGAGGTACCCTCGCCTACCTTTCGGAACTGGAGGCTTCGTGCTCTCTGGAATTGCGGGTTTCCTGCCGCTCCAGTCGCCGAAGGCTCTTTCTGCAGCTTTCTGCATCGCGGCTGGATCGAAATCGCCAACGAGTATTAATATTGCGTTTTCTGGAGTGTAGAAATCGCGATACACAGATTGCAACTCTTCGCGCGTATACGCGGAGACCTGTTCTTCGCTGGGAGAGACCTGCGCGTAAGGGTGGGAACCAAATAACACTTTGCGGAGCCGTTCACCTGCAAGAAAACCGGGTTGCGTGCGTTCCAGTTTTACTTCTTCGAGTTTTTGCCGGCGTTCGCGCTCAAATTCTCCCGCGGGAAATGCCGCCTCACGGGCCAATTCATTGACGAGCTGCAGCAACGGTTCGGCGTAATCGCTCAGGCCAGCGAACGAAATGGCGCTGGTGTCCTGTCCGGCGCTGACGGAGAGATCCGCACCAAGTCCGCGAAGATGCTCTTCGATTTCGCGACTAGTGTGTTTCGTGGTGCCGGTGCGCACCATTGTCGCGGCCATTTCCGCAAGCGCGGTTCCGCGCGCTGCTGCGGCTGCGTTCCCAGAGCGAAGATAAAGCTCGCCGTGAATTTTCGGAATTGTGTGTGATTCGAGAAGAATAATCTCGAGGCCGTTCGCGAGTTTTGTTTTCGTTCGCTTTGGCCAGCGCACTTCGCGCTCCGCCGAGAGCGCGGGAATCGACTTTGCTGTCCGCTGAACTTGAGTAGCCATCAGGCCGCCTCCTGCGCGGATTTCTCCAGAGGTTTGCGAAAAACGATGGCGCGATTCTGTGGCAACAAATAGTTTTGCGCCGCGGCCAGGACTTGTTCTTTTGTGACCGCAAGAAATCCGTCGAGAATCGTATTAACGAGTTGCGGCTCGCCGTCAAACAACGTGAAGCCCGCAAGCAAGTGCATCAGGCCGTATTTCGGCATATGGCCACCGCGCCCGCCTTCGAGCGTCGCGAAGTAGTCGGAGCGCCACTTCACCTTGAGTTGGTCCAGTTCGGATGCGGTGATTCCCTTTTCTTTAACCTCGCGAATAATTTCATCGAATGCGGCGAGAGTGTTCTCGCCGGAAATTTCCGGCTTGTGAAAAATGCGCGTGGTCATTTGCGTAGGACCGTCATAAACAAACACGTCGTCGATGCCGCCGTCGGCTTCAACCGCGATCTGCTTTTCGAACACAAGCTCGCGATACACGCGGCCGGCTCGTCCACCGTGAAGCGCCTGATCGAGCAAACCCATGGCGCACCATTCAGGCGTGCGGCGCGGAGGCATCACGTATCCAATGGCCATGGCAGGTAAAGTTCCAAATTTTTCGATGACATCGCCGCGGCGTTCTGCGGTTTGCTTCGGTTCCGAGGGATCGGCAAATTTCGGGGGCGGCCCGGCAGGAATATCGCCGAAATGTCTTTCAGCGAGAGCAAATCCCTCCGCAAGATTGACGTCTCCAAGAATCAACAAAACGGCGTTGTTGGGAATGTAGTACGTGCGAAAAAACGTCTGGACATCAGCCAGGCTTGCCGCGTCCAGATCGGCGAAGTCGCCGTAAAAATTGTGAGCGTTCGCCCAATTGCGAAACGCGACAGGTGGCATATCAAGCCATGGAAAGCCGCCGTAGGGCTGATTCATTACGTTGACGCGCACTTCTTCTTTCACAACGTCGCGCTGGTTGCGGAGATTCTCGTCATCGACCTTGAGCGCGCGCATACGGTCAGCTTCGAGCCACAGAACGCGTTCCAGGGCATTTGAAGGCACCGCCTCGAAATAATTCGTGACATCATACATTGTGGAACCATTCAAGACGCCGCCGCTCGAATTGACGAGCTTGATGTGCTGCATTTTTGGCGCATTTTCCGAGCCCTGGAACATCATGTGCTCGAAAAGATGAGCGAAGCCGCTGCGCCCCTGCGGCTCAAGACGAAATCCAATCCTGTAGTAGACACCCACTGTGACTACCGGAGCAGTCGAGTCTGGTGCGACCACGACGCGGAGTCCGTTTCCAAGAGTTTTGTGCTCGATAGGAATCTGCAATGGCTTCACGCGTTTGCCCCTCTGACCTTAGATTGTGAACTACTTTTTGTTGAGATTCTTGAGAGCTCGCCGATTGCGCCGTCCGCATCGCGCGCAAGGACGCGAGCAGCAAGACGGTTCACTGCCCGATACGCTTCCAGATACTCTGACGGAGCACTCTTTAGCGCTTCTTCGTGCAGCGCGATCACGTCGTAATCGCTGCGAGAGAGGGGACCTGTCCACGCGGCGCGAGGTCCAACGCGCTCCAGATTTTCAAGCACCTGCCGCGCAAGAGGCAAGAGGGCTTTCAGCGCTTCTTGTCGCTTCATTCCAAGCGAGCCAAAAATCCGAACTGCTGTTTCCTGAAGGGCAAGGACGTGGCCGGCCGACATGACCGCTGCTGCATGATAAAGAGGTTTACTCGCGGCTGAGAGTTGAACGGGCTGGCCGCCCAGCACTCTCGTCATGTTACGCGCCACACGAACCGCCGCAGCATCACCTTCAATAGCGAAGACTCTTCCCTCAAGCGCGGGAATTCCGATGCCACTGAATGTTTGCAACGGATGAAACGGACAGCGCGGCGAGCAGTCGATTCGCTTCGGGTGACAACGGAGTGAATCCGCCAGCCCTGCTCACGCAACCGGCGGCCGAGTGCGCGGCCGATGCGACCTGCTCCTACTATGGAAATTCCTAGTTTCATCACTGTGTTAGGATACCGTGTCAGCACCTTCGAACACCAATTCATGCATGTCTCAGGCCTCTTATTCTTCACGCTCATTGCGATTTTCTGGATTGCACACGGCCTTCGTGTCGCGATAGGCGCCTTGCAGCTACCCTGGCTGAAAGACTCATCCCCGGCCGCGGATGCGGATTGTCCGCGAGTCTCGCTTCTGGTTGCGGCGCGAGATGAAGAGGGGAAGCTGCCGCAGGCGCTAGAAAGTTTGCGGCACATCGACTACCCCGGATTGGAAATTATTGCCGTAAATGACCGATCGTCTGACGGCACGGCGCAGATTTTGCATAACGGCGCGAAATATGATTCGCGATTGAAGATTGTGAATGTTGAAACACTGCCGGAAGGCTGGTTGGGAAAACCGCATGCACTTCAACGTGCTTACGAGGCATCGTGCGGGGAGTGGCTATTGTTTACTGACGCGGACGTCCGTTTTCGCCCCGACGCGATTCGCCGCGCGATCACTCTCGCGAATGCGAAGCAGCTCGATCACCTGACATTGCTGAGCGATGTGGAAATGCACGGTTTCTGGGAAAGGTCGGTGTTGACGTTTTTCGGGTTGGGATTTCACCTGGCAACAAATCCGCGCGCTGTTTCCGATCCGAGATCGCGCGCCTACATCGGAATTGGCGCGTTCCAACTGGTTAAGCGGTTGGCCTATGAAGCGAGTGGGACGCACCGACGGCTGGCCTTGGAAGTGGTGGACGATATGAAGCTCGGAAAAATTGTAAAGCAAGCGGGATTTCACTCAGGAGTCGGGATCGCGCAGCGGTTTGTCTCCATCCGCTGGCATGCGGGAATCAAGAATATTGTTCGTGGAGTGACAAAGAACTTTTTCGCGGGATCCGAATTCAAGATTTCGGTTGTGGCGCTGCAGCTTACTGCACTGTTCTGCGTCAGCATTCTGCCGTTTCTCACTCTGCCATTCGTGCACGGGTGGACGTTGGCGCTTGTTTTGCTGAGCGTCATGATTGCGATGGGTTTTCACGCGGGAACTGCGTGGGTGATGCGCGCCTCGCCGCTTTATGCGTTCACTCATCCCGTCGGAGCCGCGATTTTCAGTTACATGCTCATGCGTTCAACGGTCGTGACGCTTTTGCAGGGTGGCATCGTCTGGCGCGGCACGTTTTATCCGCTCGACGAACTGCGGCGCGGAATCGTGTGAGCGGCTGACTCGGGATCGAGTCGTTCGTGAAAGCCTGGAAAGTGGCGCCCGCTTCACAAGGCGGCCGCGAAAAATGCGGAGGTGCGCGCTAATCCGCGGGGGTTTGCGCCGCCGTCGTTTCCCGGCCAAACACACCGGCCAGATCTTGATTTTTGATGGAGCGTATGCGGTCGCGAAGCTGTGCGGCTTTTTCAAACTCAAATTTCTTCGCGGCTTCGCGCATCTGAGACTCGAGTTTGCTGAGGAGTTCGGCAACTTCCGTTTCCGTCCGCGCCGTAGCAACCGCGGCATCGAGTTCAGTGGCATCAAGCGGAATCGAGACGTAGTCCGCCTCGACAATTCTTGCCAGGTCCATATCAACGCCTTTGATGATGGATTGTGGCGTGATGCCATTTTCCTTGTTGTACGCGACCTGCTTCTCGCGGCGACGATTGGTCTCGGAGATCGCCTCGTTCATGGAACGTGTGCGTGTGTCTGCGTAGAGGATGGCGCGGCCCTCAACGTGGCGAGCGCAACGGCCCATGGTCTGAATGAGAGAAGTGGCGCTGCGTAGATAGCCTTCTTTATCGGCGTCGAGAATCGCGACGAGCGACACTTCAGGAAGGTCCAAGCCTTCGCGTAAAAGATTGATTCCGATCAGGACGTCGTATTCTCCGCGACGCAGGTCGCGCAGAATCTTGATGCGATCAAGCGTTTCGATTTCAGAATGCAAGTAGCGGCAGCGGACGCCGATCTCCGTGAAATATTCGCTCAGGTCCTCAGCCATGCGCTTGGTAAGAGTCGTGACTAAAACACGCTCGTTCTTGGCCGCGCGAATGCGGATTTCTTCGAGGAGATCGTCGACCTGGCCCTTCACGGGACGAATTTCCACTTCGGGATCGACCAGACCGGTGGGGCGAATCACCTGCTCCACAAAAACGCCACCTGACTTCGTGAGCTCGTAAGGGCCTGGAGTGGCGGAAACGTAGATGACCTGGTTTGTACGGTTTTCGAATTCTTCAAAGGTTAGCGGGCGATTATCGAGCGCCGACGGCATGCGGAAACCGTAGTTCACCAGAGTTTCCTTGCGCGCGCGATCACCGTGATACATTCCGCGAACTTGCGGAATGGTCTGGTGCGATTCGTCCGCGAAAAGCAGATAGTCCTGCGGAACGTAATCGAGCAATGTGGGCGGCGCTTCGCCCGGTAGACGGCCACTCAGGTGGCGGGAGTAATTTTCGATGCCGTGGCAATAGCCAATCGTTCGCATCATTTCAATGTCGAAGAGCGTACGTTGCGTCAAACGCTGCGCTTCAACAAATTTTCCCTGCTTCTCGAGTTCTTTTTTCCACCAGCCGAGCTCTTCCTGGATGGTGACGATGGCGCGCTCGCGCTGATCCTGCGGCATGGCGTAGTGCGTTTTCGGGTAGATGGGAACACGCGACAAATCCTGCTGGCCTGGGCGAACCTCTCCAGTTACCGGATCAATCTGACGGAGAGTGTCAATCTGGTCGCCCCACATTTCGATGCGATAGGCCTGGTCTTCGTAGGTCGGATAAATTTCCAGGATGTCGCCACGCACGCGAAATGTTCCGCGGCGCAAATCTTCGCTGCGCTCGTATTGAATATCCACAAAGCGACGAAGCAGGGCTTCGCGCGTGGTCTGATGGCCCTTTTCGAGCATGACCAGCATGCCGTAATAGGCTTCAGGTGAGCCGAGGCCGTAAATACAACTTACCGAAGCGACGATAATGACGTCGCGGCGTTCAAAGAGCGAGCGCGTTGCGCTCATGCGGAGCTTATCGAGTTCGTCGTTGATGGTAGATTCTTTTTCAATGTAAACGTCGGCGGCGGGGACGTAGGCTTCCGGCTGATAAAAGTCGTAGTAGCTGACGAAATATTCGACGGCGTTTTCGGGGAAAAAGGACTTGAACTCGTGATAGAGCTGCGCGGCAAGAGTTTTGTTGTGCGCGAGTACCAGCGCAGGGCGATTCGAAGCTTCGATAACTTTAGCCATGGCGAATGTCTTGCCGGAACCGGTGACGCCGAGCAGAACCTGGTGCTTGTCTCCAGCTTCGACGCCGCGAAGAAGTTGACTGATCGCCGCGGGTTGGTCTCCGCGAGGCTGGTACGCGCTCTTGAGTTTGAAAGTCATGAAGGGCTTCTCCTGCCGCTCCAATGAGGTATGCACAAACTTTCATTATAGCGCGGCTGGCGAGTTTACGTTTTTTCGTTTGGCTCCCGGGCGTCGATTGCGATTGAGCGATGGTTTCAATGTGATTCCTGCGGTGAATCGGGAACCAGGAAAATCTGCGAATGGCTTTTCGCGTTAAGACTGTAGTGGACCTGATTTGTACCGTCGGTGAGTGCAACGATCGCGTCCATGAGTTGTTGAGCGTCCTCGGTGGAGCGAATGAGAAGGCCGGTAGAACGCGAGATGTAAAGGATGGTTTCGTTTTGGCCCGTCGCGATTCCCCGTGTCTTCAGGTCGCGGAGCTTGTAGTCCTCGGGAGTGGCGCTCCTGGCAGAAGACTTTTGATGTAGCGTGGCGCGGACCAGCACAACCGCGCAGAGTTGTGAGCTCGACGCAGATTGTTTTGAATTGGCATTTGGTGGCTGATCGTAGAGTCCGCAAGGCTCGTCGCGGACATAGTGATATTTTTTTGTCCAGGTCAGGCCCGCGATCGGCGAAGGCGCGGTTTCCAGCTCGACGACTTCCCATTTTCGACCGGCGGTCACGCCTTTTTTGGGAAACGCCCAGGACGAAGTGAATCGGCCGAGCCAATCGTTCCAGGCAAATTGCTGCACGGGAGACAGTTGATCAAATCCCCTAATTTGGGATGCTGAGCCATTGGCAGCGACGAAGACTTCAACCGATTTGTCGGCAGTAGGAGCTGCGACAGACTGCCGAGACGAAGACGTTGGCTGGCGCTCGGAATAATAAGTCTTCAGACGGAATCCGGCAGCGGTGACTTCGGTAATTTCAACTTGGAGAAGACCGGAAGCACTGACGTTTGCCGCCACTGGGAGCTGCGGGGATGCGACGCGGCTTTCCGTTTTCACGTTGCGCGAACTGCTGAAATCGATGCGATAGAAAAATGTCTGCCCCGTGTGCAATTGAGGAGCGAGTCGAGTTCGCTGAGAAAAGGACGGAGGGACCGCGAGTGCAAGAAGGGTTCCGGACAAAAATAGACGTGCAGACACGCAAAGGCGGCTCACGGCACGGGCTCAATCCGGACCGAAAACGTGAGATCCGAGGACGCCATACGCTAACGCCCCATGGGAGCGGCGAGCGTGCGGTCAAAGAAATCGCTGGCCGCGTGATATGCCTTGCTCCACGACTGATGGAGCAAAAAATCGTGGATCTCGTCAGGAAAGACGAGCTGCTCGATGTGAATACCACGCTCGCGCAGCCGCGCGACGAGGTCCACCGTCTGAGCAAAGTAAACGTTGCGATCGTCATCGCCGTGAATGAAGAGCACAGGCGATTTCCAACTGTCGACAGATGTCACGGGAGAAGAATCGTGCGCGAGCTTGGTGAGCTCCGGCGGGATATTTTTGCCGTCCCAATTGTCGGTGGGCCAATCGTGCACGCCGTGAAGATCGACACCCGCCGCGAAGAGATCAGAATTTCGCGCAAGGCCGAGCGCGGTGAGATAACCGCCGTAACTGCCACCCCACAGGCCGATACGCGCGGGGTTCACGTCAGCGCGCGCCTGCAGATATTTTCCGGCGGCGACTACATCCTGATATTCGCTGGCACCTCGTCCAGCACGGCCGGGAGCCTCGCGAAAAGCGCGGCCGTATCCGATGCCGCTGCGATAGTTCACGGAGAGGACGACGTAGCCACGACTCGCAAGATACTGGTTCATGGCGTAGGAATTTGAGTAGTAATACATGTAATGCCAGCCAAGTAACATTTGGCGCATCGAGCCACCGTGAAAGAAGAGAATGCCTGGACGCTTTTCCCCGGGTCTTAGATCTTTGGGCAGGAAGAGTTGGCCATGAATGTCGAGACCGTCGGCAGACTTAAAAACAATTTGTTGTGGTACGACGAGTCTGTCAGCGGGAAAATCTGCAGGCCACGTTTCCACAGCGAGCGGTTGCGGCACGGCGCGAGAATCCGCGATGCGCCTTACAAGCGTCCGAGCCGTGTGCTGAGCGTCGGAGGCAAGATAGACCAACGAATCCGTAGCGGGAATCGCGGTTGGCCGCCATTCAATTCCCTGTCCATTGCTTATTTGTTGCGGGGCATCACCGGCCGTGGTCACGCTCCACAAATGGCGCCGGTCAACGTCGTTGCAATTCGAATTGAAGAAGATAGTCTTTCCCTCAAGGCTGAAGGACCACTGCTCGACTTCGCAACTTCCAGGAGTTAGAAGTTTTGGCGTGCCGCCCGCTACCGGCAAAGAGTAAAGCAATTTTGTTGTCAGCGGCCCAGTGGATCACACCACCGCCTGTATCGTTCGCCATGTAGGGGAAGGAATCCTGCAGTTCCCGGCCACTGTGCCAAATCTCTTTAGCATTCAGCGTCGCGACATCAGCCACCCAAATCGTCCAAGGATGCGGGCGATCCGGTTCGATGAAATAACCTTCAGGCGTGTCACGTGGAACTGCCGGTCTGCGGATGAACGCCAACTGCTTACCATCGGCGGACCATTGGGGATTCGAATCGGTGTCCACACTTGCCGCGACGAACCGAACGGTCTTACTACTTACATCGTAGATGCCGATGAAGCTGTGATCGCCCCGTCCAGAAACGAAGGCAAGTTTGCTGCCGTCAGTCGACCAGTGATGTTCAGCGTTGGCGCCACGAACGAAAAGTTGTACCGGCTTTTCCTTGCCGTCCAACGGCGCGAGCCATAATTCGCCGTCGCGCAAATAGGCACAAATTCCTTTGTTGGAGATTTCGCCGCCGTGACCCGCATCGATTTTTTGCGGGTCTCCACCGCGCCACGAAATCTGAAATACGGCTTCTTCGGCGCCGGCGGGATTGCTGGTGGGATTGGGCGATTGGCCGGTGCGATTCTTACCTCCGCCGCGCGTGTACACAATTGTGTTGGCATCAGCCGAAAACTGCAGCGCCGACAATTCCTGTCCGTCTTCTTCCATGTACGAAGTAAGGCGCCGCGCTTTGAAGTCCGGCGCTTCGGCAACATAAATATTTCGCTTGCCCTTTTCGTCAAGCACCCATGCAATGCGAGGCGCGGATTTCGCAGCGGTCAAATCGCTGGGAAACGGCGCACTCAAAACTTGTTCCAACGTAAACGATTGTTGCGCGCGCATAGGCACGACTAGAAAGAAGAGCGCGACAGCAAATGCGGTGACTATTACTGCGGTCAATCTTTTGATGCGCGGCTGAGTTTGCATCGTTCTCCTTCAATCCCCCGGTTGTTGTGCAGTGGCTTTTTCAAGCGAAACTTTTGGTTCAGCGAGCGGGCCGGAAATCTGCATGAAGCGAACGGTGTTCTCCACCCGCGCGTTGCGGCCGGTCAGGTGACTTTCCGCGGTGAGGTCGGCATCTTCAGAAAAACTGACGCTGCCTTTCAACAAAAATTCGCCCGCCGGGGAGGCCAAGCGCAGACTGTTCAAATCAAATCCACCATCGCTCAGGTGAAAAGTGCCCGCACCAGCGGTCCAGCGTGAAGTCCCGGTTTTCCATTCCCCCAGCGCCATTGTCCCCGCGATGTCCCATCCCCGCAGTTCCACGTTGGCTAAGTGAATTTCGCCCTTGCCGTCAAGACCACCGAGCAGAGCTTCCCGGCCGATTCCTGCCGCGTGAAGTTCGAGACGACCGTAAGCCGTACCCGCCAAGCGGTCGGAAAGCTGCGCGAGCCACGGAGTTTGCGAGATTGAAATTCGGTCGAAGGAAGCAGCAATGTCGTATAGCGGTTTTGCGGAAAATGCAGCATCCGCACTGCCAGTTACCTGCCCGCCCGACCATTGCGCCTGAACATTGCGCATGCTGAGCTTCAGCGCGTCGACTTTTGCCTGCGCGCGAAATTGCTTCAGCTTGATCTTCTCAATCGTCAATTCATCCACTCGCAGATCGCCGGAAGCACGAATACGCCGCAACACGATGCTGCGCGGTTCCGGCGCTGGCATTCCACCAAGTGCGGGCGGCAGCAAGCGCTGTAACCAGCCGGGCCGCGCACGTGGGCCGATCCAGCGGTCGAGTTCTGCTGCGTCTAGATGATCCGCCTGCAATTGAAAGGTCCAAGGAGCAATTTCGGTCTCGCCAAAATCGCTCGGTAGGATCCTCGGCTGTTCCACCGAACCGGACCAAGTAGCTCCGAACGCAACAACTTTCCCCAACGTAAATTTCCGAACCGCGTTTCGCCATTCGGCGCGCAGATTTTCAAGCTGCACCGGCTGGTTCAGACCCGCCACTTGCAACATCGCTTGCGAGACGTCAGCGCGGCCGTTCCAAGCGGGGACGCTCCCCGCGCTCCAGTCCCAATGCAAATCGGCACCTGCTTTCCCGCGTAGCTCCCAACCATTTTGCAACGGCCGACCAAAGGCGTTCGCAAGGCTGAAAATATCCTGGATTCGTGCGGCTTGTCCTTCGATACGAATACCTCCAGCTTTCGCATCAAAATCGTGAACGAGCGAGAGATTGGCAGTAGCCCCAACGAGGCTTCCGCCAGAAACATTGCCGGGTGCGGACACAATCCTTGCGTTCGAAGAAACAGTTCTGCCAGTGGGAATGCTTACGCCAAAGGGTTCGATGACCAATTTCTGTTTCTGCGTTCCGCCGCGCATAGCGCGCACTTCAACCGATCCCGTGAATCCTGGAACGGTCCAGCGTCCGCCGGGACTTGAAAACGCCAGTTCGTTCAATGAAAGTGGCCAGCCACGAAAATTCGCAGCTCCGGTGAAATACTGCGTTGCGCGGATTTCTTCCGCAACTGCTGGGCGAAACGCGCGATACCAGTCAAGAAGATCGGCAGCCTGAATGCCAGCCGAATCCATACGTACTTCCAAACTGGATTCCGCGACATTCTTCAGCGAGGCGGTACCGCGCAAATTTGAACGTGGACTCTCAACGACCAATTCGTCGGCATCCATCGTGCTGGCACCAGGATTCCACCGCCCGTTTACGCGAATTCCAAGACGTGGATTGTCGTCACGCTCGGTCAAATCCCAACGATGAATTCCCGATGCGCGGGCGCGAACAGCAAAAGTCCAATCGCCGGGCGCCACATTTTTAGTCCCTGGAAGCAAAGCGTTGGTACTCGCGGCACTCGCTTCCGCCGCAAACAGACCGCGAACGCCAAAATCACGCCCGCCAATCAGGCGAAACACGTCCGCGAGCGAACACTTCGCCCAACTGATTTGAAAATGCGCCGGCTGCAATCGCGCGGATGTTCCCGCGACGTCACCTCGAACTCTGACCGTGCCCGCAAGCTGAAGAGGAACGCCACTGCGCCACGGCTCCGCGGTTAAATCCAGACTCCAACGTCCTACAGCAGTCTGTTCGACAGTCCCCTCAACTTGAAGAAATGCAAAGGAGGTCTTATTGTCACCAAGTTTAAAATTGATGCGGCCGTCGTTGATGTCAATTCTCTGCAAGTGGTACGCGGAAGGCGCGCGCGCGCCAGGGTTCGCGGATGCGGCCCGGGTTACTGTAGCCGCCGGCAACCAGCGCTCAAGGTTCCATCGGCCTTCTTGATCGCGCACAAGGATCAGACTCGGACGCTCCAG
>WNGG01009698.1_pt1 | contig 12804 bp, 11 predicted proteins | sample 5400661 | NCBI WGS metagenome assembly WNGG01 (sample SAMN13153372, study PRJNA577476) | soil metagenome | isolation source: 100 cm soil or saprolite under Garry oak tree replicate 1 | place: USA:California | collected 2016-06-15 | reverse complement strand
GCCGTTCTGCCGCTCCCAGCCAATTTCCAGCGTGCGGCCGAGGCCGGCCTCGCGCCAATGCTGCGGGACGCCGACGGTGACGTCGAGGCCGCGGGCGGCGAGCGCGCGCAGCTTGCCCCGGGTGGCGGCGGGGATGTAGCTGTGGGAAACGAGGACGACGCGGTGCATGGGCGGCACAGGACTCGAACCTGTGACCTCCGGTATGTGAGACCGGCGCTCTAACCAGCTGAGCTAGCCACCCAAATGCTAGACGGGTAGACGGCGAGACGGGTAGGCGGGCAGGGGTGCCACATGAGACACCCTCGCCGTCTTGGCGTCTACCCGTCTACCCGTCTAGCCTGTCCGTGGGCCCTCCAGGATTTGAACCTGGGACCTACGGATTATGAGTCCGCTGCTCTAACCACCTGAGCTAAGGGCCCGTGAGAGGCGAAATATAAGCGCGGAACCGGGAACGCGGAACGCGCCCTTTTGTTTCCGCGTTCCGCCTTCCGCGTTCCGCGTTTCAAAGCAGTCCTCCTCTCCTCAGCTTCCCCAGCTGATCATAGTGCGCCTCGTGGACCGCGAGCAGCTCCGCGGGCGACACGGTGGCGACGCCCGATTTGCCGACCTCGACGCCCGCCGCGTAATTCGCGAGCTGCGCCGCCTCGCGCACCGACGCCCCGGCCGCGAGCGCCGTCCCCACCCACGCCGTCACCGTGTCCCCCGCGCCCGACACGTCGAATACCTCGCGCGCCAGCGCGGGGATGCGGGTGACCTGCTCGTCCTTGGTGACGAGCACCATGCCGTCCGGCCCGAGGGTGAGCAGCAGGTTGTCCGCCCCGAGCCGGGCGAGCGAGGTGGGCAGGGCGTCGGGGTGGGCGAGATCGAGCGGCGCGCCCATCGCCTGCTCCGTCGCGCCCTTGTAGGCGAAGAAGTGCTTGAACTTGGGGTCCACGACGACGGGGATGCCGCGCTTCGTGGCGAGCTTCATCCCCCGCTCGATCACCGCAGGGGTGAGCGTCCCCTTGTTGTAGTCCTCGATCACCAGCGCGTCGGCGTCCGCCAGGGCGCGCTCGAGCTGCTCCACGAGCTGCTGCTCGGCGCCCGCCGGGACGGGGTCCTCCACCTCCTCGTCGATCCGCACCAGCTGCTGGCCGCGCGCGGTGACCCGTGTCTTGGACGTGGTGGGCCGCGCCCCCACGACCACGACGTGCCCGTCCACGAGACGATGCTGCGCCAGCTCGGCGCGCAGCGAGTCGCCGCGCGCGTCGTCCCCGATCACCGCCACGAGCCGGCACTCGGCGCCGATCGCCGCGACGTTCGCGGCCACGTTGGCGGCGCCGCCCAGCGCGTAGCGACGGGTGTGCACCGTGACCACCGGCACCGGCGCCTCGGGCGAGATCCGCTCGGCGTCCCCCGCGAGATAGATGTCGAGCATCGCGTCGCCCACCACGACGATGCGCTGGCCCGCCATCTTCCCGAGCAGCCGCTCGACATGGTCGCGGGTGAGGCGGGGCTCCGGGGCGTACACGGTCATGGGTTACCTCGGGGAGCAGGGAGCACGGAGCAGTTCGCTCCGGTGAACCGCGGACCTGCGGTGCACACCGTGGAGTACTGCTCCCTGCTCTGTGCTCCTGGTCACGGCAGCTCTCCTGCAAGGTGAAACCGATAGCTCACCCCCACCGCGCCGATGAAGGTGGTGCGGGTGTCCCCCGGCGCGTGCTCGAAATTTGTGATGTGGTGCACTCCCGCATCGAACGTGACGCCGAGCCTGTCGCTCGGCGCGTAGCTCCCGGACAGCGCCGCGCGCAGCGTGCGCTCGACGACGCCCTGAAAGATGGTCGGCGTCGTCGGGTATGCCGAGACGGGCGGGTGCGGTTGCCGCGGGTCGCCCTCGCCCTGGCGCAGCAACGTGAGCTCCGGCGTCACGAGCAGCCCGGGTTGCGGGAGAAGAGTCAGTTTCACGGTCGCCTGATCGTAGTCGGCGAAGTTCCGCCCGGTGCCGAGAAAATGATACAGCGGCACCTGGAGGTTGTCCTCGTTGCGGTAGGTCAGGTTGGTCACCCGGGTGTAGAACAGCGTCCACGAGAGCGCTGAGAACCCCAGCCCGCCCTTCGCCCCGACGGTGAGCCCGTAGCTCGACGGCTTCTGGTCGGCCGGGGTCTTCCGGTCGATCTGGATGTCGTCCAGCATGAACTGGCCGAACAGGGTGAGGTCGCCGTGCCGCTCGACGTCGACCCCGACGAAGCTGTTGACGTTGCCGGCGTTGTTCACCTGCTCGAGGACCCCGAGATTCATGACGTTCAGGTACCACGGCTCGAACTGCCGGCCGGGGCCCGACAGCACCGAGCCTTCCCACAGGGCGACCGCCAGGCTCGTCCCGGGCCGGATCAACAGGCGGTGCTGCGCCATGTAGCGATGCACGACGGCGCCGGTCGAGTCGGTACGGTCGTCCAGCTGGGTGGCCATCGCCTGAAGCTGGAAATTGGCGGTCCCGACGGTCAGGCCGAGATGGTCGAGGCCGTACGGCTCGTCCGAGAGCAGCAGTCCCTGAATCCCGCTCGGCCCCCAGTTCCGGTCCAGCCGGCCGAAGAACACCTCGCCCAGGTGCCACTGCGCCGCGACATATGCCTCGGCGGTGCGGCCGGCGACGGCGCGATCCTGCTTGCCGTACCAGTCGGGATCGTACTTGAGCCGCGTGTCGAAGGCGGGGTGGGTGACGGCGACCACGTGGCCCAGCAGGAACTCGATGTCGAGCCCCCCGTTCGCCGTGGCATGTCCAGGGCCCGCCGCGCGCGGACCGGAGTCGTCGATCGCGGCGAGCGGATCGCGCCGCGCGTAGGTCGCGGCGGCGACGCCCACGTCGCCCGCGATCCGGTAGCGCGGCCCGGGCGGCGCTCCGCCGAGCGCGGCCAGCAGCCGGCGCACCGTGTTCGCCACCGCGTCGCTCACCGTGAGCGTGTCCACCGCGCGCAGCACGCGCACGACGTCGGCGCGCTTGAGCGGCCGGGTGAGCGGCGTGGGATCGGGGATCACCCCGCGCGCGATCAAGTGCTCGACGTACGGCACGGTCCAGTGCTGCAGCGGCACGTACGGCGATGCGTCCTGGGCCATGGCCCGCTCCGTCAGGGCGGGGTTGGCGATGAAGAACGACGCGCACAGCAACGCGGCGTGGCGCATGGAGCGCGCAATTTGGGCGACCACGGGTGCGGTGGCAACCAGACCTCACCCCCTCGCTCCCCCTCTCCGCATTGCGGAGAGGGGGAAGGGGGGTGAGGTTTCGCGCCCATGTCCCCCCTCCTGGTGCTCATCGTCGCCGTCCTCGCGACGACCTACGCCGGTCCCATCGTGCGGTTCGCGGCGGCGCCGGCGGTGGCGATCGCCTTCTGGAGACTGACTCTCGTTCTCCCGGTGACGGGCGGGCTGGCGGTGTGGGAAGGGAGCAGGGAGCACAGAGCAGTACGTCGCGGTGCACCTGAAAGTACTGCTCCGTGCTCCCTGCTCCTGCTCATGACGCTCTCCGGCCTACTCCTGGCGCTGCATTTCTGGTCCTGGATCGCGTCGCTTCGGTTCACGACCGTCGCGAGCTCGGTGGTGCTGGTGTCGCTCAAGCCGGTGTTCGCGTGGGGCATCGCGGCGCTGTGGCTGCGGGAGCATCCCAGCCGCACGGAGGCGTGGGGCATCGGGCTCGCGGTCCTGGGCGCGAGCCTGATCGGACTGGGGGACGCGCGGCTGTCGCTCGGCGCGCTGGGCGGGGACGCCCTGGCCCTCGCCGGCGCCGTGACGGGCGCGGGCTACTACGTCATCGGCCGGCGCGTGCGCCAGACGGTGGCGATCTGGCGCTACGCGACGGCGGTCTATGCGGTGGCCGCGGCCGCCCTCGCGCTCCTCGCGCTGGCACGTGCCACGCCCCTCAGCGGATTCGCGCGGCGCGACTGGGCGGTGTTCGCCGCCCTGGCCGCGGGGCCGATGCTCGTGGGGCACACGGGGATGAACTATGCGCTGAAGCACTTCCGCGCGACCACGGTGAACGTCGCGGCGCTGGGCGAGCCGGTGGGGGCGAGCGTGATAGCCTGGCTGCTTCCCTCCCTCCGCGAAGTTCCTCCGGTGACGGCCCTGGTCGGCGGCCTTCTGGTGTTGCTCGGGATTGCGCTGTCGGTGGGAGCAGGGAGCAGGGAGCAGGGAGCAGTTTGAGGCGCTGAGCATCCCGCTCCCTGCTCCCCGCTCCCTGGGGGGGGAGGGAAGGAGACGGGTTCATGCGAGTTGAACAGCTGAGGGGCGGGGTGGTGGAGGCCGTCCACGACGTCCACGTCGCCGTGGTGGACGCGCGCGGCCGGCTCGTCGCGGGCGCGGGTGACCCGGAGCTGGTCACGTTCTGGCGCTCCGCCGCGAAGCCGTTCCAGGCGCTGCCGCTGGTGGAAGACGGCGTGGTGGAACGGTTCAGGCTCAGCACCGCGGACCTGGCGCTCGCGTGCGCGTCGCATTCGAGCGAGCCGGGGCAGCTGGCGCTGGTGCGCGAGTTCCTGGCGAAGATTGGCTGCTCGGAGCGCGACCTCTTGTGCGGGCCGCATCCGCCGCTCTCGGAGCAGGTCGCCCGCGATTACGCGACGCACGGCGTGCGGCTGACGGCCGTGTACTCGAACTGCTCGGGGAAGCATGCGGGGATGCTCGCCCTCGCGCGCCATCACGCGTGGCCCACGGAGTTCTACACGCGGCGCGAGCATCCCGTGCAGCAGCGCTGCCTCGCCGCAGTGAGCCGCTGGACGGACGTGCCGGCGGCGGAGGTCCGGACGGCGGTGGACGGATGCGGGGTGGTGTGCTTCGGGGTGCCGCTGAGAAACATGGCGCTGGCGTACGCAAGACTGGGGAGCACAGAGCAGGGAGCAGTACGTGACGGTGCAGCGGGGCCTGACAGCCCCCGTAACGAACTGCTCCCTGCTCCCTGCTCCCGCATCGTCGAAGCGATGCTCAGACATCCCGACCTCATCGCCGGCTCCGACCGCCCCTGCACCGACATGATACGCGCGCATCCGGGGCGGGTGATCACGAAGGTGGGCGCGGAGGGCCTGTACTGCGCGGTGCTGCTGCAGGAGGGACTGGGGGTGGCGCTCAAGGTCGCCGACGGGCACGGGGTCGCCGCGGCGCTGGCGCTGGCGGCGGTGCTGGAGGAGCTGGGGTTGCGGCCGCGGCCGGCGTCGCTCGTCGCCCGGCCCAACGTAAACACGCGGGGGGAGACGGTGGGCGAGCTGCGCGTTAAAGGGGGATTGGAGCAATGAAAGGATGGGGGAGCAGGGAGCCGGGAGCAGTACTATGAGCGCAGCGTCGGCTCCGCCGCTCGAGGCGAAGACCGCCGCGTTGGTGCGCGTCGCCGCGGCGATCGCGGAGGGGAAGATCCCCGAGCTCAAGGCGCGGCTCGCCGCGACCCGCGACGCCGGGGTGCCGCCGCTGTGGATCGACGAGCTGCTGCTCCAGAGCATGCTGGTCGTCGGCTACCCCCTCGCGCTCGTGGCATTCACGGTGTGGCGCGAGGTGAGCGGGCCGCTGCCGGACCAGGGGGGGCACGACGCGGAGCAGCTGGCGCACGAGGACTGGGAGTCGTGGGCCGAGCGCGGCGCCGCGGTGTGCCGCGCGGTGTACGGGCGCGCCTACCACAAGCTGCTGGTGAACCTGCGGGGGCTGCACCCGGCGCTCGAGGACCTGGTGCTGGTGGACGCGTACGGCAAGGTGATCGGCCGGCCGGGGCTCGACCTGAAGCGTCGCGAGCTCGCTACCGTGGCGGCGATCGCGGTCCTGGGCACGGCGCAGCAGCTGCACTCGCATCTGCGCGGCGCGCTCAACGTGGGGGCGTCGGAGGCGGAGGTGGAGGCGGTGCTGGCGCTGATCGACGGGGACCTGGATCCGGAGCATCGGGAGCGGGCGTGGGAGCAGTGGGCGGATGTGAAAGAAAGGAAGTTGTGAACGCGGAAGTCGGAACGCGGAACGCCATAAACGCGGAAGTCGGAACGCGGAACGCGGAACAAATGGGCAAGTCCCTGCGGCCGCGCGATCTCAAGGAGCGCACCAAGGCATTTGCGCTCGCGATCGTCCGCTTGGCTGACACGCTGCCGCGGAGCCGTGCAGCTGACGTGATCGGACGCCAACTGCTCCGGGCCGCCACGTCGGTGGCTGCGAACTATCGGTCGGCTCGCCGAGCGCGCTCACGCAAGGAGTTCCTCGCCAAGATGGGGATTGTAGAGGAAGAGAGCGACGAGAGCTCGTTTTGGCTTGAGCTCCTGCTCGAAGGAGAAATAGCGACGTCTGCCAAGGTTGCGGAGCTGCGCGACGAAGCGAAACAGCTTGTCGCCATCACCATCGCGTCGATTCGCACTGCGCGAGAAGGCGGCCGGCCTGTTCCGCGTTCCGCGTTCCGCGTTCCGCGTTGATGTTCATCGACCGTGCGGTCGTCCACGTTATCGGGGGCGCCGGCGGGGCGGGTGCATCCTCGTTTCGCCGCGAAAAATTCGTCCCCAAAGGGGGCCCCGATGGCGGCGACGGCGGCACGGGCGGCAGCGTGTACGTGCGGGCCGATCCCAACCTCGCGACGCTGCTCGACTACCGCTACCGCACCCAGTGGAAGGCCGAGCGGGGGCAGCACGGCAAAGGCAAGAACATGACGGGGAAGTCGGGCGCGGACCTCTATCTCCCCGTCCCGCCCGGCACCGTGCTGCGCGACGCGACCAGCGGCGAGCTCCTGGGCGAGCTGCTGCATCCCGGGGACGTGTTGCTGGTCGCGCAAGGCGGCCGCGGCGGGCGCGGCAACGCGCGGTTCGCGACCCCCACGCACCAGAGCCCCCGCGAATGGGAGCCGGGCGAGTACGGCGAGGAGCGGCAGCTCGAGCTGGTGCTCAAGCTCATCGCCGACGTGGGCCTGCTGGGCGAGCCGAACGCCGGCAAGAGCACGCTGCTCTCGGTGATCTCCGCCGCGCGTCCCCGGATCGCCGACTATCCGTTCACGACGCTCGAGCCGCACCTCGGCGTGGTGGGGCTCTCGGACGAGCGGTCGTTCGTGGTCGCGGACATTCCGGGGATCATCGCCGGGGCGCACGCGGGCAAGGGGCTGGGGCTGCGCTTCCTGCAGCACGTGGAGCGCACCCGCCTCGTCGCCGTGCTCGTGCCGGTGGACAGCCCGGACCCGCAGGCCGTCTACGAGCTGCTGCTGCGTGAAGCGGCCCTGTACTCCCCCGAGCTCGCCGCGAAGCCGCACGTCGTGGTGTTGACGAAGCTCGACCTGCTCCCCGCTTCCCGCTCCCCGCTCCCCGAGATTCGGACGCACGGCGGCGCACCGGTCGCCGCCATTTCCGCCGTCACCGGAGCGGGCATACGAGAGCTGTTGGAGACTCTATGGCACTCGCTGCGGGCTGGAGTCGCGACGAGTCCCGTTCCAACTCGTTCTTCTCTTGCTCCCGGAACGCCTGAATAGGGGGTTTGGTTGGAACGGGACGAGCTAGCGGCCTACCTGGCGCTGGCGCAGGTCCCGGGGATCGGCGCCGCGCGGCTGCGCACGCTGGTCGCCGCGTTCGAGAGCGCGGCGTCGGTGTTCCACGCGCCGCACGGCGCCATCGCCGCGCTGCCGGGATTCACGCGCGCGGCGGCGGCGGCCATCCGCGGCGGCTCCCCGCGCGCCGGGCACGCGGTCCTCGACCAGCTCGACCGCCATGGCGCTGGCGTGCTGCTCCCCGACGACGCGGCGTTCCCGCCGCTGTTGCGCGAGATCCCCGAGCCCCCGGCCCTGCTCTACGTCTGGGGCGACGTCGCGCTGCTGGCGCGCCGCGCGGTCGCCATCGTCGGCAGTCGCAACCACTCGCCGTACGGGGCGGAGGCGGCGCGGCTGCTCGCGGCGGGCGTGGCGCGCGCCGGAGTGGTCGTGGTGAGCGGGATGGCGCGCGGCATCGACGCCGGAGCGCACGCCGCGGCGCTGGATGCGGGTGGGACGTCCGTGGGCGTGCTCGGCAATGGATTCGGCGTCATCTATCCCGCGGCGAATCGCGCGCTGTACGAGCGGATGATCGCGCGTGGCTGCCTCATCACCGAGCTGCCGCCGGGCGAGCGCCCGCACGCCGGCGCGTTCCCGCGACGCAACCGGCTGATCTCGGGCCTCGCGGGCGTGACCGTGGTGGTCGAAGCGGCGCCGGGCTCGGGCGCCCTGATCACCGCCGACTGCGCGCTCGACCAGGGCCGCGTCGTCCTCGCGGTGCCCGGCCCCATCACGAGCCCCACGTCGCTCGGCTGCAACAAGCTGATCCAGCAGGGCGCGAAGCCGGCGCTGGCACCGGGCGATGTCCTGGAAGAGCTGGGTTTACCTGGCGCGGCTGACTGTATGGTTCACGGACCGGCTGCCGCTCAGTCCCCGGGGCACGGCCCCGGGGTTGGTCTACCCGCGCGGACCTCCGCACCGCCGGATCTGACCGACCTGCAGCGCTCGTTGTGGGCCGCGCTGGCCGCTGAGCCGCGCCACGTGGACGCACTGGTCGCGACCGCGGGTGCGGACACGGGCGCGGTGCTGACGGCGCTGACGGAGCTGGAAATGCGCGGCGTCGTTCAGCAGCGGCCCGGAATGCTCTTTGGGTTAGTGTAGGGTCCTTGAGCCCTGCGGCATGGCCGCGGGGTCAACCCACCTTTGAGGGCATTAGTGTGGTTGGAAGCGCGCGCGACACTCGCTCTCTACCTCGGTAACCCCGGGGCGCCGCCCCGGGGTCAGCCGCGCTGAAGGAGTCACTGGGTGCATAAGGCATATGGCGTGTACGTGCACATCACCTGGCACACCTGGCGACGCACGCGTCTGATTCGGCGTACGGACGTAAGTCACGTGCTCGATGCGGTCGCTAGCGCCGCAGAGCGTTGTGCGGCACGACCCTGGCCTCCTTCGTACGTCACGCCAAGTCAGAGTCCGCCCGCCGAGTGCGACTCAATGGCAACGTGCTGTTCCGGTGGGCACGTGGCGGCGCCACCCCCACCTCGTTCCCTCCTAGGCGCGGCTGACCCCGGGCCGGCGGCCAGGGGTTTCACCACATCCGGACCGCGTCTGATGCCAGCAGGCAGGTCAAGCCCGGGGCTCACCGTGCGACCGTCGCAGCACCGGCCCTGGTCCGGGGTTACCGACACCTGGACCTGAGTAGGTTTAGACACCATGCACCACGTCTATCTCCACGTCCCCTTCTGCCGCCGCCGCTGCTCCTACTGCGACTTCTCCATCGCGGTCCGCAAGCGCATCCCGGCGCAGGAGTATGTGGACGCCGTGTTGCGGGAGCTGGCGCTGGTGCGCCCGGCTAAGGAGAGTGGCCTCGACACCCTCTACCTCGGCGGCGGCACCCCGTCGCTCCTGCCGCCTGACGCCCTCAAGACGCTGCTCACGTCTCTTCGTGACGCCTTTCACGTGACGCCTTCTCGTGACGATGTCGAAGTAACCCTCGAAGCCAACCCCGAAGACGTGACGCCCGAGAGCGCCGAGCAGTGGCGCCGCGCCGGCGTCAATCGTGTCTCCCTCGGCGCCCAATCGTTCGACGCCCGCGTGCTCCAGTGGATGCACCGCTCCCACGATGCGGCGCGCATCGCCGCGGCCGTGCGCGCGCTGCGCGGGGCGGGGATCGACAACATTTCGCTCGACCTGATCTTCGCGCTGCCGGCAGAGCTGAGCCGCGACTGGTCTCGGGATTTGGACCTCGCCTGCTCCCTGCTCCCTGCTCACCTCTCGCTGTACGGCCTCACCGTCGAGGAGCGCACACCGCTCGCCCGCTGGATCTCGCGCGGCGCCGCGACCGCGCCCGATGACGAGCGCTACGCCGACGAGTACTTGCTCGCCCACACACGGCTGGCGGCGTGCGGTTATCGGTTCTACGAAGTCTCCAACGCCGCGCGCGACGGCCGGTGCTCGCGCCACAACTCCGCCTACTGGTCGGGCTGCGCCTATCTGGGACTCGGTCCCGCGGCGCACTCGTTCGACGGCCGCGCGCGCCGCTGGAATACGCCTGCGTGGGACGCCTACCGCCGCGCCCTCGCCGCTGGGCGCGCGCCTGTCGAATCCGAAGAAGTGCTGACCCCGGAGCAGCGGGAACTCGAGCGCGTTTATCTGTCGCTCCGGACCGACACCGGGGTGTCGCTATCCGCCTATCCGGCTAACCGCCTAACCGCCTGGGTGGCGGCGGGGTGGGCGAGGATCGCGCGTGGCCACGTCAGGCTGACTCCCGAGGGGTGGTTGCGACTCGACTCCCTGGTGCGCGACTTGACCGGCGCCCCCGCCACGAGCTAAATTGTTAGCCGCTAATAGGTTGGACGACATGGCAGCCTCCCTCACCGAGCGCGAACGGCAGGTTCTCGAAGCGGTCATCGAGACCTACGTGCAAACCGCCGAACCGGCGGGGAGCAGAACGATTGCCCGGCGGTTGGGCCTCGCCCTGTCTGCCGCGACCATCCGGAACACCATGAGCGACCTGGAGGAGAAGGGGTACCTCTATCACCCGCACACCTCCGCCGGCCGCATCCCCACCGACCTGGCGTACCGGGTCTACGTGGATTCCCTGATGCATCTGCGGGCGGTCACCCCCTCGGAGTCGCACCACATCCGCGAGGAGCTGGGGGGGGCGGGGGGCGAGCGCAACGCCGTGGATCAGATCCTCGAGCGCGCGGCCCAGGTGCTGGGTGTGCTCACGAAGGAGCTGGGCGTGGCGGTGAGCCCATCGCTCGACGAAGCGGTGCTCGAGCGGCTCGAGCTGCTCCAGGTGTCCTCCGACCGCCTGCTGCTCGTGCTGACGCTGCGGAGCGGCGTGGTGCGCACCATCTTCGTCGAGGTCCCGTCGCACATGGCGCCCGAGGCGGTGGCGCGGGTGGCCGTGGTGCTGAACGAGCGGCTCGCGGGGCTCACGCTGCGTGACATCGGCGAGACGCTGCCCGATCGGCTGCGCGATGCCGCGCCCGAGCCCGGCGCCGGCGAGCTGCTCAACATCTTCATTCAGGAAGCGGATGAGCTGTTCGACGTTCCAGCGGCGGGTGTCGCGGCCGGTGGCGTGGTGCTGGGGAGCGCGCAGCTGCTCGCTGGGCAGCCGGAGTTCGCCACCAAGGAGCGCCTGCAGGGGCTGATGGAGGTCACCGAGCGGCGCGACCTGTTGCGCGAGGCGCTCGCCAAGCGGCTCGGCCAGGGCCTCACGATCACCATCGGCGGCGAGCACCAGGATCCCAAGCTCGCCCCGTTCACGCTGGTGACCGGTGATGGGGCCGACCCGGATGCCGTACGACAAGATCGTGGCGCTCGTGGACCACACGAGCCGCCTCGTGGGTGAGCTGCTCGAGTGACACACGACTACTACGCCCTGCTGGGAGTGGCGCGGGACGCGGACGAGGCCGAGATCAAGAAAGCCTACCGGCGGCTGGCGATGCAGTACCATCCCGACCGCGTCGGGCCCGACGACAAGCGCGTGGCCGAGGAGAAGTTCAAGGAGATCACCGAGGCGTACGAAGTGCTGCGGGATCCCGAGAAGCGGGGGCTGTACGACCGCTACGGCGCAGCGGGCCTGCGGCGGGGGGGCGGGGGAGGGGCAGCCGACTTCGGCTTCGCGCACTTCGATCTCTCCGAGGCGCTCAACATTTTCATGCGCGACTTCGGGGGCTTGGGCGGGTTCGACGCCTTCTTCGGCGGCGGCGAGCGGGCGCGGCGCGAGCGCCATCGCGGCCAGGACTTGAAGGTCACGCTCAAGTTGACGCTCGCGGAGGTCGCGACCGGGACGACCAAGACGGTCAGGGTGCGTACCCTGGAGCGCTGCACCGCGTGCGGCGGTACGGGCGCCGCGGGGGAGTCGCGGCCCACGCCGTGCGGCACGTGCGGTGGCTCGGGCGAGGTGCGGCGCGCCGCCCGCTCGATGTTCGGGCAGTTCGTCTCGGTCTCCCCTTGCCCCGCCTGTGCCGGGGAGGGCACGGTGATCCGCGAGCCGTGTCCCAAGTGCCAGGGCGACGGGCGTGTGCGCACGGAAAAGATCATCGAGATCAACGTGCCCGCAGGCGTGGCGGACCATCACTATCTGACGATGCGCGGCGCGGGGGTGCCCGGCCCGCGCAACGGCCCGCCGGGCGACCTGATCGCCGTGCTGGACATCGCCGAGGACGCGCGCTTCGAGCGCCGGGGGGAGGACCTGGTGTTCGATCTCCCGGTCTCGTTCACCCAGGCCGCGCTCGGCGCCGAGGTCCAGGTCCCGACGCCGTACGGCGAAACCACGCTCAAGATCCAGCCCGGAACGCAGACCGGCACGATCTACCGCGTGCGTGGCAAAGGCCTGCCGCGCGTGGGCGAGGGCGGGCGGGGCGACCTGCACGTGCGGGTGCACGTGTGGACGCCCACCAAGCTCACGGCGGAACAGCAGGCGCTGCTCGAGCAACTCGCGCAGGTCGAGGGGAAGCCGCCGGCGGACGCGAGCGTCGGCAAGAAGCTGTGGGAGCAGCTGAGACACGCGTTCGGCGGGTAACCTCACCCCCGGGGGGTGAGGTCTTGGGAGGTCTATGGCAATGGGTTGCGTGTTCTGCAAGATCGCCGCGGGCGAGATCGCGGCCACGGTGGTGAAGCGCGGTGACGGGATGCTGGCGTTCCAGGATCTCAGCCCGCAGGCGCCGACGCACCTGCTCGTGATCCCGACCTATCACGTGGGCACGCTCAATGAGGTGACGGATGCGGGGCTGCTGGGCCGGCTGCTCGGCTTCGCGCGCGACGTGGCGCGCGAGGCGGGGATCGCGGACCGGGGCTATCGCGTGGTGCTGAACACGAACCCCGACGGCGGGCAGACGGTGTTCCACCTCCACCTGCAC
>WNGG01006690.1_pt1 | contig 12805 bp, 10 predicted proteins | sample 5400661 | NCBI WGS metagenome assembly WNGG01 (sample SAMN13153372, study PRJNA577476) | soil metagenome | isolation source: 100 cm soil or saprolite under Garry oak tree replicate 1 | place: USA:California | collected 2016-06-15 | reverse complement strand
GGACAATCGGCTTCTGATTGACGCACGTGCCCGCGTTTGAACGCATGAATTTTCGCAGTTCGTAAACGTGAACCCCGGCTTCCGCATCCGTCTTTAACTTTCTTTTTCCTTCCGGCAGACGCCCGTCTTTGGTGACAATAATGTGGTCCGCCGTAACCGAAGCGACTTTGCCGCCTTCGGTTGCGAGAACGACGGCATGTGAGTCGCGCGCCACTTTTGCTTCCAGGCCGGTTCCCACCAGCGGCGTCTCCGAAACAATGAGCGGAACACCCTGCCGTTGCATGTTCGAACCCATCAGCGCCCGGTTCGCGTCGTCATGTTCGAGAAAAGGAATGAGGCCAGCTGCGACTGAGACAAGTTGCTTGGGCGACACATCCATGTAGTGCACCTTGGCCGGGTCGACTTCGAGAAAGTCGCCTCGATAGCGCACTGAAACTTTCTCGCCCGTAAAATGTCCTCGACCATCAATCGGCGCATTCGCCTGCGCGACCAGAAAATTTTCTTCGCGATCGCCCGTGAGGTAATCAACCTGGTCCGTTACGCGGCCCTTCTCGACCTTTCGATACGGCGTCTCGATGAAACCAAACTCATTGATGCGCGCGAACGTGCTCATCGAGCTGATCAGGCCAATGTTCGGACCTTCCGGCGTTTCGATCGGACAAATCCGCCCGTAATGCGACGGATGAACATCGCGCACTTCGAATCCGGCGCGATCACGCGAAAGGCCACCCGGCCCGAGTGCTGACAAACGACGTTTGTGCGTCAACTCGGCGAGCGGATTTGTTTGATCCATGAACTGCGAAAGCTGGGAACGACCGAAGAAATCGCGGATGACCGCGCTCAGCGCCTTCGGGTTGATCAGCTTTTGCGGCGTCATCCCATCGACGTTGATGTCAAACAGCGTCATGCGTTCCTTAACAAGACGCTCGGTGCGCGCGAGACCGACGCGGCATTGGTTGGCGAGCAATTCGCCGACCGTGCGCACGCGACGGCTCCCGAGATGATCGATGTCGTCGAGCGTGCCTTCGCCGCGGCGCAGGTTGATCAAATACTTGATCGCGGCAATGAAATCCTTGTCCGTTAAAATGCGCTCGCCAAGATCGACATCGAGACCAAGTTTCTGGTTGATCTTGTAACGGCCAACGCGACCGAGATCATATTTTTTCGGATCGAAAAAGAGCCGTTTCAGTAAAGCGCGGGCATTTGCTACCGTCGGTGGATCGCCCGGCCGAAGGCGTCGATAAATATCTTTGAGCGCTTCCTCCTGATCGTGCGCCGGATCTTTCCGCAGCGCCTTCACCACCGTGTCGTCGTGTGAAATATCGATGACTTTAACCTCGCGAATTTTCAGAGCCATGATCTGACGAACTGTCGCCAGAGTGAGCGGTTCGAAGGCGCGCGCGACCGTGATTTCGCCGTCGCGGATTTCCGCCGTCAGCACCTTGGTAGCGAGCTTTTCCTCGTCGAGTTTCTCGCTCAGCTTGAGATTCTCGATGTTGTAAAAAAGCTTGATGACTTCTTCGTCCGAGCCATAACCGAGCGCGCGCAGAAACGTCGTCGCGAGAAACTTCCGGCGGCGCTTGCGACGATCGAGATAAATGTAAAGCAGATCGGCCGTATCAAATTGCACTTCAATCCAGGAGCCGCGATCGGGTATGATGCGGAAGCTGTAGAGCACTTTGCCGTTGAGGTGCACGCTTGATTCGAAAGCGATGCCGGGAGAACGGTGTAACTGGCTCACAACCACACGTTCGGCGCCGTTGATCACAAAAGTCCCCTGCGGCGTCATAAGCGGGATCTCGCCCATGTAAACTTTCTCTTCCTTCGTGCCTCTTTCCTCGCGTAGTTGAAACGTGACGTGCAGCGGCGCGCTGTAAGTCTGGCCTTCGCGCTGAGCTTCTAGCGCCGCCAACTTCGGCTCGCCAATTTCATAACGACCGAAATCGAGGACAGCCTTCTCGTCGTAGCTCTCGATCGGGAAAACCTCCCTGAAAACCGCCTGCAATCCGTAATTCTTCCGCTTGGAAAACGGCACATCCTTCTGGAGAAAATCGACATACGAATTGAGCTGGACCTCGATCAGGTCCGGCGGCTCAATAGCTTCTTTGATCGTTCCGAAGTGGATGCGTTCCGAATTGCGTTCTGACATAATCACTAGACCAAGGGTTCAACCTCGCGCCGACCACAATAAATAGCGGCCGCCGCAGGCAAGATTTTTACGCGACCGGCGGCGAGCGAGGGGCGCAAAAATCACACCAAAACAGCGGTCTGTCAAATTGACCTCACACCGTTTTGTTGCCAGTTCCTTCTTTTGCCGTCGAGCGCCGGGTTAAAAATAAGTCTGCCTACTTCTAACAGACAACCACCTTAACAAAAAACGGCCGCCGCGCAAGTGGTTTTGTGCGCAGCGCTGGCCGCGAAAAGCCAGCTACTTGATCTCGACCTTTGCACCGGCCGCTTCGATCTTTTTCTTGATCTCTTCGGCCTCCTGCTTGGTCACGCCTTCCTTGATTGTTTTAGGAGCTCCTTCGACCAGCGCTTTCGCTTCGGCCAAACCAAGTCCAGGCACAGCGCTACGGACTTCCTTGATCACGCCAATCTTATTCGACCCCATTTCTTTAAGGACGACTTCGAAAGTGCTCTTTTCTTCAGCTGGAGCCGCTGCCGCACTCCCGCCGGGTGCACCAGTCGCCGGACTAGCCGCCACCGCCACCGGCGCCGCCGCGCTCACTCCCCATTTTTCTTCAAGTTGCTTTACCAAACCGGCAATCTCGAGCACGGACAAGCCGCTGAGTTGCTCCACCAATTTATCTGTGTCTGCCATTTTTGTTTCCTCCAATTGCCGCTTCCGAAAGCTCTCGGAAATTTAAGGCCGATAGCCATCGGCCCGGACAGTTTTTGCTTTGTTGTTCGTGCGGCATTGGCCGGACGAAAATTCTCCTATGTCGCTGCCTCCGCTGGTTTTTCTTTCTGCGCCTTGGCGCTTAACAATCTCGCTAATGCAGAGCCCGGCTCGTTCAGCAAACGCACCAGTTTCGTTGCCGGCGACAAAAGCAGGCCGAGCAATTGCGACTGCAAAACCTCACGTGATGGCAAATCCGCCAGCGCTTCCAAATCCACGCTCGAAAGAATCGCGCGGTCCACCAGACCAATCTTCAATGCGGCGATTTTAAACTCCTTCGCGAACGTCTTTAAAATCTTCGCCACCGGCGCCACATCTTTCTCGCCGGTTACAACCGCTGTCTGACCGACCAATTTGTCACCCACGTCCGGCAATCCGGAATCAACCATCGCGCGCTTGAGAAAATTGTTTTTCACGACGTGCACTTCCGCGCCAACCGGAGCGAGCCGCATCCGCAATTCGCCAAAATTATCCACCTTCATGCGCTGGTAATCGGCCACGAGCATGAATGGCGAGCGTTTCAACTTCTCGGAAAGATCTGAAACGATGCTGGCTTTTTCTGGTCTCATATTGTCGATCTAATCATTAGGTACTCAGATACGGCGCTGGATCGACATGCACTCCCGGCGACATCGTCGCACTGAGAGTTACGCCTTCGAGATAGCGCCCCTTGGCTGTGGCTGGCCGCGCCCGCACCACCGCTTCGATCACAGCATTTCCATTCTCCACCAGCTCTTTTTCTTCAAACGAAAATTTCCCCATTGGAACCGCCACGTTACCGTTCTTGTCGAGTTTAAATTCCACGCGGCCAGCTTTCACTTCCTGCACCGCCTTCGCCGTGTCCTCCGTCACCGTGCCCGTTTTTGGGTTCGGCATCAATCCGCGCGGTCCGAGGACTTTTCCGAGCTTGCGTACTTCCGCCATGGCCGCTGGCGTGGCAACTGCGACGTCGAAGTCTTGAAAACCTTCCTGACATTTTTGAATCATGTCTTTGAATCCGACGAATTCCGCTCCGGCCTCGAGCGCTGCCTTCGCTGCCGCGCCTTCCGCAAAAACAAGCACCCGCACTGTCTTGCCGCTGCCATGCGGAAGAGGACACGTCCCGCGCACCATCTGGTCCGACTGTTTTGGATCGACACCGAGCCGGAATGAAACGGTCACGGTCTGATCAAACTTCGTCGCCGGCATTTTCTTCAACGCCGAGATCGCCTCGGGAAGATTGTAAACTTTGCTCCGGTCGACCTGCTCAGCGGCGGCGCGGTAACGTTTGGAACGATTTTGTTGCATAGCATCGTGCAGTTCGCGAGCTACAGGCTCTCCTGCTGGTTGCTTGGGAACGCGCACACTAGCGGTTTGCATCAACGTGTCAAAAAAAATCTGCTCCGCTGCACGCGTCTGGAAGAAACTTTCCGATGGGCTTCTCGACTGATAGACTGACTGCCTTCCGCGCTATGCCCGCTCCATACAAAAACGCTGTCGGCACTGTTCTCGAAGCTACCCCGACGCTTCAGGCGTTGAAGCTATCGATTCGACCCGCAAAACGCTATGTTGTGGCGGTCCACGGCATTGGGGATCAGTTCCGCAACGCCACCATTCAAAGCGTAGTTTCAGCCTTTGCTGGGTTCTTCAACTACCCGGCAGGCATTCCGTTAGGCGCGTTCCGAAAGCCTCCCCCCGCAATTTCGGCTTTTAACCTCGAAACACCTGATACGACTGGAGCCTTGCCTGTGCCCGAGTCTCTCGCCGAAACGACCTTTGTCGAGATCTACTGGGCCGATATCCCGCGGGAGGTGCAGAAAGAAGGCTACACACTCGAGGAGACAAAAGCATGGGCGCGCACCGTGGTCGCCCGGCTCCGGGCTAGATACGAACTCTTCACTACGCCCGACACAGCAAAGCGGATCACGTCCCGACACCCCACCGAAACGCCGCCACCAGAACTGGATCGAAAAGAATACCGCGCGGTAGCTGATGCCTTGGAAGAAATGATCGAAACAATAGAGGTGCTTGGCAATCTGCTCTGGATCGCGGAAAAGGCGGGCTGGATCAACTTTGACCTCGATAAGCTGCTGACGAGTTATGTCGGAGACGTGCAGATTGTCGCGGATTTTGAGGAATTTCGGTTGGGCATTCTCAAGCGCTTTACCACCGTTCTCGATGCCGTTGGCGAGACGGTGAATGATTTCCTTAAGAATCGCTCGGCAGCCGATCCAGAAATTTACGTGGTCGCTCACAGCGAAGGCACGGTGGTGGCGTTCATGGGACTGCTGCAGGCAATGTCGAAACGGGAGGCGACGGCCGAATCGGACAAGCGAGCGGCCGAATCCAAGAACCTAGCTCGCGACTGGTACAAATACGTCCGCGGCTTTATGACCTTCGGTTCTCCCATCGACAAGCACATTGTGCTCTGGCCTGATATCTGGAAGCCACTGCATAAACCGCGCGAAGACGTGTTGGAATTTTTCAGCAGGAAAAGAGCCGTCAAAAACACAAACATCTGGTGGAAAAATTATTACGACTACGGCGATCCGGTCGGATTCAAATTGGACAGCACGCGCGACTGGATGCTTGCGCACGGTTGGTCGCCCGTTTTTCGCTTCGATGAAAAGAACGACGACCACGGGTTTGCGCGTTATGCCATGCCTGGCCAGGCGCACAACGACTACTGGAAGGATCCGAGCGTCTTTGGGCACTTCATTGAAAATGTTGTGCGCTTAAGGTCGGGTCAGCCTCGCTATAGCGAACCTCCCCGGACACGCGTTAGCGCGGCGATACTTTCTTACGTAGTACCTTACGCGCTTGTTTATCTCCTTTGCTGTCTGGGAACTTATTTCGTTTACAAAGCGACCGAGTCGTTCGTCCGAAGCCCGACTCCGTTTGTCCACAGCCTGCTCGATGTCCTCGGAGCTGGTTCGTTGCTTACGGGCATGATTGCATTCGCGCGAATCTTTAAACTCACGCGGCAGCTGTGCTGGATCTTCTATGGACTTGCCATTTTCATCATCTGCGCGTTGCCGTATTATTTTGCTCGGACGGAATTCCAGAGCCGCGACATATGGTTTTTCCAGAGTTCAAGTCTTAACCACCCCGCCGGCCTGTTCGCGATCGTGGGAGGATTAGTTAGCGCGGCTGTTGCCGGTCTCCTGGGCCGCGTCGATCCGCGATGGTTAAAGCAAGGATCAGGCGCGAGCGTCCGCTGGCTCTGCCGGGGTGCACATCCGCTCGTTGTCATCACCGGATTGCAGATTGCAGCGATCGTTGCTTATCGCATCGCAAGCAACTGGCCGGGGTTAGCCGAAAAGGGAAAGCACGCGCTCTGGCCGGTTCTGCTCGCGTTTGGCGCGTTCGTGTATCTCTGGTGGCTGGCGATCCTCTTGTTCGATCTCGTCTTCGTTTGGCATCGCTACATCCGTTCCTCGGTCGGCCCGAAAGTGTTAAGGGCAATGCGGCAGGCCCGTAAGAGCGCGGGTTAATCTGCCAACGCAGAAACGGGTGTGTCCAATGTCGATCTTGCCGAATTCGGTGCGGTCGCGGGACCGTTCCGGATAATTTTTCCCTCTTTCATTACGAAAGAAACCCGTTCCGTCGCGGTGATATCGGCGGTCGGATCGCCTGGCATTGCGACGATATCGGCCAGCTTGCCCTTTTCGAGGGTGCCTGTTTTTTGCGCGATGCCCAAAAGCTCGGCGTCATTTGACGTCGCACTCCTCAGCGCGTCGATCGGGGCCATTCCGAGATCGACCATTAACTTGAACTCCCTGGCGTTCTGGCCATGCGGGAAAACGGCCGCATCGGTCCCAAAGGAAATTTTGACGCCCATCTTTACCGCATTGCGAAACATGTCCGAGCGCGCTGCCGCGGCTGCTCTCGCTTTTGCCTGCAAGGCAGGCGGGTAACTGTCGATCTTGCTCATGATCCATTCGGTCGCCATCAGCGTTGGCGTGAGGAATGTCCCCTTGCTTTTCAAGAGCGCGAGGGTGTCCGGTTTCATAAACGATCCGTGCTCGATAGAATCCACGCCCGCTTGGATTGCATCGCGCGCGGCCAGATCGCCATGACAATGCACCGCGACCTTTTTGCGCAGGCGATGCGACTCATCGACCAGCGCCGCCATTTCCGCCGGCGTGAACTGCGGAGTGTCCACTTCATCGGCCAACGAAAAGACACCGCCCGAGACGGCAGCCTTGATCACGTCGGCGCCGTTCTTGACTTCGAAGCGAACCGCCTTTCGAATTTCATCGGGCCCGTCGGCGATCCCGTCGGTGTAATCGGGTTCCCGTCGGAACAGAAAATCGCGAAATCCGCTCGTCGGATCGAAGTGACCGCCCGTTGCGCCGATCCCGTGTGTCGCGACCAGCATGCGCGGCCCAACAATCACGCCTTTGTTAATCGAATTGCGCAACGCAATATCGACAAACTCGTGACTGGCAACAAAACGGCTGCCCACGTCGCGCACGGTGGTGAAACCGGCTTCGATCGTGGCGCGCGCATAAGCGGTCGCCCTGATTGCCTGTTCGGAGACGTTGAGATCGAGTTCCTCGAGTCGCCGTTTATTGAACTCGGTATAATCCGCCGTCAGATGCGTATGTGCATCCATGAAGCCGGGCGAAAGCGTTACGTCCCCCAGATCGATCACTTTCGCGTCCGATGGAATCGCAACGTTGCTGCCTGCATCGACAATCTTATCGCCCTGCACGATCACGACGCCGTTTTGCACAAGCGCTTTCGATTTTCCATCGAACATCCGCGCCGCTTTCAGCACGACGGTTTGATCGGCCGCGCTGATAGAAATTGCGCAGACCAGAAAAACAAACGCTGCAAGAACAAATCGAACGCAAGATCGACAATGAACCCTTTGGGAGATCTTCATTGCAACGGTATAAAAATTTTCTCGAGACAAAGCAAGGCTGACTGCGATTGACAAGAAGAGCGCTTTTCGGCAAACCGACACAAATGCCACGGATGCTTTCCCTAAAGACCGCATCGGCTGCGCTGTTTCTGTTTTTGTTCACAGCAGCGCCGGATGCGCACGGGCAAAAGCAGACGGCTGGCCCAGATATTAGTTCTCTCGACAAGCTCGCCGACGACTTTTGGGCTTGGCGTGTGAAGTATGCGCCGTTCAATGGCGATGACGTGCCGCGAATGGAGCGGCCGGCCGGGACGCGCGATTGGTCGCTAGCTAAGATCGACAATCGGCGAAAAGATCTCACCGAGTTCGAATCGCGATGGAAGAAAATCGACGTCAGCGGCTGGCCGGTTGCGAAACAGGTTGATTATCGCCTGATCGGTTCTGCCTTGTCGCGGGTGCGCTGGGAATTGGAAATCAATTCGCGTTGGAAGCGCGATCCCAACTTTTACATCGAGCAAACGCTTACGCCTATCGTCGAAGCGCTCACCGTGCCGGGCCCGTACAACGCAGCTCAATCTCGCGAGATTCTGACGCGCATCGAAAACATTCCGTCGATCGTGCAGCAGAGCGAAGAGAATCTCTCGAATCCACCGGCGCCTTTCGCGACTGTGGCGATTGAAGCACTGGACGGCGTGCGAGAGCGCCTGCAAAAAATGGCGGCCGCACTGCTTGGATCGACAACTCTCAAAGAGCAGGAGTTGAACAGCGCAGTCCAACGCGCGGCCGATGCGCTCGAAAAGTTTCGACAGCAGCTTGAGGAAAAATTGCCGTCGCTTCCAAAAGAAACGGCGCTCGGACGCGACGCTTATGTTTTCTTTCTCAAAAACGTGGCGCTGATCCCCCACTTGCCGGAGGAACTTCTCGCGATGGGTCAGCAGGAGTGGAATCGCGCCGTCGCATTTGAGGCATTTGAAAAGGAACGGAACAAGAATGTACCGCCGCTTACCTTAGCGAAAGACATTCCTACCTGGATTGAAGACGCGGCAACAAAAGAATTGTCGATCCGCGAATTTCTGGGGAAGCACGGTATTCTCACCGTACCCGATTGGCTTCAGCATTACACCCTGCGTCCAATGCCGGAGTATTTGCGCGCGCTGCAAGGCTTCGGTGAAATGGATGACTTCACTTCACCGTCGCGCTTGAAAGAGAACTGCATCCGCTATGCGACCGAACCTTCAGCGAACCTCGGTTACTTCTGGCGCGCGACTGCGCAGGATCCGCGGCCGATCACTGTTCACGAAGGAATTCCCGGCCATTATTTTCAGCTCTGTCTCTCGTGGAAACACGAAGACCCGATCCGGCGGCATTATTACGACTCGGGCGCGAACGAAGGCATCGGCTTTTACGCCGAAGAAATGATGTTGCAGGCCGGTCTGTTCGATGACAGCCCGCACACGCGCGAGATCATTTACAATTTTATGCGTCTGCGCGCACTCCGCGTGGAAGTGGACGTGAAACTCGCGCTCGGCGAGTTCACGCTTGAGCAAGCTGCAAAATATTTGCAGGAAAAAGTGCCGATGGACGTAAACACCGCGCGCCAGGAAGCGATCGCTTTCTCAACCGGCCCCGGTCAGGCCATCACCTATCAGATCGGCAAACTCCAGATCACAAAATTCCTGGCCGAAGCACGCTTGCAGCAGGGCGACAAATTCAACCTCCGTGCCTTCCACGATTTTGTCTGGAAAAACGGCAATGTCCCTATTGCCTTGCAGCGCTGGGAGTTTTTGGGCCTTAGCGAAGAAGCTCCAAAACAACGCGTCAACTAATCAACGTATCTGATTACGGCGAATTTCGACGCGCGCCTTGTGATTGGAATCGTTGTCGCACTGCCAAAGCTTGTTGCCGACCCACCGTAAACCTGCGTGTTCACGGCACCAGCACTGTAATAGCCGGCTAACTGCGACGAACTTGAGATCAAGATTAGTGCATCCCCTCCGTGTTCGCGCGCTTTCTTAGTGATATCATGCTTCAACTCAGCCATCGCGATGATCCCGCCTGGACGTTCATCATCAATAATTCCGAGAATCTGAAATCTTCGCGGCGGATCGCCATTGGTCCACACGTCCACCCCATCAACAACCTTCTTTGTTCCGCCCCGCCCTTCGACGACAGAATTTCTGCCTTCCCAAGCTTGGAAGTCAGTTGATGCGCAGCCAGCGCAGATAAACATCGCAATAAAAAAGAGGAAGAGTCTCTGCATGCTCTCGGATATCATATCTGCACCAATGAAAGCAACGCACTCGCTTCCTGCTGCTCTGCCCAACAGCACGCATCGGGCAATAAATTTTGAAGCTCTTCTACTCTAATACGAATGGTTCGGCAAATCTAGATCGCCGCTACGGTTCAGGATGACTTCGCGGGCGACAATGCGGAAGAACGTTACGCAAATCCAAGGTTTTCTTCAGCCTCTCTGAGCCGAGCATCAAATTCTGCGGCCTCTCGAGCCTGACGCTGCTTGAGCACAAAGCTCCATTGCACAGATCGGCGGCTAGGAAGGTTTTCTGCGAGGCGAGCGACAACTTCATAAACTCGTTTTCGTTGTTCAGCATCAAGCCCACCGTCAAAAATATGGCAGACACCACAGAGCGTTTCTGGCTTTGCTCGAAGATCCTCTGCGATTGCAACGAGAAGATTCTCGATGTCGCTTCCGCTTGCACGGCCTTTCACAGGCGCCTCCAACTCGCGAATCTCCTCCAATTCACGTTCTGCATTTTTTCGAATGCCGGCAGTCCAGGGATTCCGGTTTGCCCAGCGCCCCCTTTGTCGGTACACCCCGCGGTCAATTCGAGAAATGCGATAGATGATTGGATGACACCGTGTGCAGTAGCCACTGCGATACACTTGGAAGCGACGCACCGTACCGCAAGACCGACAACCAGGACAATCAGCAGGCCAGAGGCGACGTCCCTTCACGTTACAGACGACCGATAGGTGTTTGCTAATCGACGATTTCGAGGCCCATTTGGCGGGCGGTGCCGGCGATGATGCGGAAGGCGGCTTCGTCATCGCGCGCATTCAGGTCTTTGGATTTCGTTTTCACGATGTCCATGACTTGTTTGCGCGTGACTTTGCCGACTTTCTCTTTGTTCGGCTCTTTTGATCCGGCGGCGATGTTGGCGGCTTTCTTCAACAGGATCGCAGCGGGCGGACTTTTCGTGATGAAGGTGAACGACTTGTCTTTGAAGACAGTGATCACGACCGGGAGAATGTCGCCGGCTTGTTTCTGGGTGGCGGCGTTAAATTCTTTGCAGAACGCCATGATGTTGACGCCGCGCGGTCCGAGCGCGGTCCCGACGGGCGGTGCGGGGTTCGCCTGACCGGCCGGAATCTGGAGTTTTATCTGAGCTACTACTTCCTTTGCCATCTTAAATCGTTAAATCGTTGAATCGTTAAACCGAAAAAGCTTTTCAGACTTCTGATATCTGACTTCTGACCTCTGAATTAGCCGCGTTCGACCTGCCAGTATTCGAGTTCGACCGGTGTGGCGCGCCCGAAGATGGTGACGGAGACGCGGAGTTTGCCGCGCTCGGGATCGATTTCCTCGACGATGCCGTTCTGATTTTGAAATGGGCCGTCGGCCACTTTCACTGTTTCGCCAACTTCGAAGCTGACTTTCGGTTTCACCTTTTCTTCGCGCTCTTTCATTTGCGCGAGCATGTTGTCCACTTCCGATTGGCGCATCGGGATCGGTTTATCCTTGGTGCCGGCAAAACCGATCACGCCGGGTGTGTCGCGAATGAAATACCAGGTGCGCCCGACGAGCTGGTTGTTCTCATCGAGCAAATGCATGTTCACGATCAGGTAGCCGGGAAAAAATTTGCGCGTCGTCTCGCTTTTCTTGCCCTTTTTAATTTCCGAGACGCGCTCGGTCGGGACGAGAACTTCGTAAATCAAATCGCTCATCTCCTCGGTCTTGATGCGTTTCTCGATGTTCTCCTTCACTTTGTTTTCCTGGCCGGAGAGCGCGTGCACGACGAACCATTGATCTTTTGCTGCGAGCGCTTGTCCCATAATCAGTGCAACCGGGTAAAGAAGTGGACGAAATTGACGAGAACGAAATCGAAGAGCGCAACGTAACCGCCGAGCAGCAGCATCGCGATGATGACAACCAGGGTTGAGTCAGTCAGCTCCTTGTAGCGGCGGACTCCTTTTTCCTTCGATTCCCATGGCCAGGAAGCTTTTTGGAGCTCGATCTTCACTTCGTTAAAAAAGTTTCTCGTCTTTGCGATCATTTAATTCTTAAGAACAACGTCCAACATCCAACGCTCAACGTCCAACACCCAATTGCCTGCCTCTGAGTTCGAAGTTCAGTGTTCAACGTTGGACGTTCGGCGTTTGCAATGTTTCTCCACACGCCAGGAGGGACTCGAACCCCCAACCGACGGTTTTGGAGACCGCTACTCTACCAATTGAGCTACTGGCGTAATCGGGTGGAAACTTAATCCAAAATATCGCTAACGCGACCCGCGCCGACGGTTTTTCCGCCTTCACGAATAGCGAAAAGAATGGTCTTCTCCATCGCGATGGGCGTGATCAGCTCAACTTCAATGGCGATGTTGTCGCCGGGCATGACCATTTCCACGCCCTCGGGCAACTTTACCGTGCCAGTCACATCGGTGGTCCGAAAATAAAACTGCGGCCGGTAATTGGTAAAGAACGGCGTGTGACGGCCGCCTTCCTCCTTGCTCAGCACGTAGACTTCCGCCTTGAATTTCTTGTGCGGGGTGATCGAGCCAGGCTTGGCGATGACCTGGCCGCGCTCGACGTCTTCTTTCTTCGTGCCGCGCAGCAAAACGCCGACATTATCGCCCGCGCGCGCTTCGTCGAGCAGTTTGCGGAACATTTCGATGTCGGTCGCGGTCGTCTTCGCGGTTGGCCGAATTCCGACAAGCTCGACTTCCTCCATTTTCTTGAGGACACCACGCTCGACACGACCGGTCGCGACCGTGCCGCGGCCTTCAATGTTGAACACGTCCTCGATCGGCATGAGAAAC
>WNGG01006688.1_pt1 | contig 12807 bp, 7 predicted proteins | sample 5400661 | NCBI WGS metagenome assembly WNGG01 (sample SAMN13153372, study PRJNA577476) | soil metagenome | isolation source: 100 cm soil or saprolite under Garry oak tree replicate 1 | place: USA:California | collected 2016-06-15 | reverse complement strand
CGGCCGCCGTGGTCTGGCATTACCGGCGCAACTCGGTGCGCGCCTATTGGCGGCAGCAGAAGGGCTACGGAAAGGCCGAGGCGCTGCTGGAAAAGAAGTGGCCGGAGAAATACAACACCGCCGGCCACGTTAACTGGGCCGGAAGGATTTACAGCCACGCGTTTCATCAAGTATTTGGCAGGAAGCGCTGGCGGGTCTATTACGGCACGTGGGCTCGCGCCCCCTTTCAGCGTCTCTATCAAGCACCGCCGAGCACTTTGGAGTCGCTGCCCCTGATGCCCGAATCCTATTTGGTGGCCCTCTCTCTCGGTGTGATGGGCTTGCTTGGAGCCGTCTGGAGACCGCTGCTTCTTGCTTTGCCGCTGCTTCTCCTCGCTCTTGGCGTGGCGGTTTTCCCCGCGGTGGTACGCGCCGCAAACTCTCGCACTTCGAGCTCTTCGCAGGGCGGTCTTTTCCGGCTCAGGTCTTGTCTGTTGACGTCATTCCTCCACATTCTCCAGCCCGTGGCCCGCCTTTGGGGCCGCCTGAGCCGCGGATCCTTCGGCTGGCGCCGAGGCGTGCGGGGTTTCTCATTTCCTCGGGGAAGGGCATTTTGGCTTTGGAGCCAAGCCTGGCAAGCCTCTGAGGAAAGACTCCAGGGAATCGAAACGAGCCTGCGGGCCGAGCCCGTGCTGGTGGTGCGCGGAGGCGACTACGACGATTGGGACCTGGACGTTCGCGCCGGGATCCTTGGCGGCGCCCGCATCCGCATGGTCACTCAAGAGCACGGCGCCGGCAGGCAACTCGTACGGTGTTGTTACTTGCCGCGATATTCACGGCCAGGTTTTTTAATGACAGGTGTCCTGGCCGGTCTTTCCGCCGCCGCCGCCGCGGGCGGCTCATGGCCGGCTGCCGCCATCCTTGGATCGTTCGCGGCGCTGCCCGCGCTCTTTTCGCTTTGGGATTGCGCGGCCGCCACGGCCGCAGTGCGACGCGTGCTGAAACGGTCCGGCTTCGGAGAGAAGTGCTGATGCCCATTCGCCACATCAATCTCGCTTGGTGGAGCGCTATCCGTGCCTAAGCAAAGCTTTCTCGAGATCCTGCAGACAGACTTGTTGGAACATCCGGCTGTTCGGGCGTGGAGCAGGCTCCAACCGGAGCGCGTCGAGCCCAAGGAGATCGTGCTCCTGGAGAGGAACAACAAGTCCAAGATCTACCAGCTGGTGAACGTCGGCCCGGGAGGCTCCGCCGTTGTGGCCAAATATTGCAAGCGATCCATTGCGCTGCTCGAACGCACGACCTATCAAGAGATCCTTCCGCGCTTGCCAGTTAAGTCTCTCCACTTCTACGGATTCGTGGAAGGCGACGCGGATTTCGACTGGCTCTTCCTGGAATACGTCGACGGCGAGCGGTATTCCAACGACGTTCGGGAGCACCGCGAGCTGGGCGCACGCTGGCTGAGCCGGCTGCATTCCTCGGCAGCCGGTCTCAACTTAGCTGGGCGACTGCCCGACCTCGGGCCGAGCCACCATCTCGGAATCTTGCGGCTCACACGCCGAAGGCTCCTGCCGGTTCTGAGCGATCCCGCCTTGAAGTCGGAAGACGCGGCGGTTCTCAATAGCATCGTGCGCCAGTGCGATCTTTTGGAGTCCCGGTGGGACCATGTGGAGAAATGGTGCGCAGGCGTGCCGGAAACTCTCCTCCACGGTGATTTCAAACCGGACAACCTCCGGATCCGAACTGGCCCGGCGGGAGCTGCGCTGGTGCCTTTCGACTGGGAGATGGTCGGCTGGGGTGTCCCGGCGAGGGACCTGTTCCATGTGGACCTCGGTCTTTATCACTCGCTCGTCAGGAACTCCTGGCCCGGTTTGGACATCGCGGCCGTCAAGAAGCTCGGGATCGTGGGAACACTTTTCCGGCGGCTCACGGCAATCGGCTGGACGATTGAAAGGCTCGTTCCGCGGCCGTTCGAATTCGAGATGTCGTGCCTGCGAAGCTATCAAGCTGACATCGCTGAGGCGATCCGAATTGCCGGATGGGGCTAATGCGCCCCGCACCGGGGAGGGAATTCGACTATGAGCCATCCAGTTCAGGAAAGTGACGAAATCCTCGGTGTGGCAGAACTGCGTAAGACGCTCGCCGGGCTGTTCAATGGCTGGGGTGTGGCTCCCGATGCGGTCGCCTACCGGAAGCTCTGGAGTCCTCGCGTCTATCGGGCGCAGCTGGTGGGCGATGGCGCGAACCGCTCTCTGGTCGTGAAGCGCCTCAGCCCGGAGATTGCTCTGCGCAATCAGAAGGTGGCGCAACGTTGGCTCCCGGCAACCGGACTGAGCCAGATGGGTCCGCCATTGCTGGCGACTGCCGCGCAGATGGACGGCGGGTGCGTGTGGCATATCTACGAGGACTTGGGGGACTGCGCGCTGGTCGACAGCGATGCGCGCGATGGAAAAAGCCGGAAGACCTCGGGCTTCTGTACTCCTTCCGAGCCCTGCCTGGAGCCCGAACGGATCGAAGCCGCGGTCGAAACGATTGCACAGATTCACGGCCGCTTCGCCAGACATCCTCTGCTGGCGGAGTGCCGCTTGTACGGATTCGACCTCGGCGGCCAGTTCTACGTCTCGGCGGTACGGGATGCCATACGCGTCCTGGAGGCCGTGCGGGCGTGTGAAACCGGCATGGCTACGGAGCGCCGAGAGTCGGTGAACCGCCTGTTACTGAGGATCCAAAGACTCCAGGAGGAACAGCCGCGACGCCTCCAAGCGCTCGAAGAATTCGGGGGACCGGAAACGCTGCTGCACGGCGACCTGTGGCCGACAAACGTGATGGTGTATTCGCAGGGGCAAGGTTACGCGGCCCGGCTTGTGGATTGGGACCATGCGGGCGTCGGCCCCGTCAGCTACGACCTGTCGGACTTCCTCCTGCATATGCCCCGCGAGGACCGGCAATGGATCATGAACATCTATCTGGCGTGCCTGGAGAAGCTGGGCTGTCGGTTCTCTCCGGAAACGGATTGGAATCTTCTATTCGAAACCGCGGAGTACGCGCGGCTGACGAATTCCGTCATCTGGCCCGCGCTCGCGGCTTTCGAGAGCCGTGCGGACTGGGCCTTCGATCAACTGGCCGCGCTCGACGAGTGGTTTGGAATGTTAAGACCGGCTCTTCCCTCGCCCTCCGGCGGCCAGCCGTTGCAACCGTGAAATACTTGATAGTCAACGCGGATGATTTTGGCGCAAGCCCGGGGATCAATCGCGGGATCCTGCAGGCTCATCACGGAGGAATCGTGACGAGTGCGAGCTTGATGGTGAACATGCCGGCCGCAGAGGAAGCGGCCGCGCTCTGCCGCGAGGCCCCGGAACTCAGTGTGGGTTTGCATGTAGATTTCACCAGCGAGCAGGGCATGCCGGTTGTCGTCCTTGCCGATTCCGAACAGTGCCGCAAAGAGCTGCACCGACAATTCCGGCGGTTTCAGGAGTTGATGGACCGCTTGCCCACGCATCTGGACTCTCATCATCACGTGCACCGCAAGCTTCATCTGCTGCCGCATTTCCTGGATCTGGCGTCTCACTACCGATTGCCCATGCGCGAGCACTCCCGGGTGCGTTACCTCGGAAAATTCTATGGCCGCTGGGACGACGGAAAATCTCATCCCGAGTGGATCGGCGCGCGGAGTCTCATGCGTATGTTGGAGACCGAGGTCCAGCAAGGCTGCACCGAATTGAGCTGCCACCCGGGCTTCGTTGATGCCGGGTTTCGATCTTCCTACTCTGCCGAGCGCGAGGTGGAAGTGGGAACGTTGTGCGATCCCGCCCTGGGCAATTTTTTGGCCGCCTGCCAGATCCGGCTGATCGGTTTTCGCGATCTCGCCGATTTGCTTTCGGACTTTCCGGCCTCGAGGGAGCGCTCATGACCACGGTTGTAATCGCGCCGTACAACGTCGTGAACTCCCCGGAGGTGGGCGGGCACTTCTGGGTTTACATGCAGTACGCGCAGGGGCTGCTCAATCTGGGATGCGAGGTCTACTGGCTGGAAGGCTTCCGCAGCACGGACGATCGACTTCGTGATGCCACCCAAGTAGCGGATTTCTTGCGGCGGATGGAACGATATGGGTTGGGCGGAAAAGTGATTCTGTACGTTCCACGCCCGCGCGTCGGCGGGATCCGCTATGAATTGATCGGAATGCAGCAATCCAAGGCAAAGGCGGCCTTTCAGGATGCCGAGCTGCTCCTGAATTTCGATTATGCCATCGCCCCCGCCTTGCTCTCCCGCTTCCGGCGTACGGCGCTGGTCGACATCGATCCGGGCTTGCTTCAATTCTGGATGAGCACCGGCCAGCTCTCCGTGCCCGCGCACGATGTGTACTTCACTACCGGAGAAACCGTGGGGACCCTGCGCGCCGCATTTCCGGACTGCGGTCTGCCCTGGGTTTACGTCCGGCCGCCGGTGTCTCTGGACCTCTGGCCCTATGTGGAGGACAAGAGCTGCCAGGCATTCACGACGGTTTCGAGCTGGTACGGAGGACAAGGCCGCGGTGAATTCGTCACCGACGGCAAACAGGTCTTCTACGAAAACAACAAGCGAGCTTCTTTCCTGGATTTCGCGCAACTCCCGCGTATGACTAACCAGGTGCTGGAACTCGCACTATGCCTGGACGAAGGCGATGCCGGAAAGACGGGACAGCGCGCTGAGCAATCAAAGCTCGGATTCGGTGTCCCGCCGGGCCGCTCTCCGCACAAACACCCGTACCTTGGAGATCCGGCGGAGCGCACGGTGCTGGAGAGATACGGCTGGAAGATTCGGCATAGCGCGGAGGTGGCCGCGACGCCGGAGTATTACCAGTCTTATATACAAAGCTCGCGCGGCGAATTCAGCTGCGCCAAGCCTTCCTGCATGAAGTTCCAGAACGCCTGGGTCAGCGACCGCACGCTGTGTTACCTGTCGAGCGGCAAACCGGTGGTTGTTCAAAACACGGGGCCGAGCGCCTTCCTGCCCAGCGGAAGAGGAATGTTTCGTTTCGATACGCTCGAGGAAGCGGTCGATGCTCTTGAGGCGATCAACGCCGATTATCGGCGGCATTGCCGCGCCGCGCGAGAGATCGCGGAAACGTATTTCGATTCCAAACAGGTGGCGGAAAAAATCCTGAACTCCGCGCTGAGCCGTGAAGCGCGGCCCGCACACCGCCAGGACGGCGCGGCCCGGACCGAGATTCGTCTGAGCGGCCCAAGTTTCGGCAACGACGAGACGACTCGCTTGATGGCGAAAACTCTGGAGGAAGGCGTGACGCGCCTTCGGGGCCGGTCCGTCCGCGCCGGGGCGCTCATCCGGGAGTTCTTCGAGGATAGCTCCAGCTTCGCAGCCGAGCGATTGCGCGTGCTTCTGGACGAACACGAATGGCTGCGCGTGTTCCTTAAGGATTTGAACCCGCAGGCTCAGGTCGAGACGGCCAGGGTGATGCGCAGCCCGGATCCCGGCTCCGGCCGCCGGGAAATGCAGATGTACCGGCAGATTCTTTCCCGAGAGCGCTTCGGCACGCCGGAGCTGTACGCCTTTCGCTGGGAACCGGAGCGCGGGATTTACTGGCTTTTCCTGGAGGACGCCGGCTCTCTGTGGCTCAACTCGACCGGAGACTTTGACCTGTGGCTTGCCGCCGCGCGCTGGGCTGCGCGGTTCCATGCCGCGGCGCGACTCCTGCCCGAATCCCAGACCCGCTTTCTTCCGCGCTTCGACGACGCGCGCTACCGGCAGTGCGCCGGGAGCATCCGGGAAAAGCTGCGGGACGCGGGCGCGGAGGATCGGCTGCTCCTCGAGCATGCGCTGGAGCGCTACGAGACTGTGCTCGGCCGCTTCAGCGAATTGCCAGTGAGCGTGATTCACGGCGAGTACTTTGGCAAGAATGTGTTGGTCCGCGAGGGCAGTCCGGACCACCCCCTGGCTGTCGTGGATTGGGAGTCGGCCGTAATAGGCCCCTGCTATCTCGATCTCGTGAGCCTGACCGCCGGTAAGTGGGGAGCCAGACCGGAGCAGAAAGAAGCGCTGCAGCGAGCCTACTTCGACGAGTATCGGACCGGCACGGGCCAGTCGCTTGATTGGCAAAGCTTCCGTCAAGACCTCGGCGATTTGGAGCTTTATCAGGCTCTCTCGTGGCTGGGCTGGTGGCCAAACCGACACTTCTCGCGACACTTTGGCCGCTGGATCAAGGAGTTGGAGAGGGTGATGCAGGAATGTCCCCACGTCACCAAAACCACAGATGAACACAGATGAACACGGCGCAGCGCAGCTGCGGCGCCGGGTTCATCGGTGTTCATCGGCGTTCATCGGCGGTTTCATTTTGCGCGAGCGTTCACTTCGCATTGAAGGGCGTGGACCTTGAATTTCGGCCTTCAGAGGATCCGAAACTTCGCGAGAAAAAACAGCCTCGTGAGGCTGCTTGCGTATGCACTACGCGCCTGGCATCTCCTGACAGGGGCCGCGCTGTTTCTTATCACGAACTCGCTGCTGGAGCTTGCCGTCCCCTGGGTGACGGGTTTCCTCCTATTGGACCGAGTGATCAAGCGCGCCGACCTCGGCCAGTTGCCCGTTGTGGTGGCGCTGCTGGTGGGGATCTTCGTGGCTCAGAAGATTTCCGACTTCCTCTCGGATTATTTCCGGGCGCTTATGACACAGCGCCTGATTCACACGCTGCGATGTGATCTGTACGAGCATCTGGAAACGTTACCCGTGCCCTTTTTCGACCACCGGCAGAGCGGCGAACTGCTGGCGCGCATCACCGGCGACGTGGACAATGTGGACACATTTGTGACGACCGTGACACAGGAGCTCGCCGGCCACTTGATTACCTTCATCGGCGCCATCGCCCTCCTGTTCGCCATCAATGCGAAGCTGACGCTGTTCGTCCTGCCCACGATTCTCGCTCTCTCGCTCTGCGTGCACTTTTTCAGAGGCAGCGTCAGGCGTAACGCCCGGCACGTGCGCCAGTTGATCGGCGAGATGGCCGCGGCGGCCGCTGAGATGCTTTCCGGTGTGCGCCTGGTGAAGGCCTTCTGCGCCGAACAATTTGAAGCCAAACGTTTCTCGGACAGATCCTCAAAGGTAGTCGACGCTCGCGTCGAGGCGGTCAAGCTGCAGGCCTTGTACTCTTCGGTCGTCGATGCCTGCGTGCTGGCCGGCACCATCATCGTCATCGTCGTCGCCTCCCGATGGGCTGTATCCGGGGTCTTCACCGTGGGGGCCCTGGTGGCTTATCTGGGGTACCTCAACAAGATCTACAGTCCGGTGAAGAGCCTGAGCAAAGTCAACCTGACGATACAGAAGAGTCTGGTCGCGGCCGACCGGGTCTTCGAGCTCATGGACCTGGCTCCGGAATCCAGTCCGCGAGAGGCGGGCGAGCGCGAGCCGCGGGAGGAAAAGCCGCGGAGGCCCGAGGGAGAGCCTTCGTTTCTCGAGGAGAGCTTCGACAGCCCCGGGACTCCGCGCGGCGCAGGTGCGGCAGTGACGTTCGAAGACGTGACCTTCGGTTACGCCCCGGACCGTCTTGCCTTGAAGCGCTTCACCTTGGATGTTGCGCCGGGTGAGGTCGTGGCCCTGGTGGGACATAGCGGGGGAGGCAAGACGACCGCCGTAAGTTTGTTGCTGCGCTTCTACAACCCCGCATCGGGCCGGATTCTCATTGACGGGGTGCCTCTGGAGGACATGCCGTTGGATACGCTGCGCCGGCAGATCGCCGTTGTGCCGCAGGAGACATTCCTGTTCTCGGGAACCGTTCGCGACAATATCGCCTACGCCTGTCCAGAGGCTACGGACCAGGACGTGCTCAAAGCAGCGCGGGCCGCCATGGCCCATGAGTTCATCGCGCAGCTTCCTTCAGGGTATCTGTCGCAGGTGGGGGAGCGCGGGGTGAAGCTCTCTGGCGGGCAGCGCCAGCGCATTGCCATCGCGAGAGCCTTCCTCCGCAATCCAAGAATCCTGATTTTCGATGAAGCTACTTCGCATCTGGATTCCGAGTCCGAACGCCTTGTCCAGCAGGCGCTGGCAAAGATCACACCCGGAAGGACGGTCTTGGTGATCGCCCATCGTTTCTCCAGCATCGCGCGGGCCGGCCGGATTGTTGTCATCGAAGATGGCGAGATCGTCGAGGCAGGAAGCCACGAGGAGTTACTGGCTCTCAATGGTGTGTATCACAGGCTTCATGCCCTGCAATGGGATGCGCCACACGGCCTCGACGAGGAATTGACGTAATGCCTCAGCTACAAGTTTTGAAAAACTTGCCACGAATTTCACGAAGTTTTCCCGTCAGGTGGCCTGTTTCGTGTAATTCGTGTAATTCGTGGCCAGGGTTTTCAGTTCATGCAAACCACAACTGCCGAGGAGGAGCCGGCGCGGCGGTTTTAGCTGCTCAATTCTTGTTTGTGATGTTGCTCTTGCCGGCGAGTTCGGCAGCCCAGGCGGGCGTCACGGTCAGCGGAATTGTCGAGGACCAGAGCAGAGCGGCGATACCGGGGGCGCAAGTCAGTTTGGTCCAAGGGGAAAACGCGCGGACAACCTCTACCGACGAACATGGCCGCTTCATGTTCACAGGCGTGGGTCCCGGCAAATACAAGCTTGGGGCAGCGGCGCACAGTTTCCAGCCTCAAGAGCTGGAGATTGGGATCGGCGCACAATCTTTGGAGTCGCTGAAGCTCAGGTTGAAGATCAGCGCGCAAGCGACGCAAGTGACGGTGAGCGCAGACTCACTCGACGATTCGGCCGATGCCGAGAGCAACGCGGACTCGGTGAAATTCGACGACGACTTGTTTCGCCAGCTGCCTGTGCCGGCCAGGGACGTTTTGCCTCTGATCACGAAGTTTGTCTCCCCTGCCGCGCTGGGCACTGAGGGTCTTTCGATCGTGACGGATGGGATCGAAGGAAATCAGCTCGACGTGCCTGCTTCGGCTATTCGGAAGGTAAACATCAACAGGAATCCTTATTCAGCCGAGTTCCGGCGCCCCGGCAAAGGCAGAGTGGAAGTCACCACGCAGCGAGGGCGCAGGAAATTCCACGGAAGCCTGGCCATCTTTGCCAGAAACTCCGTGTTTGACGCGCGCAATGCGTTTGCCCAGTCCACTCCGGATCTGGACAGACGAATGGTGGTAGCCACCCTGGGGGGACCGCTGGGACGCAAGCGGAGCTTGTTCTTCCTGACAGGCGAGCACCTGACGAATAACGAGAGCGAGATCGTCAACGCCATCACACCCGCGGGACCCTTCCGCGCCATCGTACCTTCTCCTCAGAGGCGCGACAGGTTCCTCGCCAGGATTGACCTGCGACAGATGGGCATCCACTATGTGTCCGCCAGCTACGGCATCACGGATGATGACAGGAGGAACCGGAATGTGGGAGATTTCAACCTCCCGGAACAGGGCATACGCGAGCGAAGCCGCCAACACCGGCTTTTGTTGACCGAACGCGCCATCCTTTCCGCGAACCTGATCAATGATCTGCGTTTTGCCTTCAAGAGTGAGGACGCGATCTCAGGAAATCCAGCCCCAGGCCCAACCATTGTGGTCGCAGACGCCTTTACTGGGGGCCCGTCCCCGACTTTCAGTCATGACGGCCGGAAATCGTTCGATGCTCTCGACAGTGTTTCGTACGTGCGCGGACGGCAAACGTTTCGCTTTGGCGTCCAATCCCGGGTCAAGCTCAACCATGCCATTGACGCCTCGAACTTCAATGGCACCTTCCAATTCGCAAGTCTTCAGAACTTCGCCGCCGCCACGCCCTTCGTATACCAGGCCAACCAGGGACGGCCGGATGCTCGCTTTTCGGTCTATGACGCCAGCGGATTCGTGCAGGACGACATCCGGGTAAGCCCGCAGTTGAGCCTTGCGTGCGGCTTGCGCTACGACTGGCAGTCCAGCATTGACAAGCGCAAAAACCTGGCGCCGCGATTCGGATTCGCCTTCGCGCCGGGCAAGCACAAGACGGTTTTGCGCGGTGGAATCGGCATCTTCTATGAGGACCTGCCCACCGCCGCCACTCTACGCTCGTTGCTGATTGATGGGGTTCGGACTCGCGAGGTGGTGATCTCAAATCCGTCTTTTCCGGATCCCTTTCAAGGGGGTCAGGTGATTCTGACCCCGCCGAGCGTGATCCGCGTGGCTCCGGATATCCGCTCTCCTTACATCGTGCAAACGAGCCTCGGTGTTGAGCGGGAGCTGTCGTCGAGAACCTGGCTCTCGCTCGAATACTCGTTTCTGCGCGGCCTGCACCTCTTCCGCTCCCGCAACGTGAACGCGCCCGAGCCCGAGACAGGCCTGCGGCCGGCCGCCGGCTTCCTGAACATCAACCAGGTCGAGTCCGGCGCATCCCTGCGGAGCCATGCGCTCGGCGTTACATTCCGTGGCCGCGCTGGAAAGCATCTGAGGGGCATTGCGCAGTACACCCTGTCGCGCAGCTTCAACGACACGTCCGGCGCTTTCTCCCTGCCCGCCGATAATTTCAATTTGCGAGCGGAATGGGGGCGCGCTGATTTCAACCAGACACACCGATTCAATTTCGCGGGAACTTTGGAACTGCCCCGGGGTTTGCGGCTCGCGTCCGTGCTTTCGCTGGCCAGCGGCGTGCCCTTTAATATCACGACAGGTTTTGATGACAACCACGATACGGTCGCGAACGACCGGCCTCCGGGCGTCACCCGCAATACAGAGCTCCGTCCCGGGACTGTGGACCTTGACGTGCGCTTGACCAAGACCTTCAAGCTGGCGCCTCCGTTCCTCGGCGGCCAGCCTCCCGCGAAGCGTGAATCACACAACCTGGAGTTCAGCGTGGACGCCTTCAACGCCATCAACCACACTAACTTCGCCCATATCGTCGGCACACAAAGCTCCCCATTCTTTGGCCGAGCCACTTCGGCATTCGCGGCGAGAACAATCCAGTTCTCGCTGAACTACATCTTCTGAACCCGCGCGCAGACAGGACAACAGGATTAACTGGCGATTCTTTGCGTCTTCGCGTCCTCGTGGTAAAGACCGGACCCAATCCACCACGAAGACGCGAAGCCACGAAAACCCTTAGTCACTTCTAATCTAATCCGGACCAGCCGCAGATTTTATTGAACAATTTTGGAACGGAATGCGTCTAAGAGTGCGCCGTTTGTTGCGGTGGCCCCAGTGCAACCAAAAATCTTTTCGAAGCGCTCAATAGAGGCTGACGCCCACCAAAAGCTAACTCTCACCCAAAAATCCGACCACGAGGCCCTATGTTGCGTGGACCGATGAGTTCGAGAGCTAAGGTCTATGGATTCCTTCTTTTGATTGCTGTGCTCGGAGGCGGGGCTTACCTCGTCAAGTACTACCTCATCGCCCACGCCGCGGCCAAAGCGGCCAACAAAGATAACGACAAAGACAAGGCGAAAAAGGGGGATGGTAAGGAAGCTTCGCCTGTCGAACTGGCAGTCGCAAAGCGCGACAAGATCTCTTCCTATCTTACTTCCACCGCAAACCTCCGGGCTTTGAGAGAGGTCGATGTGGTCTCTCAGGCCGAGGGTGTGGCGAAGGCTGTGTTCGTCGAAGAGGGAGACTTCGTCAAAGACGGACAAGTGATGTGCCAGCTGGACGACGCGCAGCTGAAGATCCGGCTGGAGTTGGCCAAAGAGAGGCTGGCTCAGGCCAGATACCAGCAGGAGAAGGCCAGAAAAAGACAGGAGAAAGCCGGCTCTCAGATCGAGAACAGCAGGAAGGAAGTCGCGAGGCTTCAGCACGCATTTGACGAGAAGCTCATCAGCGAGCGCGAGGTGGACCAGGAAAAGTATCGGCTCGATGAATTCGTGCATGACGAGCGGATTTCTTCCGTCGAGACCCGCGAGCTCACCCATCGTGTCGAGGAGCTGGACGCCGAAATCAGGCAGGCCGAGCTGGAGATCTCGCGGACGCAGATTCGAGCTCCCTTCAGCGGCCATGTGACCCAGCGCGTCGTCGAATTGGGCCGGACTGTTCGCAACCTCGACGCCCTCTTCAAACTCGGCGCCTTTTCGCCCCTGTATGCCGACGTGCATCTGTCCGAACGTGAAGCGCACCAGGTGAAACCCGGTCAGTTGGCTGTAGTCAAACTGGGTGTCGACGAATCGGTGAAGTGCAACGGCCGTGTGGACCGCATCAGTCCGGTCGTCGATCAGTCCAGTGGAACCGTGAAGGCCACGGTTGAGCTGACTTCCACAGGCGGCGGGCTCAAGCCAGGGGCCTTTGTGCGCGTGGAGATCCAGACCGACACCCGCCCGGATGCAATCTTGATCCCCAAGAAAGCTGTGCTCGAGGAAGACGGCGAGCACTACGTGTTCATTGCCAACGGCGATACGGCCAAGAGAACCAAAGTGTTGCTTGGATATGAGTGGTCCGGGCAAGTCGAAATCCGCCAGGGAGTCTCGGCGGGAGCCAAGGTTGTTGTGGCCGGCCATGGGACCCTGAAGGACGGTGGAAAGATCAAAATTGTGCAGGGATGAAATGACAAATGACCAATGAAAAATGACAAATCGCAGTTCCTTGTCGGGACTTCTGACTTCTATTGGTCATTGTTCATTTGTCATTTTTCATTGGTCATTTGTCATTTGACGGAAGATTCGCACCGGGTTGCGAAGGATTTTCGGCTTTCCTGGGAGCGCACGCTTCCAGCGTGCTCACGGTTTCGCGATTAGCCGAGCACGCAAGATGCGTGCGCTCCCAGGCAGCTGTTGAGATCGGATGTCCTTCATCACATAAGCCGACGGTATGATCAAAACCGCAATGAGCCGGCCGGTGACGGTGTTCATGTTTGTCGTCGCCGTCATTCTTTTCGGCTTCGTTTCGCTGGACCGGCTGGCCT
>WNGG01006685.1_pt1 | contig 12809 bp, 8 predicted proteins | sample 5400661 | NCBI WGS metagenome assembly WNGG01 (sample SAMN13153372, study PRJNA577476) | soil metagenome | isolation source: 100 cm soil or saprolite under Garry oak tree replicate 1 | place: USA:California | collected 2016-06-15 | reverse complement strand
GACAACAAAATGATAGGTCGGCGGCGAGCCCAGCGCCGGGGCGCATCCGGGGCACACGGCGCAGTGAAACGTCGCCAGTGAGCGAGCGTTCATGAAAGGTCCGAACGCCGCCTGACCAGAGCAACCGCCACAGCGGTCCCGGTCGGGGGAGAGCCGATCTTAGTTCCGGTCCAAGACCCGCATCGCCCATGATCGACTGCCTAAGCACTCGATGAGCCGCGCCGGTGCAGCGTGCCTCGTACCGACGCCCAGGCCGTCGCCAGGCCGCCAGAGGTCCACAGGCAGCCACCAACGTCCACCATGGACCACCAGTCCCGGCCCAGGTCGGGGGCAGGATCGACGATCCGCCCTGCCCCTTCCCCGCCCCACGTAGCATTTCCGGCGCACCTGGCCGATTAGCGTCACGCCAACACACATCCAACTGGCGAGATCATCGGGCACAGATCCGGTACAAGCGAGGTTGAGAAACGCCAGACGACGCTGTCAGACGTTGGCAAGCCTTGCGCATGTCAGCCAGCCCTTCTGCCCGTTCGGTGTCGATCTCCCCGGCCGTCGCAGTTTAGGGGTTCAAGTCCCTTCCGGTGCTCGCTCGACCACATGCAAGATCGAACGTGCCTTTCGCGTGCCAGTAACCCGTGCCGGGAGCGGTCACCAGCGGGCATGAACGGTCATGAGCACAGCGGCAGCGACCAGGCGAACCCGGCGTACCACCCCGGAAGATCAAACTTCCAAACTGACGGTGCGGGTTCGATTCCGGTCGGCCGCTCCACGTTCCAGCAGCTCAGGCACGTGATCTACACTCGCGTTGTCCTATGTAATGATCAAATGCTGGGAATCCTGTTCGGGAAACCGCCGACTCCCCGATTCACCGCCATGTGGGGCCAGTACCCGGAAAGATGAAGGCCCTGCGGCGCTGGCTGATCCGCCTGGCCCACCAGCAAGCCTGATCACCGTCCTGGGTCGATCCTGTGCGGCGGCCAGGAGTCATCGGCCGAACTGGAGGCCCCGCGCGCGCCAGATGGTCGCGGCGATCGTGTTCAGTAGAACCACCACGGCGAACGCCGCACCAAGCGCCGGATGGCCGGTCCAGAACAATCCAAGTGTGGCCGCGCCGAACACGAGGGCCTTCACCGCGAGTTGGACCGCCAGGGGAACCTTGTACCGGGCACGCGGGGCCGCGAACAGGGCCCACAAGATGATCGCAGCCACCGGCAGGACGATGGCGACGGCGAAACCGCCGGCCTTCAGTCCCCAGTACCCGAGAACCGCCAGGGCGACGAGCTCCACGACGAACGCCAACACCTCGTTCCCCGTGAACAGACCACGGTTCATCTGGCGACTAACCATTCCATTGCCCGATCAACCGGACCGTCGGCGCGACCGCCGAGCTGAATGCCAGTGACAACACCAGGCCATCGTGCCACCGGGAGGCGGCGTTGCCTGCCGGCCCGCGGATCACTTGAATCGCCGGCGGTTCGGCGCTGGGCGGCTATCCAGCAGCCGACGCTGCCGCGCCACGCCGGTCGCGCCCAGCGCGACGGTGGCCAACTCGACCGGCCAGCCCAGGGCAACCGGCCCAGGGCCAGCAGCAGCGGGACGACCATCAGCAGCGCAACCACCTGCAGCGCGTGCACGGGTGCTCCTTTTGCGGCGACCCGGCCAACTGTGCCAGCCTGACCGGCGTCTGGTTGGCTGGGGGCGTGCAGGTCAACACCGGCCCGCCGCTGCCGCGGCGGCTGCTGCTCGCCCTCGGCGCGCTGGCGCTGCTGGACGGCTGCACCAACCCGGTCACCACCCGCTGGCAGGGCGCACCGGCGACGTCGGACCTGCCCGGCGACTCCCACCCGGAAGCGTCTCCGTCCGGCCCGTCGCCGAGTACCCCACCGTCCTGGCGGATCCCCACCCCGGCGACGGCGACTCCGGGCGTGTGCCCGGCCGTGCCCGGTGTGATCCAGCACCCCGGAGGCCCGCAGCACTACCTGCCCTGTTCCGGTACGAACATCGCGCTGACCATCGACGACGGCCCCGACCCGCAATGGACCCCACAGATTCTCGCGCTGCTGGCCCGCTACCAGATCCCGGCCACGTTCTGCATGATCGGCCGGCACGCCGCCGCGTATCCGCACCTGGTGGCTGCGGTCGTCGACGGGGGGCACCAGGTCGCCAACCACACCTTCACCCACCCGATCCCGATCAGCAGACTGACCCCACCACAGGTCCACGACGAGGTGAACCGCGCCAGCGACGCGATCACCGCCGCCTCCGGCGGCCACCGGCCCATCCTGTTCCGCTCACCCGGCGGAAACTGGTCCCCGGAGGTACTGGCCGCCTGCGCCCAGGGCGGGATGCGGCCCCTGGACTGGTCAGTGGACCCCCGTGACTGGTCACGGCCCGGCGTGCCGCACATCGTCGATGTCATCCTCACCAGAACCCGACCCGGGGCGATCATCCTCGACCACGACGGCGGCGGGAACCGGCAACAGACCCTCGACGCCCTGACCATCGCCCTACCCCGCCTGCTAGACGCCGGATACCGGTTCACCCAACCATGAGAGCCGGCTCACTGCGCTACCCCGACCGGTGACCTGACCACTGGCTCGCCCGAAACGTCCACCGACCAGCCCCACGGAGGAAACCGGCCGCGACGTCGGCGACGCCGCCACGCCCGTTCACCAACCGCCGGAGGACAGCGCCATCAATGGCATCCCGGCCACCATGATCATTTCTTGTTGAAAGACAGAGGTTAGTCGCACGCTGGCCGATCGTCGTCACTCAGCGGGGTGTCTTACGACCCAAACTGTCAGACGGTCCAGCTAATGTCACTCTCCGGATGAGACGCAAGGGAGGCGCATGATCAACGACGAAGAGGAACCGGCACGTGCCGCTGTCACGGACGCCGCGCCGGACACGTCGTCCCAGCGTGCGCTGTTCTCCTACCTGACTGCCGATGTCGCCGACGAGTACCTCGCGATCATGCGGCTGTTCACCAGTACGCTGCTCGCCGACCTGTCCGCGGCGGAGGTCGCGGCGCAGCTCGCAGACCGGGGCCTGACTCTCGACCCCGATACGGTGGAGAGCCGGTGCCGGCAACTCGTGGACTGGGGCAATCTGGTCCGGTCGGTACGCGAGACCCGGGTACCCACGGTCGCCGCATACCACCGGTCCCGCTCCCGGTACCAGGTCTCCAAGCTCGGCGGCCGGCTCCACCGGGAAGCCGAGGAGATCCTCCGGGCCGTGGACGGTGCTCGCGAGGTGGCCCGTGAGCTGCTCGCCCGGATCGTCGACAGTCTCAACCAGATCCTGCTGCAGGTGGGCAACGTCAACCGGCCCATCGACGCGGAAGCCCTCGCAGGCGCGGTCACCGGGGTATTCAACGACCATCAGATGTTCACCGAGTCGGTCACCGACTTCTACGCGTACCTGGCCGGCGTGCTCACCCGCTACGATCTGGCCGGCGAGGAGTACGCCCAGTTCAAGGGACTGCTGCTCGACTATGTGGACCTGATCAGCGCGGACGTCAACCGCAACTCGCCGGAGATCCTGGAGCGGCTGCTCGCCCTCCTCAAGCTCATCGACCGCGTGCTGGACAACCTACCCGCCGTACCAGCCCTGGCCGGCGGGATGATCGCCATCGAGCGGCTGCCCGGCCGTACCCGGACGGACTGGGAGGAGCTCGCCGCCTGGTACGGGGCTGGCGACGCCCGCTCCGGCCCGGACCAGCTGCGTGCCGCCGCCCGGCAGGCGCTGGGTCAGCTGATCACCAACGCCCGCAGGATGCTGACCGCGTCGGGTACCGGCCTGTCCCGCCGGGCCGATCTGCTCAAACTCGCGGCCTGGTTCCACACTGCCGACAGCGAGACCGCCCATCGCCTGTACGACGCGGCGTTCGGCTGCTATCCGGCACGGCACCTGCTCACCGGACCGGAGGAGCCCGACCTGTCGGCAGGACCGGGCACGTCATGGTGGGATTGCGCGCCGGTGGACGTTCCGGTGTCGCTGCGCGAGCGGGGTGACCGGGCGGCCCGCGGTCGCAGTTCGCGGGTACCGGATCCGGGCGCGGACGCGCAGCGCCTGCTGGCGCGGGCGCAGCGACAGAGTGAGGCGCGGCATGCGGCGGCGGCCGAGCTTCTCGCCGCCGGTTCGCTGCACCGCAGTCGGCTCAGCCGGGCGGCCCGGGATCTGCTGCTGGACAAGCTCTCCGTCCTGTTCGCCGCCGTGTCCGCGGGACGCGCGGCGGTGGAGCATCGCGATGCCGATCTCGGGCTCCTCCTGCGGGCAACACCGGCCAAGGGACAGGCGACGGTCGTGACCGCCGACGACGGGACCGTCACGATCCACGACGTCACGCTGGTCGCCATGCCGATCGGCGTCGCCGGTCGGACCACCGGGTTGGCGGCCACGGCATGAGCCCTCGTCCCACAGGTACCGCGTCGCAGGCGGCCCGGGAGCGCATGGATGCGGCGCGGGCGCTGCTGGCACGCCCGTTACTCACCGCCGCTCACCCTGAGGAGTTGGCGCTCGTGCGGCTGCACGCCCCGGCGCTGCGTAGCACGTTCAAGACCGTGCTCGGCTACGGCCTGATCGTCGAGTCGACGTTCGCCCGGTTGACCAAGGGGCCGGTCAGCCCGGACGGACCGGCCCGACCCGCGCGCCGCCCCGACAGCAGCACCTTCACCCCGCCGACCTACACGCATCTGGCACTGTTGGCTGCCGCGCTGCTCGCCCCCGGTACCGGTGAACAGACTCTCATCTCCGCCCTGATCGACCAGGTGCGTTCCGACGCGGCGACCATCGGGGTTCAGATCGGCGACACGCTGCCGGAGCGACGAGCGCTGGTGACCGCGATCGGCCACCTGGTCGGCTGGGGTGTGCTGGCGGAGACCGACGGAACAGCGACCGGCTGGGGTGAGCGCCGCGACGAGGCGCTGCTGACCATCCACCGGGCGGCGCTGCCGCACCTGCTCGCCCGGCCGCTGTCTGGCATGAGCCACCCCGACGACCTGCTCGCCGCCGACCCGCAGCTCGCCGACCAGCCACGCCGGTCCCTGCGGCGCAAGCTGGTGGAGAACCCGCTCGTCCGCCGCGAAGACCTGACCGACGCCGAACGCGACGTCCTGTCCCGCGAGCGCAGCGAGCTGACCCGGGTACTCGGGGAGAACTTCGGGCTGACCGTTGAGGTGCGAGCCGAGGGAGCGCTCGCGTACGACAGCACCGGGAGCCTCACCGATGTCGCGTTCCCGGGCAGCGGAACGGTGAAGCAGGCGGCGCTGCTCCTGCTCGCGGAGCTGATCGACCTCCGGCAGCCCACTGCGGGTACCACGGCGAGTCTCGACGACGGACGCACTGTCCCCGGCGGCGGCGTCTCGTGGGACGAGGTCGATGGGGCTTTGGCCCGACTGTCGGCGCGGCACCGGCGGGCGTGGGGTGCCACGCTGGTCGACCAACCGGACCGGCTGCGCGACGAGGTCATCACGCTGCTCACGGACCTCGGCCTGGCGACCGTTACCGGTAGCGGAGTTGTGATCCATCCCGCCGCCGCCCGGTACCGGCCGCAGCCGCACACGGCACCGGCGACGCGTGCGGCCCGGCGCCTTGCCGACCAGCCCGCCCTGGACCTTACGACCGACGACGCGCTTACCTCCGCGGAGGAGGAAATATGACCGACACGTTCGATCAGACGCCGCTGCGGCACCACCCGTACCGGTGGCGGCTGTCCCGCGCTGGGTTCGTCAACGTGTGGCACTACTACGAGAACACCTTTGACATCTCCGGGGGACGGCTGATCCTGCGCGGTACCAACGGGTCGGGCAAGTCCCGCGCGCTGGAGATGCTGCTGCCGTTCCTGCTGGACGCCGACCGGCGCAATATGGGTACCGGCTCCTCTGTGCGGATGGAAGACCTCATGAACGCGGGGGCCGGGGACCAGGGCAACCGGCTCGGGTACATGTGGCTGGAGCTGTGCCGCGATCCCGACCCGGCCGAGACCGATGAATCGGAGCCGCGGTACCTCACCCTCGGTGCGCTGGTCCGCTTCGCGGTCAGCACCAAGGAGGCGAAGGTCTGGTACTTCACCACGCCGCTGCGCGTCGGCCCCGAACTTCCCCTGCTGGGTGCGGACCGGCACCCGCTGTCCCGCCGGGACCTGGCCGAGCTCATCACCGAGGAGCGCATCACCGACGTACCCGACAAGCACCGCGAGCGGGTACGCACCGAGGTATTCGGGCTGACCGGGCACTTGGGCAAGGAGCGCTTCGACGGCCTGGCCAAGTTGCTGCACACGCTGCGCTCCCCCGATGTCGGCAACCGGATCGAGGAGGGCCGGCTGCCGGCGATCCTCGCTGACGCGCTGCCGCCGCTGTCGGAGGACGCGCTGACCGATGCCGGCCAACAGCTCGACGGGCTTACGAGCACGCGGGAGGACCAGCAACGGCTGGAGGCGGCTCGGGAACAGGTCCGGACGTTCCTCGACGCGTACCGCAAGTACGTGACAGGGGTCCTCACCGCTTCGGTTCAGACGGTCAGGACCGGCGCGGCCTCGGTGCGGGAAGCCTCGCAGGAGGCCGAGCGCCTCGTGGCACACGCCGAGGCGCTCGCGGCGGAGGTCACCGCGAAGCGCACGCGCCTCACCGAGCTGAACGAACAGGCGGAGCAGCTTGACGCGATGCTGCAGGGCCTGCGCGAATCCGAGGCGTATCAGAGCGTGGCGGAGCTCGACCGGCTCACCAGGCTCGTGCGTTCGCTCGCCGCGACGGCGGACATGGCCCTGAAGGCGGCGGCGGGACTGCGGCGGGAGGAGGCCGAGAAGGTCGCCGGCACCAGCGCGCTGGCCGAGGATGTCCAGCAGGCCGCGGCTATGGTGTCCGGGGAGCTCCGGCAGACCCGGGAGCTGCTGACCACCATCGGCCTGACCGAGCATGACCTCCCGATGCAGGTACGGGTTGACCAGCGGCCGGGACCCCGGTTCTCCGATGTCGTACGGATTTCCCGCGACGGGGAGCCCGAAGAGCTGCACCGACCCGCCACCGATGTCCTCACCCTGGTACCCGCAGACCTTGCCCTACTCACCGATGCGGCGCGGCGGGCAGAAGGCGCCGCGCGGACCCGCTCAGCGCAAGCGGTCAACCGGGCGGCGGACGCCAGAACGCTCGCCGAGGAGCGACGGAAGGTCGACGCAGCGGCAGACAGGGCGGACGGCGCGGAAACCCGGGCCGGAGAAGACGAGCAAGCGGCACAGCAGATGGCGGAGCAGCGCGACGATGTGGCGCTGCTCCTCGTAGACCGGTGGCGTGCGTGGATGGCCGATCCCGCCATCGTCGACCTGCTCGGCATCGCCGACTGGTCACCGCACCCGGTACTCGGGCTGGTTCTCGCAGACCGCACGGCACTGTGCGGCGATGCCGACGGTATGGTCACGCTTCCGGACCTGGACCGCGCCGCTGACGATGCGGTGAGCAGGGCCGGGTCGACCTTGGCCGCCGCGTTGGGCCGGCTCGACGATGCCGACGCCGTCGACGGGCAACGCGTGGATGAACTCGCCGCCGAGCAGACACGGCTACGGGCGGCACACGATCCGGACCCGCGACTACCGGCCTGGGTCACGGTTTCCCACGGGGTACCGCTGTGGCGGTGCCTGGACTTCGCCGGGCAGCTCAGCACGGAGCAGCGGGCCGGCATCGAGGCCGCGCTCCTCGCGTCGGGCCTGCTGACCGCGACCGTGGACAGCGACGGTCAGCTCACCGCCGACGACGGGCAGCTGTTGGTATCGCCGGCCGGCGACCCGGTACCGGCGCCGCTGTCGGCCGTCCTCACGGTGGACCCGGCCAGTCCCCTGCCGGTGAACACGGTGACGGCCGTCCTTGAGCGGATCGGGCTCGACGACCGGGCCGCCACCACCTGGATCGGCCGCGACGGCAGTTGGGGCAACGGGCCCTTGCGCGGGCGGCACACCGTACCCGCGGCGCGGCACATCGGGGCCGCCGCGCGGGCCGCCGCCCGCGCCGCCCGCCTCGCCGAGATCGACGTCGAGCTGGGCCGTTTCGCCGAGGCTGCCCAGGCGCGGCAGCGCGAGCGCGAGCAGATCCAGGCACGCCAGCAGGCGTTGCGGGAATGCCAGCGGTCGGCGCCCCGGTCGATGGAGCTGGCCCAAGCCAGAACCCGGGCCGCCGAGGCAGTACGGCGTGCCGTCGAGTCAACGGCGGAAGCCCGTCGGCTGCGGACGTTGGCCGACGATCTGGCCCGCGCCTGGGCAGAGCTCGACCGCGAACATCGCCGGGCGTGTTCGGAGTTCGGCCTCCCGGCCGACGAGGAGTCGCTGCGCAGACTGCATGACAGCGCCGGTCGTGCCGCTGCGGGATGCACCTCCGTGGTCACCGGTTGCAGCGCCGTCGCCAAGGCAATGAGTCGATACGCAACGGCGGTCGAGACGATCGGCGAGGTCGCCGAACGCCGTACCGAAGCCGAGAACACCGCCGCAACTGAGTGGCGGATCTGGCAGGCCGAGGCGACAAAACTGAAGACGCTGACCGAAACGGTTGGCGCGGCCGCCGCCGAGGTGCAGCGACAGGTCACGACAACTGAGTCCCTGCTGAAGCAGACCGAGGAGGATATCCACACCTCGTCCCGTGCCGTGGCGGATCTCTCGCATGATGCGGGAACCGCTGAGGCAGAGGCGAAAGCCGCCATCGCCCAGGTCGCCGACCTGCGTAACGAGCTGGCCGCGCACGTCACCGCCGTGCTGGATCAACTCAACCAGCCCGGCATCGTCGATACCGCCTTTCCTTCGCCTCTGGGACAGGTGTTCGCCGACCTGGCGCCCGAGGCGGTCGACGCCGAAGCCGCGGCCCTGCTCGCCTCGATGCGCCGCGGCAGGTCCGACGAGAACGCCCTGCTGCGCGCACAGCAGATCTTCGAGCAGGCCATCTCCGGCAGCTACGACGTGTCTCCCACCATCGCCGCCGGCGTACGGCTCTTCGAGCTGGTCGACGCCGAGGGCCGCCGGCCCCTCGCCCAGGCGGCCGTGGAGATCGACCGGCAGTGCGACCTCGGCCGCGCCACCCTGACCGAACGGGAGCACCAGGTCTTCAGCAAGTTCGTGCTCGGCGAGGTCGGGGAGGAACTACGGCGGAGACTCAGCCAAGCAAACAGCTTGATCTCGGCGATGAACACCAGCCTCAAGTCGATCCGGACCAGCCACGGCATCGGGGTACGGCTGACCTGGAAGCTTTCCGAGGATGCCAGCGGCGACATCACCCGGATCAAGGAGCTGATCACCACCGCTGCGGCCGTCCGCACCCCCATGCAGGACAACGAACTGACCGGCCTGCTGTCGGCCCGGGTCGCCGCCGAAGCCGTCAAAGACCCGACCGCCGGGTACGCCGTCCACCTGCGTGGCGCACTGGATTACCGGGCCTGGCACACCGTTGAAGTCATCATCACCGGGCCCGGGGAGGGCCGCGAACGCCGGATCAGTCGCCGAGCCAAGCTGTCCCAGGGCGAGACCCGATTCGTGTCGTACGTGACCCTGTTCGCCGCCGTCGACGCGTACCTGTCCGGCCTGGAGAACACCACGATGTCGCTGCGGCTCCTGCTGCTCGATGACGCGTTCGCCAAGGTCGACGAGCCGACCGTCGCCGAGCTGCTCGGCCTGCTGGTACGGCTGGACGTCGACTTCGCCATGACCGGACACGCCCTGTGGGGCTGTGTACCCCAGGTTCCTGCCCTGGACATCTACGAGATCTGCCGCGAGGACGGCACTCCGGCCGCGACCGCGCATGTCCGCTGGGACGGCCGCAACCGGCACTTCCTGCACGCCACATGAGCGGCACCTGGCTGCCGTCCCGGCTCCGCGCTTACCTGGCCGCGCCAGACCTCGCCATGGTGTGGACCGCCGCCCGTACCCGCCTGGAACGCAACGGCCTCCACGTCGCCGGCACGCTCACCGTGGACCTCGACGACGCCGCTGCCGACCGCCTGTCCGGCTTACTCGGTCGACGGCTGGAACCGGGCACCGGACGCCGGGTCAAGCTGGCCGAACTCGACGCCGCCCTACGGCGCTCCGCCGCCGGACAGGGCCTCATCTCGATTCTGGAGATCCTCGACGGCCGACCGATGATCGACCGCGCCGCCGCCCGCCGGGACGCGCAGACGCAATGGGCTCAGGTATGGCAGCGGTTGGACGCCGCGCTGGCCGCGGACGACCTGGCCGACGCGGCCTGGGTACCCGAGTGGATCGCGGGCCTGCGCCGTACCGGAGTACTCACCCGCGCCGGTACCGACGCCGCGACCCGGGCGCTCGGACACGCCGTCACCGCCCTCGGAATCCTCCTCCGGCCCACCGGCGAGCCACCGGCCACCTGGGAGCTGGCGGCCCTGGCAACCCGGGTCACCGGAAACGCTCACGGCTTCGACGACACGTCCCTTGCGTCCGCCGTCCTGCTCCGCGCTGCCGCGCACGCCCTCGGCCAGCCGGTACCGGAGTCCGCCGCCGACCGGCGCGAGCTGTGGCAGGCGCTCGGTGTGGCCACCGACTCGGTGTCCGGCACCGTTCTCGCCTGGCAACTTCTCCCACCGGGGGCGGACGGATGGTCGCGCATGATGCGTGACCGCGCCGACGTCGGGCTGATCACCCACCTGACGCTGCACGAGCTCGACCGCGCCGGCTCAGTCGAGTTCGCCAACCCCGGAGTGACCGTGTCCGCCTGTGAGAACCCACAGGTGCTCCAGGCCGCCGCGCACGCCCGAACCGAGATGCCGCTGCTGTGTCTGTCCGGCAACCCTGCCAGTGTCGGTACCCGGCTGCTGCGCGCGCTGATCGCGGCCGGAAACCCAATCCGGTACCACGGCGACTTCGACTGGCCCGGCGTCGCGATCGCCGGCCGAATCCTCGCCCTCGGCGCGACACCCTGGCGCATGTCCGCCGCCGACTATCGAAAGGCCGTCGCCTACCTCGACGCCGACCACGCGGTCGCCCTCACCGGAAACCCGATACCCACCGCGTGGGACCCGGCTCTGGCCGCCGCGATGTCGGCACGTGGCTTGGCGGTGCACGAAGAGTCGGTCCTTCCCGATCTCCTCGCTGACCTCCGCGAACAGCACCACGACAGGTGACCCGGCGCCGGCGCTACATTGCGCTGGCATCGGCATCTATGCATACCACCCCTCAGAGCGGGCATTCGACGGTCCGCGTACCGTCTACGCGACAGTGGCGCCGGTGCGTAGCTCGGGGCCGCCAGCGGCGATCCTTGGGATCCCAGACGCCGCCGGCCGTGCCGTCGAGCAGAGGATCGAGGTACGGGCTGACCTCGGAGGGAGGCCACGCGGAAAAGGAGCCGCCCACGCGGCCACCTCGCCGCGTGGCCCACCCTGCCCACATTGGACACGCGATGTCACGTTTCGCGAAGACCACTCCAAGCTACGCACCGGCGCCGCTCCGCGGGCTCTGGCCAGCTTCCGCAACCTGACACTCAACACCTACCGACTGGCCGGCAGAGCCAACATCGCCCACGCCCGCCGCGACCTACACGACCGCGCCGAAACCTTCGCCGTGTACGGCATATAGCAAACCATCACCGAACCGGACAGAGAGGAACAACGCCGCCGGGGCCGTGACTCGGCCGTGACTCCAGGTCAACCAAACCCGTGGATGGACACGGCTGAACTGGTCGGTTGTTGGGTTCGTTGCTAGATATGTGCGCGCAATACGATACCCGCCACGAGCCACGAGCCACGAGCCACGAGCCACGAGCCACGAGTAAGTGTTCGGTCATCCCGTGGGAGATCAACATTGTCGCGCAGGTCAACTGGGGTTGGCTCTCCAAGATCCCACAGGTTCGCCGAATACTTACCGCCACGAAGTACTCAAAGTCATCGGGTTACGACGTCGGGAGCCCCGGTTACCCCTACTCTGTCGACTTCGGGCAAGCCCGAGGTCAACCAAACCCGTGAATGGACACCTTCGCTGCGCAGCCGATACTCTTTGGGAGGAATCTATGAAGCGTCGAACGCTAGGCCGGGTGGCCGTGGCTATTGCGGTTGCTCTCGTGGGAGTCGGAATCGGTGCTTCCACGACACCCGCCTCCGCGGCAGCAGTATGTGCACGAGGTCATATCTGCTTCTACCAGAATGCTTGGTACCGCGGGTCGATGTCCGATCAGACCAATACACTGATCTTCGGTACTGGCAAAATAGACGACTTCCGCAACAAGCGTTACTTCAATGGGGCGAACCTTAATGACTCGATAAGTTCGGTTGTAAACAACACGTCCCAATGCATCGCCCTGTACTCCGACATAGGCTTCCAGTCGAATATCCCAGCTTTCAAGAAGCTTTTCGGAACCGGAAGTCCGAACGTCTATCTCGTCATTGGGCCGGAAACGTCAGTTGTGTTCGACCACGTACTTGACAAAAACATTTTGAGGGATATTTTCAACGACCGATTCTCGTCTGCCGCTGTCAATTCGCGGTCCACCCACCCCGACGTTTGTAACAAAATCGGCTACCACAATTGGGCCCCCGTTTACTTGTAGGCGATTTGGCTTGTCCTGTATTAGCCACGGCCCCGGCGTTGTTTCGGATTGCTCCTTTCTGTTCGGAATGGCCCAGGGTTGAGGGTTGGGTAGGGGACGAGCACGACTTCTGATGATCTTTCAGGTGTCTACGCCGAAGGATCGTCACAGGAGTCGTGCTCGTGTCTACCTCTTCCCCGATCTGCCCCGCCGTTGACCGCCTCGCCGATCTGGCCCGGTGGGAGGCGGAACTCGCCACGGATCCCGCGACGGTGATGCCCTGCCTGCTGGCCAGGCTCGCGCAGG
>WNGG01009566.1_pt1 | contig 12810 bp, 10 predicted proteins | sample 5400661 | NCBI WGS metagenome assembly WNGG01 (sample SAMN13153372, study PRJNA577476) | soil metagenome | isolation source: 100 cm soil or saprolite under Garry oak tree replicate 1 | place: USA:California | collected 2016-06-15 | reverse complement strand
GCTGGTCTGAGCGGCTGGTCTGAGCGGCTGGTCTGAGCGGCTGGTCTGAGCGGCTGGTCTGAGCGGCCTCAGCCGGTGTCGAGTACCTGGAACACCTCGGCCAGACGGCCCGCTGGCAGGCCGCCGCGCTCCGCCGCGGCGGCGAGCCAGTCGCGTAGGCGATTCTCCAGGTCATCCATGTAGCCGGTCTGGCTCACGTGCGCCCGCAGCGCGGCGACCTTGCGGCCGAACGTCTCGGTCACGTCAACGTAGTGGTTCGGCGCCGGGCCGCCGGCGATCCACACCTCGGGCACTGTCCACGGCTCGAGGCCCTCATCGGCGAGCAGGTCGGGAAAGGCGAACTGGTTACGCGCGTCCCGGATCGCTTCCGCCCGCGTCGCCATCGGTCACGATGCAGTAGATCACTTCGATTCCCGCGTCGGTCCAGCGCGCGACCGTGCCCGCCAAGCCGAAATCCGGGTCGTCCGGGTGGGCGGCGATGACTAGTATGCGGCCTACTTCAGAGTCGTCCAGCACGCTCAGGATCCTATGGTGTGCCGGCTGGTAGGCCGGCTGCGCAGGCCGGCCTGCGCAGCCGGCCGCTAGTTGGCGGCCTCGGGCAGCCGGTCCCGCGCTGGCATCCCGGCCGGCTCGTCGGCGGCCGGGACGCCGGGAAGCGCGTTAGCCGCGGGCTTGCCGGGCCGGGCGTCGGCGGCCTGACCATCGGGCAGGGCGCCGGCCGCTGGACTGCCGGGAAGGGCGTCGGCTGCTGGCTTGCCGGGCAGGGCGCCGGACGCCGCACTGGCGGGCGGCGCGAGCGCGTCCTTGTCCTTGTTCCGCGCGGTGAGCGCAGCTGCCAGGAAGGCGAGCGGCACCGCGGGGATGACGTACCGGTAGGTGTACTCGTGCTCGGCCACCGGCAAGATCATGATCACCACGGCAGAGACCCAGATGAGGGCGCCCGCGGCGGTGCGCGTCCGGCGGTACAGGTTGCCGCCCAGCCCGATCACGAGCACCAGGCCGAACAGCGGCGCCGGCAGGTGGATATGGTCCTGGTACCGCGAGACGAGGCCGGCCCACGGCTGCTGCAGCCGGGTCCCGGTGTGCACGCCCAGGTACGGCCCGATGCCGGCGGTGGTGCCGAGGTAACTGCGCACGGCGGCGAGCATGTAGCGGCGGTTGGACTTCGAGAGGAAGACCGGGTCGGGCTGGACGCCGGGGAAGTGCAGCTGGTCGGAGTGGACGAAGGCCCGCGCCACCCCGCTCGCCACGACTCGGGCGTAGTCCAGCGGCTGGGCCTCGATCGCGCGGACCGCGAAGTCCCGCGCCCGGGCGTTGTTCGCCGCGGTGAACGCCGCGGTGTCCGGCACGATCCCGGGCGTGTGCGGCTGCCACAGCCAGGCGCGGTGATCCCACAGGTACTGCCGCGGCAGCAGCCGGTAGGTCGCGTTCGGCCGGTGCAGCGACCGCGGCTGCGTCTCCGCGCACAGGCCTTGCAGGCTGGCTGGCGGCCTGATCGTGGCGCAGTTCGCGAACGACATGGTCCGCGACCACAGGAACAGCCCGTCGCTGTTGGTCAGCCCGATGCTGCCCGATACCGATGCGAACCACGCCACACAGCCGGCCACCGGCAGCAGCCCGGCGGCCAGCGCCGCGCCGGCCGCGCGCCAGCCCGCCCGCCTGACCAGCAGGTAGCCGGCGATCAGGAAGACAAGCGGGAGCGTGGTCGGCCGCACGATCGCCGACGCGCCCATCAGCAGCGCCGCGGCCGCTGACCGGCCGGCCGACGGGAGCCGCCTGGTCAGCAGCACGGCGAAGGCCGCGATCATCAGGAACATGGCCACGATGTCGGCCATCACCAGCTGCTCGATCAGCAGCTGGGCCGGGTCGAACAGCACCGGCACGGCCGCGGCCGTGGCCAGCCAGGCGGCAACCCCGCGCCGCCGCAGCACCACGTAGATCATCACCGCGATGGCCAGGCCCATCAGGTGCTGCACCCCGGCGACGAGCACCAGCGACCGGGCCGGCCGCAGCGCCGCCAGGAACAGCGCGTAGCCGCTGGGGTTGACCGGGTTCGGGGTGAGGTGGGCGGCGTCCCACAGGTAGTCGTAGGTATCCAGCTTGAACAGCGCGGCGGGGGCGAAACCCGCCATCGCGATCACCCGTGGCACCAGCGCGAGCCCGAGCGCCGTCGTGAACAGAGCGTGCCGCCTGGCCAGCGCCGGGATGCCGCTGAGGCGGGCCAGGGCGGCAGTCTTCCTCAAGCGTCGACAAAGGCCAGTCCCCTCATCCGGCTCCCGCTGCGGCGCGGACACAGAACATCATGGCTGGCGAGCGGTTGTCCCGGGGCGAAAGCGCGGTTTTAAAGCCCGTTCGGGCGATTCCGGGCTCGGGGCGTGGCCCGGCGCGAACCACGTGAATGGGACTTTGCTGTCGCTGTTACAACAGCGGCGGCACATCCACGATGCGGAATCCCGGCGAAACCGGACGAGTCGGGCCGGGGTTAGGCCGGGCGGGTTCCGGTTCCGTGAGGCGGGCGGGGGTAGGGCGGGCGCGGGCGCCCCGCGGCCGCCCGCCCCGCCCCCGGCGGGTCAGTCCGGCGGCGGGTTAGTCGAGCGACGACATCACGTGCTTGATCCGGGTGTAGTCCTCGAACCCGTACATGGACAGGTCCTTGCCGTAGCCGGAGTGCTTGAAGCCGCCGTGCGGCATCTCGGCGACCAGCGGGATGTGCGTGTTGATCCAGACGCAGCCGAAGTCCAGGCTCCTGGCCATCCGCATCGCCCGGCCGTGGTCGGACGTCCACACCGACGAGGCAAGGCCGTATTCGGTGCCGTTGGCCCAGCGCAGCGCCTCGTCCTCGTCGCTGAACTGCTGCACGGTGATGACCGGGCCGAACACCTCGTTCTGGATGATCTCGTCATCCTGGTGCAGCCCGTCCACCACGCTGGCCTCGTAGAAGTAGCCGCGGGAGCCGGTCTGCTTGCCGCCGGTCAGCACCCGGGCGTGATCGGGCAGCCGGCTGATGAACCCGCTCACCCGCTCCAGCTGGGTCGCGTTGTTCAGCGGCCCGAAGTCCGCGTCGGGCACGTCCGGCCCGCCGACGGTCTGGCCCTTCGCCTGCTCGGTCAGCGCGCCGACGAAGTCGTCGTGCACCCGCGGGCCGGCCAGCACCCGGGTGGCGGCCGTGCAGTCCTGGCCGGCGTTGAAGTACCCGGCGATCGCGATCGCCTCGGCCGCCTTCGCCGGGTCGGCGTCGTCGAACACGATGACCGGGGCCTTGCCGCCCAGCTCCAGGTGGACCCGCTTGAGCCCGGGGGCGGCCGTGGCGGCGACCTCCTTGCCGGCCCGGACGCTGCCGGTGATCGACACCATCTGCGGCACCGGGTGCGCGACCAGCGCCCGGCCGGTGTCCCGGTCGCCGCAGATCACGTTGAACACGCCGGGCGGCACGAACTCGGCGATCAGCTCGGCCAGCAGCAGCGTCGATACCGGCGTGGTGTCGGACGGCTTGAGCACCATCGTGTTGCCCGCCGCCAGCGCCGGCGCCCACTTCCAGACCGCCATCATCATCGGGTAGTTCCACGGCGTGACCGCGGCGCACACGCCGACCGGCTCGCGCCGGACGAACGAGGTGAACCCGGACATGTACTCCCCGGCCGAGCGGCCGTCCAGCATCCGGGCCGCGCCGGCGAAGAACCTGATCTGGTCCACCATCGGCGGGATTTCCTCGGACTTGGTCAGCGCGATCGGCTTGCCGGTGTTCCGCGACTCGGCGGCGACGAACTCATCAGCCCTGGTCTCGATGGCGTCGGCGATCCGCAGCAGCGCGAGGCTGCGCTCGCCGGGGGTGGCGTCCCGCCAGCCGTCGAACGCGTCGGCAGCTGACGCGAACGCGGCCTCCACCTCGGCATCGCCGGAAATCGGGGCGGTGGCGAAGACCTCGCCGGTGCTCGGGTTAATCAGCTCGGCTCGCTTGTCGAACGCTGTGTCGGTCCACTGCCCGCCGATAAAGTTGCGCAGTTCTTCCACCACGAGACCTCCGTTTCTGATCTTTATGGATTTTCTGTGCCCGCAGGGCTAGCTGACGGTCGGCGTGCGCTCCTCGCACGCCCACGGCGAGCCGTAGTCGGTGAGCAGGTCGAGGAACGGCTCCGCGGGCAGCGCCTCGGGGCCGAGCACGCCGGCCCCTGACCAGGCGCCGGAGTCCATCAGCTCCAGCGCGACGACCGGGTTGACCGCGGTCTGCCAGACCACCGCCTGGGAGCCGTACTCGGCCATGGACCAGGCATTGTCGACCACGTGGTGCAGGTAGACCTCGCGCGGGCCACCGTCCTTGCCGGTGCCGGTAATCCAGGTGCCGGCGCAGGTCAGCCCGCTCATCTTGTCCCCCAGCGTGGCCGGGTCCGGCAGGCAGGCGGCGACCACGTCGCGCGGGGACACGCTGGCCCCGCCGGCCTGCACCGGCTCGACCCGGTCCAGGCCGAGCTTGTGCAGCGTCCGCAGCACCTCGATGAATTCCGAGCCGAGCCCGTACTTGAAGGTGACCCGCTGCGCCCGCACCCAGCGCGGGATCAGCAGCACCTCCTCGTGCTCGATGTTCACGCACTCCACCGCCCCGATGCCGGCCGGGAAGCTGAACAGCTCGGGCTCGCTGAACGGCTCGGTGGTGAACCAGCCGCGGTCGGCCTCCCAGATCACCGGCGGGTTGAGGCACTCCTCGATCGTGGTCCAGATCGAGAAGGTCGGCGCGAACTCATAGCCCGCGACGACCAGGTTCGCGCCGTCCCTGACGCCGATATCGCGGATATCGCTGAACATCGTGTCGGCCGCATGCCGGGAGAAGATGTCGGAAAGCCCCGGCTCGACGCCGATGCCGATCAGCGCGAGCTTCCCTCGGTTCTCCCACTTGGCGGCCAGCTCGAATTGCTCGTCGCCGAGCTTGACGCCGGTCTCGCGGTAGGGCTCAGCCGGGTGCGGGCGGGACAGCGACATCGCCATGTCCAGGTAGTGCGTGCCCGCCTGCAGCGCCGCGCGGTACAGCGGCATCACGAAGCGGGGATCGGTGGCGTTCATCAGGACATCGCAGGACTGCTCGGCCAGCAAGGCCGCCACCTGCCGCTCGTCGCGCGCGTCCAGCTGCACCGCGCGCCACGCCGCGGAGCCGTTGCCGCGCCCAGGCCCGGCAGCGGTCTGCGCCGCGCGCTGCGCCCTGGCCAGGTCATAGTCGGCGACGACGAGCTCGGCGAACGAGCGGCGGGCGGCGATACGGGCAAACGCCGTGCCGACGCCGCCGGCGCCGACCAGGAGAACGCGCATAGGGGCGATCTTAGACCCGGAACAGCGCGGATCAACGGGACCAGTGGCGACACGGAGCCATAACAACGGAAATCGTTCTCAAGAAGCGAAAATCGTACTGGAACCGTGCCAGGCAAGTAGCCGCCCGGGCTCGTTTCGCATGCCCCGGCGTCGGCGCTAACGCCTACTCTTGGCACGTGACCGCCACGGCCGTTGACACCCTCCTCGATGGGCTGAACCCGCAGCAGCGCGCTGCCGTCGTGCACGAGGGCAGCCCGCTGCTCATCGTGGCCGGAGCCGGGTCGGGGAAGACCAGGGTGCTCACGCACCGGATCGCCTACCTGCTGGCGGCGCGGGATGTCCCGCCGTCCCAGATCCTCGCGATCACATTCACCAACAAGGCTGCCGGGGAGATGGCCGGCCGGGCCGCCGCGCTGACCGGCTCGCGGGCGAGGTCGATGTGGCTGATGACGTTCCACTCGGCCTGCGTCCGCATCCTGCGCCGGGAGGCCCGCCGGTTCGGCTACCCCTCGTCGTTCTCGATCTACGACCAGGCCGATTCGCAGCGACTGATGGCAATGGTCTGCCGCGAGCTCGAGCTCAACCCCAAGTACCACCCGCCGAAGGGAATGGCCGCCCAGGTCTCCAACCTGAAGAACGAGCTCGTCGACTACGAGTCGTTCGGCTCCCGCGCCTCCGGTTACCGGGAGAAGGCGCTGGCCGAGGCATACGCGGAGTACCAGCGCAGGCTGGTGGCGGCCGGCGCGATGGACTTCGACGACCTGATCATGGTCACGGTCAACCTGCTGCAGGCGTTCCCCGAGGCCGCCGCCGCGTACCGGAGCAGGTTCAGGCACGTGCTCGTCGACGAGTACCAGGACACCAATCACGCGCAGTATGTCCTGGTCAGGGAACTCGCCGGGCAGGGAACTGGCATTTTCGGCGGAAACGGAAGCGGCCCGGGCCAGCCGCCTGCCCCCCCGGCGGAAGCGGCGCCCCGGCCGGACGCGGAGGCGCCGCCGGGCCCGGCCGAGCTGTGCGTCGTCGGGGACGCTGACCAGTCCATCTACGCGTTCCGCGGCGCCACGATCAGGAACATCGAGGAGTTCGAGCGCGACTTCGCCGGCGCCCGGGTGATCCTGCTCGAGCAGAACTACCGCTCCACGCAGAACATCCTGGCCGCGGCCAACGCCGTGGTCTCCCGCAACGCCAGCCGGATACCCAAGAACCTCTGGTCGGACCAGGGCGACGGCCCGCCGATCGTCGGGTACGTCGCCGACAACGAGCACGACGAGGCGGCGTTCGTCGCCGAGGAGGTGGACCGGCTAGCCGATGCCGGCGACGCGACCCCGGGCCAGGTCGCGGTGTTCTACCGGACCAACGCGCAGTCCCGGGTATTCGAGGAAGTGTTCATCCGGGCCGGGATGCCCTACAAGGTGGTCGGCGGCGTCCGGTTCTACGAGCGGCGCGAGGTCCGGGACCTGCTCGGCTACCTGCGGCTGATCGCCAACCCGGCGGACGAGGTGTCGCTGCGCCGGGTGCTGAACGTGCCGCGCCGGGGAATCGGCGAGCGGGCCGAGGAATGCGTCGCCGCGCTGGCGGCCAGGGACCGGCTCACGTTCGCCGCCGCGCTGGCCCGGCCGCAGGACGTGCCCGGCCTGGCCACCAGGTCGGCGCGGTCGATCGAGGCGTTCAACGAGCTGATCGGCAGGCTGCGGGAAATGGCGGAGGCCGGCAGCCCGGTGGCCGACGTCGCCGAGGCCGTGCTCGACCGCTCCGGCTACCTGGCCGAGTTGCAGGCATCGAATGACCTGCAGGATGCGAGCCGGATCGAGAACCTGAACGAGCTTGTGTCGGTGGCGCGGGAGTACGACGGCCAGCACCCGGACGGCTCGCTGCTTGAGTTCCTCGAGCAGGTGTCCCTGGTCGCCGACGCCGACCAGATACCGGACGGCGAGGAACACGGCGGCCTGGTGACGCTGATGACCCTGCACACCGCCAAGGGCCTGGAGTTCCCGGTGGTGTTCCTCACCGGGCTGGAAGAGAACGTGTTCCCGCACGAGCGGTCCGTCGGCGACGAGCGCGAGCTTGAGGAGGAACGGCGGCTGGCCTACGTCGGGATCACCCGGGCGCAGCGGCGGCTGTACCTGACCAGGGCGATGACCCGGGCCTGGTGGGGCCGCCCGGCCTACCACAAGCAGTCCAGGTTCCTGTCCGAGGTGCCGTCCGCGCTGCTGGACTGGCGGCGGGACGAGGCGGCGGCCACGCCGCCGGCCTCGGAGCGGCTGGCGCGGCGGCCTGGGGTCCATGCCGCCGGCAACCGGCAGGTTCCGTCGCTGGCGCCGGGCGACCAGGTCACGCACGATTCCTACGGGCTCGGCCGGGTGCTGTCGGTGGAGGGCCGCGGCGACGACCCGGAAGCCAAGATCGACTTCGGCGGGGACTACGGGATCAAGCACCTGGTGCTGAGGTACGCCCCGATCGAGAAGCTGTGACCCGCGGCTCCCTGGCCGCCGGCCTGCCCGGCCCCGGTCCAGAGCCCCCGACTCCGCCCGAGCCCGGCTCCCGTTCCTGAGTCCCCGGCTCTCGTTCCCGAGCCAGGCCCAATCCTGAGCTCCCGGCTCCCGTTCCTGAGTCCCGCTCCCGGTCCGGCAGGGAAAGCGGCGGGGAATGCGGCTACGCTGCCGGTAGGAGGCAGATCATGAGTGGCAGCATCCGGGTGGTCATCGCCAAATCGGGCCTGGACGGCCACGACCGCGGCGCCAAGGTCGTCGCCAGGGCGCTGCGTGACGCCGGGGTGGAGGTCATCTACACCGGGCTGCACCAGACCCCGGAGCAGATCGTGTCCGCGGCCCTGCAGGAAGATGCCGACGCGATCGGGCTCTCGATCCTGTCCGGGGCGCACATGACGCAGTTCAGCCGGGTGCTCGAACTGCTCAGGGAGCGTGATGCGCCCGACATCACGGTGTTCGGCGGCGGAATCATCCCCGATGCCGACATCGCCGAGCTTGAGCGGCTGGGCGTGGCCAGGATCTTCACGCCCGGCGCATCGACCTCCGAGATCGTCGACTGGGTGCAGTCCGAGTTCGGCACTGTGGAGCCGGTCAGCTAGGACCAGGGTGTCGCCGCGCCGTAGTCCGGGGCCGCGCCGCGGCACGGGGCGCGGCGTCGCCCGCGGCGCAGCACCTTTCTGGAGGCGCGGTGCCGGCCTGTCTGGGTCGCGGCGCCGGCTTGTCTGGGGTCGCGGCGCCGGCTTGTCTGGGGTCGCGGCGCCGGCTTGTCTGGGGTCGCGGCGCCGGCTTGTCTGGGGTCGCGGCGCCACCCCCGGCCCGCCCGCCGCGCAGAACCGCGTGAATGGGAATCTGCTGTCGCTGTTACCACAGCAATGTCCCATCGACGCTGTTGCCCGGCGAGGCGGCGCAGCCCGCGCCCCGTCCCGGCCAGGAAGCCAGGCCCAGCGCGACCCGGCCTGCCGGGTTCCTGACGCCAGCGCCTGGCGTGTTCGCGGCGCCCGGGCGCGGGTCCCGGCCCCGGCCGTGACCCAATTCGGCCTGGCAGGCCAGGCCCCACTAGGCTGCCTGCGCAGACCACAGCAGACGCGCTCAGCGCGCCGGCCATGCTGAGCGTCGGCCGGCCGCGGACAAGGACGGACCCGAGTGGACCTGTTCGAGCACCAGGCGAAGGAACTGTTCGCGGAATACGGGATTCCCGTTCCGGCGGGCAACATCGCCGAGACGGCGGATGAGGCCCGCGCGATCGCCGCGGGCTTCGCCACGGCGGGCACGCCGCGCGTCGTCGTCAAGGCGCAGGTGAAGACGGGCGGCCGGGGCAAGGCAGGCGGCGTGAAGGTGGCTGACGGGCCGGACGACGCGGCCGCCAAGGCAGCCCAGATCCTCGGCATGGACATCAAGGGCCACACCGTGCACAAGGTCCTCGTTGAGGAAGCTAGCGACATCGCGCAGGAGTACTACCTGTCCTACCTGCTCGACCGGGCGAACCGCACGTTCCTGTCGATCTGCTCTGTCCAGGGCGGCATGGAGATCGAGGAAGTGGCGCACGACGCGCTGGCGCAGATCGCCATCGACCCGCTGGCCGGGGTGGACCGCGCCAGGGCGACCCAGATCGTCACGGCCGGCCGCCTGCCGGCCGAGGCCATCGATGGCGCGGCCGCGCTGGCCGAGCGGCTGTGGGCGGTGTTCACCGACGAGGACGCCACGCTGGTCGAGGTCAATCCGATGATCTTGACCTCCGGCGGCCAGGTGATAGCGCTCGACGGCAAGGTGACGCTGGACGACAACGCCGCCTACCGGCAGGACTTCGGCCGGTTCGCCGACCCGGAGGCGGCCGACCCGCTGGAGGCCAGGGCCAAGGCCAAGCACCTCAACTACGTGAAGCTTGACGGCCAGGTCGGCATCATCGGCAACGGCGCCGGCCTGGTGATGTCCACCCTGGACGTGGTGGCGTACGCGGGCGAGGCCTTCGGCGGGGTCCGGCCGGCGAACTTCCTCGACATCGGCGGCGGCGCGTCCGCCGAGGTGATGGCGGACGGCCTGGAGATCGTGCTGTCCGACCCGTCGGTGCGCAGCGTCCTCGTGAACGTGTTCGGCGGGATTACCTCATGCGACAGTGTCGCGAACGGAATCGTGTCAGCGATCGGGATGCTCGTCGCGCGAGGCGAGGAGGTCCGCCACCCGATCGTCGTCCGGCTGGACGGGAACAACGCCGCCGAGGGCCGGCGCATCCTGGATGAGGCCCGCATCGACGTCGTCGAGCAGGTGGCCACCATGGACGACGCGGCGCGGCGGGCCGCCGAGCTGGCCGCAGCGGCCGTGACGGGAGCATGAGATGGCGATCTTCCTGACCAAGCAGAGCCGGGTCATCGTCCAGGGCATCACCGGATCGGAGGGCCGCAGGCACGGTGCAAGGATGATCGCGGCTGGGACGAACGTGGTGGGCGGCACCAACCCGCGCAAGGCGGGGCAGATCATCGAGCTGGCCGGCCGCGAGCTGCCGGTCTTCGGCACGGTATCGGACGCGATGGCCGCAACCGGCGCCGACGTGTCCGTGGTGTTCGTCCCGCCGGCGGGCACGAAAGCCGCGGTGAACGAGGCCGTCGACGCCAGGATGCCGCTGGTCATCGTGATCACCGAGGGCATCCCGGTGCACGACACCGCGGCCTTCTGGGCGCATGCCAGCGCGAGCGGGAACGTCACCCGGATCGTCGGCCCGAACTGCCCGGGAATTGCCTCTCCCGGCAAGTCGAATGCCGGCATCATCCCGGCCGACATCACCACCGAGGGCAGGATCGGCCTGGTCTCCAAGTCGGGCACGCTGACCTACCAGATGATGTACGAGCTGCGGGACATCGGCTTCTCCACCGCGGTCGGCATCGGCGGCGACCCGGTGATCGGGACGACGCACATCGACTGCCTGCGGGCTTTCCAGGACGACCCGCAGACCGACGCGATCGTGATGATCGGCGAGATCGGCGGCGACGCCGAGGAGCGGGCCGCGGCCTTCATCGAGCGGAATGTCACCAAGCCGGTGATCGCCTACGTGGCCGGGTTCACCGCGCCCGAGGGCAAGACGATGGGGCACGCGGGCGCCATCATCTCGGGCTCGGCGGGCACCGCGCAGGCCAAGAAGGAAGCGCTGGAGAAGGTCGGCGTCCGGGTGGGCAAGACGCCGAGCGGGACGGCCAGCCTGGTCCGGGAGATCGTGCAGGGCGGCTGACCGGGCCTGCGCCCTGGGACGCGCCTGCGCCCTGGACGCTGCAATCGCCGGGGTCGCCAGCGCTGCCCCGGCCGGCTAGCGCGCCGGGCCAGCTCAGCCGGCCGCTGGACCGGGATGTGACCGGAATGCCCCACAACCGGGGTCTGGGGCGGCGCGCCTCCGCGCCCGCGGGCCCGGACCTTGCAAGGCTGGCACGATGACGCCGTCAGCCGCGGGCACGAAGCGCCGGGGCGCCGCCGCTGACCGAGCGGCCGGCGCCAGCGGCGCGGCGGGCACGGGCGGCGTGGCGGGCGCTGGCAGCCCGGAGCCCGGGCGACCGTCCGGGCAGGCCAGGCCGCTGGTGCTGACGGGCGCCATCGCCGCCGGGGCCGCGGCCGGCACCGGGCTGGTGACGCTGATCATGCTCGTGCTGGCCGGCTGGATTGCCGCGCCGCACGCCGGCCTTGGCCTGACCGGGGTACTCCGCACCGCGGCGGCGATCTGGCTGGTCGGCCATCACGTCGGCTTCACCCTGCACGGGGCCGGGCGGATCGGCATGCTGCCGCTTGGCCTGGTGCTGCTGCCGGGAGCGCTGCTCTGGCGCGCCGGGCGATGGGTGGTCGGCAGCGGCGGCGTGGCCAGGCTCCGGCATGTCGGCTATGCCGCGCTGGCCCTGGCCGTCCCTTATGCCCTGGTCGCAGGCGCGCTGGCGCTCACCAGCGCGTCGCGGCTCGCCACGCCGTCGGCACCGCAGGCGGTGATCGCCGGGTTCCTGCTGGCGTTCACCGCCGGCGGGCTCGGCGGTGCCCGCGCGCTGGCGCCATGGCGGCAGCTCATCGGCCTGCTCTCGGTGCGGGCCCGCTCGGTGATCATCGGCAGCACCGGCGCGCTCGCCGTCCTCGTCACGGCCGGCTGCGTCCTGGCCGGCGTCTCGCTGGCCGTCCGGCTGGACAGCTTCAACTCCGTCGACCGGGCGCTGGCGCCTGGCGTCGTCGGGGCCGTGCTGCTGCTGCTCGCCCAGCTCGCCTACGTGCCGAACGCGATCATCTGGGCGATCTCGTTCATGCTCGGCCCGGGATTCGCGTTCGGCGCCGGGACGACCGTGGCGCCGACCGGTTCCGCGCTCGGTCAGCTGCCGGCCTTCCCGATGCTGGCCGCGCTGCCCGGCGGGGTGCACCCGGCCATGCCCGCCTGGATGTCCGTCGCGGTGCTCGTGGTGCCCTACCTGGCCGGGGCGTTCGGCGGGCTGCTGATGGCCCGGGCGGCCCCCGTCTCGGCGCTGGAGGCAGCGCCGCTGTGGGGGTTCACCTCCGGCGCGCTGGCCGGCTGCGTGGTCGGCGCGCTCGCAGCGTTCGCTGGCGGGCCGCTCGGCGACGGGCGGCTGTCGGCGGTGGGTCCATCCGGCTGGCAGGTCACCGCGGTGGCGATCCTCGAGGTGGGCGTCTCCGCCGCGGTCGCCGCCGGGATTGTCAACTGGCTTTCGCTGCGCCGGGCGGCGCCCGCGCGCGCGGGCGCCGGGCTCCCGGTCGGCCATCCGGCCGCCGCCGAGCGGGTCGGCTCCGATGCCGGCCCGGACGCGCATGGCCAGCCGACCCCGGTGACGGTCAGTGATGACGGCGGGCACACGATCTACCTGGACCCGTGGGCCGGCGAGGAGGAGCCGGCCCACAGGCGCGGCTCGGCGTCCGCCGAGCACGGCCCGGCCGCGCTGCCATAGCCCGGCCGCGCTGGCATAGCCCGGCCGCGCTGGCATAGCCCGGCCGCGCTGGCATAGCCCGGCCGCGCTGGCATAGCCCGGCCGCGCTGGCATAGCCCGGCCGC
>WNGG01026597.1_pt1 | contig 12811 bp, 13 predicted proteins | sample 5400661 | NCBI WGS metagenome assembly WNGG01 (sample SAMN13153372, study PRJNA577476) | soil metagenome | isolation source: 100 cm soil or saprolite under Garry oak tree replicate 1 | place: USA:California | collected 2016-06-15 | reverse complement strand
GTGTTCAGCAGGCGTTTGTGATGAACCTGCCCGCGCTGCGGGCCGCCTTCTACAGAAAAAATCTGCTTGCGCTGTTCGCTAAGCAAGTCAACAATAGAGTCTACAAGCGCAAGGATAAGCGTATTCCGGGTTCCTTCGGCTAAAGCGCGGTGAAAATCGTTATCGGCTGAAATATATACGTCAGCATTATTGAGGTTAGCATCCATTACCGCCACTGCCTCCCGCATGGCAGCGATATGTTCCTCAGTTGCCCGTACAGCAGCCATGGCAGCGATCTCAGGCTCGAGGATTTCGCGGACCTCAACCAGGCTGCCCGAATTTACTGTCTGGCCGATTCTCATCATCAGGCCAAGCGAGTGTCGCATGGCACGAGAGGTGCCATCAATAACGATAGTACCCCGGCCAGGACGCATATCAACCAGCCCCTTCTGCGCGAGTGATTTCATTGCTTCACGTACCGCCGTGCGGCTGGCATGAAACTGTTCAGCTAATTCGCGTTCAGTTGGTAAGCGATCGCCGCTGTGCAGCTCGCCGCTGAGGATGCGCTGCTCAATCTGCTGCGCGATTTGTTCAAATACCTTGCTTGGTTGAATGGGGGTGTACATACTCTTCATCTCTGCATGGCCGGTCCTGTTCGTAACACTTGGTATGATCATCCTACAATACTCTCTCTCAGTTGTCAAACTTTTTACCATACATAACCTTTTGGTTATAGGTAACATACATAATCCCTATCCTATCTCATGGACTTTCCTAAGAGGAGCCTGTTAGACTTATTTTAGACAGAATAAACATAATCAGCGCCCTCACGAGCACGTCTGTGGGAGCGTTCTGCATAAGGTTTCAGGAGCTTCATTGCAGCCCTGCTGACTACGCAGTTGTAGCCTGCGAAGCGGGTGTTGTAGGGCTGGATTTCAAGGAGGTTACTCATGATTGCACATAAGAAGAAGACGGCCAGTGCCGCTGTACAGGAAGCTGTGCGAGTGCTTCACCAGAATCGCTTGATCAATACATCAGTACGACGCTGGGTTTGCGAGGCCTGTGGTATGGTACATACCGGCTCTGCTATCCGAGCATGCGATAGCTGTGGCAAGACGACTGCCCTCGTGCAGCAAGCAGACCCCCACCTGGAAATGCGCAGTCTCTGGTAGGGCATCCTCCAGGATGCCCTCTACATCTTTTGCCTGGATTGCCGTACCGCCTCAAACAACACAATCCCCGCAGCCATTGCCGCATTCAAAGATTCTACGCCGTTCGCCAGTGGAATGCTAATCGTCAGTGTCGCCAGTGATCGTGCTTCCTGGGATGGTCCATGTGCCTCATTGCCGATGATCAACGCGAAGGGCACCGTCAGGTCTTGTTCGTAATACAAAAGTGTGCCGCCTGCCTCTGCCAGGAGCACACGCGGCGCCTTCCCACAATGTTTGGCCGCCTTTTCTGTGATAGCCTGCCAGGAGAGTTCGGCCTCGATGGGTAATGCGACGTGAGCGCCTGCCGCAGCGCGTACCACCTTGGGGCTATAGCAATCAACGCAATTGGAGGTAAGCAGCACAGTATCCACGTCAGCGGCAAGCGCCGTGCGTAGGAGTGTTCCCATATTGCCCGGGTCGGCTATATCATCGAGGATCAAAAGGCAGGGCCGCTTTACAGCAGGTCTTCGCGCACGCAGCAGGTCCGCTTTGAAGAGTTCGAGAGGTAAAACGCTCACCACGCCAGGCGTCGTTTGAACGTCTCCCAGCGCCTGCATGACTCGCTCGTTGACCTCGACCAACCCCTCGTGCGAGATACCCGAATCATACATAAGGCGAGCAAAGAGCACCCTCCCTTTTGCGCTATGCTGCAACACCTCCGCCTGGTAGTAGACCTCTTGCGGCACTATGCCGGCATCCAGCAGCGCTTCGAGCAAGTGGATGCCTTCCATTAAAAAGAGGCCGCTTTTCTTGCGGCCTCGCGTTGTATGCAGGTCACGCAACTTACTGATGCGTGGGTTACCAGGACTGGTGATCAGCGTCATCTCGTTCATAAGTTAAGGGGCGTAAATGCGCAATTCATTGCGCCTGGGGTAGGGTGGAAGATGGTCGATGGCCTCCCACGCCTCCCCGCACGATAAATCGCGCCGCTACACCCTCATTTTGTTCATTTGGTTGCTTCCAGCGCCGCTTTGACGATTGCGCTGAATGCCGCCTCGTCATTTACAGCCATCTCGGCAAGGATCTTGCGGTCCATATCGATATTGGCAGTGTGCAGGGCGTGTATTAACCTGCTGTAGTTCACGCCGTGCATTTGTGCAGCGGCATTGATGCGTATAATCCACAGGCGGCGCATATCCCGCTTGCGAGTACGGCGATCGCGATACATGTATGCCATCGAGTGCATCACGGATTCATGGGCAGGACGGAAGAGCCGCTTGCGTGTGCCTCGATGGCCTTCAGCCATCTCTAGAATCTTCTTATGTTTCTTATGTGCCGGAACACCACGTTTTACCCTTGGCATTGTATGTATTTACCCTCCATTCGATTTCTTCACAGTGCCCTAGAAGGCGTAAGGAAGTAGACGCTTCATACGGCGTGTATCGCTTTTTGCCAGCGGGAAGTCCTTGTCCATCGAACGGACGGATTCGGGTGACTTGTTGCGGCGTAGATGACTGGCCGCTACTTTGCGGCGCATAAACTTACCAGAGCCAGTCACTCTGACTCTTTTTGCCATTGCTGTGTGTGTTTTTAATTTCTGCTTCATGACTTTCTTTCTTCTCCAGCGGGGATTCCAGCCTCAAATTCGCTCAATAACCGTTGCTCCTTCGAAGGCGCAGAGAAGCCTTTCTCCAGAGCGAACCCCGCGTGCGGAGTATAGCATACTTCGATCGGATTACGCAATAGTCGATCTTGCACGAGTGTGGTTCCGTCTCATAGTAGTGGCACCCCTTGCGGGCGCCATGGGTCCTTCGATCGGTTTACGCAATAGCTGACCTGATCTCTAACTACCTTTTGCGCGAAGGCCAGGAAGGTCGCGATGGCCACGACGGACGTGAAATCCACGAAGGGCGCGACAATCTCTTCGCCCTGCTTGCAGCGGGCTCTGTATCATTGGCATGTACCATCTGCCATGTCGAGGTAAAGAACAATGTCCATCCCCATAACAGGAGTGGCAGGCCAACCGTGACCAATCCCTGGCCAGGCCACGCTGGCTGCCAGAGCCAGTAGTAGTAGCTAAGCGCAGCTCCCATAGCCAGCAGCATAGCCAGCAGGGTCGTGCCGGCACCTGTTGAGCAGATAGCCAGCGCCAGTGGCAGCAGCGCATACCATGGCCAGTACAAAGGAAAGAATACCAGCAGTACCAGCAACAGCCAGCTATTGAGCAATAACGTGAGCCTCAGCGTGTCAGCCAGCCAGAGTCCAAAGAGCAATAGGCCAGCTACAGCCACTGTGGCCAGTACAATCCAATGCTGTGGTGAGATCAGCCAGGACAGCGGCGCTGGGAACCTCAATGGCAGACTGAGCAGCGCAGCATCGAGCGAATTGACAGCGCTATTGGGTAAAAAAGTTTCTCGTAGACTATCTATAACGCCGGCTACACCCCATCCCTGCCAGTACGGGGTGTAAGCCAGGACCATCACCAGCGCGGAAACGCAGATTAACCCGAGCCACCACAGGAAACCTTCTCCCCGGCGCATGGCGCGTGCCTCTTTTCCAAGCAGGCGCAAAAAAAGTGGCAGTAACAGGAGACACCAGAAGTTAGTCAGCGCCGCCAGCAGCAAAAATACCCAGCTTAACATCAGAGAATTGCGTTGAAACAGAAAGACTGCTAGTAGCACGAATAGCACAACTACCACAGTCTGGTGCATCTCGGCTACGCTCATCAGGAGTACAAGCGGGTTCCAGGCATAGAGCAGCGTGCCAGTGATACGTGCTTCTGGTTTCAGCTTCGCCAGAATTGTCCAGATCAGTATCACATTTAGCAGGTGCGCTATTAACCCCAACAGGCGAAATCCGATCATAATATTAGCCACACTTGCCCCGGCGGGTAGTGCTACCAGAATACTCAGGTCAATCCACACCGGCCCATAAACAATGGCATCTTGCACTCCTTTGAGTAGGGCTGTGTACAGAACGTCGTGCGGAAAGGCCGCCTGAGTGACCAGGTAGGGATTGACGTGATACACCAGGATCATGCGACCCTTGAGGCCGTAGAGAAACAAGTCATGTGACATCATGCCGGGTACACACAGGTATGTCAGGCCAAAAATGCCGGTCAAAATCAATATCGTCAAAAAGATGATGCGTGTATGAGCAGCAGGGAACCGTTCCCGGGTAACCCGGTTCCCCACACGAGCGGCCAGTAGTACTGGCACGAATGCACATGCAAGCAGTAAACCGAGCAAGTTAGCACTTCCACTTTTTGACGGGTCAAGCGCGGGTATATGTGCCAGGGCCCGGGTCAGGAATGATAACCAGGTTGTCCAGTAGAGGTGCGGTAACCAGGGAAATACCCCCAGCAGTGCCTGCCCGGCTGCAGCGTTTTTCGTGTTAGTACTTGCCAGCAGTGGGTAAAGTGCCAGGTACAATCCTTCAAGCGCCACCCCTAAAGCGAGCAACTTCAACGTAGCTTGACGCACATGGTCTGGTCGCTTTTTGCCCGGCGGCGATAGCATATTTTTTTGCGCGGGTACAAGAGTAGGAGCTATGGATGATGTGGTGCCCGGAAGCATTGGCTGCGTTCTTGGTGCGCGTACCGGGCGTGGCGCCCAGTCCCCAGGGTACTGCTGCATGTTTCCACCAGTTGCATCGTGATTGCCTGCGTTCTCAGTTTTCATTACAAAGACCGGGCTTGAAAGCCCCCGTCTTTCCGAAGCCGGGGATGAAAAGCCCGCTGCCCTCAGGCAAAGCATGCTTGACAATTGTCGTCACTTCTGATACAGTTGTTCTAACACTTCTTCTCTCTCATTTCGACTCACCATCGAAGCGGGCGGAGTCGCTCGCAGGCAGTTTGAGAGAGTACCAATGTGCGAATGCGCTCGTGTGTGCGAGCAAAGCGTTGATGTCCTCAGCGCCGGAGCACATCTGCCTGAAAGGTTCGACTCGCTTCAACGAGGCTTCACCGCAGGGTGATGAGAGTTGAAGAAGGAACGAACCCCCGTGCATGTATGCCGGGGAGACTCAGAGTATGGGCCATAGACCAACCTCTGTGACACTCCGCAGCCGCTCAAGCGGCGCGGCTTCTTGGTGGACTCCTGCATGGGCGAGGGGCGGAACGTCGCATGGTTCTCATGGCCTGAGTAGGTGCCATTGACCGACCTGCTCCTTTCCACCAGTCGCGCATGTGTTCCACTATAGCACATCTGTTCACGGCTTGCAAGGGCTGAAGCCCGGAAAAACCCGCCTCGCCGCCTGGGTGAAAACCCAACAGCTTCCGGCGGGTTTTGTTCTGTCAATAACGTATGATCGTCACCGGCTGCGACCATCTTATATTACAAAACGTGCCACAGTTTCCGCTTTTCCGTTTTTCTACAGTATAAAAAGAACAGGACATTGGAAGTGGCCCAGTAGGTATTGTAAATATTCATAGGCGTATCAAAATGTCCAGTTCTATTGTCAGATGTAGTGAGCGGTGCTATAATAGCGTGGTGTTTTCACACTCCAAACATGTAAGAGAGTGTTATCACTGCATCGACGTCATGCCGATGCTCCACCTGCTCCGGCACACACCGCGAGGTCGGACCGGACGCAAACCCAAAGGAAGGAGGTGACTTCGTGAGGCGAGATTACGAAATCGGTTCGAACAAATTGTGGCCAATTATGATGGCCAGGTTCTCAAGGTGAATCAATGGGGGCGTCGTAAGCTAGCTTACCCTATTGAGCATCATCGTGACGGTTTCTACGTGTTTATTGATACGATCCTGACCCCTGAGACCGTAGCTGAACTGGATCGTACCCTCAAGGTTTCTGAAGAAGTCCTCCGGCACCTCATCAAGCGGCGTGATCCCAAGACGGTACAGAAGGAACGCGAGGCTCGCGCTGCTGCAGCGGCGGCTGCGACACCTGCTGCGCCCGTAGTACAGGCAGAGGCGGAATCCGAGGCGGAGATACCGGCGCCCGCGGGCGAGGAGGCAGAACTGCCCGTGCTGCTCACCCCCGAGGAAATCGAAAACATTCCGCCCGCTATAGAGGAAGAAGAAGCCATCGAGGCGTAATGACGATACATTGGGTATGGTCGCCTAATCTTAGGGAAGAGTTGTGTCAGGGTCTATGACGTCGAAAGGATTTTGAACCGTGTTAAACAAAATTATGCTGATCGGCAACCTGGGAAGAGACCCCGAAATGAACGTGACCGCGGACGGTACGCCTTTCACAAAGTTCACACTAGCTGTCAACCGGCGTACTAAGTCAAGCAGCGGCGAGCGACATGAGGAGACCGAGTGGTTTAACATCGTTGCCTGGCGCCAACTCGCCGAGACCTGCAATACTTACCTGCACAAGGGCTCGAAGGTCTACATCGAGGGCCGCCTGACGCAGCGCAAATTCACCGACAAAAACGGTGTCGAGCGTACAATGATAGATGTTGTCGCCAACGATATGGAGATGCTCACCCCGAAAGGGACGCAGGGCAGCTCCGGTGACTTCCTGGCCAGTGGAACTGAGGAAAGCTTTTCCCTTGACTCGGAAGGGCGCACATTCCCTTCTAATCATTTAGAGGAGAACCATCCGTGCAGAGACGATCTGAAGGCGCCCCACGTCGCGAACGACGTGAGGGCGGACGCGGTGAGCGCACATCTCGCCGCAAAATTTGCCAATTCTGTCATGACCATGTGCGTGAAATCGACTACAAGGAAGTGGGCCGCCTTAGCAAACAGCGCTACATTTCCGATCGTGGTAAAATTGAACCCCGTCGTAAGACAGGGACCTGCGCCAAACATCAGCGCCGTCTCAGTGTAGCTCTTAAACAGGCGCGACAAATGGCCCTGCTGCCCTACACAGCAGAACATATGCGCGGCGCGTAACCTGGAAGTAGGCGGCACAAAGATGAATACGTGAATTTTCTCCAGCAAAAAGCGTATTCATCTTTGTGGCGTTTGCTGTATCGATACCAGCTTTCGCCCTGCAAAAGGAGCTTCTGATCGGCCCTGTTGAGTGTGTAGTACTGGCCGCGTGTAGCCCCCGATTGATCGAGGGGCGTTAGCGCAGCATCAGGGCCGGATTAATAAGGAGAGAATATGAAGAGTCAGACGGCGCGTCCGGCGAAGCGTAGCAAGAACCAGCAGCCAGCGCGTTCCATCAAACAAAATAAATATGTTAAACAGACAGCGCATGTAGAGGCGCGGCGTGATGGCAAACCTCTTATTTTTGGATGGGGAGGCCATCTTTCACACAATGAGAAAGTAAAAATCCAACGCCGCGCCACCTGGGTTACTGCCAGTGTTTTCATACTCCTTATCGTCGCAGTGGTTGCCGGCTTCTGGATCAACATCAACGTAATCACTCCTGGGCTGCTGATCACTACTGTCAATGGCCATGGTATCACTCAAGCTCAGTATCGTAAGATGGTCACGTTCAAGACCGAGCTTGAGAACAACGTAATAAATGGGCCGCACGGTCTGATCACTCAACGTAAAAACCTGGAGCAGCAGACCTCCCAGTTGCAAACCTCCATTGATAATGACACCAAACAGATAAATAGTCTGAACGCTCAGATCCAGAAACTACCTGCCAGTGCGACTACGCAGCGTGGTAACCTGAAGGCCCAGGTGTCCGGGTTACAGGAGAGGGTTATTGAAACGCAGGCTAAGGTGACTGTTCTGAACCGGCAACTCAATACACTGACCCAGAGCTTTATCCCGCAGGAGCAACAGTTCTTCACGCGATCGCAGATTGGCAATGATAGTGCTGCCTGGCTGCAGGAAGACGAAATTATTCGCGAATGGCTCGCAACACAAAGTAAAGCCATTCAGGCAAAGATCGATCCATCCGCGAACGCAATCAACCGCGCCATGAATGCTTTCAAAGCCGACTTCCCGGCAACAAGCAGTTATAGCCATTTCCTCGGCCAGGATAATGTGAGCAATAACGATATGTATGCGATGATGGCTATAAAGCTGCGTCGTGACAATATGCAAAACTACCTGGCATCGCTGGTGGTATCGCCAACCTACCAGGTATTGGCCCGTACCATGACGATTGATACCCTGGCCCATGCCCAGGATATACTCAAGCAGCTCCACAAGGGCGCCGACTTCGCCAAGCTTGCTGCAAGTAAAGCGTCTGTAGACTCCAGCACGAACACCAAAGGCGGAAGTCTTGGCTGGCTGGCTCGTGGCCAGTACGCCCAGACGGAGCAGTCGGCTGTCGTGGAAAACTGGATGTTTGACCATGCACGTAAATTTAATGAAATCAGCCCGGTTCTGACAGAAAATGGCGCCTTTCATATCGTGCAAATTCTGAATGTTGACCCGGCTCGTCCCGTAGACAGTGCAACACTGCAGACCTTGAAAAGTAACGCCCTCTCGGGCTGGATATTCATACAGCGTGCCATCCTTGGTTCTAAGATCACTTCACCTGATCAAACCAGGCTCTTTGATCCACAGAACCTGCCACCGGATTTGCCTTCTAGCGCTCCGGGCCAGGCACCCGGCGCTCCCAGCGTTCCTAATGGCGGCAGCTTGCCTACAGGTCCATAGCCTGCGCAGGGCTGGGCTCACCCCAGCCCTGTGAGCGTTTTGCACCCTTTAGATTACAGAAAAACTACTATGGCTACCTGCACAACTCAGATAAGTACGGCTCCAGTCCAGCGGCTTCTAGAGACGGTTTCTCTCTACCTGCACATTCCGTTCTGCCATACTCGCTGTCACTACTGTGACTTCAATACCTATGCCGGGATTCTCCCCTTGCGCGAGCCATACGTACAGGCGTTGCAAATTGAGATAGAGCAGGCCGGGAAGTTAGCGCGGCTCCCTGATGGTACAGCGCGGCGTGCACGTACTATCTTCTTCGGTGGCGGCACACCTAGCCTGTTGAGTGCAACACAAACGAGTCACCTGCTACATGCCTGCCGTAGTGCTTTCGCTCTCGATGAAGATGCCGAGGTTACGCTAGAGGCAAATCCTGGTACGCTCACCCTGGAGCATCTCAGCGAGCTACGAACTGCCGGTATCAACCGCCTCAGTATAGGGGCTCAAAGCTTTGACTCAGCACTGCTCAAAACATTAGGCCGTATCCATTCACCAGAGGAGATTCACCAGGCTTTACACGCTGCCCGCGCGGCTGGCTTTACCTCCATTAACCTGGACTTTATGTTCGGCCTTCCTGGGCAGACTATGCAGCACTTGCGTGAAACGCTTGACCAGGCGCTTGCACTGCGTCCCGAGCATCTTTCGCTCTACTCCTTGATCATCGAGGAAGGAACTCCTTTCTATACCTGGACACAGGAAGGCAGCATTACGCCCGGCGATGAAGACTTGTGCGCTGACATGTACGAGTATGCTGACGAACAGCTGCAGGCAGCAGGCTATGAGAACTATGAGATCTCTAATTGGGCGCTCCCGGGTCACCAATGCCGCCATAACCTCACCTACTGGCACAATCTGCCCTACCTGGGTACGGGTGCTGGAGCATACTCCAGCTTCGGTGGACGGCGTTTCTCCAATGTACTTGCACCACTGGAATACATCCGCTTGCTAAAGGCCCGGCTGCGTCCCGAAGCCGAGAGTGAAACGATAGAGCGCGTTCAGGAGATGACTGAAACGGCATTCCTGGAACTACGCACCGCCATGGGCATACATTTACCCACCTTTGAGCAGCGTTTTAGCGAATCGTTAGCACAATTTGTTGGTGATCGCCTGCGCCCCGTAGAAGCTGCTGGCTTGCTGGAACAAACAGCGGAATGGCTGCGCCTGAGTAAACGAGGACGCTTACTAGGCAACGAGGTGTTTTCACGACTGCTGCCCGATTAGCAAAGAGGATACGACTATGGGGCTATTACCTTCTATCTCAACCTCCTGGCGTGTGTATGATCGGCTTGACGACGCGCAACTCCAGCATTTCAAGCAGGCGGGGATAGAAGCTCTCCATGCCCAGCTATTGTATAATCGAGGCATCAAATCTCCCGCGGCGATGCGCACGTTCCTCGATGCAGACTATGGCAGCACGCTTGACCCGCTCACATTGATCGACATGCCTCGTGCTCTAGAACGTATTCAACGTGCTCTGGCCCGGCAGGAACATATCACCGTCCACGGCGACTATGATGCTGATGGCGTCACCTCTGCAGCCCTTCTGATCCGCGCACTGCGCTCGCTGGGACATCCACGTGAGTTACTTGACTATTACATTCCCAATCGCCTGCGTGAAAACCGTGGCCTCAATATCGCTACAATTGACAATCTCAAGAGTAAGGGCACATCGCTGCTCATCACCACCGATTGTGCCAGCTCTGACGTGGAACAGGTAGCACGCGCGAACGCCCTGGGAATCGATGTCATCATCACTGACCATCACCATCCGCCGGAGCCGCGCCCAGAGGCATATGCAATGATTAATCCCTGGCGCCCCGATTGTACCTATGGCGAGCGCTACCTCTGTGGCGTTGGTATAGCGTTCAAACTCGCGCAGGCGCTCTATCGCTCTTACAAACGATCTGCCGGCGAAGAGCATGACCTGCTGGACCTGGTCGCTATTGGTACCATCAGCGACGTCGCTCACTTGCTCGGTGAAAACCATACCTTTGTACGCCTGGGGTTGGAGCAATTGCAGCAGACGCGCAAGCCTGGTTTGCTGGCGTTGATGCAGAAGGCTAATCTGCGGCAGGATAAGTTGCGCGAGCGAGATATTTCGTACGTGCTGGCGCCCCGCATCAATGCAGCAGGGCGTATGCAAGATGCCTCCGTCGCCCTCGAACTTTTGATTACTGACGACGCTGAACAAGCTGCGCGCTATGCCGGAGAACTCGAAGCATTGAACGCCTTACGCCAGCAGCAGACGGAAGACCTCATGAACAAAGTGCGCGCGGAGGCAAAACAACGTCCCGGCGACGCGGTCATTCTGGTGAGCGGTGACGGTTGGCCGGAAGGTATCATTGGGCTGGCGGCAGGCAAACTCGTGGAAGAACTGAATCGTCCGGTATTCGTGTTGAGTAGGGGAGAAGAGGATAGCCGTGGCTCTGCGCGCAGTCACGCTAGTTTCAACCTCATCCTGGCCCTACGTGCTCGTGCCGATCTCCTTAAACGCTACGGGGGGCACGCACAGGCAGCCGGGTTTACTATCGCAAACACCAGCATCGAAGATCTACGCCAGCACCTCCTGAAATGGTACAGCAGCGGCAGTGAGGCAGCGCTTATTGAACCATTGCTGGTAGAAGCAGACACGACTGATTTAGCGAGCGTCGCCATAGAACCGGAACAGGCTTTACCTGGTAATGCACGTATGGTCGATCTTGTCTTCACGAAGCCGGAACGCCTCAAATACACTACCTACAGCAAGCTTCAACAACTCGGCCCATTTGGGGCGGCCAACCCTGAACCTATCTTCAAATTGGAACATCTCCGCCTGCTCAGTTGCAGACTCAGCGGAGCAGAGGGACGTAATTTGCGCATGCGCCTGGCAGCAAAAGGAGCGCTGCTCAATGGCCTCTACATCCATGCTGGTACACAACTACAACACTTCAAGGATGCCAGGTATGTAAATATCATCTTCCGCCTCGAACCCGCCTGGAGTTCTATAGAAGGCGAAAGTAAGGAAGATATCATCTTGAGGATACTTCACGCCGAAGTGGCGGGATAAGCGCGCTTGAAGGCTAGAAATGTAGGGGCGACCCTTGCGGTCGCCCTGGAGGACCGCATTGCCTGCTCCGCTGGCCGGACGATTGCCCGGGTAGTTTGGAATGTAGTTGAGTAGAAACCCTGTACCATAGATGATCAACCCTGCTATGAAGCCCGCCAGAAACCCCAGCCTGCGCTGCACCACGATCTTGCCCACTACGAATCCCCCGACCAGGCAAATAAGTACACTGATCAAATAAATGAGAGCTTGTATACTCAGAATCGTCAAAGCTGTATCGAACGTTAACTTTGCCAGCGCTGTCGTGCTGGCCGACTGGTAGAGTGCTGCATTCGCGAGTACAATAACAATACCCTGCGCCGCACACAAAAAACCGGTGATCACCCCGGCGATCAGTGTCTTTCTAAGGCGACCGCCAGGTAATTGAGGGCTGCTTGCTATCTCGCGCTGGTGGAGCGGCCTTTGTTCTGACTGGCCTGTCGGAAGTTCCTGTGCCGGTGTGGGCGTGGATTGGCCGTCAAGCGAGTAATGGTGTCCATTGTGTTCTGGTTGATGGAATGGGTATTCCTCCCCCGCGTCTCGCATATATGGTTCCCTTTACTGGCTCACCTTGATCTGTGCATAGACAGATGGGTAGGTGTCTATCAGCTTCCAACTGGTAAGCGGCCAGTATACTATCACTGCCTTACCAACGACATAGTCGGATGGGACCGGACCCCAATCGCGTGAATCATCGCTGAACTGGCGGTTATCGCCCATGACGAAGTATTCGTTGGGCTTTACCTTATACACACTGGCAGTAGAGCTAGACTCCGTTTTTACATAAGGTTCGTTAAGTGTCACGCCATTAACGCGAACCGAGTTGCTATCATAGCTGATCACATCACCCGGTACGCCAATTACGCGCTTAATGAAATCTTTTGAGGTATCTACCGGCCAGTGAAACACAATCACGTCCCCTCTCTGGGGAGCATGAAACAGGTAAGCTATTTTATTTATCAGCACGTACTGATATGTGGTAAGGCCAGGCTCCATACTAGACCCCTGGA
>WNGG01006681.1_pt1 | contig 12816 bp, 11 predicted proteins | sample 5400661 | NCBI WGS metagenome assembly WNGG01 (sample SAMN13153372, study PRJNA577476) | soil metagenome | isolation source: 100 cm soil or saprolite under Garry oak tree replicate 1 | place: USA:California | collected 2016-06-15 | reverse complement strand
GCTCCAACCGAGGAGACAACGATAGCGCGCTGGCATTCGCTCTCTTGAAGGTCAGAGGCAGCTTCGACGCGATTCTGCGGAAACTCAAGACTATCCCGAACTTTGCAGAGGCACACGTAATACCTGGAGCGTTCGACATACTGGCGGCCTTCCGGGCCGACAGCTCAGAGGATCTTCTGGAAAAGTCCGTTGAGAAAATAAGCAGCATCAACGGAATCACAGCCAGCGAGACCCTCATATCCTACAACCTGCCCGAAAAATTCGGACGGTTCTAGACCCACAGCATCGGACACTCCAGAAACCTCCTTTTTTCTACCGACCAAGACCAGCGAAAGCCATGAACGGGCAGCCGACCCTTGCACCTCTAGGTCGCTGGCGCTCTCCCGAGGAAGACCATAGTTGGTTTCGATCCCGCAGACCGAGTAGAAGATGACGTTCCCCGCGGAGAACGATGCGGGCTTGGATATCCAACGCCATTATCGTTCACCTTCACAACCGCTGTGAGGCTTGTGCCCACGATGGCGGTGGACGCGCAGATAGTGGATGCGCGGCAGTCAAGGGGTCTGGAGATGGACTAGGGAAACCTGTTGAAGCAGGTCCGGAACCATATTCCGATATTGATTCCTCCTCTGCTAATCGCGACCAGGAGAAGTCCTGAGCTGGCAGAGGCGCTTGAGACGCGTGGATTTCCCGGAAAAGAAGGACGAACCTCGCTGTTCGAACTTCGATTCAAGCCTGTGGATTATCTTCTATTTTTCATGACAAGCGGGTGCAATTCCAGCCGACCCCTCAAGTCGATGTTTGTAATTGAAAAGGGCACCTTGGACATTGACTGATGGTGCGGACGGTTCCTTTGATTGACCGAGGCGGAAAGGAATGAGGGATTAGGCCTCTCAAACAGACTAGGAAGCGGGGCTCTTGGAAGGCCATGGATTGTGGCAGGCCAGCCAGTGGCCCGGTCGAGCTTCCAACAGAGGTGGCTCTACCTTCGAGCAAATATCGATGCGCCTTGGACAGCGGGGATGAAACCTACAAGCAGGGGGCGGATTGACAGGGCTGGGGACTTCACCGGGCAGAATAATTCTGTGTCTCTTCTTCTTCGGGTCTGGTACCGGAATCGCGGACAGAAGGGCAACAGTATATGGATGTAGCGGGTTTTCGAAGAGCTCGTCAGTCTCCGCGATCTCAACTATCTTTCCGAGATACATGACCGCCACTCTGTGACAGATGTGTCTGACGGTACTTAGGTCGTGTGAAATGTAGAGGTACGTTATGCCGAGTTTTTGCTGAAGCTCCTGAAGCAGGTTCAGAATCTGTGCCCGAACAGAGACATCGAGAGACGCGACTGGCTCATCCGCTGCAATAAATTGTGGGTCGACCGCCAGCGCTCGCGCTATGCAGACTCGCTGCCTCTGGCCCCCACTGAACTCGTGCGGATATCTTTCCGCGTGGTAGTCTTCCAATCCTACCATCCTCAGGAGTTCGTACATTCTGTCCTGCCATTGGTTACGTGGAATGTGCTTGTGTACTTCCAAGGGTTCCATGATGATGTCCGCAACCGTCATTCTCGGGTCAAGAGACGAGTAAGGGTTCTGGAAGATGTACTGCATCTGACGTCTAAGAGCGAGAACCTGATCTTTCCTTGCCTTCTTGAAAATCTCTGTGATGTTTTTTTCGTTAAAGAGTATTTTTCCTGATGTTGGAGGCTCTAAGTAGAGCATGCATTTCGCAATCGTGGTTTTCCCGCAGCCACTCTCTCCGACTAGGCCAAAGGTTTCATTCTTCTTGATGTCGAACGAGACTTGGTCGACTGCGTGGACATCTCCGAGTTTCCGTCTCAGTATCACTCCCTTCTCGTAAACCGGAAAATGCTTCGTAAGCTCTCTAACTTCGAGTATCGTTTCGGCCGTTAGGGTCAACTCGCAACCGGGGATTTCAACTCAAGCTCTTTCCATCTATGACAGTGGACAAGCCTTCCTTCCCCTATCGGTTCGAGCTCGGGCACCTTGTCGACACAGATTTGCTGGGCGTAGGGGCACCGAGGATTGAACCTACACCCTGATGGTGGCTCGATTAGGTTGGGAACGTTTCCTGGAATGACCGACAGTTTTTCCTTTCTGAGGGCAAGGTTCGGAACGGAGGTCAGTAAAGCTTGGGTGTAGGGATGCTTCGGTTTCTCGAATACTTGTTCGACAGTTCCAGATTCGCACACTTGTCCTGCGTATAGGACAGTGACCCTGTCACAGATCTCGGCCACTATGCCCATGTCGTGAGTAATGAGAACCATCGCCACATTCAACCTGTTCTTCAGCTCCTTGAGAAGGTCGAGGATTTGAGCCTGGATCGTTACATCCAGCGCGGTTGTCGGCTCATCCGCTAGGATTAGTGTTGGGTCCCCCGCAAGGGCCCTTGCAATCGCTACACGTTGCTTGGTTCCACCACTCAGCTCATGCGGATACTGATTGATCCTGATTTCCGGGTCCGGAATCTCGACATTGCGGAGCAGGTCGGTGGATTTAGCAAGAGCATCTCTCTTGGAGATATTATGATGCCGCATTATCACCTCGGATAGCTGTTCCCCTACCCTGTATACAGGGTCGAGCGTGGTCGTAGGATCCTGAGGGACATACGCAATCTCTTTCCCCCGGATTCTCCGCATCTCTTTTTCCCGCAACTTCAGCAGGCTCTTTCCCTCGAACTCTATGGTTCCATCCACGATCTTTCCCGGTGATGGAACAATTCTCAAGACGGATTGGGCAGTAACAGTTTTTCCAGAACCGGATTCTCCTACGACGCCCAAGGTCTCTCCTCTGCCGACGTCGAGGCTTATGTCGTCCACCGCTTTGACTATCCCGGCGTAGGTGAAAAAATAGGTCCTCAGGTTTTGAACGTGTAAGAGAGAGTCGGGCAACGTCGAAACCTCACTACTCTCTAAGTCGAGGGTCTAAGGCATCCCTCAGACCGTTGCCGAGGAGGTTGAAGCCCATTACCATCAGTGTAACAAATATTGCTGGGAACAAGGTTCCCCACCAGGCCTGTTCTATAAAACCTGCCGAAGTGTACATTTGTTGGCCCCATGTGTTGGAGTTGGGGGCACCGAACCCCAGGAAGCTTACTGCCGCCTCTGTAAGAATCGAATTCGCAATTTGTAGAGTCGCAAGCACGATTACGATGTGAAGAACGTTTGGGAAAAGGTGACGTAGAAGGATTCGGAACGAAGAGGCCCCTATCTGACGTGAGGCAGCGATGAACTCAAACTCACGGACCCTTAACACTTCAGAACGAATTATCCTGGCAGCTCCAGGCCACGAGAAAGCTCCGATTATGAACACCACCAACCATAAACCACCAGTGGCTGTTGGTGCCAGCTTGATCGTGACTTGGAGGAAGACAAGCAACAGTAGGAAAAAAGGTATGACAAGGAACACTTCGGTAAATCTCATCAGAACATTGTCGATCCACCCTCCAAAGTAACCGGCAACCAGTCCGATTGAAATCGCGATCAGCATGACGAGGCCGCTGGCGCCTAGTCCAATAACGAAAGCCGCACGTGAGCCATACACAATCTCACTGTACACATCGTAGCCCGCGAGGTCGGTGCCGAACGGATGAGTGACACTGGGAGGAGCATTAGAGGCGTACGCCGGAGATGGACAGCTCGGACTCAGACCAACTAGGCACTGAGGTGGATACAGCGCGACCAGCCTGTCAAACGCCGCCATAACGATGAATATGCCCACAATTCCGAGACCCACGATGGCAACCTTGTTGGTCTTGAGCCGTCGCCAGGCAAGCGCCCATTGGCTCACTCCGCGGATCCGCTGCACTCTCTGCTCTGTGGAAGGCGGCATCATAGATTGTTTTGTCATATGAACTCAATCGAGCCGGATTCTCGGATCAATGTAGGCATATGCAACGTCCGTAACGAGATTGGCGATAAGCGTCATTATTGTGATTATCACCACTATCGCCTGAATCACAGGAAAATCGAGTTGAGTCGTTGACGTGACAAACTGTCTTCCAACTCCAGGCCAGTTGAAAACGGTCTCGGTAACCGGAGCACCGGCTATAAGACCTCCAAAATACAGCCCGACGTACGTTACAATAGGAATGAGAGCATTCCTTAGCCCGTGCTTGTAAATGACGGTCCGCTCGCTCAACCCGCTAGCGCGCCCAGCTAGGATGTAGTCTTGTCTCAATACTTCGAGCATGCTGGATCTTACCAAGAGAACTATAGGGGCCAGGAGAGCGAACGTGTACACTGTAGCAGGAAGGGTCAGATGCCAGAGCTGGTCCAGGACCAGGCTTCCGTATGGATACTTGTCAGGAGTTGTCGACTGGAATCCCCCAGAGGGAAACCAGTGCAGGTTGTACCCGAAAATCAGAATGAAAGCAACTCCGAGGAAGAAAATCGGTATGGAGGTTCCTATGAGAGACGAACTCGTGATAGATACGTCCAGTACAGAATATCTCTTCCTTGCGGAAAGCACTCCGACTGGAATGGCAATCGCGAGGGATAGAACCAATCCTATAAGCTGCAGCTCGAGCGTGGCCCACAGTTCCTGTGCGATAAGCGTAGAAACAACACCGCTAGTATAGGAGTACCCGAGGTTGCCAGTGAAAATCTGAGTTAGCCATTGAAGATACTGTAGATATATCGGCTTGTCGAGGCCAAGGAAGTGTCGCAGGGCCTGCCGTTGCGCCTCATTAATGTGAGGGTTAAGTGCAGTGTACAGCTGGACAGGATCACCAGCTAGTCTCTCTATAGTGAAAACGAGAAGAGTTATTCCAAAGAATACTGGAATCAGATATAACGCTCGTCTTATGACATACTTGATTACAGACAGCTAAGGTCCGCTCCCAAGTCTCTCTCCTTTCTTCACTCTCAGGACACCCTCACTGCTGGCTAGGCACATCAATCTCATTTAGCTTCTCATTCCTAGATATGATAAGTTCGCTATTAGGAATATCGTGGCCCATTCGCTTCTTTAAGCAAAAGGGAAAAAACATCCACTATTGGTGTCGGCATAAGCAATATACCCTTGAATGGCCCCTTTCACCAGCATGCCACGTGACCTAACAGTCCGGAGCTTGGCTGTTCTAATCGTAGTTTTGTCCGTATTCATGGTCTTGGGCCCACTATCTACGGTAGAAGTGAAAGGAGCCGGTTGTGCCACCGGCCTTAACCCCAGACTACACGTTACACTCCTAGTTCCCACCTCCAACCCTGCCAGACGCGCTTGGGCAGCCATCATCCAGAACAGTCTTCAATGTCTCGGAATGGATGTCTCTAGAGTCGAACTCCCGTTCAGTCCGAACATCTACGCGCGGGCATTGAGTCCGCCTCCAAGCATTGTAGGGAAGACCTTTGATCAAGGCGGATTCGACATTCTCTTTGTTGGCTACAACCTCCTTATAGATCCTGATCCTTGGGGACTCTACCACAGCAGTCAGTTCCCTAAGGCGGGTCAAAACTACTATCTCTGGAATAATACTCAGAACGACAATCTGACCAATCAGATCAAAACCACACTAAATGCTACTACACGTAATAACCTGGTTAAGCAGTGGCAGGTATTAGCCTACGATGAGCTTCCCTCGATTCCTTTGCTCTATACGCATGAAATCGTCGCCTTCGATAGTGACTACTCTAATGCTCAACAAGTATTCCAGACGTACCACTTTCCAGCATGGCCCCCAATAGAACACCTGACGAATGCAACGAACACGTCTAGGTTCATACTGGCAGAGACCGGACAAGCACCAGGAGAAGGGGTTGTTCCAGAGCTGAGCACATCGTACTACGACCTAGCCATATCTGGTGAATTATTCAATGGACTGGCATTAAGAAACGATACAATTCCCTATACCGGCCAGGCCATGATTCCTGTACTCTCAGGAGGTACACCTTCAGCACCCGGTTGGTCAGTGAGTCCTGATGGAAAGACTTGGGATGTGGCTCTCCGTCCGGGTGTGACCTGGCACGACGGACAGCCGTTCACGTCTGATGATGTCAAATTCACCTTTGACATTTACCAGAACGATACCTTTGGAGCACAGACCGAGTCCTTTGTGAAAGGCATCGTTGGCGGAATCAACAATGTAACAATTACGGGTCCATTATCTGTCCGGTTTACGCTGCCAGATCCCTACGCGTACTTCGTCCAGAACATTCTGACTACTGCCATTCTTCCAAAGCATATTCTACAGCCTGCATTCGGGACCGACTATTCCAAGATAACTAACAGTTTGTTCAACCAGCCGGGTTCGGGTGATGCTGGTACACCCTTGCCCGTGGGCACTGGACCCTACAAGTGGGTTGGATACGATTCGGCCACTAGCACCTCCCATTTGGTTAGGAACGACAACTATTTCGATTTCAGCGACTGGGGCAAGGCTGCTCTGGTTGCGAAGAACCAGTTCAGGGTGAAAGATTACTACGTGAAAACCATCCTCGGAAGTGACGCGGCGATAACGGCGCTTACCAATCATGAGGTCGACTTCTTGGATAGCCAGTATCACCTCGAAACGCAGCAGAGCTTTCTGACCAGTTGGGGTGCCAGTAAACAAACATCCTACGACTCCTACGGTGTGCAAGAAATGGGTGTTAACATGAAACACCCCATCATCGGGACGGGTACCGACACGCCCTACGCACAACAGTATCCAGGTAACGCAACCGCAGCAGCCAATGCTGCTAGATGGATACGCCAGGCTATCAGCTACGCCACGCCTCGAGACCAGATTATTACGAACCTCCTGAACGGTGCCGGTGTCGCTGCAATCACGACGCCCGTCGTTGGTAACTACAAGACGGGAGCTGCATTGACGCAGGGCTTCAACACAGCATTGCAACCCTATCCATACAATCTTACAAAGGCCGGACAGCTATTGCAGTCCGCCGGCTACTCACCAACCTATGGTACAAGCTTCCTCGACCAATATGGGGTCTACCTAGTCGGGGTGGTAGTCGTGGCAGCAGTCGCCGTTGCCGCGGTCTATGTTCTTAGAGTGAGACGTCGACCAGTAGGCGCCTCAAAGGCGAGTACAACCGCGGCACCTTCTACGACAAATCCGTAAGTGTCCCAGGTGTCGAAAGACTAGGTTTCTTCGACTGTCCTATCCATCACACGATGGACAGGGCGAACCCTACAAGGACTAGTAGCGAGGCCGTTATCATCCATTTTAAGCCGACTCTTTCGGCGTGTTTCTCCGCGTCTCTCGACCACGCGGTTGTCCCGATTGTTGCATTGCCCATCCTCGATATTGACGGAGTTGATGAGAGGGCAATGCCGACGCCAGAAAGGAGTCCGATGCCTCCTTCAAGCAACAGAACCAAGGTCAGCGTGTTTCGAGAAATGAATCCGAAACCAATCTGGAGAGCAAGCGTGTTCACTAGTGGAATAGTCAACACTGCGAGGACAGGTTTCGTCATATAGCATAGCATCTGGGCAATCTTCTTCTTGGAGCGGCGACCGACTGATCTCGAATCGCTCATTTCTTTAGAGGCCCAGAATCACTGATATTATTCCGAGGCTGATGGGAATTGCAAGCCCCGCGGTCTTTGATCTTAGGCGTGTAATCTGGAGAGTGATCAAGGCACCGCACAGAACGAACGCTATGGTTTTCAGCGCCCCGATTAGCCCACCTAGCTGGAACGATGTTGCAACTAGGATAGAGTAGGCAAGAAAGTCCCCAAGCCCGACTAGTGATGTCTCCAGGGGCAAAGTAGTCAAGGAAAGCACCTCACCATATCTTTGCGTGCCAGTCAAACGAGTCAGGAGATTCGTTTCAACAACGAGAAAATCCATTAGGGCTAGTGCTCCAAGAAAAGTGATCGTAAACAATGGCGAAAGGGAGGTTCCTATCAGAGCTCCCAAGAGTGTAGCCGATCCAATCACGAGGACATTCGATTTCCTCTGAGACAAAGAGCCATAGTACCCTTTGACCGACCAACTGATTCCCACATATCCCAGAGGGATCGCGCTGAGAAAGAGGATCGGCGCCGCCCCCGTTATTTCAAACCAAAGCTTGAACAAAACCAGGCCAGAAGTCGTGCCAGCAATCGTTATGCACGCGACAACAATCCGTGCAAGTTGTCCCGGATGACGTTTCAGCCCATAGACGAGCCCGGAAATTAGGAGGCAGGATACCAGGGTGCTAGTTACAATGTCGTAGTTCCCTGTCTCGATTTTGGTGGAGAAACCTGCAGTTCTTCCGGACAAGACTATAGCTGCTGTAACAACCGAGGCGAGGAGAGGTGCAGCTATGAAGACGAGGTCTTTAGCGATGCCGAGACTTCGCCTTTCTTCGGCCAAAAATTCTGCCCAGGTAGTTACGGAGTGTTCTGTCTGATAAAGGTCGAGCGGTTCAGGCACCACCTGAATGACAACCATCTGCGCCTTATCAGGTGGGCATCCACTCGTTCAGGGGCGTACGGGTCTGTTAGTAAACCCTATAGCTTCCAGAGGCTGCTCAGCAGAACCCGTTAGGAGACGTTTACACCATGAAAAAACCTATGTTAGGAGTAATACTCATCGTAGTAATCGCGGCAGCGGCTATCCTGTTAACCCCGGTCGCCCTTGCGGGCAACGTGACGGTACCTTTGACTAAGGTCACGTTTAACGAAGTTACGGGCTCGCTGACATTTGACCATGTGGCTAACACGACGTCATCATTGACCGTGTACGAGTACTATTTCAGCACTCGAATAGGCGGATGGTTCCGGACCAGTGAGAATAAGGTCAATGCGAGTGCGGGAACGGCCAATATCAATTTCACTATTGTCTTCAGCACACCAAAGGGTGCTGCAACGCTACCGTTGCAGACTCTGAATGGTGTCAGTCTAGGAAACAGGACACATACTATCTACCTGTCGGTGGATCAGGGCGAACAGGCGTCGGGTACTTATCGTCTGACAGTCAGCATTGACGCCGCAACAAAGCCAGCTGGGGCTTCGGCATTCGGAACCCCGACGGCAAGAGGCTTCGACGTCACCTGGAAAGTACCCTGACGCTGTGACGCCAACAAGATTCTTTCATTTCTCTAGCTACGGCTCACCTTTGAAGGCAGAACTTCTTCCAGTTCTTTGATCGATATGGCAAGGTCGTTCCTCTCGCCGATCAATGGCCGAAGACTGTGCGCCCGACTAATCCCGGTACTTTCGAGTTAACTGGATTGCTGGAACGTGGGAGCACCACAAACGCTCGCCTAGAAAAGCAAAGTGAAATATCGAGATCGAAAGTCTCCTCTAGTTCGGTAGGTTCGCAATGTCGTCTCAATTCAGCTCTGGCGAAGTCCTTTCCATCATCGTCGCATGGATCGTGCTCTCCGTTGTAATCACTTACCAGAAACTTGTTGGTCTTCTAACAGGAACGGGTAGCCTTGACGTTGTGATAGCCGGCTTTGTCGCCACGGCGACTGGATTCATCCTTCACGAAATGGGACACAAGTTTGTCGCGATACGACGGGGATATCTCGCCCACTTCCGTCTCTGGATTTGGGGACTTGTTCTCACCATATCCATCGTGACAATCTCGGGCGGGGGGCTCGTCTTCGGTGCTCCTGGGGCGGTTTACATTTCCCCTTCTGCGGCAGGGTTCTACGGGTACGATTCAAGTCGAGGAAGTAGGGATCCGGAAGAGGACAATATGATAATCTCGGCGGCCGGACCCGGCATCAACCTCGCTTTCGCCATCGGGTTCTTAGCTCTCCTGTTCTCCGTTCCATCCGGGTTCCTTCATACAGTCGCCATTTTCGGACTATTCCTCAATGTGGGACTTGGATCTTTCAATATGCTGCCCGTTCCTCCACTGGATGGCTCCAAGATTTTCCGGAAGAGCATTCCCATCGCTCTTGGATTAGCACTTCCTCTATGGGCGATGTTCATAACTTTCAACTTCATCATATAGAGAGAATCGGCTATCTCTACAAAGCCTTCTCAAACGGATTAGGTCGTCTTTTCCGCAGATTGAAGGGTCTCGATAGCCTGTCGGACTTCATCCACAGAGGCGTCATCCTCGATGGTCGAAAGATCTCCAATCGGGCCGCCGGCGGCGACGGCTTTGATGACTCGTCGCATTATCTTGCCGCTTCTCGTCTTCGGCAGGAGTCGAGTGAAATAGATGGTTTCAGGGGTCGCGATGGGACCGATCATCTTCCGGACGTGCTGCTTCAACTCCTCAGAGAGATGACTCGAGGGGTTAGCCATTTTTCTTAGCGTCACAAAGGCAACGATAGTTTCGCCTTTCACCGGATCGGGTTTGCCTGCGACTGCAGCCTCGGCTACGGAAGGATGGCTGACAAGAGCGTCTTCGACCTCCTTCGTTCCAAGTCGATGACCCGCCACCTTGATCACCTCGTCCGCTCGCCCGAGGAGCCAGAAGTAACCATCCGAGTCGCGCATGGCATAGTCCCCTGGATAGTAGAGCCCCGGAAATCGGGTCCAGTAGACCTGACGATACCGCTCCGGGTCATTGTAAAGGGTCATGAACATGCCAGGCCAAGGTCTCTTGATGACGAGGAATCCCTTCTCGCTAGGTCGTAGGGGTTTACCCTTCTCGTCGACGACATCCGCCTCTATACCGGGCAGCGGAAACGTGGCGGACCCAGCTTTCAACTGGACCAGCCCCAACCGGGAGCTCGGCGAGATCATTATCCCACCTGTTTCGGTCTGCCACCAGGTATCAACAATAGGACAACGGCCCCGCCCTATCAAGTCAAAGTACCATTGCCAAGCAGCAGGATTGATCGGCTCGCCAACTGTCCCGAGTAAGCGCAAACTATCCAGGTCATGTTGCTTGGGGAGATCGTCTCCGTGTCGCATTAGCGAGCGGATTGCAGTTGGTGCAGTGTAGAGAATCGAAACCTTGTAGCGTTCCACTACTTCCCACCATCTATCGGGTTTCGGATAATCCAGCGCCCCCTCGTACATCACTGACGTGAGACCGTGCATCAACGGAGCAAACACAACGTACGTGTGCCCCGTGACCCATCCTATGTCTGCAGTGCACCAGTAAACATCATCATCTTTAGCGTCGAACACCCATTCTTGAGTTGCATAGGCGAACACCAGATAGCCGCCTGTCCCATGAGCAACGCCTTTCGGTTTACCCGTCGTCCCTGACGTATAGAGAATGTACAGAAGATGAGTCGACTCAACAGGCACGGGCGCTACGTAAGTGGAGGCCTTCGCCATAAGATCGTGCCACCAATAATCTCGACCCTCAATCATTGGCACGACATGTCCAGACCGCCGAAAAACAACAACATGCTTCACGCTAGGCGTCTCTCTTACAGCATCGTCGACAACTGTCTTTAGTTCCAAGACCTTTCCTCGGCGATAGCCACCGTCAGCGGTCAGGACGATTTTGGCCTCACAATCTTGGATACGTTCGGCTAGGGCCTTCGCGCTGAACCCCGAGAAAACAACGGTGAACGGTAGTCCTATTCTTGCGCAAGCGAGCATTGCGATCGGGAACTCAGGGACCAAGGGCATGTAGATCGCCACTGCGTCACCCTTCTGGAGCCCAAGATTCTGAAGGACACTGGCTAGCCCGTTCACTTCACGATAGAGTTCTCCGTAGGTAATTGTCCGACGTTCTCCATTTTCACCCTCCCAGAGATATGCCGCCTTGCTCTTACGCCAAGATTTCACATGCTTGTCCACAGCGTTCTCTGATGCGTTCAGCAATCCTCCGACAAACCATTGGGCAAACGGCGGGTCCCATTTCAGAACCTTGTCCCATTTCTTGTGCCAGACAAGATGGCCGGCAATGCCGGCCCAGAAAGATTCTGGGTCCCGGAGCGAATCTCTCTGCAGGGAGAGATACTGTTCCTTCGGCTGGTATGTCTTCGGCACGGGTAGTTTGTCGGCGTCCGACATTTGCAGAGGTAGGGTTCACCATAACTTAAAAACGGGTCGCTACGAATTGCCCGCTGACATCGGCATGTCCAAGCTGATTCAATCGAAGCGGCCCCGAAGCCTTGAGGAACGGTATGAGTTGCTGAGGAAGACGTTGGCTCACTATCTCCTCCTCCAGGTAGGCACCTTCGTTGGCCTCGCGGGCTTTGACGCGGTTGGACCCGCGATGAACATGCTGACAGACATGAAGGCCAATCTCAAAGTTGAGGAGATCAAGGCGAAGAACCAGGGAAATAGGGTCGAGGCTCTTTCCCAGAACCTGGCTGAAAGCATGGGCGAGACATTTGCCAGCGACTACGATGTGGAAGCAGGCGATGGGTCTCGGACAGTGAGGCTGGACCGTTGCGGGTGCATAGAATCTGTGCTCGAACAGGCGGAAGCATACGGACTGACGAAGCCCCAGGCTAGGTCGATATTTTGCAGCACCTGCATTGGCAGCTACAGGAAGGCCGCGGAAACGCTAGAGCTTGGTTTCCAAGGAAAGCTTCGCGGCGAGCATGGTTGCTCGATGAGCTTTTCCAAGAAATAGTCGCCCCTACTCTGGACCGCTGACCGCGGGTTTCTCCGCGTCCATGAAACACTAGCGGAGAATCCAAACCGTTTGTCCTGATCATGCAACCTCCTGATTCGATTGAAAGTCACAGATGGCCGGTTTTTACTGGGATTTCTTTCTACTTGATCATGGCTATCCTAGCTGGATGTCGGAGAAACAGACCCGTGTGAGGAGTGGGGGTCCTCTCGTGGCTGGCTAGGTGGATTATTCTCGCCCTTGAACGATTTGAACCAGACCGGGAAGAAGCTCTGGACTGCCAACGCCAATAGGACAAGGAACAACACTTGGATTCCTGAGAAGATATTCGGTGGCAGTCTAGAGCTGGTAAACCCAAGGTCTA
>WNGG01020849.1_pt1 | contig 12817 bp, 16 predicted proteins | sample 5400661 | NCBI WGS metagenome assembly WNGG01 (sample SAMN13153372, study PRJNA577476) | soil metagenome | isolation source: 100 cm soil or saprolite under Garry oak tree replicate 1 | place: USA:California | collected 2016-06-15 | reverse complement strand
CCCAGAAGCCAGGAGAGCAGAAGGCGCAACAGGCACCTCCGCCCGGCGCAGACCCCACGGGACAGGACGACAAGGTTGTTGATGCGGAGTATCGGGAAGTCAAAGATGAGGGATCCCGGTAGAGAACGAGTAGAATGAACGGAGTATGGACAAGAGAGACTATTATGACGTCCTAGGAGTCACCAAGGGCGCCAACAAAGACGAGATAAAAGCAGCATACCGAAAACTAGCGCTGCAGTTCCACCCAGATCGGAACAAGTCGCCTGAAGCAACAGAGCGTTTCAAGGAAATCTCCGAAGCCTACGCGATACTATCAGATGATGAGAAGCGGAACCAGTACGACCAGTTCGGCCGGGCAGGAATCTACGAACGTTACAACGCTGAGGACATCTTCCGTGGAGCAGATTTCGACTCAATATTCCGAGATATGGGCGGGTTCGGCGGCATCTTCGAACAGCTTCTGAGAGGATTCGGCGGTTTCGGCTTCCAAGGCTTCGGGGGTCCCCAGAGACCCTCACGTGGACAGGACCTAGCATATGATATGGAGATCAGCTTCGATGAGGCAGCCCACGGAGTAGGAAGAGAGATCGAGGTCCCGCGCCTCGCCCAATGCAACACATGCAACGGCACCGGGGCCCAACCAGGCAGCCAACGTAAGACCTGCAAGACCTGCAATGGTCGCGGACAAGTGCAGCAGGTCCGTCGATCAGGCTTCGCCCAGATGATCCAGATCACCACATGTCCTCGATGCAATGGAGAAGGAACCGTAGTCGAGAAACCGTGTAAGACTTGCGGAGGGTCAGGCGTGATGCGGAACAAGACTAAGCTTCAGGTCAAGGTTCCGGCAGGGGCGGACGAAGGCCAGAGTCTGAGACTGCGCGGGGAGGGTAACGCTGTACAAGGAGGACGAGCGGGAGACCTATACGTCAGGATCCATCTCAAGCCCCACGAATATTTCAAACGAGACGGAGACAATATCCTCTACGAAACGAAGATCAGCTATCCAAAGGCCGCAATGGGCGGAGAACTCGAAGTGCCTGCAATTGATGGTAAGGCTAGTGTGAAGATTCCACCCGGAACAAGGGCCGGAACAGTCTTCCGCCTCGAAGGCAAAGGCTTCCCACGCGTTGAAGGCTGGGGGCGCGGAGACGAGTTGGTCAGAGTTGACGTCGATATTCCCCGCGATCTGAATAAGCGCGAACGGGAATTATTGTCGGAACTGGCTCGGCTCCGCGGAGAAGAGCTGTAGGTCAGCTTGACTGTTTCTTCTGTTCATTCGACTCCGGAATTGGAACAATCGCAGTCACTGGCGGAGACACTGGTTGCGAAGCTGGCTGTGTAACGGCTGGCTCTGTCACAGCTCTAGACGGAGGCTGTACATCTGCGCTTGGCAGGTTGGCGAGTACCTTCTCAACAGCGCCTCTGATCTTCGGCACTGCAACAGTTTCTAGGCGATGCTTTGCGAGACGCATGTTCTTGTAGAGCATCGCTGCTGCTACGCTACCGGCCAGACCGATGCCCAGGCCGAGAACGGCACTGTATGTTGTAATGTGGCTGATCAGTATCTGATCGGCGTACATGCGGAAGTATACGCTGTACGTGTATTCGCTCGCGACCCAGAAGGATAGAAAACCGATTACCCCCGCTTCAACTAGCATCAGCACCTTGACAGAACCGGGTGTGACAGCCTTCTGAATACTCCTCGCCGAGCTCAATTTTGGAACCGACTTTCCCTACGGTGATGCCTGATTCACGCGATAATTTGAAACGATTGTATCTTTGTTGGACGGCCTCGAAGAACGAATCCGCCGAAACCATTCGCCAGAAGTGGAGAACTAGAGTTTTCGTGCAAGGATCAAAGAGTCCAAGAAGTTCCCATTTCTATTGACCTTGGCAGGCATTCTGCCAACCTCTTTGAACCCTGCCTTTTGGTACGTGTGAATCGCGGCTTGGTTCGTTGAGAGGAATTCGACCTCCAAGTTCTTGAGGCCCATCCTGCGAGCCTCCCTCACCAATATCTTGACAACTTCTCTTCCTATTCCGAAGCCTCTGTAACGTGCTATCACGGTTAGAGCTAGTCTGCCATGATGCCTGGTTTCGCTGTAGTGACCCCTAGTAACCTCTCCATTAGCAACGATCCGCTTGTTGAACTCCGCTAAGACGCTAACCATGTCGCCGTTCTCTATCTGGACCATTTGTCGCGCGACCCAATCTGCCTCTTCGCTTCGAGTTGTCTTCTGTTCGAACCCTGTAAAGATTTCTGGAGACCTGCCTTTCGTCTTCTCCTCTGCGAGCCCGTTAATGAAGGCAAGTAACTTGTCCGTGTCGTCCCATCTCATGACTCGCAAGACGCAAGTGCTACCCTTGATTCTGAATCTCTTGTAGACGCGTCCCGGGATCAAGGCTCTAAGTCCCCAAGGTTTGGGTAGACCTGAGCGTTTGTAAGTCTTAACGGCGAAACTCCCTTCGGATCTTGAGAATGCGAGCGGAGAATTGAACCGCTTAAGTTAACTGTACCTACTCAGTTCGTACGGACTACTAAGTATATATTGCGAAGCTTACCCTAGACACACCAGTGGTTATCACGAAAGACGAGCACAGGTTGAATGTCTCAGGATTCGAGGAGCTGGACGAGAGCAGTCTTACACCGCGGGACACAGGCGTAATCCAGGCGATATTGGACGAAGGCTTGACGGTTTTTACGTTCGACGGACTGAAAAGACTGCTCGGCTTGCATCAAGAGAAACTATCCAGGATAATTGATCGTCTTGAAGAGGAGGGAGTGTTGGAGAAAGTGCCCGAGGGATACCAGGTCACACGGAAAGGCAACATGATGGTTCCTCAGCCTCTGAGTTCGGCTCAGGTTCCAGTGCCCATCGTTCAGTCTCTATTGCCTAAAGATGTGGAACTAGAAAGCATAGTCTCTCAACTCAAAGGGCGATGGTTTGGCAAGCTCCGGTGGCTCGGATACTCAAGTGACGACGACGGGCTCGTCCTGAAGTGGATCGCTGAAGAAGGGGGATTCCAGATGAATGCGAAATTCAGTGATAATTATCTCAGCATTGATGCGAAACTTGGAGAATCTAGAGATGCCAGCGAAGCGGTCAAGGCTGCGCACCTTCTGCTTGGTCATGTTTCCAGAGCTTACGGTATGCCAAGGCGCAAAGGTCACTTAGTCTCTCCGATCGCCTTCTATTCGTTTGGCAATTTCGCCTAGTCTGTGACCAGTCTTCGGGGTCACTGGTCAACAAATAGACCAGCCCACCCCTAATGGGTAGGTGAAAAAATGAGTAAAACGAGCAATTCGTCAGCGATTCTCGAATCCGTATCAGACGCTATTGTAGACGTTACTGAACGAGTATCTCGATCAGTTGTCCGGGTTGGAGCTGGAAGATGGAGAGGCGGCACCGGCACCGTCTGGACCAAAGATGGACATATCGTCACGAGCAACCACGTGATTGGAGACATGCGCGAAGTTGAAGTCGGCTTCAGCGATGGCAGCAAACAAGTAGCCAAGGTAGTTGGACGCGATCCCTACTCAGACCTTGCCGTGTTGAAGGTAGACTCTGACAACCTAACACCAGTCGAGACAGGCAATTCTGACAGTCTCAAAGTGGGACAGTTTGTTCTCGCGGTCGCAAACCCGTTCGGAAGACAACCCAGCGCCACATCAGGCATCGTCACAAACCCAACATTCAGCACCAGAAGATGGTGGGGCGGCGGAGGACTCGACAAAGTTCTCGTCACCGACGCACGACTCAATCCAGGCTACTCCGGCGGACCACTAGTAGACGCTAGGGGAAGAATGGTCGGAATCAACGCTGCTTACGCCAACAACCGAGGAATATCCATACCGGTCAACACGGTCAAGACAGTCGTCGACAAACTACTCCACGATGGCAAGATCAAACGAGCCTACATGGGCATCACAGCTGAAACAATCCGCATTCCAGAGAACCTCGCGAGCCAAACAGCAGGACTCATAATCTACGGGGTCGACCAGGACAGTGCAGCGAAGAAAGCAGGCGTCGCTATTGGAGATGTCATCGTCAAACTCGACGGCAAACCAGTTGAGACACTCGCAGACCTGCGTGGTCTGCTAGACGACACAGCAATCGGAAAACAAGCGAAACTCTCAGTACTTCGCGGAGAAAAGCTCACAGAGCTGACGGTAACGCCCACAGAAGCGGAACAAGACTAGAGTCGCTGATCTGAGAAGACCTTGGGGGACTCTCCAGAGTCCAACTTCTTTTTTTTGGTGATTTGAGAGGAGAGAGTGGTCTGTGTTCGACCTTGTATCCAGTCATGGTTTGTATCCGGTTAAACAGGGCTTAAGAGGTCTGAAGAGAACGGTATTTCGGTAACATTGAGGAAAGTAATGCTTCTCACTGGTCTCGTCCTCTTGCTTTCAGGCATCGTCTCGGAAGCCATGTACATAGCCACCTCGAAGGTCGCGTATGCAGATACGGTCGTTACAAACTCCTACCTCGTCTTTGGCATACTATTCATCATCGTCGGATTCATCTTTGCACTGACAAGTGTGAAGATGCCAAAAATCCGAGTCCCATAGTCACTCCCCCAAGCATCGGAGAATCCCTTCACATCTCTCAGAAGAGCCTCCCGACTGATATAGCAGACAATCGCCCTCAAAACCAACTATGTTCCTTCGCGATTGGAACCTTCTAGTCTGACCAACCAGCGAGCGAACCTGTCTTATCTTCGAACATTCTTGTCTCAACATCCTTGCGTAAATGTCTAGGGACGAGCTTCTGCATCAAAATGTTCTCAGTCAACTGCGCCATACGATTACCCAACGAATCGGAGTAGCTCAAGTTGAGAGGTATGGAATATTCCTCACATAGCTTCGCGAGGGTTCCTATCATGACTGAACGTCCGCCCTGGCCGTAGAGCTCAACGAGTAGACCCTCTACGTCCTCAAACCTGCTAGACACCTCTTCTTTTCCAATGCCCCTCCTTGATAGAAACTCGTAGATTATGCGCTTCGTTCTATCCCCAAGAGTACTCAACGCCTGATCGAAACACAGAGAGACCGTCTCATGGATCAGAGTTAGGTTGGGAGTGCGCATTTCACGTCCTAGCCTTCCACAGGTTTGAGCGAAGCTCCTCGACCATCCAGAAGAGACTGTTCCCGAGCTTGGGCGGGTTCAGCTTCAAAAGCGAACAGGCTTCAAGAATGGTGACATGCTTGATGATCTTGGAAAACTTTGCGAAAAGCTCGTCAAGGACCGCGTCCACTTCAGTCAATCGTGAAACGAGATTGTCTCCAGCTACATCGCTTCCTTTTCCAAGCAACGAAACTACCGATGTTAGACTGTCCTCTCCCAAACTTTTGAGCGTGTTTGTGAGCGAAGCCTGAATGGCCGAGTCAAACGCAGCTCTATCCAAGAATTAGTCCTCTGGAAAAATCGCCTCAATGGTGAAGTGATTTCTTTCGATTTTCTCGTGAAGCACCCGTTGCGTGACTAATGATCAGCCTATCTTCAGACGAATCCAAAGTATCTCGATATTTGATGGGGACGTCTTGCTCTAAGTCGCGATGTTACCAGAAACTTTCTCGAATAGTTCAAGAAAAACCGAAGATTCTGAAGCTGAGCAGTCAGCACTCCTTGAGTGTCCGCTTCCAGCAGATGATTGTCGATATGAAGACACATCTCTCAGCGTTCTATGACAAGCCCTGAGGGCCCTCACGAGCGTGATTCTCGTTCTCATGAGTTTTAAGAGCGTCCAAGAGAAGGATGTGATTGATGCGGGGGTTCCCGAGACCATACAAGCGTCTCGCTGTAGTGGCGGGATTCAGGTCAAAGGGGCAGGGCCGCCTCGAGGAGCGGTGCTCGACTTAAGATCCGACTCGCAGGAGAAATCCTGTGGCGTAGGCCTTCATGGGTTCGAATCCCATCCCCCGCACCATCCAGTCGAGCCCACAAAGAACTCCTGCCTCCCCGGAAAAGATTTTTCATAAACCCGTAACCCGCGCTCTCTACTCGATCAGTGTTGGACAGGTGTGAAGCGTGCGAAAAGATTTCCTCATGCACGGTATGTGGACACCGGGTGAAAGGGTTTGACCATATCGGAGTTCGGGCCGCAACAACGCGATTCAAAGAGCGGCCTGTGGACGTAGCAGGTTCCACGGCCACCGGCGGATCTGGAATCTGGCATTTTGCTCAGCCCTGCGGCCACAGAATCAATTCTCCAAAAACCTCTCCTCGCGTGAAGTATAACGGCGGCCCTCTCTGGAAGAACGGTTACTCCTGGCAGAGCATCTATTGGGGCAACTATTTCACAACAACCGCCGGCGCAACATGGGTCAAGAAAACCGAGACGGCAATCCTTCACATAGAGTCCGACTCAACCTATTCGAACGGACTATCCGAGTACAATGTAGGGGTCGGCAGAGTCGTCCCTTACATTATCATCAAGACGAACCCGTCCACTAAATTATCCGACGCCCATATCAAGAAAACACTCACAGATTGGGTTAGACAAGGCACAGTATCGAACCTCGGGACGGAGGGTGCGTACAACATATTCTTGCCACAGGGCACCTCTGTTTCACTATCACCCTTGGAAGTGTCTTGTCAGGTCTTCTGTGATTACCACAACACAGTCAACGGAACTAAGGGACCGTTCTACACTGTCGAGCCCTACCCGTGCGCCCATGGCTGTAACCATTGCACCAATGACCCATTCGATACGCTTACTCAGGGCTTGTCCGAAGAAATGGTTGAACTGAAAACGGATATGGACCCTGGGACCGGATGGGTTATCGGAAACGAGGAGCTATGTGACTATTGCGACGCAAATTTTGTCTGCAACAGAATCAGCACCGGCGAATATGTCAACGCCTGGTACGACAAGGGCAAGAATGCCTGCTGGAGAGGGGTCCCAGCCACGAACTCGGAAACATTCTCGACCGAACTCGGATCCGTGCAATCTCGGGTCCAAACGGGCTCTTGAAACGGCAGAGAACTTACCGATCGGTAAGTTCTAATCGATCATCACTAGTCCAAGGAACTGTGAAAGAGCGAAAGACGACACTCCCACCAAAGCTGAAAAAGGTCTCTGAAGGAATAAACGATGCAATTCAAGAGGCCAAGAAGATAAGGGAACTGACCATCCAAGAAGAGGTCGTTCTAGAGTTGGACAAGGTCAACGCGACGCTGGAAGAAGCAAGGAAACAGATAACGAAAATAATGCAGATCTGAGGGCGAAAGCAACTCTCCGTGAAGGAGAGACCGGAGCGACCCGGGGCAGCTGTCTATTCACGAGTGTCTTTTTCAGGCTAATTTCCGTGTCTCCGTGGTATGATTTAGAAATTGAGCCTTTCCTGATATGCTGCTAGGTCGAGGAATCCGTGCCCTGAAATGTTGAACGCTATTACCTTCTCCGTACCCTTACGCTTGCAATCTAGGGCCTGGTCTATCGCCGCTTTTATTGCATAGGCGGACTCGGGGGCAGGTAGAAAACCTTCGACCTGGACGAAGGTCTTGGCAGCCTCAAAGATGTCCCGCTCATCTTCTGGATATGCCACAGCCTCAACGTGTCCAAGGTGTTTGAGGTAGCTGATGAAGGGTGCCGCGGCGTGATAACGCAGGCCATCAGCCTTTATCGGCGTCATGTCAGTTTGATGACCCAACGTGTACATCTTTAGGAGAGGAGTTTTTTCCGCGTGGTCACCATAGTCATACCTGTACTCGCCCTTGACCAAGTTAGGCGCCGATGAAGATTGTGCAGCCAGAAACTTGCATTCTCTCTTTCCCTTCAAGACCTCTCCCGCAAAGGGTAAGATGAAGCCGCCGAAGTTGCTGCCACCTCCCAGACAACCAATCATCAGGTCCGGCTTCTCATCGATTAAGTCGAATTGTTTCATGGTTTCGAGCCCGATAATGGATTGATGGATTAGTACGTGGTTCAGCACACTGCCAAGACAGTATGCGTAGCCGGCGTTTTTCTCAGCGTATTCCAAACCTTCCGAAACCGCGATGCCGAGGCTACCAGGTTGGTCGGGATTTTTCGCGAGTAGTGCTCGCCCGACTGCTGTCTCACTACTTGGAGAGGCAAGCACTCTTCCTCCATAAAGCCGCATTAACGCTCTCCGATCAGGTTTCCAATCATAGACTGATCGGACCCAGAAGATGACGCATTTGAGACCCTGAAGGCTTGCGGCGTAGGCGAGCGCGGTTCCCCACTGGCCCGCACCAGTCTCAGTTGAGACACCCGTAAGCCCTTCCTCAGCAGCGTAGTACGCCTGAGCTAGGGCAGTGTTGACCTTGTGTGATCCAGTCGGGGAAAGATCTTCTCGCTTGTAGTAGAGCTTCGCGGGAGTCTTGAGATATTTTTCGAGTCGCCGAGCCCGGTACAGCGGTCGGGGTCTTCCCGCTTGACGGTAAAGATCCTGCACGGGTCCAGGAATGGTGATCCATCTCTCAGTCGAAGTCTCCTGTTGGAGACAGTGTCTGAGAAGGACCTTTGATAGAAACTCAAGCCGAGACGGACCCTTATCAGGATCTTTGGGTCGCGGAAATTCGCCTGGAAGGTCAGCCAGAATATTATACCATGAGCTTGGAACATCGTCCGGGTCCAGAACCACCTGGTCCCTCGTCTTTACCAGAGCCTCTTGCAACGATGATCGCCGAGCGTTTGGACGCCAAACCGAGAATTAAGCCTTCAAGGGTCTGCGGTCACCAATGCTCATAATGGACAACCTGGCTCGAAGGTCTTTTTCCCCGATCAAGGGAGGGAGACGGGACATGTCGATCATGATCAGGGTATCCGATTGAGATGACTCCCACAGGGACGAAGTGGTCAGGAATATCTAGTTCATTTCTTAGAAGGTCTGGCCGAAAGGCTCCGGCAAGATAGGCGGCGAGGCCTTCGTCGACAGCAGCCAGCAGAATAAGCAGGGACGCACAGCCTGCGTCAAAGTACCAGTAGGGAACCGGCCACTCTATCTCTGATCCATCGGGCCTGACTTTGTCAGGTTCATGATACCTGTCATGATAGAGCTTCTCGCTGACACAAGGCACCACAAGTACAGGGGCGTCTCCTCGCAGCCTGTTCAATTCCCGAAGTCGCTGAACTCGTTCCGGTTCAGTTATGACGATGAATGCCATGCCTTGGCTGAACCCCGCACTCGGATAATGCTGAGCAAGTTCGATTATTCGACGAAGCTTCTCCTCCGGAACTGGCATTGGTCTGAACGCACGGATCATTCTCCTCTTTCGAACAACCCGTTCGAATTCCATGCAACGGTCCCCGAGTGTGTCTGGTTGAAAAGGGTACTTCCAAAGATGCTGATTCGTCTAGCCTGTTCTAGCCGTTTCTTCCTCGCTCCGTTGAGGCATCTGGCCGATTGATTTGCCGATGAAGCTTAGCTCGCGGCCATGTACTTTCAAGATATGCTCCCGCAACTGCTCCTCTGACTCTATGAACTGGAGAAAGGCAGAGTCGCAATACGGACATCTGTACTTCATTCAGACTAAGCTAGGATGTCTACATGCGACCGTTAAGCATTGCTCTCACTGGAACGATTAGCTACTCGCCCCATGTTCTACTTTGGAAGCAAGATTCAGAGTCAAAGTACTTATTCGAAATCAGGGTCATCTTCTGTCATGTTGAAGGTCCAGCAGACAAGCTCACAAATGTATGATGCCCCTGAAGGCGAGCTGTCTCGAGATGAGAAGTGGAGGGCGGTTCTGGCTAGAGATGAAACAAGAGACGGTACTTTTGTGTTTGGAGTCCGCTCGACCGGAATCTATTGCAAGCCCTCTTGTCCAGCGAGACACCCTCAAATCGAACAGGTGGTACTCTTTCGTGGCCCTGAACAGGCGGAACAGTCCGGATTCCGCGCGTGCAAACGATGCAATCCAAAGGAAACTCGCTCCCCTCGGGCAGAGTCGGTCCGCAGAATCTGCGTGTATATCGATAATCACCTAGACGAGAAACTTACTCTAGCCGTTCTCAGCCGCGAAGCGGGTCTAAGCCCATTCCATTTCCAGCGCATCTTCAAGAAAATCGTCAGACTTTCTCCACGCCAGTACATAGAATCTCGACGCCTTGAGAGAGTCAAACAATCCCTCAGACGTGGCGAAACAGTGACCAACGCTCTCTATGGTGCTGGATTTACTTCGAGGGGAAGACTCTACGAAAAATCCTCACGCCAGCTAGGAGTTAACCCTGGCACGTTTCGCCGGGGAGGAGAAGGACTCTCAATCCACTACACTATAGTAGACTCTCCAATTGGACGACTGCTACTCGGAGCGACTGGAAACGGAATATGCGCCGTCTGCATTGGAGCCTCGGATAAGGCAGTCGAGGCTAGTCTGAGAGAGGACTATTACGCCGCGGACTTATACCGCAACGATCGCCAAATGAAGAAGTGGGCGGTGGAGTTCTCCCAATACTTTGACGGCAGAGAATTTTCGAGAGACCTACCGATAGATATACAGGCAACCGCCTTCCAATGGAAGGTCTGGAAACAAATCCAAGCTGTTCCATTCGGCAAGACTTCGAGCTACAGCGAGATCGCTGCGACGTTGGGCAACCCGCAGGCGGTTCGAGCAGTTGCCACCGCATGCGCCAACAACCATGTAGCGCTCCTAATACCATGCCACAGGATTGTTGGAAAGAGAGGGGACCTCAGAGGTTATCGGTGGGGAGTTAACAGGAAACAAGCATTGCTTTCGTTAGAGAGCCGCTCCAGACAGCCAACGAATTAGACTCTTCTACAAGATCGGTGACGCTCCGAGCCGCGAGAACAGAAGTGGTTTAACCCGAGAACTGTAGAGAACTGATAGACTGGTTCGATCCCAGCAACCGCTGGGAAGTTCACACTTATCACAGCCCCGAACATCATCCTACCAAACAAGAGTTTCGTCTCCATGTCAAACCCGAATTCGGCTCTACGAAAAGTGGTGACAACACGTTACGCGGTCGCACTTTACATGAGCTCGGTCTTAGGCTCCGGAATACTCGTCCTTCCGGGACTAGCCGCCCAGATAGCAGGACCTGCATCCCTTGTAGCATGGATCGGCCTTTCACTCGTGAGCTACCCGTTGGCCTATACGTTCGCCAGCCTCTCGGCCCGCAAACCCGAATCAGGAGGGGTCTACAACTTCTCGAGAGAAAGTCACGGGCCGCGTGTGGCCAATGCCGTCAGTTGGCTCTTCATTGTATGGTACATCTCAGGAGCACCGGTTGTCACAGTCATCGCGGCATCCTATCTAGCATATGCCGTTCCGATGAGCCGAGCCGCTGTATACGCACTAGCTGGGACTATCATGCTGGCCGCATTCCTCGTCAATTACCGTGGCATAGTTGTGAGCAGCGAGTCCAGCTAGCTGTTATCATCACGATCATCGGACTGCTTGTCACAGCTATCGCAGCATCGATACCTTCGATCAGCCCCGCAAATTTCACTCCGTTTACTCCCAACGGTCTGCTCCCCATCGGCGTTAGTGCTGCGCTCATCTTCTGGTCGTACCTAGGTTACGAAAACGTCTCCAACGTTGCCGAAGAATTCAAGAATCCAGAGAAAGACTTCCACCGTAGCATAATCTACAGCGTAGCGATCATCGGCCTACTCTACACATCCGTCGCCACCGCCGCCATTGGAACACAGGCCTACAAGGCTGGCGGAAGCATTGCGCCGTTCGCCGCAATGCTCTCCAACGCACTCGGAACCTACGGAGCGACCGGCACGGCAATCCTTGCAATAGTCATAATCTTCGGCACTGTCAACGTCTATACAACTGGCATCTCCAGAGTTATCTATGCAACCGCCAAGGACGGAGGATTCCCCAGATTCCTCGACAAGGTCCACGCTCGGACCGGAGTCCCGTATCGCACACTAATCTTATTGCTAGGACTTTCTTGGCTGACACTCATACTGTTCTACTTCTTCAAGGTCGACCTTGAGACTGAGTTGCTGATCCCCAGCGGCGCCGCAATTCTAGTCTACCTTGTAGGATCTGTGTCTGGCATTAGACTCCTGAAAATCACTGGCATCAGACGAACATTCCCTTGGATTTCTTTGCTGATCACGGTAATCATGATCCCATTTGTCGGGCTTCCAATCCTCATCAGCCTAGCATTTGCAACAATCGGATACTTCTATCGAAGGGAAGCGAAACAGGAAGGGCCATGACAACATCGCAGTCATGATATAGGATAAATTACTACTCGGCTGCGTTCACGTCATGGTAGTCGTGGTTTCAAACCGAATTCCCGTGAAGAAGGGCTACGAAGAGGCGTTCGAGCAGCGATGGAAAGAAAGGAAGTGGGGTATCGCAGACCATCCAGGGTTCATCCGAACAGAACTACTGAGACCCGTCAAAGGCGACCACGACATCGTCGTGACCCACTGGCAGTCAATGAAGAACTTTGAAGATTGGACCAATAGCGATGCTTTCATAGAATCGCATGCGAACATGCCACCGCGCGAAGCATTCGCTGGACCGAGCCAGCTAGAGATTCACGAAGTAATAGCAGAACGATAGAGCAACCTTCACATCACCTTTCTCCCAGCGGGCAAAGTCCGAACATGGTGAGCGATTGAAGACTGACATCTGCATCCTCGGAGGAGTAATAATGGGTCTTTCAACCGCTTACAACATCGCCAAGAACAGCGATTCACAAGTTCTCGTTCTCGACAGATACGGGATCGGAAACGAGTACTGTAGCTCTAACGATGTCAACCGCGTATTCCGCTACTCCTACGGCAACGACGAACTCTACACGAGAATGGCGGTTGAAAGTCTCCAGTTATGGAAGCAGTTGGAGGAAGAGTCGGGAGAATCTC
>WNGG01008551.1_pt1 | contig 12817 bp, 10 predicted proteins | sample 5400661 | NCBI WGS metagenome assembly WNGG01 (sample SAMN13153372, study PRJNA577476) | soil metagenome | isolation source: 100 cm soil or saprolite under Garry oak tree replicate 1 | place: USA:California | collected 2016-06-15 | reverse complement strand
CACCCTCGAGCCCCGCAAGAACCTGCCCCGGCTGCTCGCCGCGTTCGCGGCCGCGTCCGACGAGCTGCCCGACCACCACCTGGTCGTCGCGGGGCCGGTGGGGTGGGGCCGGGCGCTGCGCCCGGCCGACGACCCGGTGCGGGTCAAGCTGGCCGGGCCGGTCGACGACGCGCAGCTGCACGGCCTGTACGCGATGGCCGACGGGCTCGCGTACCCGAGCCTCTACGAGGGGTTCGGGCTGCCCGTGGTGGAGGCGATGCTCCACGGGACGCCGGTGCTGACGAGCGACCGGTCGAGCCTGCCCGAGGTGGCCGGCGGCGCCGCCCTGCTGGTCGACCCGCTCGACGAGGGCGCGATCGCCAAGGGGCTCGTGCGCCTGGTCGCCGCGGCGCCTGGCGGCCGGCTGCGGGTCGCGGTCGACGCCAGCGCGATCCCCGCCCGGCTCACCGGCGCCGGCGTCTACGCGAGCCGCGTGCTCGCAGCGCTCGCGGCCAGAGGCGACCTGGAGCTCGACGTGTTCGCCGCCCCCGGGTCCGCCGCCGTGCTCGCCGCTCCGGGGATGCGGCTGCGCGAGGTCGCCGCGGCCCGCTCCGGCCGTCCCGCCCGCATCGCCTGGACCCAGCTCGCGGCGGGCCGGGCCGCCCGTGCCGCCGGCGCCCAGGTGCTCCACGGCATGCACTACGAGCTGCCCCTGCGCGCCCGGACGGCGCAGGTGGTCACCGTCCACGACCTCACCATGGTGACCCACCCGGAGTGGCACGAGCCGAGCAAGGTCTGGTACTTCCGCTGGGCCATGCGCCGGGCGGCCGCGGTCGCGGACCGGGTCCTGTGCGTCTCCGCGGCCACCGCCCGCGACGCGACCCGCCACCTCGGCGTCCCGCCCGACCGGATCGACGTCACCCCGCTCGGCACCGAGCTGCGGCCGGCCTCCGGGGAGGCGGTCAGGGACGTGCGTGCCCGCCTCGGCCTGGACGGCCCGTACGTGCTGGGGCTGGGCACGCTCGAGCCCCGCAAGGACCTGCCCACGCTGGTCCGCGCCTTCGCCGCCCTGGCCGGCGAGCTGCCCCACACGCTGGTGCTGGCCGGGCTGGCCGGCTGGGGCGCCGGGGCGCTCGCCGAGGCGGTGCGGTCCAGCGGGGTCGCCGGCCGGGTCCGGCTGCCCGGCTACGTCCCCGAGGCGGACAAGGCGGCGCTCTTCACCGGCGCCGACCTGTTCGTGTACCCGAGCCGCTACGAGGGGTTCGGGCTGCCCGTGCTCGAGGCGATGGCGTGCGGCGTGCCCGTGGTCACCACCACGGGCGGGTCGCTGCCCGAGGTGGCCGGGGACGGGGCGCTGCTCGTCGACCCCGGGGATCCAGGCACGCTCGCCGCCGCCATGGCCCGGCTGCTCGGCGACCGGGCGGCCCGGGACCGCCTGGCACGGCGCGGCCGGGACCGGGCCGCGGCCCAGACGTGGGACCGCTGCGCGGCGCTCACCGCCGAGGCCTACCGCCGCGCCGCCGCCGCCAGCGGGCGGGAAGTCCGCAGCCGTGCACCGTAGACTTTCGTCGCCGGCCGCTGGGCCGGCCACCGACTCGTCCCAGGAGCGCCATCCGTGCAAGCCGTCATCCTCGCCGGGGGCTTCGGCACCCGCCTGCGCCCGCTGACCAGCACCCGGCCGAAGCCGCTGATCCCGTTCGCCAACGAGCCGTTCCTGCTGCACAACCTGCGCCAGCTCGGCACCGCCGGGTTCACCGAGGTGGTCCTCTCGACCATGTACCTGCCCGAGGCCTTCGACGAGCTGATCCCGATGGCACGCAAGGCCGGCGTCGAGGTGGTCCTCTCCTCCGAGGACACCCCGATGGGCACCTCGGGCGCGGTCAAGCGCCTCGCCCACCTGCTGGACGAGACCTTCCTCGTCCTGAACGGCGACATCCTCGTCGACCTGGACTACGCGCGCCTGGTCGCGCTGCACGCCGAGCGGCGCGCGGCGGCCACCCTGGCGCTGGTGCGCGTGCCCGACCCGAGCGCGTTCGGGCTCGTCCCGGTCGACCCGGACGGGCGCGTGCAGGCGTTCCTCGAGAAGCCCGGCCCGGACGAGGACCGCTGGGTGACCGACCTCATCAACGCCGGCGTGTACGTGCTCGAGCCGGCCGTGCTCGAGCACGTACCCGCCGGGCAGCCGTCGTCGTTCGAGCGGAACCTGTTCCCGAACCTGCTCGCTTCGGGCGCGCCGGTCCACGGGTACGAGCTCCACGGCTACTGGAAGGACCTGGGCACCCCCATCGCCTACCTCCAGGCCCAGGCCGACCTCCTCGAGGGCCGGCTGCACCTGCCGATCAACGCGACCGAGCGCCGGCGCAACCAGTACGTCGCCGACGGGGCCGCCATCGCGGACGGCGCCGTGGTCCGCGGGCCGGTCATGGTGGGCGCGGGCGCCCGCATCGAGAACGAGGCCCGGGTGTTCGGCCCGTCGGTGCTGGGACCGGGGTCGGTCGTCGCCGGCGGCGCCCGCCTCGAGCGCTCGGTGCTGCTCGATGGCGCCCGGCTGGAGGCGGGGGCCAAGGTCTCCGACTCGATCGTGGGCAGCGACGTCGTGGTCGGCTCCGGCGCCGTGGTCGGCGACGGCACGATCCTCGGCGACAAGGTCGTCATCGAGGACGGCAACGTGCTCGCCGGCGGCATGCGCGTGGCGCCGGGCGTGCACCTGGGCCCGGGCGCGATCCGGGTCTGACCCGGCGGCCGAGGTGGGCCGCCGGGTCTCGTCGCCTGCGCCGCGAGGCAGCGCGGGCCGTCAGGCCGCCAGCGGCTCGGGCGCCTGCGACTTCGCCCCGCCCGGCAGCATGTAGTCGTCGACGAAGGCGGACACGACGTCGACGTTGACCTTCTGGCACGTCTGGGAGTGCTGCCAGGCGGTCAGCGCCACCCCGTCCGACGGGAGCCCCCCGTAGGGCATCATCACGAGCTTCTGCCCCCGGAGGCTCTGGGCCAGCTTCGTCAGCGTCTTCACCTGGCCGCCGGGCAGGTTCTTGTACTGGATCACGACGTAGCCGTGCTCGAGGTTGTGGACGGCCGCGCGCTCGTCCTGCTGGTCGGCGTAGATCCCCCGCGGCAGCGGCGTGCCGAGGTGGTCGCCAGAGGTCGGCGGGTTCGAGTTCCAGTTGGAGGGCTGCTTGTCGGGCGCGATGTGGTTCCGCCCCGCCTGGGGGAACTGCTTCACGTCACCGCAGCCGGCCGCCTTCATGGCCGTCGCGAGCGCCGCGGCGCTGGGGCGGGTGAGCTTGGTCGAAGTGTCGCGGCCCTGATAGAGGATGAGCCCGACCAGGGCGAGCACCACCACCACGACGCCGGCCGTCCAGGCCAGCGTCCGCTGCCTGCGGCGGCGCTCCGCCTCGCGCCGGGCCGCCGCGCCCTTGGCGAGCTTCCCCTTGGCGGCCGCGCCCTGCTTCGTGCCGGCCTGCCTCCCGGCGGCCTGCTTCCCGGCGGCCTGCTTCGTGCCGGCCTGCCTGGCCCCGCCGCCCTGCTTGGCGGCGGCGCCGGGCTGGGCGCCGCCGCCCTTCGGCGCCTTGGCGGGCTTCTTGGTGTTGTGCTGATCAACCATGACCGTCGGTCTCCACTGCATCGGGGCGGGTTGCGTCGATTCTATGCAGCCAGGCGGCGGTTGGCTCGGACCTGACCCCGGTGACCCCGGTCCGGGGCTCCGGCACGGTCTCGGTGAGGTCCGCGCACCCTGGGTGCAGGCGGCCGTGGGGTTCTGCACGAGGGCCGCGGGATAGTCTGCGCCCATGAGCACGTTCGAGACGTTGCTGACCCGTGGCAGCCAGCAGGCCGCCGCCGGTCAGCGCACGACGCGATAGGTGATGTGCGTCGCGAACTGTGACTGGAGCAGGCGCAGGTGCTCGAGGCTCACCGTCTCGTCGAAGTCGTCGAACAGACGCTTCCCGCCGCCGAGCACGACCGGCGCGATCGAGATCGACAGCTCTTCCACGTGTCCGGCGCGCAGCGCCTGGCGGATGACGTCCGCCCCGCCCATGACGAACACGTCCTTGCCGCCGGCCGCCTCGCGCGCCCGGGCGATGGCCTCGTCCAGCCCGTTCACGAACGTGAATCCGGCGTCTGCGGGAGCGTCCTCCGGTCGCTGCGTCACGATGAAGAACGGCACGCCGAACGGATTGTGGCCGCCCCACGCCCCCGCTGCCTCGTAGGTGTTGCGGCCGGCGACGACGGCGCCGACGCGAGCTATTGCCCCGTCGAGGACCTCCTTGTCCGCGCCCGTCGCCTCGCCTCTCGCCTCCTCGTCGTAGCTCCACGGGCCGCCGAAGACCCAATAGTGCAACCGCTCCCCGCCATCGCCCAGGCCGCGGCCCGGCCCGTCATTCGGCCCGGTGATGTACCCGTCCAGCGAGGTCGTGATTCCTGCGGCCACCTTCGTCATCGGTCTTACCTCCTTGGTCGTCACCATCATCAGCCAGGACCGATACGCCCGTCGAAACTCATCGGCGCCGGTGTCAGGCTCGTGCTCGTCGTCCACCTCGACGATCTCGGCTGGATCCGTCCGTTGATCCACCCCAGATCCCCGAGGCTCAGCAGGCTGAGCGGGTGGCGGCGCTGTCAACTCAACACCCAGGGCCATCGGTCAGGTTCCTGGTCTGGACGGTGGTCGGCCTCCTCGTCCACTTCGCCTGCCGCCGCCACAGCCGCCTGGCCGGCGCCCCGGCGCCTGGTGGCTGGCGGATCGAGGGTGGACCGCGAGGCGTCGTCCGGCCGGCGGCCGGGATCAGCGTCGGAGCAGGACCTCGGCCACGCCGGCGGCCGGCCCTGGCCGAGAGGGCGAGGCGGGGTCGGGGCGGCCCGCGGCGACCGTCCCGAGCGGTCGCCAGTCCGCCGGCAGGCCCAGCGCGGCGGCGGGCGCGTCCCGGTGCGGCATCCCTCCGGCGGCCCAGATGGCGGCGAGCCCGTGCGCGTGCAGGGCGAGGAGAAGCGTGCGCACCGCGCCGCCTGCGGCCAGCTCGACCGCTGCCGCGGGCTCGGTGGGGCCTGGCGCCGCCGCTGCCAGGCAGGGCACGAGCAGCACCGGCGCCGTGCGGAGCTCGGCCGTCGCCCCGCCGGCCGCGCCCGCCGGGGCCTCCAGCGCGGCCAGGTAACGCGCCCGCCCGGCCGGCGAGGCGACATGGACGACCCGGAACGGCCGGGCGCCGCCGGGGAAGGGCGCCGCGGCGGCAGCGAGCGCGGCCCGCTCGACCACGGCCGGGTCCACCGGGTCGGGCAGCAGGCGGCGGTGCGCCGTCCCGCCCTCGAGAAACGCGACCAGGTCCTCGGGCCCGGAGGCGGTACGGAACAGATCGGCCGCTGCCGGACGGACCAGGTCGCTGGCGCGACCGTCCCCGGCCGGCCGCCGCACCCCCCGCACGAGCGCGGCAGGAATCCTGGCCACCTTCCCCTTCACCAGGTCCGCGGCGGCGGCGACCTCGTCGGCCACGGCCACCTCGGTGACCTCGAGCCGGCGGCCGTCGCCGTCCGGCCGGCCGCGGTAGTCCTCGATCGCGCCCATGCCTGCGAGGCCGACCGCGACGTCGGTGTGGCCGACGCGCCAGGGCCGGCCGAGCGTGTCGGTGACGACCACGGCGACGTCGGCGCCGCTGGCGGCGGCGAGCGCGGCCCGCAGACGGGCCGCCGAGGCGTCCGGGTCGGCGGGCAGGAGGACCAGCGCGTCGGCGCCGGTGTTGGACGCGTCGACCAGCGCGTTGGCGCCCACGAGCCCATGCCTGGTCTCGGCGATCACCATGCGGTCCCGCCTGGCCACCACCCGGACCGTCTCGGCCGCCACCGTCTCCCGGTGGACCCGCTCCCGCTCGGCCGGGTCGGCGGGCAGCGGGACGACCCGCCCCTCGGACTTGGCGACCACCTTCGACGTCACGGCGACGACGTCGCCGTCGGCGAGCCGCTCACCGGCGGCGGCCAGCCCGTCGAGCAGGAGCCGGGCGAGGTCGTCGCCCGGCCCGACCTCCGGGAGCCCGGGCAGGGGCACGACGGTGAGCGCCCGCGCTGCTGGGGAAGGGGGAGTCCCGCGCGGGGTCACAGCAGGCTCAGGGCGGTCTTCGCGAGCGCGGCGGCGTCGTCGGGGGTGTGCATGACGGTCGGGGCGACGACGGCTCGCAGGCCGAGGGCGGCCACGTCCGCGGCCTGCCCGGCGTCGACCTCGTCCAGCACGAACGCGTCGACCAGGTCGGCGTAGAGGCCGGCCACGCCGCGCGCGGACACCTCCACGCCCCAGGCCGGCAGCAGCCTGTCGGCCATGCCACGGACCGGGACCCCGCCGACGATCGGGCTGATCGCGACCTTCCGGCACGGGGCGGCCTGGACCGCCTCGAGGATGCCGGGCACGGCCAGGATCGGGGCGACCGAGACAACCGGGTTGGACGGGCAGACGACGATACCCTCCGCGGCGGCGATCGCGTCGAGCACGCCAGGCGCCGGCCTCGCGTGCTCCACGCCCCGGAACCGGATCCGGCGCACCGGGTCGGCGGCGTGCCTGGCGACCCAGTACTCCTGGAACCCGAGGTCCTCGGGACCGTCCGGGCCGTCGACCTCGACGCGGGTCTCGACCCGGTCGTCGCTCATGGGCACGAGGCGGGCGGGTACCCCGAGCCGACGGCACAGCTCGAGCGTGGCCTGGCTGAGCGACGCGCCCTCGGCGAGCAGGCGGGTGCGGAGCAGGTGGGTGGCGATGTCGGCGTCACCGAGCCCGAACCAGCCCGGCTCGCCCAGCCGGACGAGGGCGTCGCGGACGTTCCAGGTCTCGTCCACGAGCCCCCAGCCGCGCTCCTCGTCGGCCAGCCCGGCCAGCGTGTACATGACCGAGTCGAGGTCGGGGGAGATGGCGAGCCCGTGCATCCGCAGGTCGTCGCCGGTGTTGCCGATGACGGTGACGTCGGACGGGTGGTGGGTCCGGACCACGCCGCGCAGGAACCTTGCGGCACCGACACCGCCCGCGAGCGCGACGAGCATGGGCGCTCCTTCACTGAGGGACCGGACCACTGAGGGACCGGACGGCTGAGGGACCGGACGGCTGAGGGAACCGGACGACTGAGAGAACCGGACGGGACGCAAGGATACGCGCGGGACGGACGGTCCCGCGCCGCGTCGCTACCCGGCGTCGCCGTCTTCGGCCGCGGCGACGTCGGCGGGGTCGACCGGCTGGCCGTACCCGGCCATGCACTCGGCCCAGTCCTCGCGCTCCTTCGCCTTCTTGGGCCGGTCCCCGCAGTCGAGCAGGGCGGCCGCGGCCCGCGCGGCGACCGCCGCCGTGGTGGCGGTCGCCGTCGGCGTGGTGGCGGTCGCCACCGTCGGGGTCGGCGCGCCGGCCGTGGGCGCGGTGACGGTCGTGGCGAGGTCCGGGAGCAGCGCGCCGACGGTCGGGCTCGTCGGCGGCGTGGTCGGGGAGGTCGGTGCTGGCCTGCCGCCGCCCCGCGCCCCTTGCTGCTGCTGCTGCTTCTGCTTCTGCTTCTTCGCGCTCGCGAGCGCGCTGGTGGCGGTCTCGATCGCCTGCTCAGCCGCTGGCGAGGAAGTCTGGATCGAGCCGCTGACCCTGGTGAGCTGGATGATCTGGCGGTCCTGCACGGCGGCGAAGTCCTGCCGCAGCGCGACCGCCCGGCTCGAGTCCACGTCCCGGAACGACGCCTCGTCCACCGCCTGCCAGGCGGCGTCGACCGCGCTGCGGAGCGCCACGATCGCGCCGGGCACCCGGCCGACGTCTCCCCTGGCGAGCAGGCTGGCGAGCTCGCTCGAGCGGACGTCGGCGATGCGCAGGCGCTCCCGCGCACTGGCAGCCGGCGACCAGCCCAGCGCGGCGAGGCGCACCTGCTCGACCGAGCGCTTCAGCGGGTACAACGGCTGGCCGGGCAGTGCGCGGGTCGACGCCATCGTCGCGGGGACCAGGAGCAGCGCGGCCGCGAGGGCGAGCACGGCGACACGGCGCCGGAGCGTGAAGCGGGCCGGGCGCCCGACCGGCGGGGCGGCCGGTGCGGCCGGGACCTCTGTGCCCATCCGCACGGCCGACCCGTGCACGCTGTTCGACCCGTGCAGCGAGCGCACCGGGACCACCGCGGGCCGGAGCCTGGGCGCGCCGACCGCGCGGCCCACGTGCTGGTGGGCGAGCCCAGGGTCGAGCTCGACCGCGGCCAGCTCGGCGCGCAGCGCGGCGGCGACCTCGACGAGCGGCGCGAGCTCGTGCCGCTCGTCGGGCAACCCGCCTCCGGGCGCGTCGAGCAGTGCGTCGAGCTCGTGGTCGAGCTCCTCATCGAGATCCCAGGACCGGCCCATCGTCACCCCTCCTCCTGCCTAGGAAGGCGTTCGGTCGGTTCCGATGGATACGGGTCCTCGGCGAGCTCGTCAGTTCTACCGTCACCGCGCAGGCCGAGCAGCCTGGCGAGGCTGGCGAGGCCGCGGTGCTGCAGGGCCTTGACGGCGCCGGTGGTCTTGCCGAGGGTCGCCGCGACCTCGGGCGCGGTCAGGCCGGCGGCGATGCGCAGCAGCAGCACCTCGCGCTGGTCGACCGACAGCTCGTCGAGCGCGGCCATCAGCCGGCTGCCCTCGAGGCGCTCGACGACGATCTCCTGCGGGTCGGGAGCACCGACCGCCATGGCCGCCTCGTCGAGGACGTCGTCGAGGCTCTCGGTCCTGGTCTTCGCCTCCTTGCGCCGGTGGTCGTAGAGGTCGTGGCGGGCGATGCGGAACAGCCACCCGCCGAGGGCCTCGACCGGGCCGCGGAAGCCGGGCAGCGCCTCGATGGCGGCGGCGAAGACGGTGCCGGTCATGTCCTCGGCGGCGTGCCGGTCGCCGAGCGCGGCGACGAAGAAGCGGTACAGCGCGGGCGCGTACGCGCGGTAGATGCGCGTGACGGCGGCGGGGTCCCGGCGCCGCGCGGCGACCAGGTCGGCACGCGTGAGCTCGCCGTCGTCCACCTCCTGCCGGGAGGCGCCCTCCGCGCCCTCCCCACCCTGCGACTCCGCTGCCGGTCTGGTCGTGAACACGAACGCCCCTCGGCTTCCCGCTGTCCGGCGGCCTAGAGGCTATCTGATCGGCCCCGGACAGGGGAGCCCGGGCGCCGCGAGCGAGGTCACGGTTTGGTGGCGAAGAAATACCAAACTTCTTGATTTTCCCCCTCAAGGTGCTCGAGAATGCCACCGATGTAATTACGGCCTTGCCGTTCCGTGACGGGCGTCCGCGCCCGCGAATTGGCCGCCGTGCATCGATCAGGAGGCTAGCGTGAGCCCACTCCTTCCAGTTGAGATCCAGCCCTGGTACGAGCGCGCCGCCTGCCTCGACAAGAACGCGGACTGCTTCTTTCCCGAAAAGGGCGGGTCGACCCGCGAGGCCAAGCGCATCTGCTCGACCTGCAGCGTGGTCGCCGACTGCCTGCGGTACGCGCTCGCCAACGACGAGCGGTTCGGGATCTGGGGCGGCATGAGCGAGCGCGAGCGCCGCCGCCTCAAGCGCCTCGCCTCGTAGGCACTTCTGAGCTTGTCTCCTAGGCACTTCTGGGGATCTTGAGCGCGCGCCGGGCGACCGGGGACGCGAGCCGCCCACGACGGCCCCCCGCCGGGGCACGCCGCGCGCCCCCGCCCCGGCAGCGGCCGGCGGCGCGCCCGGCCGGGCTCCCGGCCGCCGCCGACCCGCGTGCGGTCGCGACGCCGTGGCGCAACCGCGCCGGTCGCGGCGTCGAAACGGGCGCCGGCGCCGAATCGGCGCCCCCGCGCCATGCCGGGTGCCCGGGCCGGCGGCCTGCCCGGGGAGCGGGCGTGGACCGGCCGGCGTGGGCGTCGCAGCACGCCCGGACCGGCGTCCGGCGGTGCTAGGATGCCGCCGCGCCCGTGGGAGTCAGCGTGACCCGCGGGCGTTTCGCATGGTGGCAAAATACGCGGCTGAACCTCCGCGTCGAGGAGCCTGGCAGTGGCAGTGAGTCGACCAAGGGTCCTGGCAGTGGTCGTCGTGCACGACGGGCGGCCATTCCTGCGGGACACCTTCCGCGGGCTGGCCGCCCAGACCCGCCCGATCGACGACGTCGTGATCGTCGACACCGGGTCGACGGACGGCAGCGCCGACTGGGCGCGCGCCCGCCTCGGCGCCGACGCCGTCCTCGCCGTCCGCGGCCAGTTCGGCCGCGCCGTCATGAGCGCGCTCCGCGACGAGCGCGCCGCCGGCATGGACTGGCTGTGGCTGCTCCACGACGACTCCGCCCCCGAGCCGGAAGCGCTCGAGCGGCTCCTCGCCGAGGCCGAGTCCAGGCCGAGCGCCAGCATCCTCGGCCCCAAGCTCGTCTCCTGGAACGACCCGCGGCGCCTCGCCGAGGTCGGCTGGTCGGTCGACCGGACCGGCCGGGCGATCTCCCCGGTCGAGGACGACGAGATCGACCAGGGCCAGCACGACCAGATCCGCGACGTGTTCTTCGTCTCCACCGCGGGGATGCTGGTGCGGCGCGGCACGCTCTCGGCCGTCGGCGGCTTCGACGAGCGCATCTCGGCGTTCCGCGACGACCTCGACCTGTGCTGGCGCACCCACCTCGTCGGCGGGCGGGTGCTCGTGGTGCCGGCCGCCAGGGTCCGCCATTTCGGCGCGGCGGCCTCCCGCAGCCGCCGCACCCGGGCAGTGTCGCTGCCCCGCTACCTGGCCGAGCGGCACACCACGATGGTCATGCTCAAGGCGACCCGCCTCCGCCGGCTGCCGCTGGTGGGGCTGCTCGCCTTCCTCGGCGCGCTCGTCCGGATCGCGGGCCTGACCCTCACCGGCCGCCCCGGCGACGCCGCCCAGGTGCTCTGGGCGTGGGGGTGGAACGTCAAGGAGCTGCCGATCACGCTCGTTCACCGGCGGCGTATCCAAGCCCGCCGCAAGGTCGACGACCGCATGCTCGCGAGCCTCCACGCACCGGGCGGCCAGCGCGTGCGCTCGCTGCTGCGCGGCTGGCTCGACCTCCTCTACGGCGACGCCGGCGAGCACGTCGCCCGGCCCACCTTCAAGGAAGAGGAGGACACGCCCAACGTCGGCGCCTCGGTGGGCCGGGTGCTCGCGCGCCACCCGGTCGGCTTCATGGTCGCCGCGTTCGCGGTGCTCATGGCCGTGTCGCTGCGCTCGGTGCTGATCGCCCCCGGCCTCGCCGGCGGCTCCCTCGCCCTATGGCCGTCGACCGCCCAGTCGCTCCTGGCCGAGTACCGGTCGGTGTTCCACCCCGGCGGGCTCGGGTCGAGCGAGCCCGCCTCGCCCGCCATCGCCCTGCTCGGCGTCCTTTCGACCCTGACCTTCGGCAAGGCGCTGCTCGCCGAGAAGCTCCTGCTGTGGCTGGCGCTGCCGTTCGCCGCCGCGGCCTGCACGCGGGCCCTGCGGGTGCTGGTCGCCGAGCTGCCCGCGCGGGCGGTGGCCGGCCTGCTGTACGCGAGCTCGCCGCTCGCGATCGGCGCCATCGCCCAGGGCCGCACCGGCGAGCTCGTCTTCCTGATCTTCGCCCCGCTCGCGCTCGCCCAGGTCGTGCTCGCGCGGCGGCCCGCAGGTCCGCGGCACCCGGACGGCGGAGGTCCGCGGTGCCCGGCCGGCGGCCGCGGCCGGGAGCGCGCGGGCGTTCGCCGTCCGGCAGTCCATCTACCTGGGCGGGGGCTTCGCCGCCGCGGTGCTGCTCCTCCTGCCCTGGAGCGGCCTGCTCCTGTCCGCCGCGTCGCCGCTGCGGGGCGTGGGCCGGCCGCTCGCCACCCCGTCCATGCTCGACCTGCTGCAGCTCCGGCCGGGCGGCCCCGGCCTGCCGAGCCGGCTGGTGGGGCCCGTCTACCCGGCCCTCGCCCTCGCCGCGGTGCTGTTCGTCCCGCCCGCCCGCCGCATGCAGGCGTTCTGGCTGGCGCTGGGGCTGGCCGTGGCCGCCGCCCTGGCGGCCTGGCAGGTCACCGGCCTGCCGCCCGCGGTCACCGACTGGCCGGGCGGGATCCTCGTGGCCGGGGCGGTGGCCTGGGCCGGCGCGGCCGGGCTGGCGCTGGCCGGGTTCGGGTCGATACGCCTCGAGCGCCGGCTCAGCGTGCGGCGTCTCGCCGCCATGCTGCTCGCCACCGCCGCGGTCGCCGGGAGCGTCCTCGTCCTCGCGCACGTGGCCCGCGGTGCCTGGTCGCCGTTGCGGCCGGTGCGGGAGCAGGCCCTCCCGGCGACGGTCACCGGCACCGACGCCCGCGTGCTGTGGCTCTCGGGCCGGCCCGACCACGGCGTCGACTTCGCGGTGACCGGCCCGGACGGCCGCACCCTGCTCGACCCGGGGTCGCCGACGCCCCCGGCCGCCGCCCGGACGCTCGGGTCGCTGGTCACCGACATCGTCGAGGCCCGTACCCACCGGGTCGGCGCCATGCTGCGCATGTTCGGCGTCGGCTACGTGGTCGTGCGGCCGGGACCGGACGCCGACCGGCTCGCCGGCCTGGTCGGCAGGCAGCAGGACCTCACCCTGCGCCCGTCGCCTCAGGCCGCCATGTACCAGGGACCGGACGTCTCCCCGGCCGGCTGGGTCGTCCGCGGCCAGGCGCCGGCCCGAATCCAGGACCTGGTCACCGGCTCCCCGCTCACGCCTCTCACCGGCCCCGGCTCGGCGCCCGCGGTCAGCGGCCCGGCCACGGTGGTGCTCCCGGTACCCGTCGGCGGCGCCTGGCGCGCAACGGTCAGCGGCGCCAGGCTCCAGGCGACGGACGTGCTCGGGTGGCAGCAGGGCTTCGTCGTCCCGGCCGGCGTCTCCGGACCCGTCCGCGTCGAGCCGGTCGGGCAGCACCGCCGCGACACGCTGCTGCTGCTCGAGGGGATCCTCGTGCTCGCGGCCGTC
>WNGG01006679.1_pt1 | contig 12818 bp, 14 predicted proteins | sample 5400661 | NCBI WGS metagenome assembly WNGG01 (sample SAMN13153372, study PRJNA577476) | soil metagenome | isolation source: 100 cm soil or saprolite under Garry oak tree replicate 1 | place: USA:California | collected 2016-06-15 | reverse complement strand
ATTAGAGGGCGGGCTTGCCCGCTCCGCATCAAGAGAGGCTGAGGGAACCGGCCCGATGAAGCCTCGGCAACCTGCGGCGTTCGCAAGGTGCCAAGCCGGCCGAGCAGAGCACAAGTGCTCGGACGATGTAGAGCGAGACAACCAAGGAGACCGCCGTGCCCGCCACACACCTGTCCTGCACCCGCTGCGGCAATGAGCTGCAACTCGAAGGCGTCGGTGCCTGCCCACGTTGCTTCGGACCTCTCGAGCCCGTCTACGACGTCGACGAGCTCCGCCGAACGCTGACGCACGAAAGCATCGAGGCCGGTCCGCCCTCCCTCTGGCGCTACGCGCCCCTCCTGCCGGTGCAAGTACCGAACGAGCCGCGGCTTGCGCCGGGGCTGACGCCGCTCGTACCCGCGACGCGCCTCGCCGCACAACTGGGCGTCGCCGAGCTGTATCTGAAGCTGGACACGGCCAATCCGACGCACTCGTTCAAGGACCGCGTCGTCGCGGTCGCGTGTGCGAAGGCACAGGAGCTCGGACTCGACACGCTGGCCTGCTCCTCGACCGGAAATCTCGCGAACGCAGTGGCGGCTCGTGCCGCCGTCGAAGGGCTCGACGCGGTCGTCTTCTGCCCGTACGACCTCGAACGCGAGAAGCTTGTCGCAACCGCGGCGTACGGCGCGCGGATCTACGCCGTGCGAGGCAGCTACGACGACTGCAGCCGCCTCACGGTCGAGCTCTCGTTCGAGTTGCCCTGGGGCTTCGTTAACGTCGGGCTGCGCTCCTACTACGCCGAAGGCTCGAAGACGGTCGCGTACGAGGTTGCCGAGCAACTCGGTTGGCAGCAACCGGACGTGGTCGTCTGCCCGATCGCCTCGGGCTCGCTGCTTTCCAAGGTCGGCCGCGGGTTCCGCGACTTCCGCGACCTCGGGCTCGTCAGCTCCGGCCCCGCCCCGCGATTGATCGGCGGCCAGGCGGAAGGTTGCTCACCCGTCGCGGCGGCGTTCGCAGAGGACCGGCCAGTGAAACCGGTGCGGCCTGACACGATCGCCCGCTCGCTCGCGATCGGCAGCCCCGCCGACGGGGACGCGGCGATCGCGGCAACGCGCGAGTCCGGCGGCACGATCCACGCCGTGCCCGAGCACGAGGTTGGAGAGAACATGGCGCTGCTCGCAGAAACGACGGGCGTCTTCGGCGAGACCGCGGCCGGCGTGACGCTGGGCGCGCTACGCGAGGCGATCCGGCGCGGCGAGGTGGGCTCCCGCGACAGGGTCGTCCTCCTCGTCACTGGTGACGGCTTGAAGACGCCGGGACCCGTCGCGGATCGTTTCGTCCCGATCGACATACCCGCCGACGCCGATGCGCTGCTGGCAGAGCTGGGAATCGCGGTCTAACCTCACCCGAGAACGGATGGCAGCAGATCCGATAACCGATACAACGCTGGGCGATCTTCGCAACCTGCTCGAGGCGAACGACCGCGCCCTGCTCGACCTCGTCAACCGGCGGCTCGACCTCGTCCAGCAGATCAAGCAGCGCAAGGAGGAGCTCGGCCTGGCGTTCGTCGATCCCGAGCGCGAGGCGTGGTTGCTCGACCACCTGCGCGGCGCGAACAATGGCCCGCTCAGCGACGAGGGATTGCACGAGTTGTTGGCGGCAGTGCTCGACCTCACCAAGCGCGAGCTCGCCGGTCGTTAGATGCTCCGCGTCGCCTCCCTTCCCGGCGACGGCATCGGGCCCGAGGTCTGCGGCGCGGCCGTCCGTGTGCTCGACGCGCTGCCGATCGACGTCGCGGTCGAGGAGCATCCGTTCGGAGGCCACGCCATCCACGAGCACGGCAACCCGCTGCCGGCCGAGACACTGGCGGCCTGCCGCGCCGCGGACGCCGTTCTCCTCGGCGCGGCCGGTCTCCCTGAGTTCGACGGCGCGGCGGTGCGACCCGAGCAAGGCTTGATCCGTCTTCGCGGCGAGCTCGACGTCTACGCGAATCTTCGTCCCGCGCGCGGCGACGGCATCGACCTGCTGATCGTCCGCGAGCTCGTCGGCGGGCTCTACTTCGGAGCGAGCGGCCGGCGTGCCGACGGATCCGCGTTCGACACGTGCGAATACTCGCCGGCGGAGATCGAACGGATCGCGCGGCGTGCGTTCGAGCTGGCCCGCGGCCGCCGTGCATTCGTGACCTCGGTCGACAAGGCGAACGTGCTCGAGACGTCCCGACTCTGGCGCGAGGTCGTCTCCGGTCTGGCGGGCGACTACCCCGGCGTGCGGCTCGAGCACATGCTCGTCGACAACGCGGGCCTGCAGCTCGTGCTAGATCCCGCGCAGTTCGACGTGATCCTGACCGAGAACACGTTCGGCGACATCCTCTCGGACGTCGCGGCAGGAAGCTGCGGCGGTCTCGGCGTCGCTGCCTCGGCAAGCCTCGGCGAACTGGGCCCCGGCATTTTCGAGCCTGTGCATGGCTCGGCGCCCGACATCGCAGGCCAGGGCATTGCGAACCCGACTGGGGCGCTCCGCTCGGTGTCGCTCCTGCTGCGGCACGCCGCCGGAGAGGAAGCACTGGCAGACCAGCTCGAGCAGGCGGTCGACACAGCGCTGGGAGCCGCGCCGACGCGCGACCTCGGCGGCACTGCAACCACGGTCGAGTTCACCGACACAGTCCTTGGCCTGCTTGACCGCGCCGCGGCCTGACTTTACTGTTTACAGCATGACGCGGCCCGCGCTCCGAGCTCTCGCCTTCTCCAGCGCGACCCGCGGCTTTATTCGCTAGCCGGCGTTCGCTTCCCCGCCTCCGCCGGCTAAATCCACCCACGAGGCGGGGACTCCTCCGTGACGAAAGAGAGTTCCTGATGTATTCGCGAGACGTCAAAGCAGTGACGAGCGTGGCTTATCCCGGCGGCGCGGCGGCGCACAGCGCGGCCGCTGCCGAGCGCCTCTTTCCCGGAGACCGGGAGCTCGTGTCGCTCGAGACGTTCTCGGACGTCGTCCAGGCCGCAGTCTCGGGCAGCGTTGCCTACGGGGTGCTCCCGATCGAGAACTCGCTGGCCGGGCCTGTGGCAGAGACGCACGATCTGCTCTACGAGGCGCCGCTCTCGATCGTCGCCGAGACGTCCATTCCGATCCGCCACCATCTCGTTGCCCGTGGACCGCTCCTGGAGAACGAGATCCGCGTCATTCGCTCCCACCCCGTCGCGCTCGAACAGTGCCGGAGGCTCCTCGGCAGGCTGAACGGTGTCCGTGCGATCGCAGCGGCGACGACCGCCGATGCCGCCGCGCAGGTCGCCGAGTCGAACTCGCCCGGGGAGGCTGCGATCGCCAGCGATCGCGCCGCCATGATCTACGACCTGCACGTGATCGCACGCGACGTGGGAGACCATCCCGAAGCCTTCACGCGTTTCGTCTCGATCGCCACGCATACGCGCATCGACCATGAGGGCGAAGCCTGGAGGACGGCCTTCTCGTTCGTCACCGACCACCGGTCCGGCGCGCTCCTCGGCGCAATCGAGCCGTTCGCGCGCCACGGGCTCGACCTGGTGCAACTCGTGTCGCGGCCGATACCGCACTCGCCCTGGAAGTACCGCTTCGACGCAGTGCTCGCGGGCCACCCACTCGAACCCATGACGCGCAGTGCGTTCGCCGAGGTTCGCGCGCACGTGCGAGAACTGCGCGTGTTGGGCTCGTACCCCGCCGGGGCGGAGGCGGAGGGCTAGACCGGGAGCGCCGTCGTGTCGACGGGCGCGGCGTGCGAGCGCTCGAAGGCGGTGATCTTCTCCTCGCGCTTCAGCGTCAGCGCGATGTCGTCGAGTCCCTGAAGCAGGAACTCGCGTGCGAACGCCTCGAACTCGAACGGAACGACGAGATCGCCCGGCCCGGTCACCTGCTGCGTCTCGAGGTCGACCGTCAGCGTTTCGCCACCTCCAACGGCACGCATCAACTCCTCGACGGCTTTCGCCGGTAACACGATCGGGAGAAGCCCGATTTTCAGCGCGTTCGTGCGGAAGATGTCGCCGAACGACGGTGCGATCACGACCTCGAAGCCGTAGTCCTGCAGCGCCCACGCGGCGTGCTCGCGCGAGGAGCCAGAGCCGAAGTTCCGGCCCGTGAGCAAGATCCCGGCGTCCGCATACTCCGGCCGGCGCAGCTCGAAGTCCGGCTGCTTCATCCAGTCGAAGAAGAGAAACTCGCCGTAACCGGTTCGCTCGATGCGCTTCAGGAATTGCTTCGGGATGATCTGGTCCGTGTCGACATCGGCCCGGTTGAGCACGGCCGCGCGGGCGGTGACGCGGTGGAACGGCTTCACGCTACGTCGCCGACGGCCTGCGGGTCGACGAAGTGTCCGGCAAGAGCGGCGGCGGCGGCGAGTGCCGGACTCACGAGGTGTGTTCGCCCGCCCTGCCCCTGGCGGCCTTCGAAGTTGCGGTTCGAGGTCGAGGCGCAGCGCTCGCCGGGCTGAAGGATGTCGGGGTTCATGCCCAGGCACATCGAACAGCCGGCACGGCGCCATTCGAAGCCGGCGGCGGTGAAGATCTTGTCGAGCCCTTCGTCCTCCGCCTGCTGCTTGACGCCGGCCGAGCCGGGCACGACGAGCGCGCGCACGGACGGGTGAACGTGCTTGCCGGACACGACCGCGGCCGCGGTGCGCAGGTCCTCGATCCGCGCGTTCGTGCAGGACCCGATGAAGACGCGGTCGATGGTGATGTCCTCGATCTTCGTGCCCGGCGCGAGACCCATGTACGTGAGAGCCCGCTCGACTGCACCGCGTTCCGCAGGATCGTCGTAGTCCGCCGGGTCCGGCACCTCGCCGTGCACCGGGACGACCATCTCCGGATTCGTTCCCCAGGTCACCTGCGGCGCGAGCTTGGAGACATCGACAGAGAGCTCGCGCTCGAACGCGGCCTTCGGGTCGGTGGCGAGCGAGCGCCAGTGGTCGAGTGCGCGCTCCCAGTCCGCGCCGGCGGGCGCACCGGGTCGCCCCTCCATGTAACTGAACGTCGTGTCGTCGGGCGCGATCATTCCGGCGCGCGCGCCCCACTCGATCGACATGTTGCAGACCGTCATGCGGCTCTCCATCGAGAGGCTCCGGATGGCAGGGCCGTCGTACTCGACGACGTAGCCGACTCCGCCCGAGATGCCCGCCTGTCCGATTGCGGCCAGGATCATGTCCTTGGCAGCGACGCCTGCCGGCAGCTCGCCGTCGAAGTTGACGCGCATCGTCTTCGGCTTCCGCTGCGGGAGCGTCTGCGTCGCGAGCACGTGCTCCACCTCCGACGTGCCGATGCCGAATGCGAGCGCTCCGAAGGCGCCGTGCGTCGAGGTGTGGCTGTCACCGCAGACGATCGTCATCCCTGGTTGTGTGATTCCGAGCTCCGGGCCGATCACGTGGACGATTCCCTCGCGCCCGCTCCCGGTTGCGTACAGCGGCACGCCGAACTCCTCGCAGTTCTGCCGGAGCGCATCGAGCTGGCGGCGTGCGAGCGGATCGGTGATGGGGCCGTCTTCGGTCGGGACGTTATGGTCCATCGTCGCGACGGAGCGATCGGGCCGGCGGACCCGGCGCCCGGCGAGCCGCAGCCCTTCGAACGCCTGCGGCGAGGTCACCTCGTGGATCAGGTGCAGGTCGACGTAGAGAAGTGCGGGCTCGTCCGCCGGCTCCACGACGACGTGACTGGTCCAGATCCGCTCGAACAGCGTTCGGTGTGCCATCCGGACTGTTTAGCCGACGGACTGTGAGATGTAAAGCTGTGACTCGTCCCCGGTGCCGCGAAGCCGCTCCCGCAAGCCGACAACTTCGCCGACGACGACCAGGGCGGGCCCGGGAAGGCCTTCGGCTGCGCGCGCGATCTCGCGCACGTCGGCGACGACGACCTCCTGGTCAGGACAGGTCCCCCGCGAGATCACAGCCGCAGGCGTCGACGGATCGAGCCCGCGCGCGAGCAGCCGCTCGCACAACGATCCGAGCTCGTTCAGCGCCATGAACAGGACGAGCGTCTCCCGGGCAACCGCGGGCTCGAGCTCGACCTCTCCGTCCGCTGAGCGCCCGCTCACGACGCGAACCTGTGCCGACAGCCCACGATGCGTCAGCGGAATCCCGGCGGCCGCGGGGACGGCGGCCAGCGACGACACGCCGGGCACCACCTCGAACGGGACGTCCGCCTCCGCGAGCGCGAGCGCTTCCTCGGCGCCCCGCCCGAAGACGAACGGGTCGCCTCCCTTGAGCCGAACGACCTCGAGCCCCTGCGAGCCGAGGTCGATGAGGAGGTCGTTGATCCGCTCCTGGACGAGACCGTCGCGCGAGATCGTGAGAGCGTCCGTGGGAGCCTCGGCCACCAGCTCGGGGGCGACGAGCCGGTCGTAGACGAGCGCATCGCAACGGCGTATGAGCTCGAGCCCGCGCGCGGTGATCAGACCCGGGTCGCCGGGGCCGGCGCCGACGAGCCAGACGGTCACGAGAGGGCCTCGGCGACGAGCTGCTCGAAGTAGGACTTGCGCTCCTGGTACGTCGCAAGGTGTTCCCGCGCCCAGGGCCGCAGCTCGCGCAGCTCGCGCGCGAGGCGCGCGTGCTCCGGGCCGACGACGGCCGCGATCTCGCTGCGCAGCCGCTGCGCGAGCGCGGGCGAGGCGCCGCCGGTGGAGACGGCGACCGCGATCGGATCGATGCGATGCACGGCCGGCAGGATCAGGCTGCAGAGCTCGGGATCATCGGCGACGTTGCAAAAGATCCCGAGCCGCTCGGCGTCTTCCTTCACCCGGCGGTTCACGTCGCGATCCGGAGTGGCTGCGATCGCGAGCCACTTGCCACCCAGGTCCCAGCTCGCGTAGCGCCCCTGAGTCCACTCGACCGGGAGGTCGAGCAGTTCGGGGACGATCTCCGGTGCGGTGACCGTGACGTGCGCGCCGCACTCGAGCAGCCCGCGCGCCTTCTCGAGCCCGACCTTGCCGCCGCCGACGACGATGCAGCTGCGCCCGGTCAGGTCGAGGCAGGCCATGTAGTAGCGCTTCTCAGCCACGGTGCTCCGCAAGCGCCGCCGCAACGGCCGGCGCTCCGCCTTCGACAAAGGCCGCGTTGACGCGTATGAACGGCGTCCACTTCTCGGGCAGCGCGTCCTCCGGGAAGATCGCCTCGACCGGGCACTCCGGCTCGCACGCGCCGCAGTCGATGCACTCGTCGGGGTCGATCACGAGCATGTGGTCGGTCTCGTGGATGCAGTCGACCGGGCAGACGTCGATGCAGCTCTTGTCTTTCTCGTCGATGCAGGGCTCGGCGATGACGTAGGTCATCAGACTCCGACCGAGTGGAGACGTGCGCCGGAACGGTCGAGGCGGATCGCCAGCTCGAGCCCTTCGACACCGATGCTGAGGAAGTAGGCGCCGGGCCCGGCCGCCTGCACCTTGACGTACTCGAGCGTCTTCCCCTCGAGCGCCGCGAGCGCGCCGGTGACGTCGCGAGCGCTCTCGGCGAGCTCCTTGCCGCGCGGCAGCTTGCGGTAGGTCTTCAGCGCGGCCTGCTCTCCCTCGGGCCCGTAGACGCCACGGATGCGGCCTGTCGAGAGCCCGAGCTCGATGATCTCCTCGAGCGCCTGCGCCTCTTCGTCCCCGAGCTCGCCCTCCTGGACCGCGGCGACCAGGTCGGCGAGCCGGCCGCGTCTCTCTCCGTCCTGCACCAGCGCGAGCACGGCCTGCGTCTCGCCGAGCGCGACTTCGGCCGCCGCCGGGTTGAGCCTCACCGTGGGACTAGTCATCAGCGTCATCTCCGAGGATGGCGTGCAGCTCGTGTTCGAAGCCGCCGGTCTCGATCGAGCAGTGGATGCCGCACTCCTTCGGCGCGTTCGACTCCCACCACCAGCGGCCGGCGCGGTCGGCCTCGCCGGGCCGAATTGCGCGCGTGCACGGTGCGCAGCCGATCGATGTGTAGCCCTGGTCGTAGAGCGGGTGGTACGGCACGTCGTTCTCGCGCACGTAGTCCCAGACCTCGTCCTTCGTCCATTCGGCGAGCGGGTTCAGCTTCACGATCGCGCCGTGGTCGTGATCGATCTCGACCTTGCGGATGTTCGTGCGCGTCGCCCACTGGTCGCGGCGCAGCCCCGTGATCCAGGCGTCGAGCGTGGCGAGGTGCCTCGTCAGCGGTCGAACCTTGCGGACGTTGCAGCAGAGGAGGCGGTTCTCCACCGACCCGCGAAACAAGTCGAGGCCCTTTCGCTCGACCATCCGACGCACGTGCGCCTCCTCCGGTTCGAGGAGCTCGAGATTGAGGCCGGGATAGCGGTCGCGCAGTTGCGCCACGAGCTCGTGCGTCTCGGCGGGCAGCCGGCCGGTGTCGACGGAGAAGATGCGAATCTCGGGATCGATCCGGTAGGCCATGTCGATGATCGCGACGCCGTCGATCTGGAACGCGGTCGAGACGCCGATGCGCGGGCTGAAGCGCTCGATCGCCCACTCGAGGACGGTCTCGGGCTCCTCACCCTCGAAGGCGACCGAGAGCTCCCCTGCTTCCAACTCGTCGAGAAGCTCGTAGGTGCTCACGCGGCCGCCTCCACCTCTCGTCTGCTGCGCGCCGGCTCGAGGCGGGCAAGCTCGCCCAGTTCCTCGTCGGAGAGACGGCGCTGGAACTCGGTGAAGGACTCGTCTTCATCGCGACCGGCGAGCCAGCCGCGGATCAGGCCCTCGACTGCCGCCTCGAGCCCGTCGCTCGGAACGCGGCGGAAGACCGGCCGCGCGATCGCAGGATCCGGGCCGAGCGAGCCGCGAACGAAGATGTCGTAGGCGGACAAGCGGCGCCCGTCGGCGTCCTTGCCGGTGGTGCCCTGGAAGCCGAGGTCACCGACCCAGTGCTGCGCGCACGCATGCGGGCAGCCGTCGAGGTGCAGGCGCAGGTCGGCGATCTGGTCGCCGAACACTTCCTCGAGATGCACGACCAGGCGCGCGAGCCGCTGCTTCGTCTCGCCGACGGAGAAGTTGCAGTGCGGCTCGCCCGTGCAGCCGATCGAATTCGCCCAGACGTTGTTCGTCGTGAGCGGGAAGCCGATCTCCTCGAGCCGCGCGACGACTTCGTCGATGCGCTCGTTCGGAACGCCGGTGACGACGAAGTTCTGCTGGCGGGTGATGCGGATGTCACCGCCGAACGACTCGACCAGATCGGCGACCGCGATCAGCTGGTCGCCCGATGCAAGCCCGACGCGGACAGGAACGCCGATGTACGAAAGGCCTTCCTGCTTCTGCGCGTGCACACCGACGTGATTCGAAGGCTGCACCTCTATCGGAGGCAGCGCGAAGTCTTCGAGAGTGCGACCGAGCTTCGCCTCGACGCGTTCGCGCATGCCTTCGGCGCCGACGTCGTCGACCATGAACTTCAGCCGCGCCTTCACGCGCGAGACGCGGTAGCGCAGGTCCTCGCTCCACACATTCGTGATCGCAGCGAGAATCTCGATCGCCTCGTCAACGGGCAGGAAGACGCCGAGGTCGCGGGCGATCCGCGGCACCGACGACAGGCCGCCGCCGACCTTGACAGCAAATCCCTCGCGACCGTCGTTGACGACTCCGATCAACGACACGCAGTTGATCTCGGGCGCGTTGCAACGGTCTGCGCAACTCGCGATCGTGTACTTGTGCTTGCGCGGCAGGTTCGTGAAGTCGGGATTGCCGTAGAAGTGATCCGCCACGTGCGTCACGAGCCCGGAGCAGTCGAAGAGCTCGTGAGCGTCGAGCCCGGCGACCGGGCAGCCGGTGATGTTGCGCACGGTGTCCCCGCAGCCGCCGGCAGTCGTGATCCCCGCGGTATCGAGATCGGTGAAAACGTTCGGCAGCTCGTCGAGTCGAAGCCAGTGCAGCTGGATGCACTGCCGCGTCGACAGTTCCGCATCTCCGCGCCCGTGGCGGTTCGAGACCTCGCCGATCGCCCGCAGCTTCGCCGGCGGCAGGATCCCGCTCGGAATCTTCAGCCGGAGCATGAAGGTCCCGACCTTCGGCTTGTCGTGGTAGAGGCCCCACCACTGGAGGCGGACGACGTCCTCCTCGGGAACGCTCTCGTAGCCCATCGCAATCAGCGCCGGCAGCTCGTCGCGGATCCCAAGCGGCGCCTTGGCCTGTTTCAGGCGCTCGACCGGGTTGCGCTTGAGCACGAGCTCCCAGGTCGCCGGCTCCCGCTGACGTGTGGGCGGTGGGGTCATTGGCCGTTTCTATCAAAAATGAAGTCGCTTTACATCTGCAACGATTGGCGGGGTGATCGAGCTCCGACGGATCTCCAGCCTCCCTCCCTACGCGTTCGCGGAGATCGAGCGGCTGAAGCTGGAGCTCCGGCGGGCAGGCGACGACGTCGTCGACCTCGGCTTCGGCAATCCCGACATCCCCTCGCCGGCCGTGGCCGTCGAGAAGCTGGCCGAGGCAGCCGCCAAGCCCCGGAACCACCGCTACTCGGCGAGCCGAGGGATCCCGAAGCTGCGCGAGGCCGTCTGCAGCCTCTACGCGCGTCGCTTCGGAGTCGAGCTCGACCCCGATCGAGAGGCGATCGCAACCATCGGGGCCAAGGAGGGGCTCGCGCACCTGCTGTGGTTGCTCGTCGAGCCCGGCGACGTGGCGCTCGTCCCCACGCCGAGCTACCCGATCCACCTCTTCGCGCCGATTCTTGCCGGCGCTTCGGTCGCGCAGGTGGCGATGGGCCCCAGGGAGGACGTCTTCGCGAACCTCGAGGAGGCATATGACCGCTCGCGGCCGCGCCCGCGAGCCTTGATCGTCTCGTTCCCGCACAATCCGACAACCGCGACCGTCGACGCGGCGTTCATGCAGCGCGTTGTCGACTTCGCGCGCGAGCGCAACATCGTCGTCGTGCACGACTTCGCCTATGCGGACATCGCGTTCGACGGCCACCGACCGCCGTCGATCCTCGAAGCGGAGGGCGCGCGCGAGGTCGCCGTCGAGCTGTACACGCTCACGAAGGGGTACTCGATGGCCGGCTGGCGCGTTGGCTTCGCGGTCGGGAACGCGGAGATCGTCGCGGCACTCGGCCGGTTGAAGTCGTACCTCGACTACGGCACCTTCCAGCCGATTCAGATCGCCGCCACCGTCGCGATCGGTCAGGCCGCCGACTATCCGGCGGAGGTCTGCGAGCTGTATCGCGGCCGTCGCGACACACTCTGCGACGGCCTCGCGCGCATCGGTTGGGAGGTGACGAAGCCGCGCGGGACGATGTTCGTGTGGGCACCGATCCCACCGGCATACCGCGAGCTCGGCTCGCACGAGTTCGCGCTCAAGGTCTTACGCGAGGCGAAGGTCTCGGTCAGTCCGGGGGCCGGTTTCGGCCCCGGCGGCGACGGTCATGTCCGCTTTGCACTCGTCGAGAACGAGCAGCGGATCGCCCAGGCCGTCCGCGGGATCCGCTCTGCATTGCCATGCTAGGTGTGGCTGGGGGCGGCCTCGCCGCCGCCCCCGGCCACTGACGGGAGGTCAGCTCGTGGGGCTCACTCGACGTCCGGATGTCAACCCGGCGAACTTGGGGTGAGGCTGCAGGCGAGACGGCGGTCGCAGCTCTCCTGATCGGACTCGGTGTGGACGAATTGAGCGTCGCCCCCGCACGACTGGACGAGCTGCGCGAGGCCGTGCGGCTGCTGTCGTTCACCGACGCTGCCGAGGCTGCGCGACAAGCAGTGGAGGCCTCGTCGGCGCGCGGCATCTCGCGCGACCTCGGCGCCGCTCGTTGGCCTGCGATCTGAAGGCGCTCCGATGAGTTCCGCCGCCCGGGGCGGTCTTCCCTGTAGACATCGAAGCGGAGGGAGCGCATCGCCATGCCAAGACTGATCAGCGACATCTCGATCTCACTGGACGGGTTCGTCGCCGGACCGAACCCGAGCCTCGAGGAGCCGCTCGGCGAGGGCGGCGAGCTCTTGCACGAGTGGGCCTTTGCGGCCACGAGCTGGCGCGAGAGCCACGGCCTCGAAGGCGGCGAGAAGAATGCCGACTCCGACGTGATCGAAGAATCGCTTCGCGCCACCGGCGCCGTCGTGATGGGCAGAAAGATGTTCAGCGGTGGTGAAGGCCCGTGGGAGGACGATCCGCGGGCAGACGGTTGGTGGGGAGACGACCCGCCGTTCCATGTCGCGGTGTTCGTGCTCACTCACCACGCTCGCAAGACGAAGGTGATGGAGGGAGGTACCTCCTTCAACTTCGTGACCGAGGGCATCGAGGCTGCGCTCGAGCAGGCCCGTGCCGCCGCGAAGGAAAAGGACGTCTTGCTCGCCGGCGGCGCGAGTGCCGTCCAGCAGTACCTGAAGGCAAGACTGCTCGACGAGCTACAGATTCACGTGGCGCCTGTGCTCCTGGGCGGAGGGACGTCCCTGTTCGACCGGCTCGGAATCGACCCGCTCGGACTCGAAGCGACGAGGGTGATCGCGTCTCCGTCCGCCACCCACCTGCGCTTCAGGGTGCCGGCACGAACGCCGTAGATCAGCTCGGCTGCTGCACGATCCGGATGTAGGGCTTGGGCGACTCCCACCCGTCCGGATAGGTCTCTTTGGCCTCGTCGTCGGAGACCGAGCCCGCGATGATCACGTTGTCGCCCTGCTGCCAGTTCACCGGCGTTGCGACCTTGTGGTTGGCAGTCAGCTGCAGCGAGTCGATCACGCGCAAAACCTCGTCGAAGTTCCGGCCGGTCGTCATCGGATAGACGAGGATCAACTTGATCTTCTTGTCCGGGCCGACGACGAAGACATTCCGCACCGTCTGGTTGTCGGCCGGCGTGCGCGCGGTCGGATCGCCCTCGACCGAGGCCGGCAGCATCCCGTAGAGCTTTGACACGTTGAAGTCGGCGTCGCCGATCATTGGATAGTTGGGCGCGTGGCCCTGCGTCT
>WNGG01014471.1_pt1 | contig 12819 bp, 15 predicted proteins | sample 5400661 | NCBI WGS metagenome assembly WNGG01 (sample SAMN13153372, study PRJNA577476) | soil metagenome | isolation source: 100 cm soil or saprolite under Garry oak tree replicate 1 | place: USA:California | collected 2016-06-15 | reverse complement strand
TCAGGGTGTACTGGTTGTGGCCGGGGATGCGGGTGATCAGGCCGTTGCGGTGTAGCCGGGCCAGGTCGTAGCTGGCCTGGTTCATGCTGTAGGGGGTGCCGAGCAGTCCGGCGATCAAGGCGCGTAGGCGCTTGTTGGTGATGGCGGTGATGGCGAACAGCAGGTTGGCCAGGGCGCCGGCCAGGGCCTGGACCCGAGGGTCGCCGAACCGTAAGGCCGGGGCCCTGCTGCCATCGTCGGTGACGGTGGACTGCGCGATCCGCGCAAGGCTGGACTCGCAAGGACCGTGCCCTGGCCGACCCGTTCAGTGTCCAGCAGCCGCTGGTTGATCGCACGGGCCTTGGCCTGCAGGTCGTCGAGGTTGGGCAGCAGCCGCTGGCAGCCGAGGTCGTCGGCGTCGTTGATCACGGTTTCGATGCGCATCGCGCGGCCGTCCTTGAGGTACTGCTTGACCCGGGAGTGCTTGTAGAACACGTTGACGGTCACGCCCTCGGCGTGCCGGTTGATCGCGGTCTTGAAGGTGCCGTCGGCCTTTCGTCCGCGCGGGTCGCGTTTGAAGATGAGCTCGACACTTTCGGGGCGGCCCAGGTCGAGGTTGTCGGCCACCAGGGCTTCGAAGAAGGCCCGGGCGTGGCGGGGAGCGTCCAACACGATGGTGCGGGAGGTCTCCACTTGCCGCATGGTCAGGTCCCACCAGAACCCGCCGTCGCGGTCGGCGGTCGAAAGCGGCAGCGGCAGCCGCGAGGTCCACCGTTCGAAGAACACCCGGATCGTGCCAGGCCGAGCCGGTCGCAGATCGCTTGCAAGCCGGCGGGATCGTCGGCCGCGGCGAACCCGTTGGACAGCTCGGCAAAGCCGATCCCGGCCTTGGTGGCCTGCCGCTTGGCCCACTCGTGGCCGTTGACCCAGACCTTGATCGGGTAGGGGAAGTAGGCGCAGAGCTTGATGAACGCGGGGCCGAAGTCGTCGTCCCACACGTCCACGTAGAAGACCGTGACCCGGCGCTGCTGCTTGGTGAAAGAGAACTGTGGCGGTTTGGCCGGGTCGGTGTCGCGCCTGCGGGCGGTCCACACCGGGGCGAACTCCTGGGCCACCCCGATCGCGGCGACCTGCGACCGGCCGGTCCTGGCCGCCCGATCCAGGTACGGCCGCATCACCTCGACCTTGCGGTCATCGCGCCGGAACCGCACCACCGGGATGTGGCTGTCCTCGGCAAAGCGGCGCATGCCGTCACGGAACCGGCCGCCGATCTGCTCGAACACCGCCGGCGACGCGATCGGCATGCCACGGTGCTCATGCAGGAAGTACACCACCCCGCCGGGGGTCTGCAGACGCTGCACGAACCCCGACAGGTAGAGCCGATCCAGGCACGACAGGTCCAGCACCATATGCCCGTCCAGCACGTCGTTGACCACGCGCTCGCCCATGACCGCCCACCTCCACACCGACGGCTATGGAGCAAGGATGCGACCGCCGCGAGGGAAAGGACCAGCTCAGTCACCCGTCTGGGCGGTCCGAGGCGAAGCCTCTCTGGCTGGTTGGTCGCCAGATGCTATGACAGCGCGTCGTAGATTGCTCGGACGGGGTTGAGCGCGCCGCCTGCAGCGCTGCAGATGGGTGCGGGTTATGCGCGCCTGGGTTGGCGGCGCGTTGGACACAGATCTGCTCGACGATGAACGCGGCGTCGTGTCGCACGAAGCCGATCAGCGACGAGCCGCGCGAGTGCTGGTTGTGCGTGCCCAGGAAGTACAGGCCGGGGGCCGGGGTCGCGCCGCGCCGATGGATCGGCGCGCCATGCTCGTCGACGGCCTCGGTCACACAGATCCACGAGTAGTCAGAGTGGAAACCGGTTGCCCACACGACCGCCTCCACCTGCCCGTGGCAGATCGCACGGTCCGGCCCTTCGCGTCGCCAGCGCGCTGATCGCCCTGGCCAACGGCTTCACCATCGAACGCCTCGCCGACCCAGAGGCCGCCCCTGACGAGCTGTTCGTCCACGCCATCGTGGCCACCCTCCGCGGCTTCTCACGCCCTCAGGCCTAGCGTCGAGCTTGACCAAACCTTGAGGACCACGCGGCCATGAGCTTGAGACGGCAGCCGTACTGTCACTGCTGGAAGGTCGACAGTACGCAAAGAAGGGCTTGACGATGATGTGGGGATGGCAAGGCTGGAGCTGGTGGGGATGGCTGGCGATGAGCCTGGGGATGGTGGCGTTCTGGGGGCTGATCATTTGGGGCATCGTGGCCCTGTTCCGCGGTTGGGGCGGAACCTCGACGCGGCCGGAGCGCCCCGATCCTGAGCAGATCCTGGCCGAGCGGTTCGCCGCCGGCGAGATCGACGAGGACGAGTACCAGCGCCGGCTGGAGACCCTGCGCTCGGCGAACCATCGTCCCTGGGAGCGGCGACGCTGACCTTGCACGCACCAACTCCACGACGTCGCGACGGAGGATGTGATCGGCAATGCCCGCCAGGGCTGGCGAGACCGCGCGGTTGCGGCGCTACTGGGACAAGCACGCGCCACGCTATGACCGGCAGATGCGGTTCTTCGACCGTAATCTGTTCGGCGACACTCGCGCGTGGGTCTGCCAGCAGGCGACCGGGGAGGTTCTGGAGGTGGCGGTCGGGACGGGAATGAACCTCGAGTTCTATCCCGAGGGTGTGCGGCTGACCGGGATCGATCTCAGCTCGGCCATGCTGGAGCGGGCGCGGTCCCGCGCCCGCCAGCTCGGCCGCACCGTGGAGCTCGCCGAGGATGACGCCCACGCGCTGGACTTTCCCGACGCGTGCTTCGACACGGTGGTGTGCACCTTCTCGTTGTGTGCCATCCCCGATGAGCGCCAGGCCATCGCTGAGATGCGCCGAGTGCTGCGGCCAGGCGGGCTCCTGCTCCTGGCAGATCACGTCGCCGGGTCGGCCTGGCCGGTCCGGGCCGTCCAGAGGCTGCTGGAGCTGATCACCATCCCGGTCGCTGGCGAGCACTTCTTGCGCCGCCCGGCCGAGCACGTCCGCGCCCAGGGGTTCCAGGTCCGGCGGCAAGAACGGTTCAAGCTCGGGATCGTGGAGCGGCTGGCAGCCCGCAAGCTGGCCAGGAGCTCGACTGGGTGAGGTCGGGCGATGGACCGTCACCCTGACACCGCCGGCGGCCAGGCGCCGCTGCGGGCGCTGGTGGTCGATGACGAGCCGCCGCTGGTGGGGCTGGTGACCCGGTACCTGGAACGCGAAGGCTTCCAGGTGCGGGCCGCCGGTGACGGCCTGCAGGCGGTCGAGCTGGCCAGGACTTTCGAGCCGGAGGTGATCGTGCTGGACCTGATGCTGCCCCGGCTGGACGGCATCGAGGCCTGCCGCCAGATCCGGACCTTCAGCGACGCCTACGTGGTGATGCTGACCGCGCGGACCGAGGAGGTCGACAAGCTGGTCGGCCTTGGGGTCGGCGCCGACGACTACCTGACCAAGCCGTTCTCGCCTCGCGAGCTGGTCGCCCGCATCCGCGCCATGCTGCGCCGACCCCGAGCCGCCCCCGCCGAGCAGGCCGAGGCCGGGCCGGTGCGCCGCCTCGGCGAGCTGGTTATCGACCCGGCCGCTCGCGAGGTCCACCTGCGCGGCCGGCCGGTCGAGCTGACCCGCCTGGAGTTTGACCTGCTGGAGGCCCTCTCGGAGCGGCCGCGGGTGGTGCTCAGCCGCCGTCAGCTCCTGGAGCGGGTCTGGGGAGCCGACTGGTACGGCGACGACCATCTGGTCGACGTGCACATCGCCAACCTGCGCCGAAAACTCGGCGACGACCCCCGACAACCACGCCACATCCTCACCATCCGCGGAGTCGGCTACCGCATGGGAGGCGTCAGGTGAGCACGCTGGCCGGACGGGTGCGGGGCAGTCTGGGCGCCAAGCTGTTGCTGGCGCAGATGCTGGTGGTCATCGCTGGCAGCCTGACCTTGGCCGTGGTCGCGCTGGCCGTGGCCCCAGGGGTGTTCCACACCCACGTGCGCATGGCACTCGGGGTTGTCCCTCCAGAGACCGCCCGCCACCTCGACGAGGGCCTGGCCAAGGCGATCACCGTCGCACTCGGCACGGGCACCGGCGTGGCGGTGGCGACCGCGCTTGGGGTCAGCTTCCTGCTGGCCCGGCGCATCACCAGCCCGATCCGCTCGCTGGATCACGCGGCCGGTCGGGTCGCCAGGGGCCGCTACACCGCCCGTGTCCCCGTGCCCGCCGGCGGCGACGAGCTGGCCAGGCTGGCCGCCGCGTTCAACACCATGGCCGAGGCGCTGGAAGCTTCCGAACAGCGCCGAACCGAACTGCTCGCCGACCTGGCCCATGAGCTGCGCACCCCGTTGGCCACCATCGACGGCTACCTTGAGGGGGTCGCCGATGGGGTCATCGCCCTCGACGACGCGATCCTGCCGGTGCTGCAGACCGAAACGGCCCGCCTGCGACGGCTGGTCGACGACCTCAGCGCGGTCTCCCGCGCCGAAGAACGCCAGTTCGACCTGCACCCGGTCCGCTGCGACCCCGACAAGCTGCTCACCACCGCGGTCCAGGCGGGCCAAGCCGCCTACGCGGCCAAGAAGGTGACCCTGACGCGAAGGATCGACCGGCATCTGCCGCAGGTGACGGTCGACCCCGACCGCATCGGCGAGGTGCTGGCCAACTTGCTCGGCAACGCGTTGCGGCACACCCCGTCGGGCGGGAGCGTCGAGGTCGCCGCCACCACCATCCCAGGTGGCTACCTCCGGATCACGGTCTCCGACACTGGCGAGGGCATCCCTGCCGGGCAGCTCAAGCAGATCTTCGAGCGCTTCTACCGCGTCGACCGCGCCCGCACCTATATCCCTGGCGCCGGTGGCAGCGGCATCGGCCTGACCATCACCCGAGCGATCGTCCAGGCCCACGGGGGCAGTATCCACGCGGAAAGCCACGGCCCCGGGCACGGCGCCCGCTTCGTAATCACCCTGCCCGCGGCGCGCGGTCGCTGATCGCCCGCACGCCGCTCACCGGGCCGCTCCCAGCGGATGCCGCCGGTGTGCCTACCATGCTGTGGCGGCAACGACGGCGGTGGCCACAGCGGCTCCGACGCCGACCGGTACCACCGGTAGGCCCGCCGCGGGGAGGCAGGCGCAGTTGCTAGCCAGCGCGGATCTGGGCGGGCTGGCTAGGGCCGTTGGCGGGGTCGCTGGGCCGCTGGTCCAAGGCGATGGTGTAGGTGGTTTGGTCGGCTCCGAGCAGCATCCGCTGGGCGTAGATCACTACGGCGGGGTTCGCGGTCACGGTCTGGCCATCCTTGGGTGCCAGCAGTAGCAGCAGCACGCTCGGAACGTGCGCCTGCGCAGGCTGGACTCCGAGCCAGGGCAGCACCAGGGCCAGCGCGGGCATTCCGAGTGCCCGGACCAGGGCTCGCCGGGCCCATCTGGCAAGTCGTCACCGCTGACCTCACAACCACTGCCTGGGCGAAGTCCCCAGGCGGTTGTGGCTTCACGCCCGACCGAGCTTGTGGTCTCCATGTCAGCATCCCCGGCGTGCCGCCAGCAGGGCCGCCGTTGCGGGGGTCGAAGAGCCGGGAGGCCCTCCCGGAAGAGGCCGTTCGACCCTGTGGGTATACCCCTAGGGGGTATTACCTTGTCCGTGACATTCCGGATCGGCACACAGGAAGGTGCCCGATGGCGACGACGAGGACGGCCGCCGAAGCCGTCACCGCAACCGGGGAGCGTTCCCCGGCCAGCCCGGTGCTGAGCGCATCCGGGATCGAAAAGGCCTACAAGCGCGGTCCATGGCCGCTGCGCCGCCAGGGCCCGGTCCTGCGCGGCGTTGACCTTGCCCTGTACCCGGGCGAGGTGGTCGGCCTGGTCGGCGAGAACGGCTCCGGCAAGAGCACCCTGATGAAGATCCTCGTCGGCGCCTTGGCGCCCGACGCCGGGACCATCACCCGCGCTGGGCGGCTTGGCTACTGCCCGCAGGAGCCGCTGGTCTACGGCCGGCTGACCTGTGACGAGCACTTCGAGCTGTTCGGCCACGCCTACGCGATGACCCCCGCCGAGCAGGTGTCGGCCCGCGGCGACCTCTACACGGCGCTGGGATTCGGCCGCTATGCGACCACCCGCGCCGACCAGCTCTCCGGCGGCACGCTGGCCAAGCTCAACCTGGGACTGGCGTTGCTCGCCGACCCCGACGTGCTGCTGCTCGACGAACCGTACGCGGGCTTCGACTGGGACACCTACCAGAAGTTCTGGACCCTGGTCGCCGAGCGGCGACGCGCGGGCCGCAGCGTGCTGATCATCAGCCACTTCGTCGTCGACGAGGACCGCTTCGACCGCATCATCGACCTCCGTGACGGACAGGCGGTGCCACGATGACCACGCTCCCCACGACCATCCTGTTCGTGCGCCGGTTCCTCGCCGACTATGCCCGCAATCCTGTCAACCTCCTGGTCCTGGTGCTGGTCCCGCTGGTGTTCGTGATCGTGGCCGCCGGTTCGCTGGCCGACGCCGCCAAGCTGCTCGGCGGCGCCAGCGGCGGCATCCAGGTGCAGACCGTCACCGCCGGGTGGGCTGCCGGGTTCGTGGCCGCCATCGCGATGTACTTCCAGGTCGCCGCCGCGCGTGACACCGACCGCCGGCTGGTGATCGCCGGCCTGCCCACCACCCGCCTAGTTGACGCCCGCCTGGCCTCCGGCCTAGCGGTCGCGCTGCTGGCCGGCGCGGCCGCGTTGGTCGCCCTGCAACTCCGCACCGGCATCGACCAGCCCGAGCGTCTCGTCGCCGGCACGCTGATGTTCGCCGTCATCTACCTGGCGGTCGGCGCAGTCACCGGCGCGCTGGTCCGCAACCCGGTCAACGGCACCGTGCTGATCCTGTTCGTCTGGATCCTCGACGTGTTCTTCGGTCCCACGATGAGCCCGGACAAGCCGGCGACCCGGCTGCTACCCACGCATTTCCTGTCGTTGTGGATGGTCGACCTGCCGTCCCACCACGGCGGCAGGCTGGGCGACCTCGGCTGGGCGCTCGCCTGGACACTGGCGGCCGCCGCCCTGGGCTGGGCGGTGATCGTGAGCACCAGCCGGGTGGCGCACCCGCCCCGCTGGCGCACCCGTCCCGGGTCGGCCCGCGACCAGCTCGCCGCAGCGGTCCGCATGGGCTGGCGCGACTGGCGCCGCAACCGGGTGTTGTGGGCGCTGCTGGTGGTCGTCCCCGCGGTGTTCATCTGGCTCTCCGACGCGATCACCCCCGACGGCACGACCCGCCTCAGGTTGCTGGAGCACGGCCAACGCGTCACCGAGGCGTTCAACCCCGCCGACATCCACGCCGGCACCATGACCCCCATCGCCATAGGCTCGCTGGCCGCGCTGGCCGGACTGTTCGTGGCCGTCGACGCCCGCGCCGGTGACCAGCGCCTGGTGCTGGCCGGGGTGCGAGCCGGTGTCGTCCTGGTGGCTCGGCTGGCCGTCATCGGCCTGGCCGGCATGTTGGCGACAGCCGTCTCGCTGGCGGTGGCCGCCGCCGTCTTCGACGCCCGCCAGTGGGCGGTGTACGCCGCGGCGAACCTGCTGATCGCCGTCACCTACGGGCTCGTGGGCGTTCTGATCGGGTCGGTGTTCGGACGGGTCAGCGGCGTGTTCGTCGCGTTCCTGGTGCCGTTCCTGGACCTCGGCATTGCCCAGAGCCCCATGCTGCGTGCCGATCCTTCCGGCTGGGCAGCCTTCCTGCCAGGCTTCGGCGGCATGCGCGTCCTGCTCGACGGTGGCCTCACGCCGACCTTCGACCAGACCCGCGCGCTGCTCATCGCCGCCTTGTGGCTGGTCGGGCTGGCGATCGCCGCCGCTGCGGTTGCCTGGCCTACCGCTCGGCGTGCGGGCAGACCAGGCCGCGAGCCATCGCGCTGACACAGGCGCCGAAGTCGACCCCGTGCGCGATGGCGTGCTCTGGCGCCATGCCCGCCACGTGCTGTCCGAAGTCACTCCCCCCGCCGGGGGCGGCCTCGTGGGCGACCCCCGGCGCGGCTGCGGCCAATACCAGCCCCGCGCTGAGCACTCCCACAGCGACCACTCGTCGTAGCATCACAAACTCCCTCTCGAGTCATGGGCGGATCTATCACCTCGTGTCCTGGCGGGCGCGACGGCGCAGGCGGCCGATCACGAACACGATCCGTGCAGCGACCAGCGACGCGGCGGCGAGCCCGAGCCCGGAGATGGTGAGCAGGACGCCATCCTCGACGCTGGCACTGCCGGCCCCGACGCGGTGCGCCAGCGTCCAGGTGGCGCCCAGCAGCACCACCGCGACGACGACGAACACCAGCTGCACCCGGCTGCCCATCGCGATCGGCCGCCTCACATCTCGATGTGGCTGACGACGGGCTGCACGGCCGCGTAGACGATCAGCCCGATGATGAACAGCACCACCACCGCCGCGGTGATCGTCACCGGCAGGCGACGACGGCTGAAGGGATGCCGGTCCGGGGAGCGGTCCACCAGCGGGACCAGCAGCAGCGCCACGAAGATCGCCAGCGTCGCCCACAGGATCCCCGACACGCCGACCCAGTCCTCCACCGGGTAGATCCACAGCAGCGGCCAGGGCGGCTTGGTCACCTCGATACCCTCGATCGGCGCCGGCCCGTGCGATGGCGGCAGCAGGGCCGCCAGCAGCATGAGCACCCCCACCAGCAGCAGGGCGAGCGTGCCGAGTTCGGCCAGGTGGCGGGTGAATGGTCGGGTCGGCTCCGCCCCGGTGTCCTTGGCGGTGTCGCGGCGGAACGGGGAGGGCGCCATGCCGTGGCGCTTGACCAGCAGCAGGTGCACGACCACGGCCAGGGTGAACAGCGCCGGCAGGATGCTGATGTGCACCACGTACAACCGCGTCAGCAGCGCAATCCCGCCAAAGGTGTCGGAAAACCAGAACCCGAAGCGGCCGAGCAGCTTGCCGACCTCAATGTTGTGCTCCAGGGCCTCCAGCGACTCCTGGTCCCACTTGAGCACCGAGCCGGTGAAGAACAGGCCGGCGGTGATCCCGGCCAGCGCCACGCCGATCATCCAGTTGCCCTCGCGGGGGCGTTTGAACGAGGCGGAGGCGAACACGCGCAGCAGGTGCAGGCCGACCAGCACGATCATCGCCATCGCACCCCAGTAGTGGAACGCACGGATGAAGTCGCCACCGGTGACGCCGGTGATGATGTGCCGCACGCTGGCGTGGGCGGCGGCCGGGTCGGGATTGTAGTGCGTCGCTCATCGGATCCTCCAAGCCATCACAAGGCCGCCCAGCGCCAGCACGGCGCCGACGGTCAGCAGGACCGGCTTGGCCGTCCCGTGCAGCGGCACTCGGCCGAGTGCCAGCTCGTGGGCGGGGGTCGGGCAGGGGGTCTGGGGCAGCTTGGCGCGCACGCCGGCGGGGTTGACGACCGGCTGGCCGGGGCAGGCACCTAGCGCCTGCTCCAGCAGCAGCTCGGTCTTTGCCGTGTCGCCGGCTTCCAGTGTGTCCTTGGCCTGCTTGACGCGGTTGAGATCGACACCCTCGTGGTCCTCGGCTTCGAGGGCGTCGTTGATCCGGTCGGCGGCGAGGTCCATCTGCTCGGGCTGGGTGCGAAGGATCGCGTCCGCGACAGCCACCTGCGTCCGCGCGGGAACCTTTTCCTCGCCCTCGTGCGCGGACGCCGGCGCGGCGAACGAGGCAACGCCGAGCCAGGCCAGCACGAGGCTGCAAACGAGCGGGCGGAGGCCTCGCTGGGGCCATGTCATGACACCCTCCTACGTGGCGGCGGGACGGTTTCCGCATGGTCTGGCACGGGCCGCCATCCCCATACCGCCAATGGGCCCGAATGTGATGGGACCAACGGGTACTGGCCCATTGGCGTGGTTGGTTTCAAGGAGCGGCGCGAGCAATACAAACTGGGGATCGACCCTCGGCATCGAGGCAGGGCCGCGGGCCCCATTGCAATCCCCCCAGGTCCGGTCGGCCGGGCCCGTCAGCCGATCGGCTCGGGTGTCTTGCGCCCGGTGCGACGTGGCTGCCCAGCCGCCGGAGACGAGGTCGGTAGGCGCAGGCCCTTGAGAGCCAGGGCGTTGACCGCGACGATGAAACTTGACCCCGACATCGACAGCGCAGCGATCTCCGGACGCAGCACCAGCCCGAAGGCCGGCTCGAACACGCCTGCCGCGATCGGCAGCGCGATGGCGTTGTAGCCAACCGCCCAGCCCAGGTTCTGCCGCATCTTGCGCAGCGTGCCCCGCCCGATCCGCAACGCGATCGGCACGTCCAGGGGGTCGGAACGCATCAGCACCACGTCAGCGGTCTCGATCGCCACGTCCGTGCCGGCGCCGATCGCGATCCCCAGGTCGGCACTGGCCAGCGCGGGGGCGTCGTTGACGCCATCGCCGACCATGGCGACCCTGCGGCCGGCGCGCTGGAGCTCCGCGACCTTCGTGGCCTTGTCACCGGGCAGCACCTCGGCGATCACCGTGTCGATGCCAAGCTCGCCGGCGATCCGCTCGGCGGTGGCGCGGTTGTCACCGGTCAGCATCACCACCTCCACGCCCAGCTCGTGCAACGCGTCCACCGCCGCCTTGGCGGTCGGCCGGGGCGCGTCCGCGATGGCCACCAACCCGGCCGCCCGTCCGTCGACGGCTGCCACCACCACCGTCCGCCCACCCGCGGCCAGCTCCTCACGCCGAGCGCCAAGACCGCCCAGCTCCACCTCATCCCGCTCCATCAGCCGCAGGTTGCCGACCACCACCCGCCGGCCCTCCACGGTCGCGACCGCCCCATGTCCGGGCACGTTCTCGAACCCTGTGGCGGGAACCGCGGCCACGGCGTCCTGGTCGGCGCGACGCACAATCGCCTCGGCCAGCGGATGCTCCGAGGACCGCTCGACCGCGGCGACCAGCCGCAGCAGCTCAGCCTGGTCGACGCCGTCGGCGGTGACCAGGTCGGTGACCTCCGGCTCGCCCTTGGTCAGCGTGCCGGTCTTGTCCATCACCACCGCCTGGATCCGCGCCGAGGTCTCCAGCGCCATCGCGTTCTTGAACAGCACCCCCCGTCCGGCACCCAGCCCGGTGCCGACCATGATCGCCGTCGGTGTAGCCAACCCGAGCGCGTCCGGGCAGGTGATCACCACCACCGTGATCGCGAACAGCACCGCGTCGCTGAGCGGCCTGTCCGAAGCCAGCAGCCACACCGCCAACGTCAGCCCACCGCCGAGCAACGCGACCAGCACCAGCCAGAAGGCCGCCCGGTCGGCCAGCCGCTGCCCGGGCGCCTTGGAGTTCTGCGCCTCCTGGACCAGCCTGACGATCTGGGCCAGCGCGGTGTCGGCGCCCACCTTGGTCGCCCGCACCCGCAGCGTGCCGTTCTTGTTGATGGTCGCCCCGATCACCTGGTCGCCTGGTTGCTTGTGGACCGGCAGACTCTCGCCGGTGACCGTCGACTCGTCGACCTCGCTGTCACCCTCCTCGACGACCCCGTCCACGGCGATCTTGGCGCCGGGGCGGACCAGCAGCAGGTCGCCGACGGCCACCTCGGCGGTGGGGACCTCGACCGGCTCGCCATTGCGGAGCACCAGCGCCCGAGGTGGGGCCAGGTCCAGCAGGGTGCGGATGGCGTCGTTGGCGCCGCCGCGGGCGCGCATCTCGAACCAGTGGCCCAGCAGTACGAAGGCCGCCAGCACGGTGGCGGCCTCGTAGAAGACGTCCCCGCCGCCGGTCAGCGTCACATACAGCGAGTACAGCCACCCCGATCCTACCGCGACGGCGACCAGCACCATCATGTCCAGCGTGCGGGCGCGCAGCGCGCGCACCGCGCCGTTGAAGAAGATCCAGCACGAGTAGAAGATCACCGGCAGGCTCAGCAGCAGCATCCAGACGTCGTCGCGCAGCCCGAACGGCGCGGCCACCGTGAAGCCGAGCACGTCCCGGCCGATCGGCGACCACAGCAGGATGGGGACGGAGAAGATCGCGGCGACCAGGAACCGGTTGCGCATGTCGGCGACCATGGCCGCCATCGACATCCCGGCGTGGCCGCCGTGACCCATCGTCTCCTCCGGCGAGCGCACCGCCTCTTCTGGCGACGGGGCGTGACCGGCATGCGCGGGCGCCGGTCCGGCCTGCGCGGATGGTGGCCCTGCATGCGCAGGTGGCGGCTCGGCTTGGGCGGAAGGGGCGGACGGCTCCGCCGACGGCGGCGGAACCTGCATTGTCGGTGCGGCCGCCCCGTGATCGGCGTGTCCGTCCGACGGCGGGTCAGGCTCCAGCATCGGGTCGCAGATGTGCGTGGGCACCGACTGGCCCGCGCAGTGGTAGCCGCACTCGGTCACCCAGCGGCGCAGCTCAGCCAGCGATGTCGACCGGGGATCGTAGGTGACGGTCGCGGTCTGGGACACCGGGTTCGCCTCGACAGCCAGCACGCCCGGCCGGCGCCCGAGCACCGCTTCCACGACCGCCTTCTCACTGGCCCAGTTGAGACCGCGGACGTCGAGAATGGCCGTGCTCTGCTCCTTGGGCTTGGGCTCCATGGCACTCCCTCCCCCGCCGGCAATCGGCGCATCTCCGGGGCCAGCCGCTCCCACTAACCAGGGGTCTCGTCCGCTCGACGTTCGCAATGGTCCGACTCGGTGTCGTAGCCAGGCAACTACCGTACACCGCGCCCAGCCTGGGACCGCGGCCTTCGCCATCGGTTCGGGTGCCGGCGTGCGAAGCGGCGCAGGCGGAGGGAGTTGGTGACCACGCTGACGCTGGAGAAGGCCATGGCGGCGCTGGCGATGATCGGGTTGAGCAGGCCAGCGGCGGCCAGGGGGATCGCGGCGCTGTTGTAGCCGAACGCCCAGCCGAGGTTCTGCATGATCGTGC
>WNGG01006678.1_pt1 | contig 12820 bp, 11 predicted proteins | sample 5400661 | NCBI WGS metagenome assembly WNGG01 (sample SAMN13153372, study PRJNA577476) | soil metagenome | isolation source: 100 cm soil or saprolite under Garry oak tree replicate 1 | place: USA:California | collected 2016-06-15 | reverse complement strand
ACGGAAGCAGCTTCTCCGGGAACTTCAGGATCGATATCACGTTCACCGAAACCGGATTCGCTCCGACGCGGGTCGTCGGCGACTTCTCGATCGGCGAGACCTGCAATACCTCGACCCACGATTGCACGAGCAACTTTACGGGGACCAGCCTCGGCGCCCAGCAGGGCAGCGAAACCTGGTTCATCACCAACTTCACGATCAACGAAGCGCTCGTCTACAGCACCCAGAACGTCACGGTCACGTTCAACTACACGGTATCGAGCACCGCCCTCAACGGCTCCGTGGCGGTGATCACGAGCACGTCGTTGCAGATACTGACGAGCGACCGGCATCCGCATGCCGGCGTCGTCGTGGCCACCGGCCAAAACAACAGCAAAGTCAGGGTGACGGTGCTGGGCAGCGATCCGATCGCCCCTGGTATGGTTCAGATCGAGGTCGATGCGGATGGCGACAATACGTACGAGAGTTCCACCCTCTACTCGTGGAGCACGCTGGACGCCCTGTAAGGGCCGGTCGCTCAAGCCTCGTAGCAGTCCTGGGAGGGCGCGGGTCCGACTCGCGCCCTCTTTTCAATCCCGCAGCTCGAGCAGCACCGGCTGATGGTCCGAGGCGTCGGTCTGGCTGTTGACGACCACTTCCGCGACGCGATGGGCCAAGTCCTCCGTCACGAAAATGAAATCGCAGGCGAAGGGCGGCCCCGGCCACTGCCGCTTGTCGTGGACGCCGATCGTCGGCGCGTGCGCTTTTCCCGGATGGGAGAGCTGCCACGCGTCACGGTAGGCGGGAACGCCGGGCGCGAGAGGAGATTGCAGGCGAGCGTGCAGCGCATCGTCCGGCTGGAAATTGAAATCCGCGGTGAGAATCGCCGAAGCGGGCCGGGGCAGCGTTCGAAACGGGCCTTCCTTCGCCGGGACCGGCGCGGCCGCGTGGCCCGCGGCTTCGATCTGCAGCTCGCGCAGCGCCTCGACCTGCGCAGCGCGCTGCATCGCCGAGTAGTACTCGAGGTGCGTCGTGGTCACGCGCAAGGGCCCGGAAGGCGACTCGAGCACGATTTCGAGCGCCGCGCGCTGCATGCTGGGCACCGAAGGATCCGCCGGCCAGGGCAGGAGGCGCCGGAACACCTGCAGGACGGGAAGGCGCGTGACGATCGCGTTGCCGAATTCGCGCCGGTCGCCTTGCGGCGCCGGTACATCCGTGGCCACGCCCTTGACGACGGTGTAGCGCGGGAACCACCGCGCGAGCGCATCGTACTGGTTCTCGCCCCAGCTTCCCGCAAGATCGGGGTAGTTGCTCGCGATCTCCTGCAGGCACAGCACATCGAAATCGGCCATCTCCCTCGCGACCCTGCCGATGCGCGCCGGGTCGACCCGGCCGTCGCACCCGCGGCACCACTGGACGTTCCAGCTGATGAGCTTCATACGATTACCAACTGTCATTGTTAAGCGCTTGCCCGTCGGCCGCGCATTTCTCCGGCCGCGGCGACAGAAACGCGAAAGGCCGGCAAACGCCGGCCCTTCGCTTGGGGGTGATGAAGCGACGCGCTACTTCACACCGACCCTGATGAGCTGAGCCTCATCCCGCCTTGCGACCTACTGCTCGTCAGTCGTCGTCCTCGCCGCGCTCGAACCGCAGCAGGTTCGCTTCCGCCCTGCCGGAGAAGTTCTCGATCCCGACCACCATCACGCCGAGCGCTGGCGTGGCGGCGAACTCGGTCGGATCGATCGTCAGCGGCACCGAGGCGCGGGCGCGCGGCCCCACCACGGCGAACGCACCGGTGCTGACCGCATTGTTGAACGCGTTGAACCTGCCGGCGTTTGCCGCGATGGTCCCGTCCGCATTCTCGCCGAGGAAATCGAAGTCGCCGGTGAACCCGTCGAACCCCTGGGCGGCATAGGCGAAGCGCGGGCTCGACGCCTTGACGCCCGCGTCCGCGGCCACGATGGGCATCAGGATCGTCGACTCGTTGGTGGGCGCCGTGGCAGCGAAGACCACGGTCTGCTTCACCTGGACCGCCGGGCTCTTCGACAGGTCGAAGATGTTGACGCGCACGCGGCCGCTCGTCAGACCGACGCTCACGACCGCGAAGTCGAACTTGCCGTCGCCGTTCACGTCGAGGAGGATGTCGTACTCGTTGAGGACCGCGGTGGTCCACGGATGGAAGACGTTCACTGCGAAGACCAGGATCTTTCCCACGGACGCCGGCAGCCCCACGTCTTGAGCATTGAGCGACTGCACCCCGACGGCGCGCAGGCCCGCCGTCGCGGCCTTCCGGTTCTTCCCGCGCAGGCCCCAGGCGTAGAAGTCCGCCGTCCCGGTCACCGCGGATGAGTTGTTGCGAACCTCCGCCGTCGTACTCGGGGTCGCGGGGCCGAAATTGCCTGACACGAACTTCGCTTCCACCTCCGACCGGGCCCGCGCCACGAGGAAGTACGGCACGGCGAGCGAGGCGCCGCCGTTCCCGTTCGCGGCCGTCGGGCTGAACGTGACGAGCCCGGATGCCTGGCGGAAGGCTCCGAACCCGGCAGGTCCGGAAGTCCCCGATGCGCTACCGGCGGTCGCGGCCGGAACGTTCAGCTGGACGCGCACCTCGGCGCTCTCACCTCGGTTCAGCGTCACGGTCGACGGGGAGACCGTGACCGAATGGGGCGAGTTCAGCGAGGTAGCGGGGTTCGTCGTGCTGGCCCCCTGAATGACCGACGCCGCGAACGTCTGCGTCGAGGACCCGAGGTTCTGCACCCGGATGCGTTCTTCGCCGGAGAAGTCGCGAGAGAACTCGCCCACCCCGAAGCTGACGTTGCCGGCGTCCCTGGTCCCGCGCGCGACCACCGAGGTGCGCGTAGCGGCGAGCGGCTGGACGAGCCCGGAGCCACCCAGCTTCGCCTGGAAGCCGCCGAGCTGCGACGCATCGGCCGTGTTGGCGATCGCCAGCCGGACGTTGCCCGCATCCCAGTCCGGGTGAGACTGAAGCGCCAGCGCCGCCACCCCGCTCACGTGCGGCGTCGCCATGGACGTGCCGGAAAAGCGCACGCCGAGATTGCCGGTGCCGATCGCCGTGGAGAGGACGCTCACGCCGGGCGCGGTCACGTCAGGCTTGAGGAAGCTGTCCAGGTTGCGCGGACCGCCCGAGGTGAAAGCGGCGAACCGCTTGAAGCCCGGGTTCGCGATGTCGGCGGCCGCGAGCGTCGTGCTGGCGGCGGCGATCACGGCGCGCGCGTCGGTGCTGAGCACGCTCTGCGAGTTGCCCCGCACACCGAGGAACGGGATGGTGACGATCTTGCCGGTGGCCGGATCGAAGATGTCACCCTCGAACACGCCGAACGTCGGGTCGTTGTTGATCAGCGCCACGGCCGCGGCTCCGTGCCGCTGGCCGAAGATGGCGCGATCGACCCGGGCGCAGACGCCGCGGAGGGCCACGACGAGCTTGCCGGCGATCTTCGCCGGGTCGTACTCATTCTCGTCGCAGCCGAGGGACACTCCCTCCGCTCCGGTGTTCGCCGTATCCGGAAGCACGAAGATCGACAGCGAGCCACTGGGCAGCGCCGCGGCGTTGTCGTTTTGCGCCTGCAGCGTCTTGCCCGTGTTCAGCGTGACCGTCGCGCCCGGAAACTTCGCCGTCGAATCCATCGCCGCCGCCGCGAGGGTCTTGTCACCCGCAGCCGGCGAACCCAGGAAGTATGCGCTCGCGCCGGCGTTGCCGGCCGCCGCCACCACGATCAGACCAGCCTCGGCTGCCTGCTCCGACGCCTCGGCGTCCGCGGTGTCCGACGGACCGAAGTCCGCTCCGAGAGACATGCTGATGATCTGCATGCCGTGCTCCACGGCCCAGTCAATGGCCTCGACGACGACGTCGGTGGAGCCCGTGCATCCGAAGACGCGCACGGCGTAGACGTCCGCCAGCGGCGCGACTCCGGGCCCGATGCGGAACTTCACGTTGGGAGTGTTCGCGTCGTACGGCCCCCGGAACGTGGTTCCGTCGTCCTTGACGCCGAAGCCCGCCGCGGTGCCAGCCACGTGGCTGCCGTGGCCGTTGCAGTCGAGCGGGTTCGGATCGGGATGCGGCGTGTTGTTCTTCGGATCGGACGCATTATAGTCGTCGCCCACCAGGTCGATGCCGCCCTTCACCTTCGGCGCATCGAGGCCGAACAGCGCCGGGTCGGCTGGCTTCGTGCTGTTGGCGAAGGCATCGTTGAACGCCGCAACAGTGCCGGGACCGCCGAAGTTCGCGTGCGTGTAGTCGGCCCCGGTATCGAGGATGGCGAGCTTGATGCGCTCACCGTGAAAGGCGGGCGAGCCGCCCCAGACGGCCGGCGCGCCGATGAACGGCACGCTGACCGCATTGACCGGCTTGTAGATCAGGACGGGCTTGATGCCCACCACGCCCGGCAACGTCGCCATCGAGGCGAGCTGGTCACGCGTCGCGCGCACCTTGATGCCGTTGATGGCGTGCTGAAGCTTCGCCATCACGGTACCGCCCATGGCCTCGATCATCGGAGTGATCGCGTCCTGCTCCCGGCGCAGGCTGTCGGCGATGGACCGTCGCTCGGGCTCGGAGATCCGCTTGCCCGGGGCCCGGCTCCGGACCACGGCGACGGGATCGCCGGCCATCTTAAGGAACACGGTCAGGGGCGGCGTCGTGAGGGGCACGTCGCGAAGCGGTTGATCGTCCGGTGCGAGCTCGAAACGTTGCGCGGGGCTCATTTGCGCAAGGGCGAGCTGGGAAAAGGCGGCGGTCAGAACTGCCGCGGCGACTGGCAAGCCGAGCTTGGACATGGCGACCCTTCCCAGAATGCCGAAAACGGGCGCAAGCGCCGCTGCTGCGCGAATTGATCCGAATCGCATATCCCCTCCCCAATCGAGTGATGGGAAATTCAATTCGCCCGTTGCCGGCGTCCGGTGCCGATCGGCCAGCGCGCGTTCGACCGCCTGATCCCAGCGCTTTTCAGGCCGGTCACGCAGCGGGCGTGAGCCCGAATAATGCGCTGAACGCACGAAGCAGGTCAAGCGCCGGCGTGCTTTTCGCGCTGGCTGTAGCGTTTGTTAGTATGACGATCTCTCGTGACGGGATTTTGACAAGACGAACGGTGAGAGGAAATCTTCCGAGTATCGCGCTGCGGGCGGGATTCGCGTGCGCCGCGCTCGCATTCGCGCAAGCGGCGCCCGCCCAGCGCCTGCCGCTCGAGCGCATCAAGCTTCCGCCCGGCTTCGAGATCAGCGTCTTCGCCGACGGCGTTCCCGACGCGCGCTCGCTGGCGCTGGGCAAGAGCAACGTGCTCTTCGTCGGCACCCGCGCCGATCGCGTGTACGCCGTGCGCTATCGCGAAGCGAAAGCCGTGCAGGTCATCACGCTCGCCTCGGGCCTGCGGATGCCGAACGGAGTGGCGCTCAAGGACGGAGCGCTCTATGTCGCCGAGGTGAACCGCATCCTGCGCTTCGACGATGTCGAGGCGCAGCTCGACGCGCAGCCGAAGCCCGTGGTCGTCACCGATCGCTATCCCCGCGAAACGCACCACGGCTGGAAGTTCATCCGCTTCGGCCCGGACGGCGGGCTGTACGTGCCGGTCGGCGCGCCGTGCAACATCTGCGATCCCGATCCGGCGCGCTACGCGCTCATCTCGCGGATCCGGCCAGACGGGTCGGGCTACGAGGTGTTCGCGCGCGGCGTTCGCAACTCGGTGGGATTCGACTGGGACCCGCGCAGCGGGGAACTGTGGTTCACCGACAACGGCCGCGACATGCTGGGCGACGAGCTGCCCTCGGACGAGCTGAACCACGCGCCCAAACCCGAGATGCACTTCGGCTATCCCTATTGCCATCAGGGCGACACCGCCGACCCGGAATTCGGGCGCAAGCGCTCGTGCTCGGAATTTTCACCACCCGCCGTGAAGCTCGGACCGCACGTCGCGGCGCTCGGCATGCGCTTTTATACCGGCGATCAGTTCCCCGCGGAATACCGCAACAACATCTTCATCGCCGAGCACGGCTCGTGGAACCGCTCGAAGAAAATCGGCTACCGCGTCGCCCGCGTGGTCGTCGAAGGCGGCCGCGTGCTGAAGCACGAGGTGTTCGCCGAGGGCTGGCTGCAGGGCGAATCGGCGTGGGGCCGGCCGGTGGACATCGAAGTCATGCCCGACGGATCGCTCCTCGTGTCGGACGACCACGCGGGAGCGATCTACCGCATCGCGTACCGCGGACGCTAGAACCCTGCAGAATTACTTAACCAATGCCTCATCTCTCTTCTATCACGTTTCCCCTAAATCGGCACGGTCCATGCGAACGGTTGCGGGATTCCCGATCCCCTGATCCCCAGGGCCTGGAGCAAGGGCTCGAGGTCCTTGCGCTCGGCCGCGGCCTCCGCGGTCCCGCGCAACTGCACGATTCGCGGCTGCGCAGCGCGCCACTCGCCCTCGCCGGTGAGGCGCAGGTCCCCGCGCAGCGTCGCGAGTTTCACCGCCGCGCGCTCGCCGTTTCCCGTGACCTGCAACCGGTAATCGCCGAGCCGCCGCAGCCCGCTCATTCCGGCCTCGAGCCATTCGACGGTCGCCGCGCCGGCTACGCCGGCGCCGCCGACTTCGAAGGAGTCGGCGAGCACGCGCACGCGTCCGTCGGGCTTCGCAAAGGCGGCGGCGGGGAGCGCGGGTTCGAGCAGCGCCGCCGGCGCGCTGGCTTCGACGTTCTGGAGACGCAGGCTTCCCGCGCCCAGGCTCACGCTCGCGCGCAGCCGGGTCTCGGGCGCGACACCGGACAGCGCGAGGCTCAGGCGTCCCGTCAACACCGACAGCGGATTGCAGCGCCACTCGAGGTCGGCGATGCCGCGAAAAGCTCCGCCCGAGCGCAGCGCGAGCAGGCCGCTGCCCTTCCACAGGGTGCCTGCGGGATCGCCGAGCGCGAGCGCTCCGCGACTCGAGCGCTCGAGCGCGAATCCGAGCCATGCGGCAGGCACGTTCGCCAGGAGAAAAACCAGATACGCGACCATGCCCAGAACGGCCAGCCGGACGCCGGGGCGGCGAAAAGCGCCGCTCACGCGCCCTGCGCCCGCAACAGCAGCCGCCCGTTCACGGTGCCGGGATTGGCGCCCCTTTCGAGCGTCGCGCTTTCCGCGCGCAGGCCGGTCTGCTGCTGCAGCTCGACCAGCCACGCCATCAGGGCCGCGAACGGGGCGTCTTCGATCTGCACGCGCACCGCGTTGGCGCCCTCCGCGTCGACGCGCTTCAGCTGCTCGCGCAGGCCCTGCCGCTCGGCTGCCTGCGCGGCCGCCGCGGCAGGATTGGCGGGCGGCGCGACGCGCGGCGCGGCGCGCACGCCCGCCACGCGGGCCGCCTGCTCCTGCACCCGAGCGAGCTGCGCCTGTACCGAGGCGAGGCGCGAGCGCGCCTTCGCGAGACCGCTTTCGACCGGGCTCCAGACGAGCAGATAGAAAAGCGCCGCGCCCAGGAATCCGGCGAGCACGGAGGCCACCCGCCGGTCGCGCGCGCCGAGCGCTTTCCAGCGGGCGCGCCAGGGTTCGGTCCAGGCGAAATTCACGATTTGCCCTGCCCGGGAGGCGCAGCGGCCGCGCGTACCCGCAGCCGCGTTTCGCCGCCCGCGCGCTGGACTTCCACCTCGAGCGAGCGCGTGCGCAGCGTGCGCGCGAGGGACTCGGCGTCGGCCTCGGAAGCGGCGACCCGGATGACCAGCGCGCGCCCGGCGTATTCGATGCCCTGCGCGCGCACGCGCGCTTCGCGCTCGATCGCCGGCGCCGCGCGCGCCAGGAGAAAGAGCATGTCCCCGGGTGCGGCGATGCCGCTGCCCGCGCCGAGGTCCTCCAGGCCGCGCCGCATCTGCTCGGCGGGATCGAGGATCGCGCGAGTTTCCGGAAAGCTCTTCAGAAGGAGCGCGCGCATTTCCTCCTCGGCGGCGCCCGCCGCGCGCGATAATCGCGCCCACTCGACCGCGTCCAGGGCGAGCGTGGCGAGGAGCCACGCCGCGAGCAGCGCCGCAGCCGGAACGTAGGCGCGCTTGAGCGCCGCCAAGCGGGCGCGCGGCGCATAGTGCTGCTGCAGCAGATCGAGCGGCGCGGGCGGAACGGACGCGTCTCCGGGCCGCATCGACTCGAGCGGAAGGCCCAAGGCCTCGCGCCACGCAGCGGAATCCAGGTCGGCGGGAGCGTCGACGAGCAGGATGCGCTCGGGGGCGCCGGCTTCGTTCCGCGCTTCGGCGAGCGCCGCGTGCAGCCACGCCGGCGGCCGCCGCTCGGCCGGACCGCCCAATCCCGCGCGTGCTCCGCTGCGCAGCACGATCTCCCCGTCGACGAACGCGAGCGTCCAGGCGCGCTCGGCGAGCGGCACGGACAAGGTGACCGGCGCGAGCTGCGTCGGAGCGAGCCCGGCGGCCGCGAGCGCCGCGAGCCAGCTCTCCATGCGCTCGCGCCGCGTCACCGCCACCGCGAGCGCACCGTCCGCCTCGTGCGCGAAAGCGAAATGCAGCCGCTCGGGGGGATCGATCAGCTGCTCCTCGAGCGCGAAGGGCAGCGCTTGAACGATTTTCGCGGCCGAGCGCGTCGGCAAGCGCGCCCGCAGGAACAGGGTTTCCGCGGCCGGGGTCCACACGATGATCTCCTCGGCGGGCGCGAGTCCCTCGAGCCCGCGCTGGGCGCCTTGCTGAACGGCCCCGCCCGCTGCGACGCGGCGCCAGCGCAGCTCCGAGTCTTCGGCCGGCCAGTTCCGCGGCAGCCACAGCTCGAGGCGGTCGCCGCCCTTGCTGCGCCAAGAGGCGGAGAAGTCGAGCCAAGCACCCTTACTGAGATTCGTCAGGTTCATCCGATCCGATCAGGGGTTGCGGCCTGTGCCAGATCAAGGCCGTGCTCTTGTTGGGCAGGCGTTGAAGAAGCGCTTCGCTGCGGCGCTCGTGGCGCCCGATCGAGGTGTCGAGCGTAACCAGGAAAAAGTCCGTCTTCAGGATCATTCCTGCTGTGGCCGCAGTCGGGCCTCCAGGCAGCTTCGCCTTGAATTCATCGATGGTCTTGTACGAGCCGACCCGCTGCTCGGCGATGCGCTGCGCCGTCGGCAGATCCAGACCCTGCACCAGCGCCGCAAGCACAACGGGTGAGGCGGTGTTGACGTTGATGTCGCCGGTGGTCCCGGGGAGAACGGTCACGTACGGCAGCAGCACCGCGACGGTCTTGGCGTCGAAGCCGCGTATCAAGCGCAGCTCGTCGACGCTTGCGATGGGCCGGTTGGCGGCGCGATAAGGCGGATTGAGGTTGAGGTAATCGACGTCCTCCGCGCCCCCGGGGAGCGCGTCGCTGTTCGTGTCGATCCAGTCGAGCACCGCATTGGCGAGCTGCGGATCGAGCCGCAGCACCTGGAGCAAGCGGCTGAGGACCTGGAGGTTCGCCGGGTTTACTACGCTGTTCAGGTTGAAGCGCCCCTGCGCGTCCTCGATCGATACCTTGATGGTTCCACCCTCGACGGGAAGGGTCGGCAGTCCCATCGCCCAGCTCTCGCCGAGATGGTCGGTAGAGTTCTGCGCCGCGTCCTCGAGCAGCGCGAGGCTGGCCCAGTGCAGCGCGCCGCGGCGCAGCCAGTCGGTCGCGTCGCGGTCGGCGACGTTTTCCATTTGCCGAAACCAGATCTGGTGCGCGAAGGCGATCTGGACCGCGATCGCCGCCGCGATCGCGACGATCATCACCGCGGTCACCAGGGCGATTCCACGCTGCGCGCGCGCGGCAGGCGTCACTGGTTCACCAGAAACAGGCGCTTGAAGCGGCCCAGGCCCTTCACGGCGAGCGTGACTTCCATCGCCCGCGGAACGTCGGGGCCGCTCGTCGCGGTGGGCCAGGTTTCGACAGATTGACCGCTGTCCCCGTAAAAGCGCAGCTCGAAAATCTCGACGTCGGCGAGCAGCGGCGCTTCGAGCGGCTCGGTCACGGGAGCGCGATCGAGCACCGGCCAGGTGATGCGCACGAGGCGCCCTTCCTTGAGGCGATAGGCCACGCGCCGCAGATCCGAACGCGGTGCGCCCCCGTAGTTCAGCTCGCCGCCGCGCGTCAGCTCGAGGCTCGGCTCGGCGAGCGCGCGCGAATCGAAGGGCCGTCCCACGAACGCCCGAAGATCAAAGCCGCCCGCGTCGCGCACCGCGCGCGAGCGCGCGTGCGCCACGTCGTCGGAGATGCGCAGGAAAGCCTGCGACAGCCCCTGCCAGACCCGCTGCTCCTCGGTGAGCCGTTCGCGGCTCTCGAGAAGACGGCTCAACCCCGCGTACGCGAAGACGGCGAAAATCCCGAAGATCACGAGCGCCACCAGCAGCTCGATCAGCGTGAAGCCGGACAAGCGACTGCGCGGGTTCACCGGGGAGACTCCATCTGCGGTCCGGGTGTTATCGTGCCGGGTGCTATCGTGGGAAGCGACTGCGTTGCCGGCTGTTCGAGGAAGCCGGTCATCTTCGCGAGCGTCGAATCGGTTCCCGCGAGGAGCACGCTCACCTCGACGCGCCGCATGCGGGCCGCGGGCGTCACGCCCGTCTCCTGGCGCCAGTGGAACGCTCGCCCGCCCATGTCGGCGTCGCCCTCCTTCACATCGAGCTCCGGCCATTCCCTGCGCAGCTCGAGCTCGGCCAGCCTGTCCTCGGCCACCCAGCGCGCGAGAGTGCGATCGCGCAGCGCCGCAGTGGTGTCGAGCGCCGCGCCCAGACTGCGCGCCGTCGCGCTCAGCGCGATCGCGAGCACGGCGAGCGCTACCAGGATCTCCACCAGGGTGAAGCCTCCAGCGCGCCGGGCGCAATTCATGAGACGGCCTGTGCGCGTATGGTTCCGTCGGGGGCGCCGACGACGCTCCAGCGCGCGCCGCCGCTCTTGAGCACGATGCGAAACGTCGGCAGCTCGCCGCTCGGCAGGAACACCACCCCGTCCTGCGCGGCCTCCCCCGCACCCTCGATCTGCAACGCCTCGATCACGATGCCCGGCGGCATGCGCTGGGGACGGAACAGCTCGTCGCCGCTTGCGACCTTGAGGCGGCCGTTGCGCTCCAGACGCAGGAAGCGGTAGGACTCGCGCCCGGCTCCGAAGGCGAACACCCGCCCCTGCAGGATCGCCTCCTCGCGGACCGCCCGCAAGAGCAGCGCGAGGTGCTCGCTTTCCTCCCGCACCAGATCCCCGGGGCCGCGCATCAGCTGCACGCCCGCAAGGCCGACGATCACGACGATGATCGCGACCACCACGAGGATCTCGATCAGCGTGAAGCCTCGTGAGCGGCGCGCTGGCATGATTACTGCCAAGACCCGATGTCGGCGTCGAAGCCCTCGCCACCGGGCTTGCGGTCGGCGCCTAGCGAGTACACGTCGATCTCGCCGCGAATGCCTGGATTGAGGTACTGGTAATCGGTGCCCCAGGGATCCACGGGCAACTTGTCCAGGTAGCCGCCCGCCTTCCAGTTGCGCGGGATGTCTCCGCGCTCGGGTTTTTTCACCAGCGCCGCGAGCCCCTGGTCGGTGCTCGGGTAGGTGCCGTTGTCGAGCTTGTAGAGCTTGAGCGCGCCGATGATCGCGGCGATGTCGGCCCGCGCCGCCGTCGCCCGCGCCTGGTCGGGACGGTCCATCACGCGCGGCACGATCAGCGCCGCGAGGATGCCCAGAATCACGATGACGACGAGAATCTCGATCAGGGTGAAACCGGTTGCCCGGCGGGAGGGGATGGACAGTTCCGTCATGAAAGGTATCCGAAAATTGCGTGGTCTATATTGTGCGCGAATTGTCGTCATCGGGTAAAACCCTCAGCGCACCAGCTGGTTCATCTCGAAAATCGGCAGCAGGATCGCGACCACGAGGAAGAGCACGATCCCGCCCATCGCGACGATGAGGAGGGGTCCGAGCAGCGCCGTCAGGCCGCGCGTCCAGTTCACGAGCTCGCGCGACTGCGCCTCGGCGGCGCGCGCGAGCATGGTGTCGAGCCGACCGGTTGCCTCGCCGCTCGCAATCAGGTGAATGACGATTGGCGGGAAGAGCTTCGCCGCCCCGAGCGCGGGGGCGAGCGCCCCGCCCTCGCGCACGCGGCGCACCGCTTCGTCCACCGCGGCGCGCATCGGCAGGTTTGTCAGCACCGCCGCCGCGGACTGCAACGACGCGAGCAGCGGAACGCCGCTCGCGGTAAGGATACCCAGCGTGTCGGCGAAGCGCGCGGCATTGACTCCGCGGATGAGCCGCCCCACGAGCGGCAGCCGCAGCAGAGCGCCGTGCCAGCGCCGCCGCCGAGTTTCGTCGCGCAGCAACAACCTTCCCGCGACGAAGGCGAGGACGAGCCCGGCGAGCCAGAGCGCGCCGCTCGCGCGCGCAAAATCGCTGATGGCGATGAGAACGCGCGTGACCAGGGGAAGGGTCTGGCCGAGATTGGCGAATACGCGCGTCACCTGCGGCACGACGTATGCGACGAGGAACGCGATGACGAGGAACGCGACCACGGTCAGGAGCACGGGGTAGATGAAGGCGATGATGACCTGGTCGCGCAAGGCTTCCCGATTCTCGGTGTAGTCGGCAAGCCGTTCCAGCACGTCGCCGAGCCGCCCCGAGTGCTCGCCTGCTTCGATCATGGCGCGGTAGATCTGCGGGAACGCGTTGGGAAACTCGGCCAGGCTGTGCGACAGGGATTGACCTTCGAGCACGCGCGCCCGCACCGCCGCGAAAAGCGTTCGCGCTCCCGCCGACTCGGTCTGCTCGATGAGCACGTTGAGGCCCTCTTCGATGGTGAGCCCGGCGCGGACCAGTGTGGCGAACTGGCGCGTGACCAGCGCCAGACCCTTGCGCGACAGCCCGGGGCGCGAGAAGCGCTCGCGCCGCCCGGATTGCGCCGCCG
>WNGG01016876.1_pt1 | contig 12824 bp, 10 predicted proteins | sample 5400661 | NCBI WGS metagenome assembly WNGG01 (sample SAMN13153372, study PRJNA577476) | soil metagenome | isolation source: 100 cm soil or saprolite under Garry oak tree replicate 1 | place: USA:California | collected 2016-06-15 | reverse complement strand
ATGTCGTGGCACTCCGCGTCGGACGACGGAGCGTTCTCGCAACGGACGAGGGCCAGCGCGACCGCGAGAAGGATACCGAGTCGCCGGGTCATTTCGGCCTCCGCGGCAGCGCGAGGGTCAGCCGTCCTTCTCCCGGCTGATCCCGTACTGCTCGAGCTTCTTGTAGAGGTTCGAGCGCGGCGTGCCGATGGCGTTGGCGGTCGCGGAGATGTTCCACTCGTTCTCGCGCAGCTTCTGGACGAGGAAGGTCCGCTCGGCGGACTCCTTGAAGTCGCGGAGCGAGCCGGCGGCCTCGGGCGCGCCGGTCGCGCCGGGCGGCTTGCGCAGCACGTCGGAAAGGTCGTCGGGCTCGATCGTCTCGCCCTCGACCATGATCATCAGCCGCTCGACCGTGTTGCGCAGCTCGCGCACGTTGCCGCGCCAGGGATGGCGCTTCAACGCCTCCATCGCCGCGGGGCCGATCGTCTTGGGGCGGAAGTTGTTCGCGGCGCCGAACTCCTGCACGAAGTGCTGCACGAGCACGGGCACGTCCTCGGTGCGCTCGCGCAGGGGCGGGACCCGCACCGGAATGACCGAGACGCGGAAGTACAGGTCCTCGCGGAACTGGCCCTTCTCGATCGCCTCCTCGAGGTCCTTGTTGGTGGCGGCGATCACGCGCACGTCGACCTGGATCGTCTTCTGGGACCCGATGCGCTCGACCTCGCCCTCCTGCAGCACGCGCAGGACCTTGGCCTGCGTGCGCAGGCTCATGTCGCCGACCTCGTCGAGGAAGATCGTGCCCTTGTCGGCCAGCTCGAACTTGCCGATCTGCTTCTCGGTGGCGCCGGTGAACGATCCCTTCTCGTGGCCGAACAGCTCGCTCTCGATCAGCTCTTCGGGGATGGCCGCGCAGTTGACCTGCACGAAGGGGCCGTCCTTGCGCAGGCTGTTGCGGTGGATGGCCCGCGCCACCAGCTCCTTGCCCACGCCGCTCTCGCCGATGATCAGTACGGTGGCGTTGGTGGGCGCCGCGCGCCGGATCGCCTCCCCCACCTTGTCGAGAGCCGCGCTCTTGCCCACCAGCCGGTACTTGTCCTCGAAGGCGAGCTTCAACCGGCGGTTCTCGCGCTCGAGCGTCTTCTGGCCGAGGGCGTTCCGGCTGACCACGATGACGCGCTCGGACTCCAGCGGCTTCTCCAGGAAATCGAACGCGCCGAGCTTGGAGGCCTCGAAGGCGGTGGCGACGTCGGCGTGGCCGGAGATCATCACCACCGGCGGCGCGCCGTCGGTGCTCTTGAGGCGCTTCAGCACCTCCATGCCATCCACCTGCGGCATCTTGATGTCGAGGAAGACGAGGTCGGGGTTCTCGCGCTCGGCGATCTTCAGCCCCGCCTCGCCGTTGGCCGCGAGCACGCACTCGTACCCCTCGTAATCGAGGATCATCCTCAGGGACGACCGGATCGCTTCCTCGTCGTCGATGATGAGGACCTTGGCCTTCATCGCTCCCCGCCGCGAAGACTAGCGGCGGCCTTCCACTTCGATCTTAGCGAGGAACGTGCCGCGCGGACGCGGGCGGAACACGAAGAGCCATGCCGCACCGTCCGGGGGCAGCGCCTCGACGGCGCGGCGGTAGGCGGCGACGTCCGGGGTGGGCTGGCGGTTCACCTCGACCACCACGTCGCCGTGGGCGCGCGCCTCGACGCCGGAAGCGGCGCCCACGACCTCGCGCACCACCACGCCCCGCCGGTCGGCGGGGATGTGCAGGTCGGTCTGGGCCTGCCCGCTGAGCTCGTTGACGACCAGGCCGAGCGCGTCACCCGCGGGCTCGGGATCGTCGTCCAGCTCGACCAGGTCGGCGTGGGCGACGGCTTCGCCGGCCCGGGCCTCGAGCCGCGCGTTCAGCGTCATCTCCCGGCCGTCGCGGCGCACCGTCAGCTCGACGTCCGTGCCCGGCGCGCGGTTGGAGATCGCGCGCACGAGCTGGTCGCCGTCCTCCACCGGCGTGCCGGACACGGCCGTGATCACGTCGTAGCGCTGGAGCCCGGCGGCCTGGCCGGCGGTGCGGTCGAGAACGTCCACGACCATCGCGCCGCGCGCCTCGGGCACGCCCACGAGCCGCTGCAGGTCCGGATCGAGGTCCTGGAGCTGCACGCCCAGGTAGCCGCGCGTCACGCGTCCCTGGCTGCGGAGCTGCGCCAGCACGTCGCGGGCGACGTTGATGGGGACGGCGAAGCCGATGCCCTGGCCCTGGAGGCTGACCGCGGAGTTGATGCCGATGGCCTCGCCGGCGACGTTCACGAGAGGTCCGCCCGAGTTGCCGGGGTTGATCGCGGCGTCGGTCTGGATGTACGCGTCGAAGGAAGGATCGTAGATCTTGCGGCCCTTCGAGGAGACGACCCCCACCGTGACCGAGTGATCGAAGCGGTACGGGTTTCCGATCGCGCACACCCACTCGCCCACGCGCAGCCGGTCCGAGTCCCCGAGCGTGACCGTGGGCAGGCCCAGCGCGTGAACTCGCGCTTGTCGGCCAGGCGCACGCGGATCCGGTTCGGCGAGGCGACCACGTGGTGGTTGGTGACGATGAAGCCCTGGGGGTCCACGATGAACCCCGAGCCCTCGCCCCGGCGCGGTCCGTCGTCGTCGCGGTCGCGGGCCGCGCGACCCCGCGCGTCCGCGGGACCCTCGATGACGGTGATGTTCACGACGGCGGGGTTGACGCGCTGGACGATGTCGGCGAAGTTCGGGGGGCCTCCGCCCATCGAGGCCGCCGCGGGATGGACCGCGTTCACGACCCCGCCCCCCGCGGCGAGGGCGCCCAGCAGACCCGCGACCCCGCCAACCAGTGAGAAGGACAGGACGAGGGCGCCGCGCGTCATCAGCGGGGGAGTATAAACCCTCGGGCGCTCACCCGCCAGCGAGGAGGGCGGCCAGTTCCTCTTCGGTGAGCGTCCTCACTCCCAGCTCGGCCGCCTTGTCCGCCTTCGAGCCGGGGTCCTTGCCGACCACGACGGCGGTGGTCTTCTTGGAGACGAAAGACGTGACGCGGCCGCCCCGCGCCTCGATGGCGGCCTTGGCCTCGTCCCGCGTCATGCGCTCGAGCGCGCCCGTGAGCACGAACTGCTGACCTTTAAGCGTCTGGGCGACCGGCGCGCCGGCGGTTTGTTCCTCGGTCCTGACTCCGGCCTCCTGCAGGCGCGCGATGAGCCGGCGGTTCTCTTCGCGGTCGAACCACTCGCGCACCGACCGCGCGACCACGGGGCCGATCTCGTAGATCGACTCCATCTCCTCCACCGGCGCCTGCGCGATCGCGTCGAGGCGCCGGAAGTGCCGCGCGAGCAGCATCGCCGCCCGCTCCCCCACGAACCGGATGCCGAGGCCGTAGAGGAGCCGGCGCAGCTCGCGGTTCCGGCTGGCCTCGATCTGCGCGAGCAGGTTGTCGGCCGACTTCTCGGCCATCCGCTCGAGGCCGATCAGCTCCTCGCGCCGCTCGCGCAGGTGGTAGAGGTCGGCGAAGTCCCGCACGATCCCCTTCTCGACGAGCTGGTGCACGAGCACGTCGCCGAGCCCCTCGATGTCCATCGTGTCCCGCCGCGCGAAGTGGCGCAGCCGCTGCTCCACCTGCGCCGGGCAGGACGCGTTCGGGCAGCGCCGGTCCACCTCGCCCTCGGGCTTGACGGCCAGCGTCTGGCAGACGGGGCACCTCTCGGGCGGCGACCAGGGCACGGTGCCCTCGGGCCGCTTCGTCTCCACGACCTTGACGACCTTGGGGATCACGTCGCCGCCCTTTTCGATGAGGATCGTGTCGAGCACGCGGACGTCCTTGCGCGCGACCTCCTCCTCGTTGTGCAGGGTGGCGCGGGCGACCGTGGAGCCCGCGAGCGGCACCGGATCGAGATGGGCGACGGGCGTGAACTTCCCCGTGCGGCCGACGTACACCTCGATCGCACGCACGACGGTCGTGGCCTGCCGCGCCGGGTACTTGTACGCGATGGCCCACCGCGGGAACTTGCTCGTGTAGCCCAGCTCCTCCTGGAGGGCGAAGGAGTTGACCTTCACCACGACGCCGTCGATGTCGTACTGCAGGCGGTCGCGCTTCTCCTGCCACTCGGCGCAGAAGGCCAGCACCTCGTCGAGGCCGCGGCAGAGGCGCGATTCGGGGTGCGTCCGCAGGCCCCAGCCCCGCATCCTCTCCAGCGCTTCCCATTGGCTGCGGATCGCCACCCCTTCGGCCTGCGCCACGGAGTACACGTAGATGAGGAGGCCGCGCTCGGCGACCACGCGCGCGTCCAGGCTCTTCATCGTGCCGGAGGCGACGTTGCGCGGGTTGGCGTACGGCTCCTCTTCGCGCTCCTCCCGCTCGCGGTTGATCGCATCGAAGCGTGCCCGCGGGAGGAAGACTTCTCCCCTCGCTTCGAGCCGCTTCGGCACGTCCTCCCCTCTCAGCGTAAGAGGCACGGCCTTGATGGCGCGCACGTTCGGCGTCACGTCGTCGCCCCGGACGCCGTCGCCGCGCGTCACGCCCCTCACGAGGCGTCCTTCTTCGTAGTGGAGGGCCATCGACAGGCCGTCGATCTTCGGCTCGGCCACGTAGTCGATGGGGCGCTCGCCGATCTGCCGGAAGATCCGCTTCTCGAACTCGCGCAGCTCTTCTTCGTTGTACGTGTTGTCGAGGCTCAGCATCGGCACGCGGTGCTGCCACGTGGGAAACGACTCCGAGGGCTTCTCGCCGACGCGCTGGGTGGGGCTGTCCGGCGTGACGAGGTCGGGGAACTGCGCCTCCAGGTCGCGCAGCTCGCGTTCGAGCCGGTCGTACTCCGCGTCGGCGATCTCGGGCTGGTCGAGCACGTAGTAGAGGTGCTCGTGCCGGCGCAGCTCGCGCCGCAGCTCCTGGACGCGGCTTTCAGCCTGATCGCGGGTCAGTGATCGCGGGCGAGGATGAAGTCCGGAAGCGCCTGCAGGGCCTCGCGGTAGGGCGAGCGCTCGAAGCCGGCCAGATCCGCCCGCGCCGCCGCCGCATAGGCCTCGGCCTGGGCGCGCGCCTCCTCGAGGGCACCGTTCTCGCGCGCCGCCCGGACCAGCTCGTCGCGGGAGACGCGCTCGAAGCCGCGGTCGGCGAGGACGGTCGAGACGAGGCCGGTCGCGCGGTCGCCGCCCCGGCGCAGGAGGTAGATGACGGGCAGGGTCAGCTTGCCCTCGCGCAGGTCGCTGGCCACCGGCTTGCCGAGGACCTTCTCGTCGGCGGTGAAGTCGAGCAGGTCGTCGACCATCTGGAAGCAGACGCCGAGGTTGAGCCCGTAGCTGGCCAGCGCCGCCTCCCGCTCCTCGCCCGCCTCCCCCAGCATCGCCCCGATCCTCATGCAGGCCGAGAAGAGGTCGGCGGTCTTGCGCCGGATGATGTCGACGTGGTCCGCCTCGCGGATGGCGAGGTCGCCGTTGCGCTCGATCTCGAGCAGCTCGCCCTCGATCATGCGCAGCGTCACGTCGGAGAGCAGGCGCAGGATGCGCAGGTTGTCCTGGGACAGGGCCATCGACATCGACTTCGTGTAGAGGAAGTCGCCGAGGAGCACGGTGATGTCGTTCCCCCACCGGCTGTTCACGCTGCGCCGGCCGCGGCGCACCGTGGCCTGGTCGATGATGTCGTCGTGGAGGAGGGTCGCGGTGTGGATGAACTCCACGACCGACGCGAGCACGATCGCCCGCTCGCCGCGGAAGCCGCAGGTGCGGCAGGCCAGCAGGAGCAGCGCGGGCCGGATGCGCTTGCCGCCGCCCTCGCGGATGTAGCGGCCGATCTCGCCCACCAGGCCGACGTCCGAGCGGCACTGGACCTCGAACAGCTCCTCGACCTTGACGAGGTCGTCCTCCACGAGCTGGACGATCTCCTTGAGGTCCGCCACTCCCCGGCTGCCGAGAGGATCCACCGCGGCCACGCGCTACCTGTAGTTGGTGAACTGCATGTCGATGCCGAGGTCGACCGCCTTCAGCGACTGGATCACGGCCTGCAGGTCGTCCCTGTTCTTGCCCGACACGCGCACCTGGTCGCCCTGGATGGCGGCCTGCACCTTGAGCTTGCTGCCCTTCACGATCTTGACGATCTCGCGGGCCTTGTCGGTGGGGATGCCCTTCTGCATGGCCACCTTCTGCCGAACGGTGCCCCCCAGGGCTTTGTCCATGGTTCCCCACGTGAGCGCCTTCAACGGGACGTTGCGCTTGACGAGCCGTGTCTCGAGGACGTCGCGGACCGCCTTCATCTTGAACTCGTCGGCGGAGGTGATCACGATTTCCTCACCCTGCAGGGAGATGTCGGAGCCGGTTCCCTTCAGGTCGAACCGCGTCGTGATCTCCTTCATCGCCTGGGCGATGGCGTTCTTGACCTCCTGGAGGTCGACGCTGCTCACCACGTCGAACGAGCTCTCAGCCATGGGGAAGAGACTTTAACTTGACGGATTCCCCGGTGCTTGTCAAACCTCAGCCGCGACGGAAGAGCCGGTTGAAGTTGCGCTTAGCGGCGGCGCCGACGGCTTCGACGCTCACGCCGCGCAGTCCGGCCACCTTGCGGGCGACCTCCACCACGAAGGCGGGCTCGTTGCGCTTCCCGCGGTGCGGTGGCGGGGCCAGAAAGGGGGAATCGGTCTCGATCAGCAGCCGGTCTTCCGGCACGGTCCGGGCCACGGCCTGGATGGTCTCGGAGCGCGGGAAGGCCACGATCCCCGAAAAGGAGACGTGGAAGCCGAGGGCCAGGGCGCGGCGGGCCAGCCGGACCTGGCGGCGGAAGACCTCGCGCTGGACGTCGCGGGGCGAGTGGTCGTAATGGAAGTCGAGTCCGACCTCGCCTATGGCCACGATACGTCCTTCGCGGGCGAGGCTCTTCAGCTCGTCGTAGATCGACTCGGTCGCCAGCCTTGCTTCGTGCGGGTGGATGCCCGCGGAGACCGAGACCGGCACGTCGAGCTGCTCGGCCACTCGCAAAGCGCGCCGGTGGCCGTCCTCGGCGTCGACCCCGCCCGCGATCAGCAGGTCGCTGACGCCCGCCTCGCGCGCGCGCGCCACGACCGCTTCCCGGTCATGGTCGAAGGCCGGCATGTCAATGTGGCAGTGGGAATCGATTGTCGTGAGCTTTGCAGGGTCAGCCATTGACCTCTTCCGGTCCGCCATGCTATGAACCCCGCGCCTCATTCCGGAACACAGGCGCTCCGAGAACCTGGTTCAGGAACTCGGACACGGCACTTCTCCATTCGTCCGGTCGCTTGCGCAGGCAGGAGTCGTGGCCAACACCGCCGAAGAACCTAAGCGTCTTGGGACCTCGCAGGCCCTCAAATATGGCCCTAGCCTCCTCGGGCCTTACGTATTCATCGTTCTCGCCGCCCATCAAGAGCGTGGGCCGATCGATGCGTGATGCAGAATCAGCGGGACGGTATCCGAAGCCGTTGAAACCCTCCAGCATTCCTCCCCAAAACACCAGCAGGTCCGCCAAAGGAAACGACGGGATTCCCATGGCCGTGAAGCGATGGCGAACGGTACCGATCAGGCTGTCGAACGGGCACTCCAGAATCAAGGCCGCGGGCCGGAGATTCTCGTCGGCGACGCCTTTGATCACGGCCGCAGCGCCCATCGAGGCGCCGTAGAGCACGACAGGCCCTGCGCCGGGCAGGTTCACCGCGTAATCAAAGGACCGGGCGACATCCTCCGCCTCGTAGAACCCGATGCTGGTCTCGTTTCCTCCCGATCCCCCTGAGCCATAGAAGTCCACGAGGAAGGCATTGAACCCCATGCCGTGGAAGACGCTCGCCTCGCGGAGCTGAGAATCCTTGCTGGCGGCGTGTCCGTGGAAGAGGATCACGGTCCCGCGGGCGTCGACATGCGGGATGAGCCACGCTTCGAGTGGCACACCCTGAGTCCCCTTGAACACGTGCCTTTCGTAGGTGAAGCCAATGTCACGGGGCGTGCGACGATTCTGCGGTCGCGGCACCTCGACACCCTTCACAACCACCTGCATTTTCTGCACGACCGAGAGCGTCTGCGGCGCCGGTGTCCGGTGCCCAGTCGGCGCAAAGTGCGTGAACGCGCGGGCCTGCCGGTACGCCGCGAAATTGAGCGCGGCGAGCCCCATGACGAGCACCACGCCGATCCGCTTCACTCCCGTGAAAAAGCGCATCACTAAGACCCTACGGCAACACGCAGCCTTGCAGGTAGTCGGGCGAGGCCAGCCTTCTCAGGAGCCTTTGAGACCGCCCGGTCGTCGAGGAACTGACTCTTTGAAGAGGCCGGCATGGAACGCAGCAAGGAGGGACACCTGACGGTCGCGGTCGCCAGGCGGCATCTGCGCTACCAGCCGGAGGGTGCCATCAGGATCGATCTCCGGGCGCAGGATCGCATCGAGAGTCTCAAGCGAGCCTCGCGGGTCGGGACCGTGAGCCAGGACGTCGCGCGCATCCTTGCCGAGCAACCAGGCGCCTGCCTTTTCGAGATCAAAGGCGAATGAGGCCAGGCCGTCGCTCTCCTTGTCGTAAAGCCGATCCTCATTGCCGGCCTCGGCATAGTGTCGAAGGAACATCCAAAGATCTGACGCGTCCTTGCCTGGTGTCGTGTACTTCCTGTCCTCCCAAGCCCAGATCTTGAGAAGGGCCAGTGCCGGCAGACAAGCGACGTCAATGGAGACTCCGCCCGGCAATCGAACCGCTACGGCTGTTGCCAGAGCCGAGCCGCGCGAGTGACCCCAGGACGGCGCGGTCAGACAAGTCGAGCGATGAGTTGGCCACGGAGAAGCTGCGCAGTTTCGAGGCACCGAGCGTCCCCGATGGCGAGGAGATCGGCGTAGACGAGAAGGGTCGGTGTGAGGTGCGGCTTTTCCACTGGGAAGGCCCAGAAGCGACGCCTGAAGTCGACGTTGCCCTCGGCGGCGGCCTTGAGGTGTAGCTTCAGAACCACCTTGGGATCGATGGCCTGAGCGTAGAAGGTGGCGGTACCGGGACGCAGATGACGGGTGAGACGTGCTGCGGCCAGCTCGCCGCCTACAAGCAGGTCTTTCGGCCAATCCGCTGTGCGGGTATAAAGAGCTTCGACGTTCCCGCGGAATCGGCCCAGCAGGAGCCGCGGCCTCAGCGTGCGGGCATACGCTTCGGTCAACTGGTCGAGTAGGCGCTCACCGTTGATGAGGCGGCGACGCCCGCCGACGTCGGCGAGGTAACCGAGGCCAGGCAGTTCTGCCATGACTTCGCCCACGGTGCCGTGCGCGACTCCGGCGTCGACGGCGATCTCGCGGTAGGGACGAGCCACAAGCTCGGGCCGTGCGAGCAGAGCAAAGAGAACCTGAAGGCCGGTGGCCTGAAACGCGCGACCGCGTTCGGCGGGCGGCCGCTGACCAGCGGGGCGCTGACCCTTCACGAAGACTAAGAGAGGCGGCTGATTCAGGAACACGTTGCCTGCGGCGTCGACAAACTCGACGCCCTCGGCCCGCAACGCGTCGGCTAGAGGTGGCGTCACATGGTCCGTCACGAGAAGGGGCTTCCCGACAACGGGCCCGGCGTAAGCGCGAAGCTGATGGATAATGGCGCCAAGCGTTGCTGGACGGAGAGTCCGTTTCACCTGGGCGAGATAGCGGATCTGGCGCCCGCCAAACCGGAGGTCGATGATGGCGTCGGCACCATGATCAGCGCCGCGCGCTTCCTGCTTCAGGACCCGGAACTGCGGGCCGAGCGGCTCCACTGCCTTGAGCGCCTGGCCAAGGAGACGTTGCTCGGGTTGCTCGATCTTGTCCACGAACATCGATTGTCCATGCAACGTGGACAGATGTCAAGCGTGGACAACACAGTCAGTAGGTAGCAGCAGGTAGCAGGATGGCTCAGCGATTTTCGACGGCGCTATTACCTATGCGCTACCTATGGCAGGCCTCCCACTACAGTCGACTCAGCCGTCAAAGGCTATGACGAGCTCCGGTTTGTCGATGTGGTTGTGGCTGTCAACGAGCGAACGTTTCGGTTCAGGCACGACTTCTTCTTGCCTCAGCTGCTCGCGGTGACGCGCTCAGCTCCATTCCATCAGGCACTTGTGCGCGCTCAGTACGTCGGGTGTTTCCTCTGCGTCGCCCAGGGCATCGTAGATTGGCTGGAGGAGGGTTGGGAGCGTGCGGTCTCGATCGCTGCCTGCAGGGAGGCCTCGGCGGCTTCCGGTCGGGCGAGGGCGAGATGACACTCCGCCGCGATCCGGTGCAGCTCCGCGTTGAAGTAGCAGTCGCGGCTCGTTTCGGTCACGCTCAGGGTCCGCTGAACCTCCTCGAGGGCGCGCGCCCACTCGCCGCGGAGAATCAGGACTTCGGCACGCATGGCGGCGAACTGCGACATGGCGACCTGACCCGAGATCCGAAGCGAATCCCGGATCGCGCCCTCGATCTCGACCAGCCCCTCCGCTGGGTTGCTTCCATGCGCGACGGCCCAGCCGTGGACGCAGTGACTCCAGGCCATGGTTTGGACGAGGCCATGCTCGGTGCTCACTGATACGGCCTCCGCCGTCGACTGGAGGCAGGTCTCCCAGTCCTCCCGGTACCCATGCATCCAGCCGTGAAACAGCAGCGCGAACGTCAGGGACAACGGCTCCCGAATCTCGCGACCCAGCGCGACCGCCCGCCGGGCGTGGTCAAGGCAGCCGCGCGTGTCCCCCATCATCCACCGGTTCCGGCTCGACTCGGCCAGCGTCGCGACCACGGGATCCATCATGCCAATCCAGCGCACAGTCTGGTTGGACGGCGTTCCCAGGGCAATGCAGATCTCAGCATGCCGCTCTGCGGCGGCCAGATCGCCCAGGTGATGGGCCGCAATCATCGCCCACATCCGCGCGTTCATCTGCTGGACTTCGCTAGCCGACTGGTCGGCGATCGCCAGCATCCGGTCGCTGATCCTCGCGGCGGCCGGGCATTCATCGCGAATTATGTGGACCGTGTAGGCACCGACGAGGGCGGCAAAGAGCGAGCCGCTATCCTCCAACTCCTCCGCGAGCTCCATGACCCGCTGCGAGACGCGCTCGGCGGCGGAAGATCCAGGGCCCTCCAGGGAACCGAGCGGCATGAGCAGCGCCTTCTGCAGCTCCAACTCGCGCCTCTTGGCTTCCGCAAGGTCGGGGGTGGCCGCGAGACAGGCGAGGCCGCGCTTGGCGAAAGCAACGGCCTCGCGATTTGCAAAGCGGCTCGACGCCACGTTGGCGGCGGCCAGAAAATGCTCAGACGCGCGCCATGGATCGCGAGCCATCTCGTACAGGAGCGCGAGCTCGGCCGCGACAGTGCTCTTGCGCTCGCCATGGGCGGATTCCAATGCGGCTGCCACCTTACCGCTCCATGAGGCTCGTCGTGATGGTGACATTGAAGCATAGAGCTCGTTCTGATAGAGCACGTGCACGAATTGATAGCGGAGCGAGAACAGGCGGCTCGGGAACTCCTGCTCGCGCTGGAGCGTCACCAGCCCGTGCACGCGATCGAGCGATTGCAGCGTCTCTTCGACGTCGGCAGGATCGCGCTCCAGCACCTGCGCCACGATCGCGGAGTCGAACTGGAACCCCTGCACGGCGGCAACGCGCAGAAGCTGGCGCTCGTCGTCGGTGAGGCGCTGGAGCTTGCGCTCGATCATTCCGCGCAACGATTCAGGAATGTCGCGTTCGACCTCGGCCGGCCATTCCGAAGGCATGCCGCGCTCGCGCAGGTCCCGTACCAAGTCGACCATGAAGAGCGGGCTGCCCTCGGTCTTCCGGTGGATGAGCGCGGCCAGACCACTCGGGGCTTCCGGCAACTGGGACGTGACGTATTGCTCGACCTCCTCCCGGGTGAGGAACGCGACCGGCACCTCGCGCAGCGTGCCGTGAGCGATGAGATCGGCTTTCAGATGCAAGAAGGGATGCTTCCCGACCGTCAGGTCCGTGGGCCTGTAGGTAATGAGGATCAGTCCACGAAGGTGAGCGAGTCTCGGAGCGAGATAGCCGAGCAGGTCGATGGCCGAGACATCCGCCCATTGGAAGTCATCGATGAAGAGCACGAACGGTCGGGAGCGTGCCAACTCCTCCAGAAGAGCGGCCATCTCGCGCATCAGGCGCTCGGCGGAGCCGCTCCTGGTTTCGGCGAGCAGTCTCTCCGCCGACGAATCCTCGGCCGACAGGGGCGCAATCTGGACATACCAACTCGGGGCAAACCGCCTCATCAGCTCGACAACCGTTGGATCGGGCTCGAGGAGGCTGTCCAGGGCTTCCAGAAACGGCAGGTGCGCTTCGGCGCCGGCCAGTCGCTCGGAGCAGCGACCGCGGGCGATCCGGGTCGGGATGGCGATCTCGGAAAGGAAGTCTTCGACGAGGGTGCTCTTACCAATGCCGGGCTCGCCGGCCACGGCAACGAATTGACCGACGCCGCGGTCGGCCGCCTCGAACGCGGCACGGAGAGCGGCGCGCTCACGCTGGCGACCAACGCTGGTGCGGCGTCGCACGATGAAGACGCCGGCCGGCGTGCGCGTGGCGAGACCCGCGAGGCGTGCGGTGACGTCGGCGGCTCTCGGTCGCAAGGACGGATCCTTGTGAAGCATCTCGAGGAGGAGGGCATCCAGCTCGGGGCCGCCCCCCGATGAGGTTGGCGTACGGACCTGAATACCGTGGAGCACCCCGATGGTCGAATCCGCGTGGAACGGGTGGCGGCCGGTGACCATCTCGAAGAGCACGAGGCCGAGGGAGAACACGTCGCTCAGGGGTTGGGCGGGTTCCCCACGGCTCTGCTCGGGCGACATGTAGCGGGGCGTGCCGAGCAGCGTACCCGGTTCGGTCATCCCGACCATCTCTGGTTCATTGCCCTCCGTCTGGCGCGCGAGGCCGAAGTCCAGGAC
>WNGG01006673.1_pt1 | contig 12826 bp, 6 predicted proteins | sample 5400661 | NCBI WGS metagenome assembly WNGG01 (sample SAMN13153372, study PRJNA577476) | soil metagenome | isolation source: 100 cm soil or saprolite under Garry oak tree replicate 1 | place: USA:California | collected 2016-06-15 | reverse complement strand
GCATCGAACTCGGCCCGGACCTGGCCGCAGCCGCCCGCCGCAACCTCAATGGGCTGGACGCAGAAATCATCGAAGGACGATTCGAGGACTGGCAGCCAGCCACGGGAGAACAGTTCGGCCTGGTCTTTGCCGCAACCGCCTGGAACTGGATCGATCCCGCCCGCCGCTACACCCTTGCCTGGCGCGCACTGCGTCCCGGCGGCCACCTCGCCTTCTGGAACGCCCTCCACGTGTTCCCCGACGACGGCGACCGGTTCTTCCAGGAAATCCAGGACGTCTACGACGAGATCGGTGAGGCGCTGCCACCCGGCAGCACCTGGCCCCGCCCCGGCGAACTGGCCGACCAAGCAGCTGAGGTCGAAGCCAGCGGCCTGTTCGAGGTAGTACACATCCGTCACTTCGACTGGGAGCAGGTCTACGACGCCGACAGCTACATCGAACTGCTCAACACCTTCTCCGGCCACATCGCCATGGAGGACTGGAAGCGCGAGCGCCTCTACAGCGAGATCCGCCTCCGCCTCGGCCAGCGTCCCGGCAACGCCGTCCGGCGGCACTGGGGAGCAGTACTGCACATCGCACACCGCCGCGGCTGAAACTCCCCAGGAACAAGCACTCCGTCAAACGCCAGCCAGGGCGGGCCACCCAAGAATGATCGGCCGTCTGGCCGTCTCGGTGGTGGCGTAGTAATCTGCCTCCGCTTCCGCAGGGGGACGGCGGCCGAGACGGTGAATGAGCCTGCTGGAGGCACGGCGCCAAGGCTCGGCTCTATCCGTCCTCGCGTCGTGACGAAGCGGGCAACGTGTTCACTGAGCCGCCGTTTGATGTGACGTTCATCACATCCACATCCCGGCAGATGCCATCCCGTACCGCACAAGTCTGCGGTCAACGTGCGGTCAAAAGATCTTGAAGCCACCTCGCGACACTCCACGAAGTGGCCTCTGACCTGGGACTATCCCGTCGGGACGGCGGGATTTGAACCCGCGACCCCTTGACCCCCAGTCAAGTGCCCTACCAAGCTGGGCCACGTCCCGGTACCAAGGCTCGGCGCGACGTACTCGCCACACCGCCCTGGCACGCCCGGCTCAACCGGGCTCCCTTACCTTAGCGCAGCGACGGCGCATCGCGGCGCACAGTGGCGCACGGCGGCGCGGCACGGCCCGGCGGGAGCACTGGGCGCGTCCCCGGCGGCTGGCCGGAACGGCTAGCGTGGTGAGCTGTGAGCACCGTGTCGGATCCCGCGCGCACCACTGACACACTGGATCTCGATTCCTGGCGGGGCAAGCCTGCCGCGCAGCAGCCGGACTGGCGCGATGAGGCAGAACTGCGCGCGGCGTCCGACGAGCTTGCCGGGCTGCCGCCGCTGGTTTTCGCGGGCGAGTGCGACCAGCTCAAGGCCAGGCTCGCCGCCGTGACGCGCGGTGAGGCGTTCGTCCTTCAGGGCGGCGACTGCGCCGAGACCTTCGCCGGGGCCACCGCGGAGGCCGTGCGCACCAAGATCAGAACGTTGCTACAGATGGCGGTGGTGCTCACCTACGCGGCGAGCGTGCCGGTGGTAAAGATCGGCCGGATGGCGGGGCAGTTCGCCAAGCCAAGATCGCAGGCCACCGAGACTCGCGACGGCGTGGAGCTGCCCGTGTACCGGGGCGACGCGGTGAACGGCGTCGACTTCACACCGCAGGCGCGAAAGCCGGACCCACGACGGCTGGTCCGCGCCTACCACTACTCCGCGGCGACGCTGAACCTCTGCCGCGCCTTCACCACCGGCGGCTACGCCGACCTGCAGCAGGTGCACGCGTGGAATCAGGACTTCGTCCGCCAGAGCCCGTCTGGGCAGCGGTATGAGGAACTCGCGGACGAGATCGACCGGGCGCTGTCGTTCATGCATGCCTGCGGCGCCGACGCCGAGGAGTTCCGCACGGTCGAGTTCTACTCCAGCCACGAGGCGCTGATCCTCGACTACGAGCGGCCGCTGACCCGCATCGACTCCCGCACCGGCCTGCCATACGACATGTCCGGGCATTTCCTGTGGATCGGTGAACGGACCCGGGCGCTCGGCGGGGCCCACGTCGAGTTCGCCAGCCGCATCCGCAACCCGATCGGCGTCAAGATTGGCCCCAGGACGACACCCGGCGACCTGATCGCGCTAGTCGGCAGGCTCAATCCCGAGCAGGAGCCCGGCAGGCTGACCCTGATCAGCCGGATGGGCGCGGGGCGCGTCCGTACGGCGCTGCCACCGCTGATCGAAGCCGCGACGGCGAGTGGCGCTCCGGTCGTCTGGGTCTGCGACCCCATGCACGGCAACACCTTCGAGGCGGACACCGGCCACAAGACCCGCCGGTTCGATGACGTTCTCGACGAGGTGGACGGCTTCTTCGAGGCGCACCGCAAGCTCGGCACCCATCCCGGCGGCATCCACATCGAGTTCACCGGCGACAACGTCACCGAATGCATCGGCGGCAGCCACGACATCGCGCCTGAGAACCTGCCACAGCGTTACGAGACCGCCTGTGACCCGCGGCTGAACCGCAGCCAGTCGCTCGATCTCGCCTTCATGGTGGCCCGGATCTACCGCCAGGCTCGCTAAAACCCCTTTTTATCCTTAACGGCTGCGCTTTGTGTCACGCCAATGCAGGTGTCACTTTACTGGAAGAGCATCACTCTATGGCGTTCAGCCGAGCCAGGACAAGGTCTTGATGTCGTCCGAGAATCTGCTCGATGGACGGTGGAATCTCCGGCAGCTCGCGGAGCATCTGGTAGACAACCTCAATGGCGCCTCGCGCCTTCTCATCGAACTGTCGGCGGCCTTTTTCAAGTTCCTTTTCCAGGGCCGACTGGCGCGCTTTGCCGGGTGCCGGAGAAAAGAACAGCGCGTAGCCATGGGAAAGAAATGCGCCGGACAATCGTGCGCTCCCTTCGTTGCCGGTCATGGGATCTGGTGTGCTCCGCTGGTTCGCGCGCCACTCCTGAAGTGCCTGCTTCAACTCATCGTCGTACAGGCCAGCGGGACTCATCGGCGGGTCGCTCTGCAGACCATAATAGGCGAAGAACTGGAAATAATGCCAGATGAGAACGAAGAACCGGCCCTGGTCGATCAGCTGGGGCAGGCGCTCGGTTTCATCCAGCTCGAGCACAACTGCTTTCCATTGGTCAATGCGTTGCTCGTAGTCGTTGCGGCGCTCGGCATCATCATACCTGCGAAGAAGCAGGAGTATCTGGAGGTTTCTATCGGCTCTGAGGCTCCGCTCCCAGCTATAGAACCCGACCCTCAATGCGTTCAAGGCAACGGTCATGTATTCCGAGAGCGCGCCGTTCCTGCTCGGTTTCAACTCTGCAAACAAGCGCTGCGCTAGATACACGTATCCGGTCGACTGAATGTAGGTCTGGGCATCGCCCAGGACGTCCATCGCCTCCTGCGTGATGCGATCACGGCTTGCCTGCGGCGCGAGAGGCAGCAAGAGCCAGAGCAGGAATGCATAAATCGGCAGATCCCGCATGTTCTCCCATTCGTCGAGTTCTATGTCGACATCGACCGGGTTTCCTGCTCTGGTATGCCGCTGGATCTCGAAAGTCCGGAATTGGCTTTTCAGCGCCTTGGCGATATCAGGTGCCGCGATGCTCGCTGCCCTGCGGTCAAGCGCTTCGTACACGGCGTCTACACGAGCAGAATTATCATCGTCGTAGACGGTGTTCAGGAACTCGAGGACCGTGCTCGGCAAGTGCGTTTCGGTAATGCCGGCAAGCAGCGTGTCCAGCCGCAGATCGTCGCCCCCGCCGACCCACCGGCCAAGCAGGAAGTCGACCTGTTCGGTGAGGTCAATCCCGAACGTGTGACCAGTTTCTACCGCCGTATAACATAGCTCGGCGGTCAGCCGCTCACCAAACCCGCCCTTCCTCGACACGTGGCCGCAGCGGGCCAACAGCTGGGCCGCGAGCTGATCGCTGACCGCGGCGCATTCCGCCGCCGCGACATGGGCGAGCAGGCCAATGTGATCTGCTTGCTTGAACTCGCTCCCAAGCAGACGAAGCGCGGACCCGGCAAGCGCCACGTCCTGCGGATAGACCAGCGTCATAAACTGCGCCTGCCGGACAGCCATGAACGACGCTTGCTGCTCAAGGCCAAACCGCCGCCACAGCACGGTCAGCAGGGTCATGCGACGCTCGGTATCGCTGATCATCGCCTTGTCCACCTGGCCGTCAGCCGCAAGGAGATCTGGCGGCACCCGTATACCGAGGGCCTTTGCGCTCTCCGTGACGACATCGGCGACCTGGGAGTGCTCGGCGCTCCACGTCCAGTCGCTCTTCTGCCAGCGGACCAAGAGCGTCACGCCCGCGGCGAGCACGACGGTGAGCAGTTCCTCCGCCAGGCAGTCAAGTACAAGATCGACCGTGGTCAGGTCCAGCTCAGCCGACCGTCGTAGCTCCGCAAGATCGATCCCGAGCACACAGGCCTTGACCAGCATATCGACGAGCGCGGCAACAAGATCCGGCGCGTCTTCCCAGCCCAGATACGAAGCTGCGCGATGGTCGTCGCTGGCGAGGGTGAGTGACCATAGCCCAAGCACCACGTTCAGGGTGTCGGTCGTTCGCCATTCCTCGTCGGCGACCACTTCCCTGCGCTTCATGGCCTCGGCGACTTCTTCCAGCCGGCTCACCGCCTCGGCGAGAATACCGGCAAGACGGTCCCGCGCGTCTTCTGCGCTGGCGGTAAGAAATGCGGTACCCGGCCCCACGAAGGGTGCAAGACTCGCCGCAAGCCAGGCCGCCCTCGTTTCTGCATATACGGCAGCGGATCTTGCCGCACCGACGCCGCTGAGCTCATTTCGCATGAGCTCGCGAACCTCCCGGGTAGCGCCCGGCATCGACTGCAGAAAGAGGTCTTCAAGGCCCACCAGCGCCCGTGCAGAGACAGGTGCCCGGTGCCCGGACGGCTCCAGGTCAAGTACGACGCTGAACACTCGCTCATCGGCGAGGAACTCATAAGCCCGCCAGGCCAGCGGGCGCAGCCGCGCACGCCGACGCCGGCGCACATTCTCGTCGTCGTCCTCGGTAAGCCGCAGCGCCCGGCTCAGCAGGTCCGGCACATCGACAAGCAGGCACGTCTTGAGGCAAGCCGCCAGGGTCTGCAACGCGATGTTGAACAGCTCATTCGTAAATGCTGGGACATCGATTTTCTCCGTGGCCGCCTGCTCTTCGAGCTCGGCTGGAGTAGCGCTTCTCAGCAGATGCGCCGAGATCCTCTGGAGAAATGACACGTCTGGTAGGCCGTGCAACTCCGTGTCGGACCAGTAAAGGGTCCAGAACAGATGCACGAGCCGTGGATTCGCCAGGTCGAGGTCGTGCCAAGATCGCTCGAGAATCTCACCGGCTTCTGGTGCGGCCCTGAACTTGCGGAGCCGGGCCTGACCGTCATGCTCGCCCGCCAGCGTGAAGAAAGAATCCGACGACATCGCGGCCAGATAGTCGGATATCATGGTCGCTGACATGTTGCGTCCCTGCATGAGCAGGTGCAGCACTTGAGCACGGTATCCACGCTGCCGGGAGAAATTGCTTCTAATATTCGCCTCGTACAACCAGGGGTTCCCGCCGCATGCCGCGTTCAGTGCGAAGATATAGAAGAAATCTAGCTGATCACCGAGCCGTGGCCCTGCGGCCGGGGCCCTGCGCGCCTTGTGTTCCCGATCGAAGAGTTCGGTCAGTGAGGTAAGCCCGCTATCATCATGCGCAATGGCTCGTATGGTGCGAAACGCCGCTCTGTCCGGTGATCCGTAGTCTTCCGCCAGCTCACGCCGCTGAGACAGCGAAAGGTTTTCCAGCCGGTAGAGCTTTGTATAGCGGTAGCCAACTGGCTTTCTATCTTTGCGGGCCGGCCCGTTGACCGCGAGCTCAAGTGTCTTGTCAATGGCGGCATAGTAAAATATGACCCAGAGCTCTGGCCGGCTTTCCCTGGCTTGATGTCTCAGGTAACTGTCAAGCACCAGCCTGGTGGTTTTGTCAAGCGCGGTGAGGTCATCGACGATCAGGCAGCGAAACCCGGCGGATCTGGTCAGCAGCGCCGCGAGATCATCGATGAACGCCCGGTAGGCGTCGGTTGGCGCCTTCGCCTGCTCGGCGACATCCCCAGCCACCTTGACCATGGCGCGGGAGCGGACATCTGGGACAAGCGCCTGGCCAAGAACCTTTCCGCAGAGCGTGAGCGCCACGACCCCTGCGGAGATCCCAACGAATCTCGTGACCGAGCCGGATGAGCCTGCGTGGCTGGCAACATTGGTCAGCCAGGCAACGGCGACCCCGACGGCGATGGCCGCGGCGACGGTGACCGCATAGAGCCGCGTGCCGAGTAGCCGGACAGACGTCACCAGCCCGTGTCTTTGCGCAAGGCCCGCGATGCGGCGCATGGGAATGACCTCGGCAAGCTCCGGGAAAAGGTGCGCACCCGGCTCACCCTTCATGCACAGCCGGTGGACGTGCGGCGCCGCGTCTTCGATCGCGCGATCGACCGCATGAGCAGACCATGACATTCCGTCGCCGCCATCCACGGCAATGCCTAGGCAGCGGAAGCCATGATTGAGTTCCCGCAGGTAATTGCGAACGAAACCGGTCACCACGTCCTCGAGCGGTTCCGATGAGGCTTTCTCCGCCACGGACACACCCTGCAGCCGGCGGCTGAACCTCGTGCGGTCGCGCTCAAACGCCTCGAGCTGATCTGGGTCAGTCATGAAGCGACGACCCGCCATACCCCCCACCCCTTCGTCCCCAAACTAGCTCAAGCCACCACGATAGCTCGATGATGGATATCCCGCCCGGCATGGGCATTCCTCAGCCTCATCTTGGCAGCCCTTTGCGCCACTTGGCCAACGGCACTAAGCAAACGGCAGCAACCAAGCGGCAGCAACTAATGCCGGTGACCATGGCGTGACACGTGGCGCAGCCGTTAAGGATCATCAGATGTGCTTTAATCCGGTCGGCCGCGCGCGTTCATACGGGCCGGTATTCGATGCCGGCCAGGGAGCAGAACACTTCCCAGTCCGCGCTGCGGTGGCCGAGGTTCATCACCATGTGGTGAGTGCCGCCGGCCCGCAGCCACTCGTTCATGCAGCGGCGAACCCCTGAGGCCGGGCGGAACTGCCCGTAGGGCATCTCGAGCGCGGGCAGTTTCTGTGAGTCAAGTACCTCGCCGTCGGCCACCACCATGCGGAACTTCTCACCGCCGAGTGAGACCAGTGAGGCCAGGGTCGCGGGACCGGGCTGGATGCGGAACAGGAACGTCGGCGGGTCGCCGAGCTTGCCGATCCCGAGCGGTCGCTTGATCAGGCGCACCGGCTCGTCAGCTCGCGCCACCTGCCAGTTTCCCTCCCCCATGTGGCTCATGAGGATCGAGCCGGACGGGAAGTCCATGGCGTACATCTCGGTGAAGTGGCCCTTGCCTGCCAGGACGTGGCCCGCGTAGACCATGGTGGCCGCGAGCGCATCGCCTTCCGCCCCATAGCCGTAACCCTGCGCCATGAGCGAGGACGCGGCGGCCAGCGGAAGCCGGGAGAAACGGCCGTCCTCGCCGATCGCGTCGAAATGGGTGGAGTAGGCACGGTATCCGCGTTCTGTGAGGATCCGCTCGATCGCGACCTGCATGCGGGCGTGATCCTCACGCTCGTCCGCTGGCAGCCGCGGGTCGATCTCGAACCGCTCGTTCTCCCAGGCGATGAGGTCGCCGATCTCGGTGTCGGTGACGTCGGCCATGGCCCGCCACAAGTCGCCTGGAGCGACGAAGCTGATCTCCGGGCCGAGGGCACGAAGCAGGGCGTTCTCGTCCACCCGGATGTCGCCCATGTCGTTCATCGCATAACCGAACACGCCCACCTTCAGCGAGCGCCACGCTGTCACCGCCGCCGCCGCACGCGCCCAGCGGTCCACCTCTTTGGTGAACTGCTCGGCGTGCCAGTCGTCGGTGATGACGTGAAACGCCCGCCCGGCCCTGACCATGGCGTTCGCGGTGTCCTGTGCGCCGTGGATGCCCTGGTTGTAGGTCATATCCGCCATGTCCCATGCCGGGGTGACAGCCGGTTCCGGCTGGATGTTGGCCAGGCACACCGGCAGCCGGTTCTCGTTGAACAAGCGCGCCACCCGCATCGCGGGACCGTACGTCAGCATGATCACCAGGACACCGTCGAGGTCGGCGTTCTCGAAATCCCGCATGACACGCTCTGCGTCGTCGCGGCTTTTCACCGGCGGGCCGACGACGAAGTCGGCCACCCCGGCCAGGCGGTCCGCCACCTCATGGGCATAGCCGGCCTGGCGCTGCGTTATGCCCGGGATCATGTCGTCGTAGAGCGCCTGCATGATCCCCAGCACGCCGATCCGCGGCCGTCGCCGCGATGTCTGAGGCTCAGTCATTTGGGTGTCCCTTCTGGCCATAGACGTTCTGGTATCGGGCGTGCATCGCGTCGACCTCGGTCGGGTGCAGTGGCATCACCTCGCCGAGCGCGCGAGCGAGGTGCACGGTGCGCGCGGCGTCCTCGCACATGGCCGCGGCCTTGACCGCTGCCCGCGGGTCCTTACCGATGGTGAATACGCCGTGGCTGCGCAGCAGCACCGCGGGTGAGCGGTGACCGGACAGCGTGTCGACAACGGCCTTGCCGATCTCATCGCCGCCGATGCGGGCGAAGGGGCCGATCGGGATCTCGCCGCCGAACTCGTCGGCCATCGCGGTGATGACGCACGGAATCGCCTCGCCGCGTGCCGCCCAGGCGGTCGCGTACGGGCTGTGCGTGTGCACCACACCGCCGACATGCGGCATCGCTCTGTACACGTAGGCATGGGACGCGGTATCGCTGGACGGCGCGTAATCGCCGTCGACCACCTCACCGTCCAAGGTGACAACCACCATCGACCCGGGGGTGAGATCGTCATAGGAGACGCCGCTCGGCTTGATGACCATCAGGTCCGAACCCGGGACCCGAGCCGACACGTTGCCGCTTGTCCAGACGACGAGCCCGTTGCGCGGCAGTTCAGCATGCAGATCGCAGACGGTCCTGCGGACCCGGTCAATAACCTCAGCGGAGGGTGCGCTCATCCGGCCATCATTCCGCCCCCGCCCGCCTTTTGGTTAGCGTTAACATTCTGCGTTGCCAGGTAATTTCTGTGATGCAGCGCCGATCTGCCGACGGGCATGAAGCTAGCCCTGAAGTTCTTGATGTTGCTATTGTTAGCGCTAACGTTCTTGGCACGTCAAGACCAGCGATACCGACCCACCGGGACGGAGGCGCCTGGTGATGGCTGTGACACACCCCGCCAAGGACGCAGCCGCCAAGGGTGGCGCCGGCCGGGCACCGTCGATGAGCGACGTCGCCGCGCTGGCGGGTGTGTCCCATCAGACCGTGTCACGGGTCCTCGCGGGCCATCCCAACGTCCGGCCGCACACGCGTACGCGGGTGCTCACGGCCATTGAGGAACTCGGCTACCGCCCGAACACCGCAGCGCGCACCCTCGCCACCGGCAGGTCCAGGACGCTGGGCGTGGTCAGCATGAACAGCACGCTGTACGGGCCGGCCTCGACCCTGTACAGCATCGAGGAGGCAGCCAAGCTGGCCGGGTACTTCGTCACGGTCGCCAGCGTCCGCTCGTTTGACCGGATGTCCCTGCACGAGGCCACCGCGCGCCTGCTCGGCCAGGCGGTCGACGGCTTGGTGATCATCGCCCCGCTGGCGTCAGCCGTGGACGCGCTGCGTGACCTGCGCACAGATACCCCGGTCGTGGCCGTGGACGGAGACCCGGACGCCCACCCCGCCGTGGTGCGCGTCGACCAGGTCACCGGCGCGAGGATCGCCACCGAGCACCTGCTCGCTGCCGGTCACCGGACGGTATGGCACATCGCAGGCCCGCCGGACTGGCTCGACGCGCAGGGCCGGATCGCCGGCTGGCAGGACGCCCTGCGCCAGGCGGACGCCGAGGTGCCGCCGCCGCTCAATGGTGACTGGAGTGCCCGTTCTGGTTATCAGGCTGGGCAGGTCCTCGCCCGGATGCCCGACGTCACCGCCGTCTTCGCGGCAAATGATCAGATGGCGCTCGGGCTGCTGAGGGCGCTCGGTGAGCGGCGCCGCCTGGTCCCGGCCGAAGTCAGCGTCGTCGGCTTCGACGACATCCCAGAGGCCGCCTTCTACACGCCACCGCTGACCACCGTGCGCCAGGACTTCGACGCGGTAGGAAAGCGCAGCCTGCACATGCTGATCGACCAGATCACCGGCGGCCCGGGCGGCATGGGGCAGGTCCTTGTCGGCACGAAGCTGATCGTCCGGCAAAGCACCGGCCCTGCGCCGCAGCACACCTGAGATGTCTCCGCGGAGACGTCTCAGGCGGGCCCGGGCCGGACCCGATCCTTGCATCTTCCGCACATCAGGGCTTGGATCGGACTTGGCACATGAACGAACACGGCAGAACAGCAAAGTGAACACAGCGGAACAGATCTAAACGAGCGTGCGAAGGAGACCCTCGGCGCGTCGCCGCGCAGACGTGTGTTTGGCTACGACATAGGAGGCTGCCTGTGGCCGAGCTACCAGTCCGCGCCTTCTCGAGCGAATGGGAGCGGCGGGAGCGTGGGGAAAAGCGCAGCCTGGAACGGGCGTGGCTGCTCGCAGAAGGGCTGGGCCTCGCCGACCCCGGCCGCCAAGTGCTGACGGTGGTCGGATCCAAGGGCAAGGGAACAGCCGCGGCATACGCTTCGGCCCATCTGGCAGCCGCGGGTCTGCGGGTCGTCACTGTCACCAGTCCGGGGCTGCGCGGAATCGGCGACCGCATCCGGTATCAGGGGCGCGCGCTGTCCGCCAGGGAGCTTACCCGGCTCGCTGAGCGGCTCGGCGCCGCGCGAGCGGGCCTGCCGAGCTACCGGCCAGGCGGCGGGTACCTCTCACCCAGCGGCCTGTTCATCATGGCGGGCCTGCTTCACGCGCGGACGGTGCAGGCAGACGTTGTCGTACTCGAGGCGGGAATGGGCGGCATCTCGGATGAGGTGAGCCTTTTCGCGCCCACCGTCGTCGGCGTCACTGCGATCTTCGGCGAGCATCTCGGTGTTCTCGGCGACAGCCCCGCCGAAGTAGCCAGGAACAAGGCGGGAGTTGTCAGCGCCGTTACCCGGGCGGTGGTGTCGCTGCCACAAGAGACCCGAATCGCCGAAGCACTGACACAAACGGTGGCCGCTCGCTCCGCCGGGCGCCTGGGCGTGGAGCTTATCCGGGCAGGCAGCAGCGCAATCCCGTCACGGTTGCTTCCAGCCGGCTTCGGCCGGGCAAACGCCGAGCTTGGCAGCGTGGCCGCACAGCGCACAATTGACGTTACGACAGGTGATATTCCGGGTATTCCGGCTAAACAGCGCCTGCTGGACACCCTGTCGTCGGTTGCCATACCGGGTCACTGTTCCTGGCACGACGTTCCCTGCACGCGCGTCCACATGTTCGCGGACTCAGCGATCAACCGTGCTGGTGTGTCGGCGGCGCTTATGGAGATCCACCGCAGGTGGGACGGGATCGACCGAGTGCTCCTCTGCCTTCCTGACCACAAGGACGTGCCAGGGGCAATTGCCGAGTTGCGGGGGCTCCCGGTCACCTACGTACGCCTCACCGACAAAACCTGGCTGAGTTTCACCCACCCAATACCTCCCGGCTGGGAGGTTGTCGATATCGAGAAGGTGGACGCCCAGTTCCTCGCCGCGTGCGGCGAGCGGATCGCTGTGCTCGGCACCGCATACTTCATCGCCCGCATGCTGGACGTAGCCGAGGTGGACACCGAGTGCTTGTTCGTTGCGCCGCGGGGGGCGCGACAGCAAGCGGCAGCCGTTCGGGATAAATAGCGCCGACCCGATGCAGGCCGTACGTTTCCGCGCAGACGCTCAGCCGCCGGTTATGCTCAGCCGCCGATGAATGGCTCAGCCGCCGGTGAGTGCCCGGGCGCGGATTTCGCGCAGGCGGTGCATGACCGCGTTCTGGCCGCGGCCGAAGTAGTCGTGCAGTTTCGTGTACTCGGCGTAGAGGGCCTCGTATGCACGGGAACTGTGCGGGTCAGGCCGGTAGACCGCCCGCTCGCAGCGGCCCATTGCCTGCGCCGCGGTGGTGACGTCCGGATATTCGCCCGCGGCGACCGCGGCATGGATCGCGGCGCCGAGGGCGGGCCCCTGCTCTGAGCCGATGAGGCTCAGCGGCCGGCCAGTGACGTCGGCGTATATCTGCATGAGCAGGGCGTTGCGCAGCAGGCCACCGGCGATGACGAGCTCGGTTACCGGAACGCCGGAGCGGTCGAAGGCGTCGATGATCGTCCGGGTGCCAAAGGCGGTGGACTCCAGCAGGGCGCGGTAGATCTCGGGCGGGCGGCTGCGGAGCGTCAGCCCGACGATCATGCCGGACAGGTGATGGTCGACGAGGACGGAGCGGTTACCGCTCCACCAGTCGAGCGCCACCAGGCCATGCCCACCCACCGGGATCTCGCCCGCCAGCTCGGTCATCAGGTCGTGCACCGAGATGCCCCGGGCCGCGGCGCGCTCGGTGTAGCTGGCCGGCAGACCGTGGGCCGCGTACCAGGCGAAGATGTCGCCGACTCCGCTCTGACCCGCCTCGTAGCCCCACTTGCCCGCGATGATGCCGCCGTCGACGACGCCGCACATGCCGGGGACCTCGGCGAGCTTGTCGCCGTTCATGACATGGCAGGTCGAGGTGCCCATGACGAGCAACATCTGGCCGGGCGCGATCGCCTGCGCCGCTGGCGCGGTGACGTGCGCGTCCACGTTGCCCACGCACACGGCGATGCGGTGGCGCAGCCCGGTCCACGACGACGCCTGCGCGGTCAG
>WNGG01006670.1_pt1 | contig 12827 bp, 11 predicted proteins | sample 5400661 | NCBI WGS metagenome assembly WNGG01 (sample SAMN13153372, study PRJNA577476) | soil metagenome | isolation source: 100 cm soil or saprolite under Garry oak tree replicate 1 | place: USA:California | collected 2016-06-15 | reverse complement strand
GACGTACGCGAGCGCCGGCATCGCGCGCGACCTTCAACGGGTCGGCGCCACCGAGGGCGATGTGGCCGGTGTCGAGGCAGAGCGCATGCGCGGAGCCCTCGAGGAATCGTTCGATGTGGTGACGCCGCTCGATCGCGGTGCCCCAGTGCGGATGCACGGCGAGGTCGAGGCCGGTCGCGTCGGCGATCTCGGCGACGCGTTCGATGCCGTCGAAGAGCGAGGGCCACGTGGCATCCGAGATCTCGGTCGCTCCGGAGTAGCCGGTCTGCGCCAGCGCGGGGGCGAGGACGAGAAGCTCGGCGCCGCCGGCGGCGAGCCACGTCGCCTGACGCTTTACCGAGGCGAGCTCGTCCGCGCGGCGATCGCGCTCGTGCAGCACCGCCGTGACAAACCCGCCGATCAGCTGCAGCCCGTGCGTGTCGAGCAGGGCGCGCATCGCCGTCGGGTCGCGCGGAAGGAACCCGGGCGGCCCGGCCTCGGTCGCATGCACGCCAAGTGCGCGCATGTCCGAGAGGACGCGCTCCGGGGCGAGCTGCAGGCCCCAGTCGGGCACCTCGCAGACGCCCCAGGAGATCGGCGCGGCCGCGAGCTTCATCTGCGTCAAAGAGATTCGCAGTTTAGAGTCGCGTCGAGTGAAAATCGCGATCCTCGGCGTGGGCCGCCTCGGTGCGTTCCACGCCAAGGTCCTGCGCGAGCTCCCAGGCGTCGACGAGCTTCGGATCAACGACGCCGACGCGGGGCGGGCAGCCGCGCTGGCGAAGACCCTCGGCGCGAAGCACGCGACGTCCATCGACGCCGCCCTTGCCGGGGCGGACGCCGCGGTGATCGTGACCCCCACCGGGACGCACGCGGAGCTCATCCGCCGCGCGCTCGACGAGGGCCTCGCGGTCTTCTGCGAGAAGCCGATCGCGCTGGACCTCGAGTCGACGAGACGCGTCGTCGACCACGTCGACAAGACGAAGGGGCGCGTGCAGATCGGTTTCCAGCGCCGCTTCGATGCGGGATTCCAGGAGGCCCGGCGGCGCGTGCGGGGCGGCCATCTTGGCACCGTCTACAGCTTTCACATGACGAGCCGCGACGCGTTGCCGCCGCCTGACGCGTACGTCGAGACCTCGGGTGGGCAGTTCGTGGATCAGCTCATCCACGACTTCGACGTGACGCGCTGGATGTTCGACGAGGTCGACGAGGTCTACGCGACCGGGTCGACGCTCGGGTTCCCGCAGTACGCGAAGTGGGGCGACGTCGCGACGTCCGGTGCCGTGCTGACGTTGCGGGGCGGTACGGTCGGTCTGCTAGATGCGGCGCGACACAACGAAGCGGGGTACGACATCCACGTCGAGATCTACGGCGCGAAGGACGCGATCGCGATCGGCCTCGATCCCCGCACGCCGATGTCGTCCGTCGAGCGCGATGGACCGAAGATGAAGGATCCCGCATATCCGACCTTCTTCGTTCGCTTTGACGCCGCGTACCGCGCCGAGCTCGCGCACTTCCTTCGCTTCGCGCGCGGCGAAGCTGAGAACGCCTGCACGGTGCGGGACGGGATGGAGGCCCTTCGGATCGCGCTCGCCGCGCGACGATCGCTGAAGGAACACCGACCGGTCGCACTCAAAGACATCGCATGACCGTCCGCGTGCAGTTCCTCGGAAGCGGAAGCGCGTTCAGCGACGGCGGGCGCGCGAACGCCGCGATCCACGTCACCGCACCGGGCGTATCCCTTCTCCTCGATTGCGGGGGCTCCGCGCTTCCCGCGATCAAGAAGAACATCGACCCAAAAGCGATCGACGCGATCGCCGTCACGCACCTCCACGGCGATCACTTCGGCGGCATTCCGTTCCTCGTGATCGAGCAGCACTTCACCGGACGCAAGAAGCCACTCGTCGTCGGCGGGCCGCCCTCGCTCGAGCAGCGCCTCCGCGCGGAGGAGCAGGCGCTCTACCCCGACTTCTTCGGGCCGACAACACTCGGCTTCCCGCTCAATGCCGTTGTGCTCGGCGCCCAGCCGACCGAGCTCGGCGGAGCGCGGGTGACCGCGTTGCCCGTGCGGCACATCCGCCTCGCCGAGCCCCATGGCCTCCGCGTCGAGGTAGCGGGAAAGCTCATCGCCTATTCCGGTGATGCGCGTTGGACGGAGGAGCTCGCCGCGGTCGCGAAGGGCGCCGACCTCTTCATCTGCGAGGCCACATTTTTCGAGCGCGACGATCCCTCGCATATCTCATATCGCCAGGTGATGGCGCATCGCAAGGAGTTTGAAGCGAAGCGGATCGTGCTAACTCATCTGGGCGCCGACACGCTCGCCCATCTTTCGGAGGTCGAGCTCGACTATTCGACAGATGGAATGCAGATCGAGATCTAGGGCGTGGGCCGCGGCAGGCGCCCGCCGCCCACCGGTCGCTACGGCATCATCGCGGCGCACCGCTGGAAGCGGATTGGCGCATCGAGGTCCGGACCGGACGATGAGATCACCCGGACAAACTGGATGATCGGCACGCCGGCCGCGTCGTAGCGCGTGACACGGGCCTCGAAGACAACGCGACCGCCATCCATATCGATGTCATCGATCTTCTCGAGGAGCCCGGTCAGCGCGGCAGTCGCGGTACTCCCGATCGCCGCTCCGTTTGTGTAGGTCGTGTGCAGGACGGCCGGACTCGCCGACGTGTAGGACTTCCCGGTCGAAGGCGCATACACAGTGGTGGTTGCCGACGGGAACGTGTCGACCTCTCGCACGATGTTCCCATCCTGGTCGTAGAACACAGTGAAGTGGAAGTCACCTTCGAAGTGACCGAAGACAGGGAAGCCGGACACTGCGGTCGCGCCAGGAAGAAGGGCGGTGTTGTCGAAGTGACCTGTCTCTTGGAGCGGCGGCGAGGCCGCAGCCCCAAGCTGGAATAGGAACAGCGCGGCCACGATGACCGCGGGAAAGAGCGCCAGACGGCATTTGCGCGTAGGCACGTAATGCAACGGCGTACGCATGACTCCCTCCCCTTCGCCAAGCGGTTCCCGCTCGGCCGGTCAGGAGTCTGTCACCGGTGTCAAACACCGCTTGCGTCGAGCTGAAACCTGGGCGAAGAGGTGAGTTGGCTGATGGCGAGCAGCGCGGGGTCTTCCGAGCGAGCGGCCCCTGGACGGCGGTCCATTGCGATCCCACGAGGGGCCGAGCGAGGAAGAGACCCGCGCTGCTCCGCCCCCGATCAGATTTACTTCGCCGCGTCTACGTATTCGTTCGTCCAGGTCTTCGTGAGATCGATCGTCTTGCCCTTCACGTTGTTGTTGTACGTCTGGAGGACCTTGAGGATGAAGTCGGGCGCGCCCGCTGGCATCTTCCCGTCCGGGCTGTACATCGGCATGCTGCCGGTGAGCGCGGAGAGGTAGAGGTCCTTATCCCCGGCGTAGTAGTCGGCCGGGAGCTTGTCGGCGATCTCCGCCGGTGAATGGGTCGCGATCCACTTGAGCGTCTTCACGTACGCGTTCACGACGCGCTGCACGACGCCCTTGTTCTGTACGACCCAGTCAGCGCGCATGTAGATGGAGATGAAGGGATAGTCGCCGCCGAGCGCGGCGCGCGTGAGCTCCGGCGTCCGGAGGTCGATGAGGACCTTCGCATCACCGGTCTTGAGCAGGCGCGAGATCGTCGGCTCGGTCGTCATCCCGGCATCGATCGTCCCCTGCTTGATCGCGGCGATGAACGTGTCGCCGGCTCCGACCGCGATCGGGGTGAACTGGTCGGGGGCAATGCCTTTCGTGCTGGCGAGGTACTGCGTCAGCCCGTGGGTGCCCGAGCCGATCGAGGTCACACCGAGCTTGCGGCCCTTGAAGTCGGCCGGTCCCTTGATGTCGTTGGCCTTTGCGGTCGCGACCATTTCGGCCTCACCTGGCGCGCGCAGGAGTTGCACCACCTCGACGAGGTTCTTGCCGAGACCCGCCACGTCGATGGTGTGGTCGTACGAACCCGAGGAGGCCTCGACCTCGCCGGCGATGAGGGCCGTGGTGGCGTCTTTGCCCGACGGCTCGTCGATGAGGTTCACCGTGAGGTTCTGATCCTTGAAGTACCCGAGCGCCTCGGTGAGCTTGTTCGGCAGGTAGATCTGCTTGTTGAGACCACCCACCATGATCGTCAGCGTCGCTGGAGCCAGTGTCGCGGCGGCGGAGGCGCTGGCCGCGGTGCTCGCCGTGGGGCTCGTCCCCGCGTTGTTCGTCGCGCCGCCGCAGGCGGCGAGGATCATCGTCGCTACGAGACCGAGTGTCGCAATGGTTCGCTGCATTCGTTCCTCCCTTATTAGATGCGCACGTCGGCAGTGACCGTGTTGGGGCGCCATTTGATGAGCCGGTTCTCGAGCCAGGTCAGGACGACCTCGGCCGTGAGCGCGACGACCGCGAGGATGAACATCGCGGCGAAGACGCCATTGGGGTTGAACGTCGCCTGCGCCGTCGCGATGACGAGCCCGATGCCGTGGATCGCACCGAGGTACTCGCCGACGACGGCACCGACCAGCGCGAATCCGAAGCTCGTGTGGAGACTCGCGAGGATCCACGAGAGAGCGGACGGCAAGATCACGTGCGTCGAGAGCTGGCGCTCGCTCGCACCCAGGATTCGGGCGTTCGCAATGAGCACGCGGTCGACCTCGCGGACGCCCTGGAAGGCGTTGAAGAAGACCACGAAGAAGACGAGGACGACCGCGAGTGCGACCTTCGACCAGATGCCGTAACCGATGGTGATGATGAAAATGGAACCGAGCACGACCCGAGGCATCGCGTTCAGGGCCTTGATATACGGGGCGAACACGTCCGAGAGCAGACGGACCCTACCGAGCGCAACCCCGAAGATGACTCCCAGGACGACGCCGATGAGGAATCCGAGGAATGCTTCTTCGAGAGTGGTCGCGACCTGCAACCACAGCGGTCCCTGTGCGGTCCCGTTCGTGATCCAGGTCCAGAGCTGGCTCGCGACGCCGGAGGGCCGGCCGTAGAAGAACGGGTCCATCCAAAGGCCATCGTGGTGATCGGCATCGGTGGTCGTGCCGATCTCCCAGAAGCCGAGGACGATGACCGCGAACGCGACTCGCAGCGCGTTGACGAGAAGCCGGCGGTTGGCTCGCGCGCGAGCGCGGGCGGCCGAGGTGCCCACCTCGTCGGCCCGCGCGGGCTCGTTACGAGACGCTGCGCTTAGAGCGCTCATAGCTCACGAGCACCTCGTCTCGGAGGTCGTTCCAGATCTCCTGATAGATCCGCGAGAACTCGGGCTGGAAGCGGATCTCGGCGACGTTGCGGGGCCGTGGCAGGTCGACGCGGTAGACGCCCTTTACGGTCCCAGGTCCGGCGGTGATGACGACGACCCGGTCGGCGAGCGCGATCGCCTCCTCGAGATCGTGCGTCACGAAGACGACCGACGCGCGAGTGGCCGACCACAGCTGCAGGAGCTCGTTCTCCATCAGCGTCCGCGTCTGGACGTCGAGCGCGCTGAACGGCTCGTCCATCAACAGAAAACGCGGCTCGTTGATCAGGGTTTGCGCAAGCGCGGCCCGCTTGCGCATCCCCCCGGAAAGCTGATGCGGGTAATAGCGCTCGAACCCCGCCAGGCCGACCCGCTTGATCCAATCGCGCGCACGTTCCTCGGCCTCACGACGGTTGATGCCGCGGAAACGCGGACCGGTCGCGACGTTGTCGAGCACGCTCTTCCACGGAAAGACCGCGTCGACCTGGAAGACGTACCCGACGTCACGCCCGACCTTGACCACCGGGGCGCCGCCGACGAGCACATCACCGTCGCTCGGAGGCTCGAGGCCGGAGATGAGCGCGAGCGTCGTCGATTTGCCGCAGCCGGTCGGTCCGACGACGGCGCAGAACTCGCCGTCCCCAACGGCAAGGTCGAGATCGCGCAGCGCTGTGTACGCGGTACCGGACGGCGTGAGGAAACGCTTGGTGACATGCCGCAACTCGATGGCCAGTGCCATGCGGGACAGCCTGCGAGGGACCCGGCGCGGCGGCTAGTCATTCGGTCCTTCCGGTCGTTCTGGTCATTTCGCTCCCGCTGCGCCGACCGCGACCTGGGCGCAACATGTCTTCGTGCGACCAAGGCAGCTTGCGTCCCAGGTCCTACTCCTACAGGTCGCGGTGATCGCCGCCATCGTCCTCGCCAGCGGGGTGATCTCCTACTCGCTGGTGAGCCAGCAGGTCACCGATGAGTACGAGAAGCGCTCGCTCGCTATCGGTCATTCCGTCGCGGCGATGCCCGACGTGATCGAGGCTTTCGCCGATCCGAAGCCGTCGGCCGTCATACAGCCGATCGCCGAAGCCATCCGCAAGAGCGAGGCTGCGTCGTTCGTCGTCGTCGCGAACGTCGACGGAATCCGCTACTCGCATCCGAACCCCGAGCAGATCGGCCAGCGGGTGTCGACCGACCCGTCGCCGGCGCTCCAGGGGCAATCGTGGGTCGGGATCGAGGAGGGCACGCTTGGCAAGTCGGTGCGGGCGAAGGTGCCGATCTTCGGTGCGCAGGGCCAGGTCATCGGGATCGTCTCGGTCGGCTTTCTCGAGGACCAGGTGAACGCGACGCTTCTGGGGTGGATGCCGGTGATCGGCGGGAACGTCGCCCTCGCTCTCGGTCTCGGGATCGCCGGCTCGTTCCTCCTCGCTCGACGCCTCAAGCGCCAGACCTTCGGCCTTCAGCCGAGCGACATCGCCGCGCTGCTCGAGCAGCGCGAGTCGATGCTCCACGGCATCCGCGAGGGGGTCGTGGCGACCGACCGAGATGGCTGCATCACGCTCGTGAACGACGAGGCCCGGCGCCTGCTTGGCCTCGAAGGCACGGTGGAAGGACGAAGGATCGAAGAGTGCGTCCCCGCAGGTCGCATGCGCGACGTCCTCACGGGCGACCGCGTCGGAAGCGACCAGATGCTGCTCGCGCGAGACCGCGTCCTCGTGGCGAACCGGATGCCCGCAGTGGTCCGGGGCGAGACCGTCGGGGCCGTGGTCACGCTACGCGACCGGACTGAGCTCGAAGGCGTGCTACGCGAGCTCGACGGAGTTCGCAGCCTCGCGCACGCCCTGCGCGCGCAGGCCCACGAGTTTTCGAACAAGCTGCATACCGTCGCCGGTCTGATCGAGCTCGGCCGGGCCGATGAGGCGGTGCGCTTCATCACTCGGACGGCCCTCGTACATCAGGAGCTCGTCGATTTGGTGCACGAGCGGATCGGCGATCCGGCCCTGGCCGCGCTGCTGCTCGCCAAAGCGGCGATCGCGAACGAGCGGGGCGTTGAATTTCGCCTCGCCGGCGAGACGCGTCTCCCCGCGGATGCCGCGGACGCGCGCGACCTGGTGACCGTCGTCGGAAACCTCGTCGACAACGCCGTCGACGCGGTCGCGAACTCACCCACTCCCGGATGGGTCGAGGTGGCCGTACAGGCCGGACCGGAAGGGGTCGGCGTGCGCGTGCGCGATTCGGGACCCGGGATCGGTTCGGCGCTCGGCGATGAGATCTTCGAAGAAGGCTTCACGACGAAGACCGGGACATCGCACCAGGGCCTCGGTCTCGCGCTCGCCCGCCAGGTGGCCCAGCGACGTGGCGGGTGGCTGCGCGTGAGCAACGAGGGCGGCGCGGTGTTCACCGCGCTCCTGCCCTCGAACGCGGTGATGACGAGATGATTCGCGTTCTTATCGTCGAGGACGACTTCCGCGTCGCCGAGATCCATCGCGCTTACGTGCAGCGGCTCGAGGGCTTCACCGTCGTGGCGGAAGCGCACACCGCGCTCGAGGCACTTCGCCTCGCCGAGGAGAGCCGTCCTGACCTCGTGCTGCTAGATATCTACCTGCCCGACCGCTCGGGCCTCGAGGTGCTGCGCGCTTTGCACGCGCCCGGCCGCCATCACGTCGACGTCATCGCGATCACCGCGGACAAAGACGTCGAGACGCTGCGCGAGGCGCTGCAGGGTGGGGTCATCCACTACCTGGTGAAGCCTTTCCAGTTCAGCGCGTTTCGGGAAAAGCTTGAGAGCTACGTCGCGATGCGTGCGCGTCTCGCGCAGGTCCACGAGCTGGACCAGGACGAGGTGGATGGCATCTACCGCCTATTGCGGTCCGAGTCGAGCTCTTCGCTCCCGAAAGGACTCTCCCCGACTACGCTCGCGCTCGTCGTGCGTGCGGTACGGGCCGCGACAGAGGACGTCTCGGCGGTCGACATCGCTCGCACGACCGGGATCAGTCGCGTAACGTCACGTCGCTACCTCGATCACCTCGCCCGCTCCGGTGCAGTCGCGATCTCGATGCGTTACGGATCGTCCGGACGGCCCGAGCACCGCTACCGCTGGACCGCTCAGCCCCGCGAGGTCGCCCCCAGCTCCTAGAGCTGCCGGTTATTCAGCGATGACGTGGACACGGTCCGCGCGGAGCGAGAGCGACACCGCGCCGTCGAGAGTGGCGCTCCCACCCGGGTCGGGCTGATCGACGATCCATTCCCGATCGTCCACCTTGACCCAGTAGCGCATGGTGTCGCCGAGGAACGCACGCCGCACGATCGAGCCCGGTAGGGAGAGGCCAGCGGCAGCGACGTCCGGCGGCGCGATCGTGAAGCTCTCGGGCCGCACGCACAGCTGGACCTCCTGCCCCGCCCTGAGCGGTGCCTCCGGCCGGCGCACTTCCGCGTGATGCCGCCCGAAGGTCACCGTCACTGTGCCCTCAGCGAGGTCGGTGACTTTGGCGGGAACGAGATTCACCGCCCCGACGAAATCGGCGAGGAACGCGGTCCTCGGGTGGTAGTAGATCTCCCACGGCGCTCCTGCCTGCTCGACCTTGCCGGCGTTCATGACAGCTATCCAATCGGAGAGCGAGAGCGCCTCCTCCTGGTCGTGGGTCACGTAGACGAAGGTCATCCCGAGCCGCCGCTGCAGGATCCGCATCTCCACGCGAAGCTGCTCGCGGAGCTTCGCGTCGAGGTTCGAGAGCGGCTCGTCGAGCAGAAGGACCTGCGGCTCGATGACGAGCGCGCGCGCGACAGCCACGCGCTGCTGCTGCCCGCCGGACAGCTGATTCGGCCACCGGCCCTCGAGACCCTTGAGCCCGACGAACGCCAGCGTCTCCGCCACGCGCCGCTCGCGCTCGGACCGCGACACGTGCGCCACGCGCAGGCCGTACGCGACGTTGTCGCGCACGGTCATGTGGGGAAAGAGCGCGTAGTCCTGGAACACCATGGCCGTACCGCGGCGGTGCACCGGCAGGTTGTTGACGCGACGGCCCGCGATCTCGATGTCCCCGTCGTCCGGGTCGTAGAAGCCGGCGATCATTCGCAGGGTTGTCGTCTTGCCGCATCCGGACGGACCGAGGAGCGTCGCAAACGCGCCCTTCGGCACTTCGAACGACACGTCGTCGACAGCCGTGACGCCGCCGAACCGCTTTGTCACATGCGAGACGCGAACGTGAGCGGTCTCAGGGTTCATGAGCGAGGAGCGGCTCCGCCGCGACGAGCGAATCCGCGCTGCCGCAGGCGCGTCTCCGCGGCGGAGCCGCGAGATTGATCAGGCACGTGCCGCCCCCAGCGAGATGCGCCCGCGCGCCAGCGCCGCGAAGATGAGGAGCGCGATGATCGCCATCCCGATGTCGGCGACGGTGTATGCGGTCGCGGCCCCCCAGTTGAGGTCCCCGACGAGCTGGTAGATGCGGATCGTCGCGACGGTCGTCGGAGGCGTGAAAAGGAAGATCACGAGCGAGAGCGTTGTGACGGCGCGGACGAAGGTCGTGACGAATCCGACGCGCAGCGATCCTCCGAGCATTGGAAGGATCACGTCACGGAAACCGCGAAGGCTCGACGCGCCGAGACTGGTCGCGGCCTCGTCGATCGAGCGATCGATCTGGCGCAGGCCCGCAGCCGCCGCCTGATAGCCGACCGGTATGTTCCAGAAGACGAAGGCGATGATGATGAGCCAGCCCCGATCGACGAAGTCGAGCCACCGCTGGTTGAACGCCAAGAGGTACCCGAGTCCGAAGAAGATGCCGGGTATGGCGGCAGGCAGGATCAGGAGCAGGTCTAGCCCCTGCCGCCCTTTCCAGTGCCCACGCTGCACGAGCCAGCCTGCAAAGAGCGCGAAGACGGCCGAGACCGCCGCCGCGACGCTGCTGAAGACGAGGGTGTTACGCAGCGCGTCGCCGTTTGTTCCGCTCAAGACGTATTGGAAGTGCTCGGTCGTGAATTGGAGGTTGTTGGGGAAGCGCAGGGTCAGCGCGCTCACGACGAGGCTTCCGTAGACGAGAAGGATCACGCCCGCAAGCAGGAGACACGCGACAAAGCACGCCCGGCTGACGGCGGCGCTCACCGGCGGGCGCGGCATCGATGAGGCGCGGCCGGAGATGGTCACGAAGGAGCGACCGCCATCGAGCCGGACCTTCGCGAGGTAGAGCCCGAGCGCGAGGAGAAGCAGGATGGTGCTCAGGGCGGCCGCGCTCGCGTACTCGCCGAAGCTCGAGATGAGGCTGTAGGCCTGTGTCGGCAACACGTAAAAGGTGCCGCCGATCAGCTGGGGGTTCCCGAAGTCCTCGAGGATGTAGATCGCGGTCGTGAGGATCGCGGCGCCGAGGCCCGGGCGTGAGAGCGGCAAAGTCACGGTCCGAAAGACCCGCCACGACCCTGCGCCAAGGTTGTGCGCCGCCTGCTCCATGCGCGGATCGCTTCGCGAGAGCGCGTCGGCGATGAGCTGGTACGCGAATGGAAAGAACGCGATCGTTTGAACTCCCCAGACGCCGTTGAGCCCGTAGATGTTCGGCGACTGGCCGAACACTCCGTAGCTGATCACCCCTCGAGCGCCGAAGAGGAGCGTGTACGCGGCGGCGACCACGAACGGCGGCGAGAGGAGCGGCAGGATGCCGATGAGGCGGAAGAACGGCTTCCAGCGCATGTTCGAGTAGACCATCGCGTACGCGTAGATGAATCCGAGCAGGACCGCGGTCGTCGTCGAGAGAAGCGTGAGCTGGATCGAGTTGCGCAGCGGGACGACCCACGTGCCCTCTTGGAGGAACTGGACGTAGCCGCCAGGCCCCGGCGTGAGGACGACCTGCAGCTGGGGGTAGACGATGAACAAGAGCACCAGCGCCGTGACAGCCAGCAGCGCGAGCAGGAGTGCCGGCTCGCGCTGCAGGCTGCGCATTCGTCTATGCCGTGATTGGGGCTACTGCGGCCAGCCCGAAGGGGACTGGCCTAGCAGCAGACCGGAGGAACGCAAGTTCCGAGGACTACTGGATGCCTACGGTCGTTTGCCAGAGCTTCTGGATGCGGGTCTTGTTGTCGGTCGCCCACTGGCGGTCGTAGTTGACGAGGGAGACGGAGGTCAGCGTGGGCGCGCCCGGCGCGGGCGCGACGTCCGTCCGCACGGATCCGCGGTTGCTCAACTTCGTGTTCAGATCCCCGGCCTCCTTGGTGAGGACCCAGTCGACGAACGCCTGTGCGCCGAGAAGGTTCTTCGTTCCCTTCACGATGCTGACGGCGCCGACCTCGAACCCGGTGTCCTTCGGGACGGTGAGGTCGACCCTGGTCGGATCCTTGGCCTTCTCGGTGAGGATGTCGTGGCTCCAGTTCGGGGCTCCGGCGGCCTCGCCGTTGGAGATCGAGGTGATCACGCCCGGGGAGGTCGCCCCGTAGGAGAGGATGTTGGGATGAAGCTTCTTCATGTAGTCCATCGCCTTCGTCTCGTCGCGGCCAAAGCGGAAGATCTGGGTAGCGATGAAGATGTAGCCGCCGCCCGTCTTGATCGGGTCCGGAAGGATGAGCCTCTGCTTCCAGATCGGGTCGAGCAGGTCGTCCCACGTCGCGGGCTTCTTCCCACCGATGTCCGAGTTCAGGCGGCTGGTGTTCGAGATGAAGCCGAAGATGCCCGTGTACCAACCGGTCCACAGACCCGAGGCCTCCTTGAACTGCGCGGCCACGTCCTTCGCGTTCGGAGACTGATATGCCTCGAGCAGTCCCTGCTTCCCGAGCGGGTCGTGGAACTCGCTCGAGCCGCCGACGAAGATGTCGGCCTGGGGGTTGTTCTTCTCCGCGGTGATCTTCGTCTGGAGGTCTCCGGCCGCCGCGAGCGGTAGCGCGCTGACTTCGACGCCCGTCGCCTTGGTGAACGCGGCGAAGAGCTGGTTGTTCGTGGACTCGTTCAGCGCCGAATAGATCGAGATGCGGCCGGTGGCCTTCGGCACCGGGCTGGCTGTCGCGCTCGCCGCGGTCGATGGGCTCGGCGATCCGGTGGCAGTCGAGCCGCCGCAGGCGGCGAGAAACGCGGTAGCGCCGGCGAGCTGCAGGAACTTGCGTCGATCGAGCTCTGGTGTCATGTATCCCCTCCCATGCCTCGCGCCGATACTACGCTCGTGACTGTGCTGCGGACCACGACCGACACGCGCGACGATGCGGCGAGGCGCAACCGCGAGACGATGCGGCGCCTCGTTGCGGAGCTTCGCGAGCGCCTGGCAAAAGCGCGCATGGGCGGACCGGACCGCGCGAGGGAGCGGCACACGAAGGCCGGCAAGCTCCTGCCGCGCGAGCGCGTCGAACGCCTTCTCGACCCGGGGACGGCCTTCCTCGAGCTCTCGCCCCTCGCGGCCTTCGGCATGTACGACGACGAAGCCCCCGGCGCCGGGATCATCACCGGGGTAGGCAGAGTCAGCGGGAACGAGTGCGTGATCATCGCGAACGACGCGACGGTCAAGGGCGGCTCGTATTACCCCCTCACCGTGAAGAAGCACCTCCGCGCGCAAGAGATCGCGCTCGAGAACCGGCTCCCCTGCCTCTACCTCGTCGACTCCGGCGGCGCGTTCCTGCCCCGCCAGGACGAGGTCTTTCCCGACCGCGAGCACTTCGG
>WNGG01013449.1_pt1 | contig 12828 bp, 10 predicted proteins | sample 5400661 | NCBI WGS metagenome assembly WNGG01 (sample SAMN13153372, study PRJNA577476) | soil metagenome | isolation source: 100 cm soil or saprolite under Garry oak tree replicate 1 | place: USA:California | collected 2016-06-15 | reverse complement strand
CTCGCGATCTTCATCCCGGTGCTGCTCCCCGGGCTGCGCGTGCACAAGCTGTTCAGCGGGCACGGCACCGCCGGGGGCTCCGGGTCGACGACGATAACGCTGCCCGACCCGGAGGTCAGGCTGCAGACCCTGCTGCTGCACGGCGGCAAGGCCACCGTGCTGAAATACACCACCACCAACCCCGACCCGCAGCAGCAGTACCTGCAGGTCTACGTGCTGAACTACAACGCGGGCACGAATAGCTGGTCATTGCAGCCGCCAGCGCCCGGCGTCCAGGTGGTCAGCAACTCACCGCTGCCCCAGGCGCAGGGGCTGAGCGGCGTCACCCCCGGGCACACGTCCACGACTCGGATCACGATGAGCCACGGCACCAGCGGATACGGGTCCCGGCTGAACTTCCTGCCGCTGCCGTACGTGCCGCAGTCGGTCCAGGTGCCGGGCAACTGGCAGGTTGACCTGTCGACGCTGATGGTCTCGTCGGCGCAGGTGGGGCTGTCCAGCCTCGGCTACACCGTGAAGAGCGAGGACGTGCAGCCCTCGGTGCAGCAGCTTGACCAGGCGCCGCCTCCGCTGCGCACCATCACCCGGCAGTACCTGTCCTTCCCCTCGCCCGCGCGGGGCATCCTGCTCACGCTGGCGAACGGGATCGCCGCAACCGCGGGGGCCAGGACCGCCTACCAGAAGGCGGTGGCGCTGCAGAAGTGGTTCACCTCCGGGCTCTTCAAGTACAACGTGCACGCGACCGAGCCGGACACCCCAGCCGGGCTGGTCAAGTTCCTTACCGCGTCCCGGCAGGGCTACTGCCAGCAGTTCGCCTTCGGCATGGCCGCGCTCGCCCGGGTGCTCGGCATCCCGTCCCGGGTGGCAGTCGGCTTCACCGCGGGCACCCGGCAGGCGCGGGGCGTCTGGAAGGTCACCACGGCCGACGCGCACGCATGGCCCGAGCTCTACTTCCAGGGAGCCGGCTGGCTGCGCTTCGAGCCGACCCCGGGCGGCCCCGGCGGCCAGGGAACCGCTGTCCAGCCGTCCTACGCCCTGGCGACGGCACCGGGCGGCACGGATCCGAACACGCCGCAGCCGGGCCCGTCAGCCTCCCCCGGCTCGATACCCGGCTCGAAGACCCAGCCCGGGCTGTCCGGGAAGCTGAGCCACCTGCCGGGGCTGAACGGCGGGGACAGCCGCGGCCGCGGCAGCTCGGTACCGGTGGTGCCGATCGTCGCGGCCGTGCTCGCGCTGGCCGCGGCTGCGCCGCGGACGATGCGGACGCTGGCCCGGCAGCGGCGCTGGCACGCGGCCAGGGATGACAGCGCGCTGGCCCATGCAGGCTGGCTTGAGCTGCACGACGACCTGACCGACTACGGCATCGGCTGGCGGGCCAGCGAGTCGCCGCGCGCGCTGTCCCGCAGGCTGGCGGCCACGCTGCGGCTGGAGCCGGCCGGCCAGCAGGCACTCAGCCGGGTCGCCGGGGCCGAGGAGCGGGCGCGGTACGCGACGGTGGCGCAGGTTCCCGAGTCGCTGCGGGCCGACGTCACCGCGATCAGGCGGGCCATCGCCGCGAAGGCCGGCCGCGCGGCGCGCTGGCGGGCGCGCCTGCTGCCGCCGTCGGCCATGGTGCCGGTGCGCTCGGGGCTGCAGCAGGCGCTCGACGTGTTCGGCTGGCTCGACGCGGCAGGACTGCGGGTCCGCAGGCGCGTCCGGCGGCTCGGCCGGGAAAGCTGACCGCAGGGCCGCCGGGACCGGCGCGGCACTATCCCGTTAACGATCTGGGTGTCTTTCCCGCCCGGCGCGGCGGCTACCGGTCACGCTCCTGGCGCCGGCGCCAGCGTTCCTCGAGCCGTTCCATCAGCCGGGGCGAGCGCCCGCGGCCGCGCTTGTCCTTGCCCGCGCGGCCAGAGCCCTTGCCGCGGCCCGGGCCCGCCCCGCGCGCCGGGGCCGGCCTGCGGCCGGGGGCGGCACCGCGAACCGCGCCGGGGGCGCGGGCCGCCGCCGTGCCGGTCATGTGCCGCCAGCTGGTCAGCGCCCACATGGCGCAGGCCAGCATGACCACGAAGCCGACCACGCCGATCCAGATGTACATGGACACGACGCCGCCGAGCAGCAGGCCGATGCCGAGCAGGAACCCGAACGCCGCCTCGACGACCCGGCGCTTATAGTGAACGCGCGGATCGCTGGCGCGGACCGCATGCGCGAAGCGCGGATAATCGGCGTAGAGCGCCTGCTCGATCTGCTCGAGCTGATGCTGCTCGTGCTCAGACAGCGGCACGTTGCCTCCCATTGAACTCGCGCTCGGCGACTGGCTCGATGACCTTCACCTCACGGCCTGGCTTATCCCAGAATACGAGCGCGAGTACGTCAAGTGAAAGGGTACACCGGCGGCCGTCACGAACTGGCCTGCCGCTCAGCCGCCAGCGGGGCCACTCGGGTCACCTGCGGCAGCCTGGTGCCCGCTGACCAGGGTGGCCGGCCGGACCGCGTCCGTCCCGAACCGCCCGGTGATCCGGTCAACGGCCCGCTCGGCCTCGCGCCAGGAAGCGGGCCGGTCGGTGAAGGCAAGCTGCGAGTGCGCTGCCGACGACCCGATCACGCCGGTGGCGCGGACGCCGACGAGGCGCAGCCTGGCCCCGGAATCCAGCCCGGCGGCCGCGTACAGCGCGCAGGCAGTCGCGTAGATCTCCCTGGCCACGTCCGTCGGCTCGGGCAGCGTCCGCGAGCGGGTGATCGTGGTAAAGTCGGCCAGGCGCAGCTTCACCACGACGGTCCTGGCCGCGCAGCCGGCCTTGCGCAGGCTGCGCGCCGTCCGGCCGGATAGCCTGAGCAGCTCCCGGCGGATGACCTCGGGATCGCTGATGTCGCTGGCGAAGGTCTCCTCGGCGCCGATGCTTTTCTCCGCCGCGCCGGGCGTCACCTTCCGGTCATCGCGCCCCGAGGCGAGCGCGGCGAGGTGCGCGCCCGCCGCCCGGCCGAGCCTGCGCTCCAGCGCGGCCGGCGGCACGTGCGCGATGTCGCCCACCGTCCGCAGGCCGAGGCCGGCCAGCACCCGGCCGGTCCGCTCCCCCACCCCCCACAGCGCCGACACCGGCAGCGGGTGCAGGAACTCCAGCACGCCGTCGGCCGGGATGACCAGCAGGCCGTCCGGCTTGCACGCGGCGGAGGCGAGCTTCGCGATGAACTTGGTCGTCGCGACACCGACCGAGCAGGTGATTCCCTGCTGGCCGAGGACGGAGGCGCGGATCAGCTCGCCGATCCCGGCCGGGCGGCCGAGCCGGCGCAGGGCGCCGGAGACGTCGAGGAACGCCTCGTCAAGCGCCAGCGGCTCCACCTCCGGGGTGACGGCCCGGAACACCGCCATGACCTCCCTGGACACCGCGGCGTACAGGCCGTGCCGGGGCGGGATGATCACCGCCTGCGGGCACAGCCGCCCGGCCCGGCTCATCGGCATCGCCGACCGCACCCCGAAGGCACGGGCCTGGTAGGTCGCCGACAGCACCACGCTGCGGCCGCTCGCCGCTCCGACGATCACCGGCAGGCCCGCAAGCTCCGGCCGGTCCCTGATCTCCACGCTGGCGTAGAACGCGTCCATGTCCACGTGCAGGATGTGGCAGCCGGTGTCGTCCCTTGCCCCTGGGCCGCCGGTCACTGGTGCCTCCCTCGCGGCGTCGGCACGCACCCCCGAATCTAGCCCGGACCACCGACAACGCGGCGCGGCTCAGGCGTCAGCGGCGGGCCTGAGCTCCAGCAGGCGCGCCAGCAGCCCGTTGATGAACGCGGGCGACGCGTCGGTGGACAGCTCGCGGGCGAGCAGCACCGCCTCGCTGATCGCGACGCCATCGGGCACGGCCGGGTTCCAGAACAGCTCGTAGGCGCCGATCCGCAGGATGTTCCTGTCCACCGCGGGCATCCGCTCCAGCGTCCAGCCGCGTGCGTTGGCCGCGAGCAGCTCGTCGATCTCGGCCTGGTGCTGCTGGACGCCGCGGACAAGCTCGGCGGCGTACTCGGGCACCGGCGGGCTGGCCGTGGCGGCCCGCTCGGCGAGCAGGCCGAGCACCGGCTCGCCGCGGATCTCCGCCTCGAACTGCGGGTGTCCACCCTGATCTTCTCGCCGGTCGTGATGAACAGCGGGACCTGGATCTGCGCGCCGGTCTCCAGCGTGGCCGGCTTGGTCCCGCCGGTGGACCGGTCGCCCTGCACCCCCGGGTCGGTCTGGCTGACCGTCAGCTCCACCGCCGCGGGCAGGTCCAGGTACAGCGGCACCCCGTCATTGAACGCCACCGTGGCGGTCTGCTCCTCCAGCAGGTAATTGGCGGCATCGCCGACCGTGGCCGCCGGAATGCGCGGCTGGTCGTAGTCCTGGACGTCCATGAACACGAAGTCGTCGCCCTCGCGGTACAGGTACTGCATCTCCCGCTTGTCGACGTTGGCCACCTCGACCTTCACCCCGGCGTTGAAGGTCCGGTCCACCACCTTGCCGGTGTGCACGTTCTTCAGCTTCGTGCGCACGAACGCCCCGCCCTTGCCCGGCTTGACGTGCTGGAAGTCCACGACTCCCCAGAGCTGGCCGTCCAGGTTGAGCGTCATGCCATTCTTCAGGTCGTTCGTCGTGGCCACGTCTGTCGTGTCTCCTGCATGGGGCCGGTCCGGGCCGGGCGGGCGCGGTTGAGCTAGAGGACGAGCAATTCCCTGGCTGCCGTGGTGAGCAGCTCGCCCGGGATCGCGCCATCGCCGGCGCGCACCACGAGGGTGTCCTCGATCCTGACACCGCCCCGGCCCGGCAGGTAGATGCCAGGCTCGACGGTGACGGGAACTCCGGCCGCAAGTCTACCCGTCCGGCCATAACCGATCATCGGCGCCTCGTGGATCTCCAGGCCCACGCCATGGCCGACGCCGTGCCCGAAATGCTCGCCGTGCCCGGCCGCGCCGATCACGTCCCTGGACGCGGCGTCGACGGCCGCCACGTCGGCGCCGACGGCGACGGCCGCCAGGCCGGCCTGCTGCGCGGCGGCCACCAGGTCGTAGATCTCCCGCTGCCAGGCGGCGGGCTCGCCGACCGCGACGGTCCGTGTCATGTCCGCGTGATAGCCGGCGTGCCGGGCGCCGCAGTCGATCGTGATCAGGTCCCCGGCGGCGAGCGGGCGGCCGGTGGGCACGTGATGCGGGGTGTCGCCGTTGGGCCCGCTGGCCACGATCGTGTCGAAGGCCGGCTTCTCCGCGCCGCGGTCGGTCATCTCCCGCTCGATCGCGATCGCGAGCTCGCGCTCGGTCAGGCCCGGCCTGATGGCGGCAAGTACCGCCTCGAACGACTCCGAGGTGATCTGGCAGGCACGCCCGAGCAAGGCGATCTCGGCCTCGTCCTTGACCATCCGCAGGCCTTCCACCAGCCGGCCGAGCGGGACGAGGGCCAGGCCGCCTGCGGTGAGCGCCTGATGGCGTTCCACCGTCATCTCGTGCTCCTCGAAGCCCACGGCGGCCAGCCCGGCCGCGGCCGCGCGGGCGGCGAGCGCAGGCTCGGTGAAGCGTTCCGTGACGAGCTCGACGTCCGGGCAGTCGCGCCGCGCCGCCGGCGCGTACCGCGAGTCCGTCGCCAGCACCGGGTCGCCGCTGACCGGGATGAGCAGCGCGGCGTTGGAGCTGGCCAGCCCGGTCAGGTAGCGGACGTTGACGCCGCTGGTGATGAGCGCGGCGCCGGCGCCGAGTGCGGCTGCCTGCTGCTGCAGCCGGGACCGGCGGGCGGCATGGATATCGGGCATGTCCTGACTGTACGGCCCGCGGCAATGTTTATTCCGCGCTGAGCGGGGAGGCTGCCGACCGTGGCGGCAATCCCGGCTGCACGGAGGTCATCATGACGAAGTCGTCGGTCCGCGATACCACGGCCGCGCGGGCAGCGGATCTCGCGCACTGCGACGACAGTGAGCTGCTCCAGATGGTCCGCTCGCTGCCGCGCGGCGACCAGCGGCGCAGCGCTGCCTGCGAGATGCTCGTCACGCGCTACCAGCCGCTTGTCCGGTCGTGCGCGCGGAAATACTGGAATGGCCCCGAGTCGGCGGACGAGCTGATGCAGGTCGGCTACGTCGGGCTGATGAAGGCGATCAACAAATTCGATCCGGCGGTCGGCGTGAGCCTCGCAGCGTACGCGTTCCCGAGCATCAGCGGCGAGCTGAAACGGCATTTCCGCGACCGGTGCTGGCAGGTGCACGTGAAGCGGTCCGCCCAGGAACTCGTGCTTGAGATGCGGAAGGCGGCGAGGGAGCTGACCCAGCAGCTCGGCCGCGCTCCCGGCGACGCCGAGCTTGCCGCGCGCCTGCACGTCAGCGTGGCCGAGCTGGTGGATGCCCAGCGTGCTGACCTCGGCTTCCACGCCTGGTCCCTGGACGCGCCGATGTCCGGCGAGCAGGATGCCACCAGCCTGACCGAGCTGCTCGGCGAGGAGGACAGCCAGGTGGAGCACACGCTCGACATGGCCGCGCTGTCCGCGCACTGGAGCGAGCTGCCGGAGCGGCAGCAGCGCATCCTGCTGATGCGGTTCTACGGGAACATGACCCAGGCCGAGATCGGTGCCCACCTGGGGATCTCTCAGATGCACGTGTCCCGGTTGCTGACCCAGTCGCTGGCCTACCTGAGGGAGTGCCTGCTCGGGCCGGAGAAGCGGCTATCGACGGTTGGAGAATCATGAAACTCGCGACCGCGCTGACGGTGATCGCCGTCGGCGCCATACTTGCCTTCGCGGTCCGGACCAACCCGCCCGGCCTGAACATCCACACCGTGGGCTGGGTCGGCATGCTGACCGGGGCGGCCGGGCTGCTGCTTCCTGACCGCGCGTCCGGCTGGCTGCGCCGCAGGATCGTCCGGCGGAGAGTCGCGGCGGAGCCGGTCGTCGACGAATCCGACCAGCCTGGCGGGGACTACCCGCACTATGTCGTGCACGATCCGGCCGCGGTCGCCGCGGCGATCTTGCGCGACGCGGAGATGGGCGGCGACGCCGCGGACGAGCCGGCCGATCCGGCCACGACGGCCAGGCTGAAGGCCGTCAAAGCCGACGGCGAGGAGGCGGCGGGCCCGTCCGGCACGCTAGATGACCTGCTCGGCCGGGCCGGCGGGGCACGGCGGCGCTGACCGGGCGGGCCGCCTGAGGCGGCCGGCCGCGTTGCCGCCGGGCGGCCCGGACGCCGGTCAGGCGGCCGGCCCCGGCCCAACGCGCAGCGCGAGCATGGTCATGTCGTCGCGCAGGTCGTCCATGCTGAACTCCACGACCAGCGCGTGCATGGCAGAGACGATCTCGGCTGGCGGCCGGCCGGCCAGGGCGGCGAGCTCGTCGGTCAGCCGGTCCTCGAAGTAGGCCATCTCCGGGCTGCGCGCCTCGGTGACGCCGTCGGTGAACAGGAACAGCAGGTCGCCCGCGCTGAGCTGGACCTGCTGCGTGCCCGGCTCGGCGTCGGGGAACAGGCCGAGCGGCATCCCGCCGCCGGCCAGCAGCCGGACCCGGCCGTCGGGCCTGACCAGCGCCGGGCCGGGGTGCCCCGCGCTGGCCACGGTGACCGCGATGCCGTCGTCGGCCAGGCTGAAATGGGCGGCGCACGCGGTGACGAACCGGCCGTCGTACTCTTCCGCCAGCATGAGGTCGTTGGCCTGCCGCAGCACCTCGGCCGGGTCCGGGTTCCCGTGCGCGAGCACCCGGATCGCGTGCCGCGCGGCGGCGGTCACCGCCGCCGCCTCCTCGCCCTTACCGCACACGTCGCCGATGGCCACGCCCCAGCCGCCCGGGATGCGGTAGACGTCGTAGAAGTCGCCGCCCACCTCGAGTCCCTCGGTGGCGGCCACGTAGGCGGCGGCGATCTCGACGCCGGGTATCTCCGGCAGTTCCCGCGGCAGCAGGCTCGCCTGCAGCGAGTCGGCGATCTCAGTGCGGCGGCGGAACATCCTGTCCACCCTGATCGCCAGCGCGAGCTGCTCGCCGAGCTCCTCCACCAGGCCCAGGTCGGCGATCTCGAAGTGCCGCTCGCCGGCGCGGCGGGCCAGGGTCAGCACCCCATAGCTCTGCTCGCCGTCGGTCAGCGGCACGCAGAGCACGGAGGTCGCGCCGAGCTGCATCAGCAGCGGCACGTCGCCGGGCCCGGTGCCGAGAATGCCGACATCTTCCGGATGCGCGACCAGCATCGAGCTGCCCGACTCGTGCACCTGGCGGGGCGCCGAGCCTGGCTGCGGGTCCACCGAGGCAAGCGCGCGGGACAGCTGCTCGGACTCGTGGTCGGCCGGGCCTATCACCACCTGCCTGCGCAGCCGCTGGCGGCGTTCCACATCGACGATGACCCAGGCGGCGAGTTCCCCGGCCAGCAGGCGGGCGCATCGCTGCAGTGTCACCGACTCGCTGAAGGTGGCGTTCTCCAGCAGCAGCCTGGTCGCGGCGGTGACCAGGTCGAGCCGGTGGGCCATCGCCTCGACCGCCCTGGCCGCGGCGGCTGTCCGGCCGGACGCGGAGCGGCCGGCCTCCGCGGCGCCGGCGGCCTCCGGATCGGGGGTCTTAGCGAGACGGGTCTCCAGGTGGCGGGCGTCCTGGTGCCCGGCGCCGGGGCCTGGCGCGCCGCCGGCCTCCGGGCCCTCCGCCGGGCTGGCCGTGACGATCAGCAGGCCGGGCTCGCCGGGCAGATCGATGACGCTGGCCGCGAGCACGGACTGGATCACCCCGTCCCCGCCGAGCAGCGGGCACCACAGGCGGCGCGCCTTGCCGGTCCGCGCCACCGCGGCGAGGTGCGAGTGCACCGCGGCCCGCGACGGCAGCGCGGCAAAGGCGGTGAACAGCTTTCCCGTAGCGTATCCGGGGCCCGATCCGAGCAGGTCACCGGCCCGCTTGTTGGCCCGCCGGATGGTGCCGTCGCCGTCCAGCAGGAACAGCGGCACCGGCGCGTCGGTGAATATCGCCCGCAGCAGCCGCCGCTCGGCGTCGGAGCCGTCCGCACCCGGCAGGCCAGCGGCTGGCCGACCCGCTGCAGGCCCGGCGCCGGCCTGCAGCCCGGCCACGGCCTCGATGGCCCCGTCCAGCTCGGCAAGCGCGGCATCGAGCAGCTGCGGCAGCTGCGCTCCCGGCAGCGCTGCTGACTGCCGGAGCGCGCCCGATCGCTGCCTCAGCTCGGCGATCTCCTGATCGGGCCCGCCGCCGCTGCTGGCATGCTGCATGGGTCGGTCCTATCTGCTCTGCGCGGGGTAGGCCCACGGCCCTCGGGGCCGCCCCGGACCAGTGAGCGGGCAGCCAAGTCTAGAGCCGGGGCCGGCCCGGCCCGCAACCCGCTGCCCCGGCCGCAGCCCGCTGCCCCGATCGGCGTGGTGTTTGAGCATGCCCGGCCTGGGACATAATGGCCTCGTAACGGTGCCTACGACGCAGGCACTCCCCCACGCCGCCACGGCGTGGTCGCGGAGCATGCCTGCCTGGAAGGCCTCGCTGATGCGGCGGTCATCGTAGCCCGGCTTCCCCGAGTCTCCTCCGCGATCTCCGGCATCCTCGCCGTGGCGATCACGAAGGAGAACGCGTCATGCAGATCGCACTCGTCGCCGACCAGGCCAGCCAGCTCACCCCCGCCCGCGGCGGGGCGGGGGCCGGCAGCGACAGCCAGGATATCGGGCTTTCCACTCTCGCCCGGGCCCTGGGCGGGCTGGGGCATCAGGTCACCATCTACGCGCGCAAGGACGCCCCGGCGCTGCCTGCCCGGGCGAAGGTGGCTCCCGGCGTGACGGTCGAGCACATGCGCGCCGGGCCCGCCGCGCGGCTCGCCGCTGACGACGTCCTGCCGCACATGGCGGCGTTCAGCGGCCTGCTGGCGCAGCGCTGGCGCCAGCACGTGCCGGACATCGTGCATGCCCACTTCTGGACCGGCGGCCTCGCCGCGCTCGCGGCGACCCGCGACGTCCCGGTGCCGGTGGTGCAGACGTTCCATTCCCTCGGCGCGTCCGAGCGGCGGTACCACGGCGTGCTGCCGGGAGTGTCGGACGCCCGGCTGCGGCTCGAGGCGCTCATCGCGCGCAGCGTCAGCGCGGTGCTGGCCCGCACCTCCGGCGAGATGGCCGAGCTCGCCCGGCTGGGGGTGCCGCGGGCGTCGATCAGGGTGGTGCCGTACGGCATCGACACCGGCGAGTTCCTGCCGGACGGCCCGGTGGCGCACCGCGGCGCCCGGCCCCGGCTGCTGGCGGTGGCACCGCTGACCGAGCGGTCCGGGCTTGACGTCATCGTGCGCGCGATGGCCGACGTGCCGCGGTGCGAGCTGGTGATCGCCGGCGGCCCGCCGCGCTCGCAGCTGGGCAAGGATCCGGTCTACCGCGGCCTAGTCCGGCTCGCCAGGAAGCTGCGGGTCGGCGACCGCGTCGTGTTCACCGGGACGGTCAGCAGGGCGCGGATGCCCGCGCTGCTCCGCTCGGCGGACCTGCTTGTGCACACCGCGATGTACGAGCCGTTCGGCATGGTGCCGCTTGAGGCCATGGCCTGCGGCACCCCGGTGGTGGCCGCCGCCGGCGGCAGCCACGCCGACGCGGTGGTGGACGGGACAACCGGCGTGCTGGTCAGGGCCGGCCAGCCCGCGCTGCTGGCCCGGCGGATACGGCAGCTGCTGGCCAGCCCTATGCTGCTGCAGGGGTTCGGGATCGCCGCCGCCGACCGGGCCCGCGCCCGGTACTCCTGGGACCGCATCGGCCGCGAGACGCTCGCGGCGTACGAGCGGTCGCTGGCGCCGCGGCTGCCTGCCGCCGCCTGATCAGCTAGTCCGCGGCAGGGGCGGCTGCCTCCGGCAGGCTGTCGCGCTGGCTGGCAGGCTGCGCTTGCGCGCGGGGCGGCCGCGGGCCGCTGACCGACCGGTGCGCCTTGATGATCGTCCTGGCCACCTCGGTCACCTTGACGTGGCGGGTCTGGGAGATCTGCCGCATCCGGTCGAAGGCTTCCTTGGCGCTGCAGCCAAGGGCGTGCATCAAGATGCCCTTCGCCTGGTCCACCAGGGCCCTCGACTCGGCCGACGCGCGGAGCTGCAGTGCCGTCCGCTGCGAGTCCCCGTAGATGGACGCGTTGCCCATCGTCGCGCCGCCGAAGGCAATGAGCAGCTCAGCGAGCGCAACCCGGTCGGGATCCAGCGACCGGGGCCGCGCCCCGAACAGCGAAAGCGTCACGGTCATCGGGCCGAACTTGTGCACCAGCGTGATCGAGCACCGGACGCCGCGGCATAGCGCGGCGCTCGCGTACTCGGGCCATCTGTCCTCCGCGAGGCTGTCCGCGGAGGCTACGGTCTCGCCAGTGCCGAGCGCGGCCAGCCACGGCCCGGTCCGGTCGTGCCAGGAAAGCTCGAAGAGCTCGGCCAGATCCGGGTGGGTAGCGACCATCTCAACGGGCTCGCCGTCGCGCCAGAGGGCCGACGTCGCCCCCGAGCACGCGGGCACCTGCCGGGCAGCGAGGGCTGCCAGCCGGTGCAGCGACCTGACGTCCGATGCATCCGCGATGCTCAGCAGCTCGGCGGCGGCGCGCGCAAGTTCGGCGGTGACGTTCTGGTCAAGCACCGCCAGCTCCGTCGCTGGAAGCGGATCCGGCCAGGTCGCGAACCTGCTCGATCAGCCGGACCCGGTCGGCGTGCGTTTCAGCGAGCGGCGCGACATTGAGCGTCGTGACGCCAGACTCCCGCATGGCCGCCACCCGCTCCGCCACCAGCGACCGCGGCCCGATCAATGACGTCCCGGCCAGCAGCGAGGCCGGCACGAGCGCGGCCGCCTCGTCCTTGCGGCCGGCCAGGTAGGCGTCCTGAATGGCCGCTGCCTCGCGCTCGTAGCCGAATCGCACCGCCAGGTCGTAGTAGAAGTTGCGGCCCCTGGCGCCCATCCCGCCGATGTAGAGGGCGAGCATCGGCCGGCCGAGTTCCAGGTAGCCGGTCACGTCCTCGCCGATGGCCAGGCCGGCCTGCGCGACCACGTCGAGCGGGCCGAGGGCCGGATCGCGCCGCGCCGCGCCGGCCGCGAGCGGCGCGGCCCAGACCGACGCGGCCTTCTCCGGGAAGTAGAAGATCGGCTCCCAGCCTTCGGCCAGCTCGGCAGCAAGCTCGACGTTCTTCGGCCCGAGCGCCGCCAGCACGATCGGAATGCGCTGCCGGACCGGATGATTGATCAGCTTGAGCGCCTTGCCGAGACCGGTGCCCTGATCCGGCGGCAGCGGGACCGTATAGTACCGCCCGTCGTACTGCAGCCGGTCGCGCCGCCATACGCTGCGGCAGATCTCGATGATCTCGCGGGTACGGCCGACCGGCGCATCGTAGGGCACGCCATGCCAGCCCTCGATCACCTGCGGACCGGACGCCCCGATGCCGAGCACGAACCGGCCGCCGGACACGTAGTCAAGGCCGGCCGCCGTCATCGCGGTGAGCGTCGGCGTCCTGGAGTAGATCTGGAGGATGCCCGAGGCAATCTGCAGCCGCTCCGTCTTCGCGGCGATGAACCCGAGCTGGCTGACCGCGTCATAGCTGTATGCCTCGGGGACGAAGACGATATCGAGCCCGGCTTTCTCGTAGTCGGCAAGCTCGGTGACGGTCTCGGCGAACCCGCCTGCGTAGTTCAGGGACATCCCGATGCGCATTCCCGCCGTACCTTTCGCCGTCGGAGTGCGGCCGGCTAAGGCCGGGCACCCGTCCAGCGTAGGTGCGCCGAGGTCACCCTGCCTGCCAGGGCTTGCCAGGCCGGGCCCGGCCTGGCCGAGGCCGGCCCCGTCGGCCCGGCCCGGGCGAAGTTGCTAGGCGGCCGCCGAGATCAGCGCGGCGACGGCGCGAAGCGCGAGCTGATACGACAGGACTCCGAACCCGGCCACCGTCCCGTCCGCCACGC
>WNGG01006665.1_pt1 | contig 12830 bp, 14 predicted proteins | sample 5400661 | NCBI WGS metagenome assembly WNGG01 (sample SAMN13153372, study PRJNA577476) | soil metagenome | isolation source: 100 cm soil or saprolite under Garry oak tree replicate 1 | place: USA:California | collected 2016-06-15 | reverse complement strand
GGCCGCGCAGGTACCGGCGGAGGGCGCTGAACTTTGAGGTATCCCCTCCCTCACGATCAAGACGGACAAGATGAGGATCAATCATCTGACTGAACAGGCCAAGCCCGGTCAGCTGGGCTCAGCCACCTCGGACTGTCACTCGTCACTTGCAGAGTTCGTAGTGGCGACTTCAGTCGCCCCTGCCGCCTGGCCAGCGACTAAAGTCGCTACTACCAGCCAGTCCAATCAACTGGACAAACCGCTAGGTGGCTTGAGCCGCCTTCGCAGGATCAGCCTGGGGCTTGGGCTCTGGGCGAGGGCAGCCGAGCAAGGTGCCCGAATCAATCAACAGTATCGTGAACGGCCGGGCTAAAAACGGAGGCACGAGCGCGGCCACAGACTACACAGGGCGCTTCCAGTGCCCTGTATTAGCTGAGCACAGGGGCGGCGCCGCCTGCCCCTACGACCTCTTCCTCCGCGCCAAAGTCTTTGCTAGCTTTCCCATGTATGAAGACACCGCTCGCCGCATGGCACAAGGCGCAGGGAGCCGGGCTCATCAACGATCGCGGTATCGAACTGCCCGAGCGTTTCACTGACCCCCTGCAAGAATACCAGGCTGTACGCGAAAAAGCCGGGCTCATCGACCTGTCATTCCGCGTACAAGTCCGGATGACGGGGGAAGATCGGGTCTCCTTTCTCCAGGGTATGGTGTCGAACGACGTGAAGGCCCTGCAACCCGGGGATGGATGTGCCGCGACGCTGCTGACCGAACAGGGTCGTATCGTTGCCGATCTACGGGTGTATGCGTTGGACACTTGCTTCCTCCTCGACGTCGACGCCCGGGTGAAGGAGAAGATGATTGAAGCCTTGTCACGCTTTATCGTCGCCGATGATGTGGAGATGGAAGACCTGAGTGAGCAGCAAGTGACCCTGGCGCTCCAAGGACCGGTTGCGTCTCAGGTACTGGCGGCGGCCGGTATACCAATCGCCTTGACCAAAGGGTTTCAGCATGGCGAGGCGACTCTCGCCGGTACCAGTGTCCGTATCATTCGCGTGAGCGACACCGGTGAGGACGGCTATGAAATCCTGGCGCCAAGCGCGCAGGCCGAGCTGATCTGGCAGACGCTTCTCCAGGCTGGAGGGCAGCTTGGGCTGTGCCCCGTCGGGTTGACTGCGCTCAACACGTTGCGGGTCGAAGCAGGGATTCCCTGGTACGGCCTCGATATGGACGAGGGACGAATCGTCCTTGAGGTCGGCCTGGAGCACGCGCTCAGTTTCAGCAAAGGCTGTTACCTCGGGCAGGAGGTCATCGAGCGGGCAACCGCCCGCGGGCACGTCAACCGCAAATTGATGGGGCTGCTCGTGCAGGGCGAGACGCTACCGGCTAGCGGGGATAAACTGTTCCAGGACGCTCAAGAAGCCGGCTGGGTAACAAGCGCGGTGGTGTCTCCGCGTTTGGGCCGGCCCATCGCTTTGGGCTATGTCCGGCGTGAATATCAGGCCCCGGGCACGCAGCTGCGAATTGACAGGCAAGGGACGCCCGTGCTAGCGGAGGTAACTACCTTGCCGTTCTGATCGATAAGCGCGAAAATATCCCTAGCGAGAGCAGCACGTATCAAACAAAACAAGAGGAGGGATGTATGGCAAACCAACTCGGCAAGCGCTATTTCTGCGAGGTCTGTGGCACCGAAGTACTGTGCAACAAACCCGGCAACGGCGAGCTGAACTGCTGCGACAAAGACATGCAGATCAAGGAGGCGAAACCGTTGCCGTCTTCGGACTAGTTTTTAGCAGGAACGTCATGAACCGACGCGGAGACACGGCGACGCAGTGACACGGGGAGATTATAAACCTGGATCGCCGTGTCGTCTTTATCTTTAAAGGCTGACCTGCTGCTTTACGGGGGGCGCGTCCTCACTCTCGACCCGGCTCGTCCTACGGCCGAGGCGCTAGCGGTAGCTGCCGGACAGATCCTGGCAGTCGGAGGAGAAGAGGAATTACGCCCTCTCATTGCCGCTCACACCCAGACGCTCGCTTGTGACGGACGGACTATTCTTCCAGGGTTCGTCGATCCACACCTGCACCTGTTCGCCTGGGCCAGCCACTTCTGTGGCACTGATCTGGGTACGGCCCGTTCTATTCCTGAAATCCAGGGTCTGCTGGCACGTGACCTGTCCCACATCTCGACCGGAGAGTGGGTGCGAGGCTACGGTTATGACGAGTTCTTCTTGGCAGAGAAACGGCATCCCACGAGGCGCGACCTGGACCTGGTCTCTCTGGACCACCCTATTATCCTGCGCCACCGCAGCGGCCACGCCGCGGTCCTCAATAGCGCCGCGCTGAGACGAGCCGGCATCACTCAGCACTTCACCCCGCCGGCAGGGGGCAGTGTCGAGCGCGACCCCCTCACTGGCGAACCGACCGGTGTTGTATACGAGCTAGAGAAGTTTCTGCGGACGGTCCTTCCGCCACTGTCCTCCCATGACTTCACGGCTGGAGTCAAACAGGCGAGCGCTGAGTTACTCCGCCACGGGGTCTGTTCGTTTCACGATGCAAGCGCCGGGAACACCCTGGAGGACTTTGCCCTCTTCCGTCGCTTCAACGCAGAGGGCCTCCTTGTGTCCCGGGCGACTGTCATGATCGGTATCGACGCCCTGCCCCAACTGGTCGATGCTGGTCTCGCGCCTTTCAGCGGCGACGACCGCGTACGTCTGGGGAGCGTGAAAATCATGGTGCACGAAAGCCGGGGAGCGCTGTACCCGGAGCCGGATGAACTGGCCGAAATGGTATGGCAAGCCCACCGACACGGCTTTCAACTCGCCCTGCACGCGGTGGAAGAAGGAGCGGTATGCGTTGCTCTCAATGCTATTGAGCAAGCCCAGCGGCGTCTGCCGCGCGCAGATCATCGCCACCGCATCGAGCACTGCGCCCTGTGCCCGCCACCGTTCGTTGACACGCTGGTGGAGACCGGTAGTGCGGTGGTAACCCAGCCGGGGTTTCTCTATTTTTATGGCGACAAGTATGCGGCCGAGGTCGATCCCCAGCTTCACAGTTGGCTCTATCGCACCAAGAGCCTGCTTGAGTGTGGAGTGCAGGTAGCCGGCAGCTCGGACTGCCCCATTGCCCCGCTCTCTCCCTTGACTGGCGTACAGGCAGCGATGACCAGACGGTCGCGGACCGGCACCCCCCTTCATCTCCAAGACCGTCTAGCTCTGCGGGACGCCCTGGCGCTGTTTACCAGCGCGGGTGCCTGGGTGGGTTTTGAAGAAGCGCGAAAAGGTAGAATCATGCCGGGGATGCTGGCCGATCTGGTCGTGCTTGAGCGGGACCTACTGACAGTGCCGACCGAAGAGATACACGCTCTCAAGGTCGAAACAACGATCGTAGGGGGAAGGGTTGTGTGGTCCGAGGAGAACTCTTAAAACGTAATGAGTAATGAGGGCTAAAACGTAAAACGTAATGAGTAATCCTCCAGTCCCCGCCTTTTTACACTTTACGTTTTACGCTTTACGTTTTACATTCTTACTTATGTCCTTTGCCGCGGTTCTGTACGAAAAAGAAGGTCCATTGGCGCTCGTGGCGCTCAACCGGCCAAACGTGCTGAACGCCTATAACGTGCAGATGCGTGACGACCTTTACCAGGTGCTGCGGGCGGTGCGGGATGATCCCGAGGTGCGGGTGATGATCCTGCGTGGAGAAGGGCCGGCGTTTTCCACCGGTGGTGATGTGGCCGAGTTCGGCTCGGCGCCGTCGCCTATTGGGGCCAGAGAGATCCGCTGGCGACGTGACGTGTGGGGCACCCTCCTCAGCCTGCCCCAGCCGACCATCGCTGCGGTCCATGGCTACACCGCGGGCGGGGGCATGGAGATGGCCCTGCTGTGCGACCTGTGTATTGCTGCTGAGGATACTATCTTTTTCTTGCCCGAGACCGGCCTGGGCATGATCCCAGGCGTTGGCGGTACCCAGACTGCGCCGCGCGCCATTAGCCTAGGCCGAGCCCTAGACATGGTCCTTACTGGTAGGCGGGTTGGCGCCCAGGAAGCCCTGCACATCGGACTGGCGAACCGGGTCGTCCCTCGTGACACCCTCTTGACGGCTGCCAAAGCCCTGGCGTACACACTAGCCCAGTGCGATCCGAGAGTTGTTGCCCTGGCCAAACGGGCTATCCGTCAGGGGGGAAACCTAAGCCTGGCTGAGGGGCTGAGCCTGGAGAAACGCCTGTTTGCAACGATTTGAGGATGAGGAGCGACGATGAACACCGCCAATTTCTTAAGCATTCCTAGCACGATGTTTCCCGATCAGGAAATTCTCGTCTTTGAAGACACGCGGCTGACCTACGGCCAGGAGCTGGAGCGCGTGCGACGGCTGGCCAGCATGTTGCGCGACTTGGGTATCAAGCCGGGCGACCGGGTGGCCATGCTCCAGACGAACTCCCACCAGTTCATTGAAGCCTACTACGCTACGGCTACATTGGGCGCCACTTTCGTGCCCCTGAACTACCGCGCCAAACCGCCCGAGCTGGAATACATGGTTACCGCAGCCACTGTCAAAGCCCTGTTTGTTGGCGACCGCTACCTCGAGCTGATCCACCAATTGCAACCCCAGTTCCCCAGCGTCCAGCATTACATTGCCCTGGAGAGCCGCCAGCCCGACTTGCTCTATTACGAGGACTTGGTCGCCACAGGTTCGACCGAGCTGGAAGACGCTGAGGTGGACGAGAGTGACGTCTCGATCCTGATGTATACCAGCGGTACCACCTCCCTGCCTAAAGGGGTGATGCTGACCTATGGCGACTTCACCAACTACGTGGTCGGCACGGTCGAGATGGCCGACGGCTCCCCCCGCGGCACTTCCTTGCTCTGCGCGCCGCTCTATCACATCGCCGGCACCGCTAACATGATGACCGCCCTGTGGGCGGGGCGGAAGATTGTGGTCCTGCGGCAGTTTGATGCCAAGGAGTGGCTGGAAGCGGTGCAAAAAGAAAAAGTCACTCACGCCTTCGTCGTCCCGACGATGCTGAAACAACTGATCGATTGCTCCGATTTCGCCAAGTACGATCTCTCCAGCCTCGAGAATCTCTCCTACGGGGGGGCGCCGATGCCCTTTCCCGTGATCCGGCGGGCGATTGAGCTGTTTTCCAAGAGCACGGGGTTTGTGAACGCTTTTGGCCAGACGGAGACGACCTCGACGCTAACGGTGCTGGGGCCGGCGGATCATCGGCTCGACGGCACCTCCGAGGAGGTCGAGCGCAACCTCAAGCGGCTGACCTCGGTGGGCAAGCCGCTACCGGACGTGGAGGTGCGGGTGCTGGACGAGGACAACAAAGAGTTGCCGGCCGACCAGATTGGCGAGATCGTGATTCGCACGCCGCGGGTGATGAAGGGCTACGCGGGGCAAGAGAGTGCCACGGCGGCCTTGCTGGATGCAGACGGTTGGCTGCACACGCGGGACATGGGGTACATCGACGAGGATGGGTACATTTATCTAGTAGGGCGGAAGGACGACATCATCATTCGCGGTGGCGAGAACATTGCCCCGGCCGAAATCGAGGCCGTACTGCACGCGCATCCAGCTATCGATGAGGCCGCAGTGATCGGGTTGCCGGACGTGGACTGGGGGCAAAAGATCGCAGCGTTCGTGGCTCTGCGTCCAGGGAAGACCGCGAGCGCTGAAGAGCTGACTGAATTTTGTCGCCAGCGGTTGGCGAGCTTCAAGAAACCGGAAGTGATCCGCTTTGTCGATGCCCTGCCCAAGAACCCGCTGGGCAAGGTCCTCAAAAAGGAGCTGCGGGCGCAGTTCGCGGAATAAGGAGAAATCTTCTTCCTCTCCCGCACTGCGGGAGAGGGAATCTATGCATTACAGATGGATAATCTCTCCTACGACAAGCGCGGCAAAGTTGCCTGGCTCTGCCTCTGCCGCCCCAACCAGGGTAACCGTCTGACCCCGGCTATGGCCGAAGGGCTCACCGCTCTGTGCGGGACGGCTGCGGACGATGACGAGGTCGAGCTAGTTGTCCTCACCGGCACGGACGCCGTTTTCTGTTACGGCCTCGAGTATCCAGCAGGGCACAAAGGCGCGGCTGCGGTCCAGGAGATCCAGGCCCAATTCGGAGAACTCAGGTGCGTCGAAGCTGTGGCTGCGCTCACCAAGCCAACCCTGGCCGTACTGAACGGCGATGCTATCAGCGTGGGCTTGGAGTTAGCCTTAGCCTGCGACTTGCGCTTGGCAAGAGAGGGCGCACGTTTCGGCCTGCCGCAAGTGGCCGACGGCCTCATCCCATTCTGCGGCGGCACGCAGCGGCTGCCACGCATCGTCGGGCAGGCGAAGGCCCTGGAATTGGTGTTGACCGGCGAGTTGATCGATGCGAGAGAGGCGCAGCGCATTGGCCTCGTCACTGAGGTCATCGAAGCCAGCACTTTGGCCAGTCGTGTTGACGAGGTACTCGCTGGTCTGCTAGGGAAAGGCCCCATTGCTTTGCGCTTGGGTAAAGAAGCTGTACACAAGGCACTGGATTTAACGCTCGACCAGGGCATTCGTCTGGAAGAAGACCTCTACGCTTTGCTCCAGACTACCCAGGATCGAGCCGAAGGCATCCGGGCGTTCCTTAGCAAGAGGAAGCCAAAGTTCACTGGCCAGTAGAGACCACCATAGGAGGAAAGGGTCATGGCTAACCAGCTCGGCAAGATGTATCTCTGTGGCAAATGCGGTTCGCAGGTGATCGTCACTAAAGGTGGCACCGGCACCGTCAAGTGCTGTGGCGCTGAAATGCAGAAAAAGTAGGATGTAAAATCCCTCCTTTCCCCCCTTTGCCAAAGGGGGGAAGCGCGAAGCGCGGGGGGATTTTTGTCATGCGGCAGCAGCGTTTGCCATTCGGTTAGGTGCTCTGAGGAGGGAGAACATATGGCATACAACGGCACTCGTGTAATCGACGGGGACGGGCACGTGGTCGAGCCGGGCAATCTGTGGGAACAGTACCTGGAGCCACCTTACAAAGACCGTGCCCCGCGCCTGGTACGCGACAATCGCGGCTTGGTGCGGCTGATGATCGAAGGCCGGCTCTTTCCTAAGCCCGAAGGCAAGAACACGGGAATTAGCATCCGCGGGATTAACCGCAATGCTCGCATCGAATTTAGCAAGGGAACGGGGGAGGCAAACGGGGACCGGGTGAAAGCAATGGACGTCGACGGCATCGACGTGGCCTTATTGTTCCCCACCCTGGGGCTGTTGGCACCTGAGGCCGAAGACCTGGGCCTAGCAGCGGCTTTGGCCCGCGCCTACAACGACTGGCTGGCCGATTACTGCCGTCCCTATCCTGAGCGCCTGCTTGGCGCGGCGCTGGTCTGCCTCAACGATATTCAGGCCGCGTGCGCCGAAGCGGTACGAGCGGTATCCACGTTGAAAATGAAGGCGATCTTCATCCGTCCGAACCCCTGCCTGGGCCGGACCGCGGACGATCGGGCCTATGATCCGTTCTATCGCACGTTGGAAGAGCTAGGGGTGCCGTTAATGTTCCATGAGGGGACAGGCTTTACGACCTCCGCCGGCACCGACCGCTACGACAACTTCTTCTTCACCCACACCATCTCGCATCCGTTCGAACAGATGCTGGCGTCGCTGAGTATCATTGGCGGTGGCGTGCTGGAGCGCTTCCCCAAGCTGCAGGCCGTGTTTTTGGAGTCCGGGGCTGGCTGGATGCCGTACTGGCTATGGCGGATGGATGAGCACTACGAGAAGCTCCCGCACCTGGCACCGTGGCTCAAGATGAAACCGAGCGAGTATTTCCAGCGCCAGGCCTGGATCTCCTGCGATCCGGATGAAGCAACCGTTCCCATGGCGGTGGAGTTACTGGGCGAGGACAAAGTACTCTTTGCCTCAGACTATCCACACTGGGACAGTGTGTTTCCGGGCATGGTCAAGGAGCTGGCTGACAATCCGAAGCTGTCCCCCTCGGCCAAGCGTAAGGTGCTAGGCGAGAACGCAGCGCGGTTGCTGGGGATATAATTATTTGTAGGGGCAGGGCTTGTCCCTGCCCTCATCTCAGGTGGTCCAATTTAATTCGGCGTCCACGCCACCGCCCGGACCTCGGCAAACTCCCGGCGCAGTTTCTCCCACGAGTCCCCGCCGTCGTTGCTAACAAAGAGTTGTCCATAGTGACTACACGCCACGATCCGGTTGGGGTCCGCCGCATTGGTAGCAAAGGCCCAGATCGGGGTATTGGGTTCCACCGGCAGCGGCAGCAACTCCCAGCTCTGACCGCGATCTTGGGAGCGCTGGATCCCGCCCGTGCTCCCGATCGCTTCGTCTCCAGTCGCAACGAAGAGGACCCGGGGATTGTCGGCCCGGAGCGCCAGGCCACGACAGTACGGAAAAGAGAAACGCTTGCCCACCCCCAGACCGTGCCAGCTCTCGCCATTGTCTGTGCTGACAAAGATTTCCCGGTTGGTGTTGACTATCACAGTTTTGGGTGCGACCGGGCTGACGGCGATGTCATGAATGTCCGGGATAGAGATCCCCTCGGGAATACGGGTCCAAGTTTCCCCGCCATCGAGACTGCGGCGCACTCCGTCCACCTCAATACCTGCCCAGATAATGTTGTGGTCCGAAGGATCTACGACCAGGCTCGTCACCCGCGGGATACGCACGTCGGGGCACTCTGCCGCCATTTCTACTTCGAGCTTTTGCCAGCGCTGCCCGCCGTCGCGGGAGCGGAAGAGGGCAGCGGGCCGGGTGCCCGCAAAGAGAATGTTCGGGTCCACAGGATCGAGCGCGACTTTCCAGACCGGCAGCCCATTCATGGGAGAGCCCAGCCGCTCGAAGCTGGCCCCTCGGTCCTCACTGCAGTAAATGCCGTCATCGGTGCCGGCGTAGATGATACGAGGGTCGCGGGGATGGACAGCTAAACTGAACCCCCGACTCTCAAACCACAAGCCTCTATGCACCATCCGCCACGTCTCTCCCCCGTCTGGACTCTGCCAGAGCCCCGTGCCGACGGTTCCCACACATATGGTGAAGTTCTTTGCCATGGCGCCCTCCTTTGGTGGGGTGTTACGTGTTGCGTACACTCGCGATGAAACACCGACCCCCGACCCCTGACCCCCGACCCCTGACCCCTGCCTTTACCTACCGGCTCACCGGCCGGTGCCCCCACATACTGCCTGCCGTGTGCAACTGCACCTGCCAGGTGCTGTCGTCCACGATGCGGCCTCCCCAGCCGTACTCCACCTCAAACCCCGACGGTGTGCGCAGGTAGAACGACACCATGTGGTCATTGGTGTGACGGCCCAGACTCCGGGCAATCGGGACCCCCTGATCCTGGCACAGGTAGTAGGTGGCACCGACGTCATCCAACGTCTTGGCCTGTAGCATGAAGTGGTTCAGGCGCTTGGGTGGCTGTGGCACCGCGTAGAAGGCCAGCGTGTGGTGCCGGGGGTTACAGTGGAAAAACGCTAGGCGCATTTTGTGCCCGGGCGGCCGCTCGACCTGAACGAAGTCGCTGAGGCGCATCCCCAGCACGTCACGGTAAAAGTGCAGACTACGGTCAAAGTCGTCCATAACCACGACCATATGCCCCAGACCGAGCGTTCCCCCCTCGAAGCCGGAAATAGGGCGCGGCGACTGAAAGGGCAGGTTGAAGGTCATCAGCGGACCGTAGAAAATTTCCGAGGCGATCCCGCTGGGGTCCTTGAAGGTGAGCAGGTCCACCACCCGGCGGGCTTCGGCTTCTGCCTGGGTGCCCTTCTTGACCTCGATGCCGGAGGCTGTGAGCTGCTCGGCCATTGCCCGCAACGCGTGCTCGTCCTTCACTTCCCAACCGATATAGGCTAGGTCATCCTTGCCGGTAGGATGCACGAGAAAGCGGTGGTGGTATTCATCCGTTCGCAAAAACAGGGACCCGTCGTCTCCCCGTTCACTCACCTGGAGCCCTAGAGTATGTGTGGCAAAGTGCTCCCACGCGTTGATGTCGCTGACACTCAGGCCCAGATACCCCAACTGTGTGATGCCTTCCATGGTGTCCTCCTCTCATGTGTTGTGATGTAGTAAACCTCAGAGATCCTGTTACCTCTCCAGACCCGCAGGACGCAGAGACCCTCTACGCCTGAGCGAAGTATACGTCGGAGTGGGAAGTAAGGAAAGAAAGAAAGGGGCAACTGGGGAAAAATCTCGGTCACATTTCTGCCCTGAAGGAAAGATGGTTGCAGCAACCCGACACGCTGGCTATCATAACGTGGACTGATAAGGTCTAAGAGTACAAGCGAGGTTGTCTGAAATGCCGACAGGTGTTGAGCCCATCACCCCTGAAGAGATCCAATCCCTCATCACCAAGGCCATACCCGATGCCGTGGTTCGGGTACGGGATTTCACAGGCGGGGGCGACCACTATGAAGCTGTGGTGGTGTCCTCGGCCTTTGCCGGCAAGACGCAGGTCGCTCGCCATCGCCTGGTGTACGGCGCCCTGCACGAGGCGATGGTCCAGCGCATCCACGCGCTCGCCCTTAAGACCTTCACCCCAGAAGAGTTTCGCCAAGCCGAGGCATAGACCTCCCCGGCCTGGTATAGGCATTCACACCCGTAACACCCGAGAGACGACAAGGAGGAGCCCATCATGGCAAACGACGATGTCCTGACCCAGATCGGTGAGATGGTAAAAAAGAACAAGATCCTCATCTTCATGAAAGGGACCCCGAGCCTGCCGATGTGTGGGTTCTCGGCGGCAACCATCCAGGTCTTTGATGCCCTCGATGTCCCCTATGAGACTGTGGATGTGCTCGAAGATCCGGCCGTGCGCGAAGGGGTCAAGCGGTACTCCAAATGGCCGACCATCCCCCAGGTCTACATCAATGGCGAGTTCATCGGCGGCTGCGATATCGTCCGTGAGATGTACGCAAGCGGGGAACTGGAACCGCTGGTACGCGCAGCGGTCGAGGATTAGCTAGGCCACGCCCGTAGGAGGGGCGGTTTGCGAACCGCCCCTGTCTCTCTCCTACCCTCGTCGCGGATTAGCGACCGCGCGGGAGACTCACCCCATGCCCACGCAGACTGCCTTCGTCTCCACCGAAACGTTCACCCAGAAAGAGTTCAAACGCTGGCTGGACGAACGGCCGGCGTCTGACATCAACCATTACGAACTGCTGCGCGGGAGAATCGTCATGAGCCCACCGGCAGGCTGGCCGCATGGGTCTGTAGGAGCGAATATCCTGATTCCCATAGGAACCTTTGTCCGTACGCATGGGCTCGGCCAAGTGTTGGATTCGAGTGCGGGCTATGATCTGCCTTCCGGAGATACGGTTGAGCCTGACATCTCCTTCATCTCTGCCGCGCGTCTCGCCGCTGGACCAGCGCCGCAGCCCGGCAAGTTCCTCCGTATTGTCCCCAACCTGGTGGTCGAAATTCTCTCGCCTGCGACGGCGCAGAAGGACCGGACGGAGAAGAAAGCAATCTACGAAGAGAACGGGGTAGAAGAGTACTGGATCGTGGACACCAAGCGCCGGGAGATCACAGTCTATACACTCTCCGGCAAACGCTTTGGCCGCGGTAAGGTGTATGCCGCACGTGACACGCTGCGCTCACGCGTGCTTGATGGATTCACTGTGCGCGTGGGCGATCTGTTCGTGTAGATATTGTACTTCTCCCGCTACCGTGAGACCGCTACCCCCCATGGGGCCTTGCCCACCGGAATAGTGGTCAGGACTTTGTCGGCTGTGGTGTCGATAACGGCCACCGTGTCCGACCGTCCGACCGTGACATACAGCTTCTTGGCGTCCGGGGTCAGCGCCACCCACCAAGCGCGCTCACCTTCCAGAGGAATTGTCGCCAGGACCGCGTTGGTCGCGGTGTCGATCACGCGGACGTCATGGGAGTGCCCATGGGCGACATAGATTTTTTTGCCATCCGGTAGCACGACTATGCCCACTGGCCGCTCGCCCATCTGGATCGTGGCCAGCACGGCATTGGCAGCGGTATCAACAACAAGCACCGTACCCGAGCGTTCGTTACTCACATATGCATGTTTCCCGTTCGGGGTGAAGGCAACCCCACGCGGATTCTCTCCAACTTTGATGGAGGTGAGAACCTTGTTTGTGGTGGTATCAACCACGGTGACGTCGTTGGAGGTCTCGTTGGGCACATACGCACGGGCGCCGTCTGGCGACAGGACCACGGTCTCCGGCTCGGTGCCGACCGTCACCTTTGCCTGTAGCTCCTTGCTGGCTGAGTTGATAACTAGCAGTTCCCCAGCGTTTTCATTAACAACGTAGAGCCGTGTGCCGTCGGCGCTGATAGTGATGCCTTCCGGGTCCACTCCGGCAGGAATCGTGTCGATGACCGTGTTAGTCGTGGGGTCAATCACTGAAACATCATTGGAGTTCCCATTCGAGACGTACACCCGTTTTCCGTCTGGGGCGACGGTCACCCCGCGTGGCCGTTGCCCGACCTTGACCGTAGCCATGACGTGATCGGTGGCGGTGTCGATGACCGAGAGGTCGTCGGACTTCTCGTTGGTGACGTAGGCACGGGGCTGGGCGAAGGCAGGTGACAGGGAACAGGTGAGGGATAAGAATAGCAAGACATAGATCCGGCTGGCGGGTTGCTGCAAGAGTCCTCGTTCGTGCTTCGACAGGCTCAGCACGAACGGTTGCCGCATAGAGTTTCGCATACTGACCGTTCGCCCTGAGCTTGTCGAAGGGCGCACCTTAACACCCCCTTAATGCGCGGCGGCAGCCGGCTTGCCGTCCTGGCACTGCGAGGCCGAGCGTAGATACGCGATGATCTTCCACAGCACCTCATCGGGCAACTTGCCTTTGAAGCCCACCATTTCTGTCTTGGGTACTCCTTCGGTGACAGTGTGGAAGACC
>WNGG01006663.1_pt1 | contig 12830 bp, 10 predicted proteins | sample 5400661 | NCBI WGS metagenome assembly WNGG01 (sample SAMN13153372, study PRJNA577476) | soil metagenome | isolation source: 100 cm soil or saprolite under Garry oak tree replicate 1 | place: USA:California | collected 2016-06-15 | reverse complement strand
GATGGTGATGCCGGGGGACAACACGAAGATGGTGGTGGAGTTGCTGACGCCCATAGCGATGGATGAGGGGTTGCGGTTTGCGATCCGGGAGGGGGGGCGGACGGTGGGTGCCGGGGTCGTCACCAAAATCCTCCAGTGAAAAATTTTCTGTGATGGACGAAGGTGGGAAAGACCAATGCGCGATCTTATTGCGTTGTCCTGCGAACAGTGCAAGCAGAAAAACTACACCACGAGCAAAAATAAGAAGACCACTCCTGACAAACTTGCCTTGCGCAAATTCTGCCCGGTCTGTCGGGTCCATACTGCTCATCGAGAGACTAAAGTGTAGAACTGGGGTCAGTAGCTCGAATTGGTTAGAGCACCGGACTCCAAATCCGGGGGTTGCAGGTTCGAGTCCTGCCTGACCCGTTCCTCCCCCAGTAGGAGAGAGTGGTCACGCCAGGGAAGTGGTGTCATGGCGGCATTGCTGCAAGGGATTAAAGAAGGATTTGATACTGCCCGGACGTTCCTGCAAGAAGCGTGGGCGGAGCTACGCAGGGTGCAGTGGCCTACGCAAAAGGAGATACGAGCGGCAACTCTCACAGTGGTCCTCCTCGTAGGGGTCACTGCCCTTTTCCTTTTCGTTGTGGATGCAAGCTTGTCGTGGCTCTTCCAGATTCTTCTCGGGAGTTGATTCTTCGAGGTAGTATCCTTACCATGGCCAAGCAGTGGTACGTCGTCCACACCTACTCTGGGTACGAGCGAAAGGCGAAAGCTGCTTTGGAGGAACGCATTCGCACGTTCGCCAAGCAGGAGTTCTTTGGTGATATCTTGGTCCCAGAGGAGCAAGTCATTGAACTCGTCAAGGGGAAAAAAAAGACGTCTGCGCGAAAATTCTTCCCCGGATACATTCTTGTCCAGATGGAGCTGAACGACGATACCTGGCACATCGTGAAATCGACGCCGAAGGTGACCGGATTCGTTGGTGGATCGAACGACCCGCAGACCATTCCTCCGATCCCTGAAGCCGAGGTCTCCGAAATCTATCAGCAAGTGCAGGAAGGCAAGGAGCGTCCCAAACCCAAGGTCCTGTTTGAAGCGGGAGAGAGCATCAAGGTCATCGATGGGCCTTTCCAAGATTTCACGGGTGTGGTGGAAGAGGTCAAACCAGAAAAAGGAAAACTGCGGGTGCTAATCAGCATCTTTGGTCGGGCAACGCCAGTCGAACTCGACTTGGTCCAGGTCGAAAAGGCCTGAAAGGGACTGTCGGAGTATGGCTCGGAAAGTTGTGGCAGAGGTAAAGCTCCAGATCCCAGCCGGGCAGGCAACCCCTAGCCCCCCGGTTGGACCGGCGCTTGGGCAACGAGGGGTCAACATTATGGAATTTTGCAAAGCTTTTAATGCCCGGACACAGGCCCAGCAAGGCCTCTTGATTCCGGTCATTGTCACGGTGTATGCAGATCGTTCTTTTTCTTTTGTGACCAAAACCCCGCCGGCTTCCATCTTGATCAAAAAATCCGCAGGTGTGGAGAAGGGATCAAGTGAGCCGGCGAAAAAAACCGTCGGTTCTTTGACCCGAGCGCAGGTGAAAGAAATCGCGACCCTCAAGCTTCCTGACTTGAACGTGAAAGACCTGGATGCCGCAGTGCGGACCATCGAGGGAACTGCCCGGAGCATGGGCATTGAAGTGGTGGACTAGTATGGCGCGGACAAGCAAAGGTTATAGTGCGGCGGCCGCCAAGGTCGACCGGGAACGCCAGTATCCGGTAGCTGAAGCGCTTGCCCTAGCCCGTCAAACGGCGCGGGCAAAATTCGATGAGACTGTCGAAGTCGCGGTGCGGATCGGCGTCGATCCCCGCAAAGCGGATCAGAATGTGCGGGGGACAGTGATCCTGCCACATGGCACTGGGAAAACTGTGCGTGTGGCGGTCTTCGCCAAAGGGGACAAAGCCCGCGAGGCTGAAGAGGCGGGGGCGGATGTAGTGGGGGCGGAGGATCTGGTGAAGCGCATTAGTGAGGAGGGGTGGGTCGAATTCGACAAAGCCGTGGCGACCCCAGACATGATGGGCATGGTCGGGCGCCTAGGCAAGATTCTTGGCCCGCGTGGACTCATGCCTAATCCTAAAGTGGGGACCGTCACGATGGATGTTGCCCGCGCCGTGCAGGAACTTAAGGGGGGCAAGGTCGAGTACCGGGTCGACAAGGCTGGCAACGTGCATGTGCCTGTGGGCAAGGTGTCTTTCAGCGAGCAACAGCTCTTGGATAACGTGAACTCGCTCCTGGGCAGTCTCATACGAGCGAAGCCGGCATCCGCAAAAGGCTCCTATCTCCTGCGCGTCACTGTAAGCAACACCATGGGGCCGGGAATCCACGTCGATCCCACGACCATACATCGGCCGGCCCTTTAGCCGCTTCCCCCTTGGTGAAGCAGCGTAAGCGAGAGGGAGCATGGATCGTCAAGAAAAAGAGCGTACAGTCGCGGACCTTCAGGGGCACTTTGCCAGAGCTACGGCTGCCGTACTGACCGAGTATCGCGGCCTGACAGTGGCGGAACTCAATGCCCTGCGCCGCGAACTGCGAGAGGTTGCTGGCGAGTATCGGGTTGCCAAAAACACTTTGGTTGAACTCGCGATTGAGGGCTCTCCGTACCTGTCCCTCAAAGACCTGCTCACCGGGCAGAACGGTCTCGTCTTTGGCTACGGCGACGCGGTCGGGCTTGCCAGGGCCCTCACTCGCTACGCGCGTGAGCATGACAAGTTCACTATCAAGGGGGGGGTCACTGACGGGCAGTTTCTCGCGGCCGCACGGGTAGAGGCGCTCGCTCTTTTACCCAGCCGTGAGGTGCTCCGTGCCCAGCTCCTTGGCCTGTTCTCTCGTCCGGCAGCGCAACTGGTGAGCGTGTTGGCTGCACCGGCCGCTCGGATTGTTCGCGTGTTGGACGCTAGAAAGACACAGTTGAGCCCAACTTGACCCGATACCCGTTGTTGCGACGAAGGAGGAATCTATGGCCCTTACGGCAGAGAAAATGGAGGAGCTGATTTCCACCCTCTCAGGACTCACTATTCTCGAAGTCGCCGACTTGGTGAAGAAGCTCGAGGAGCAGTGGGGAGTCAGCGCAGCGGCCCCGGTCGTAGTCTCTGGCGGTGCGGGAACCGCTGCCGCGACGGCTCAGCCGGTCGCCGCGCCGGAGAAAGAAGAGTTCGATGTGGTATTAACGAGCGCGGGTGAGAAGAAAATTCAGGTCATCAAAGTCGTGCGCGAACTGACCAGTCTAGGATTGAAGGAAGCCAAAGATCTGGTGGACAGTGCGCCCAAGCCGGTCAAGGAGGGGATAGCGAAAGCTGAGGCTGAGGCAATGAAAAAGAAGCTGGAAGAGGCTGGGGGTGCGGTAGAACTGAGGTAACGACTATTAGGTAGGAGAGTAACAGTAATGGCTTTGCAGCTGGCAAATAACTTCCGCGTTCGGCGCTCGTTCGGTCGGATTGGCAAGCTTATCGACATTCCCCACTTGCTGGAGATCCAACGACGCTCGTACGACGAGTTCCTGCAACGTGTCCTTTCGCCCGAACATCGGACGGACTCCGGACTGCAAGGGGTCTTCCGCTCGGTCTTTCCGATCAAGGATTTCAATGAGACAGCTTCGCTCGAGTTTGTCAGCTACACCCTTGGCGAGCCCAAGTACAGTGTCGAGGAATGCCATCAGCGGGGCATGACCTATGCGGCTCCACTCAAGGTGACTATCCAGTTGGTCTTGTGGGATGTCGACCAACGCACCGGAGCCCGCACGATCAAGAACGTTAAGGAGCAGGAGGTTTACTTTGGCGAGATCCCGCTGATGACCGCTCACGGGACGTTCATGGTGAACGGCACTGAACGGGTGATTGTCAGCCAGTTGCACCGCTCCCCTGGGGTCTTCTTCGATCACGACAAGGGCAAGACGCACGCCAGCGGTAAGCTGCTGTATTCCGCCCGCATCATCCCGTATCGCGGCTCCTGGATCGATTTTGAGTTTGATCCGCGGGATATCTTGTATGTGCGGATCGACCGTCGTCGTAAATTTCACGCGACCATCCTGCTGCGTGCGCTGGGCATGACGGCCGAAGACCTACTGAACTATTTCTATCGCAAAGATACCATTCTGCTCGACAATCGGCGGGCAGCCAAGGTGTTCAAGCCTGACCAGCTCATTGGGGTGCGAGCAACCAAGGATGTGCGTCATCCAGGGACCAACGACCTGCTCGTGAAGGAAGGGCGCAAGTTCACGCGCGCCGCGCTCAAACAGCTCGAAGCTGCCGGGGTTGACCAGATCCCGATCACGCTCGAAGAGGCCGTGGGTCGTGTGGCCGCGCACGACGTGGTGGACCCGGCCACCAAAGAGGTGTTGGTCGAGTGTAATCAGGAAATTTCCCAGGATCGGCTCGATCTCCTGATCGACCGTGGGGTGTCCGCGGTCGAGGTGTTATTTATTGACGATTCTCATATTGGGCCATCGCTCCGCAACACCCTCTTGCAAGACAAAATCTCTTCGCCCGAGGAAGCGATCATCGAAATCTACCGGCGACTCCGCCCCGGCGACCCCCCGACACTCGAGGCCGCGACGCTGTTTTTTCACAACCTCTTCTTCAACCCCGAGCGCTACAACCTCTCGCGGGTTGGGCGCTTGAAGTTGAACCACAAGCTGCGCGTCAACGCGCCCCTCGATCAAGGCACGTTACGACGAGAAGATATCCTTGAGGTAGTCCGTTACTTGGTCGAGCTCAAGAACGGCAACGGTGTCACCGACGACATCGACCATCTCGGGAACCGGCGGGTGCGGGCGGTGGGGGAGTTGGTGGAGAATCAATTCCGTATCGGCCTTGTGCGGATGGAACGTGCGGTCAAAGAGCGGATGAGCTTGCAAGACGTCGAGACGTTGATGCCCCAGGAACTGGTCAACTACAAACCGGTGTCCGCCGCCCTGAAAGAGTTCTTTGGCTCAAGTCAGCTCTCCCAGTTCATGGATCAGACCAACCCGCTCTCTGAGGTCACGCACAAGCGGCGGCTCTCTGCCCTTGGCCCGGGCGGGCTGACCCGGGAACGTGCCGGATTCGAGGTGCGTGACGTCCATCCCACCCACTATGGGCGTGTGTGCCCGATCGAGACGCCGGAAGGGCCGAACATCGGCTTGATTTCCAGCTTGTCCACATACGCGCGGGTCAACGAGTTCGGTTTTATCGAGACTCCCTATCGGGAGGTCGAGAACGGCCGGGTCACGGACCGGGTACGCTACCTATCCGCGCTGGAAGAAGAGAGCCAAACCATTGCCCAGGCGAACGCGCCGGTGGATGCGCGGGGGGTTCTTGCTGGCGAGCTGGTTTCCGCACGCCTCGGTGGTGAATTCATCATGGTCCGGCCGCAACAGGTCCAGCTTATGGATGTGTCTCCCACTCAACTGGTGAGTGTGGCGGCTGCGCTCATTCCCTTCCTCGAACACGACGATGCCAACCGGGCGCTCATGGGCTCAAATATGCAGCGTCAGGCTGTGCCCCTGCTGCGCACTGAGGCGCCGCTGGTGGGCACCGGCATGGAGCGGGTGGTGGCGCGTGATTCCGGGGCCACAGTGGTGGCGAAACGCAGTGGAGTGGTGGAAAATGTCGATTCGACCCGCATCGTCATTAAAGCTGACGCCCCAGCGTCCCACGGCGATGCCGGGGTTGATATTTACGGGCTCACGAAGTACCAGCGCTCCAACCAGAACACCTGTATGAACCAACGGCCGATCGTGGTGGTGGGGGATCGGGTACAGGCGGGCGACGTGATTGCTGACGGTCCGGCGACCGACATGGGCGAGTTGGCCCTGGGACGCAACGTGCTGGTGGCGTTCATGATCTGGGGAGGCTACAACTTCGAGGATTCGATTCTGCTCAGCGAGCGGCTGTTGCGAGAGGATGTGTTCACCTCCGTGCACATCGAGGAGTTCGAGTGCGTCGCGCGAGACACCAAGTTAGGCCCAGAGGAAATCACTCAGGATATCCCCAACGTGGGAGAAGAGGCGCTGAAAGATCTTGACGAGAGCGGCATCGTGCGGATCGGCGCCGAAGTGAAACCGGGGGACATTTTGGTGGGCAAGATCACGCCGAAGGGGGAGACGCAACTCTCCCCTGAAGAGAAGCTGCTCCGCGCCATCTTTGGGGAAAAAGCGGGCGAAGTGCGCGACACTTCTCTACGCGTCCCTCCAGGCGTGGAAGGCACCGTGATCAATGTGCGGGTCTTTTCGCGCAAGGGCGTGGCGAAAGACGAACGCAGCCAGAACATTGAAGAGGAGGAAATTCGGCGGCTGAAAAAAGATCAGGAAGAAGAGGTGCGTATCATCCAGGACAGTACCCTGCGGAAAATCAAGCAATTGCTGGTGGGGAAAACCGTTGCCGTGCGGATCAGTGATGACGACACCCGCCGAGTGTTGCTCCCCAAAGGGAAGGAGATCACCGAAGAGGTGCTCGACGCCCTTCCCGCCGTATATTGGGAGAGGATCAAGGTAGGGAGTGAGCACACCGAAGAGGAGGTGTCCCGCATCGTAGAGGCGATGGCGGAGCAGATCGCAGCGATCCGCGAGGATTTCGAGAGGAGGGTAGAGAAGCTGAAGAGTGGCGATGAGCTGCCGCCCGGCATCATCAAGATGGTCAAGGTGTTTGTGGCGATCAAACGCAGGCTACAAGTCGGAGACAAAATGGCCGGGCGGCACGGCAACAAAGGCGTGCTGTCCCGAATTCTGCCCGAAGAAGATATGCCGTACCTGGAGGACGGAACCCCGGTTGACGTTGTGCTCAACCCCCTCGGAGTGCCCTCACGTATGAACGTTGGGCAGATCCTGGAGACCCACCTTGGGTGGGCTATGCACGCGCTCGGAGAGCAGGTGGCCGGGGAAAGCGGTAGGGATGGCAAGGCGCAAGAAGAGGGTTTACGCCGTAAGCTCAAGGAGGTCTATAATACCCCGGAGTTTGCTGAGGTGGCAGATGCGGTCATTGGACCGGACCTGCAGCGCCTCGCCAGTCGTGCCAAGCAGGGGATTCACATCGCCTCGCCGGTGTTTGACGGCGCCGCAGAGGAAGAAATTTTTGCTCTGCTCAAACGGGCGGGCTTGCCGGAGACGGGACAAACCACTCTGTATGATGGCCGCACAGGTGAGCCGTTCGCGCAACCCATAACTGTGGGGGTCATGTACATGATGAAGTTACACCACCTGGTCGAGGATAAGATCCATGCGCGCTCAACCGGTCCTTACTCTCTGGTGACGCAGCAACCGCTGGGTGGCAAAGCGCAGTTCGGCGGCCAGCGGCTCGGCGAGATGGAGGTGTGGGCACTCGAGGCCTACGGGGCTGCGTATAGCCTGCAGGAGATGCTCACCGTCAAGTCCGACGATGTCGCCGGTCGCACGCGCATGTACGAAGCGATTGTGAAGGGAGAGAACGTCCTGGAGCCTGGCCTCCCCGAGTCCTTCAACGTGATGATCAGAGAACTCCAGAGCTTGGCGCTCAACGTCGAGGTGCTCGAAGAAAAACGTTAATTGGGCACGATGGGGGAAACGATGGAAGATTTTCTCGGTCTCTTTGAGAAACCCCAAAATCCGCTCCGCTTTAACGCTATCCGTGTGTCCCTGGCCTCTGCGGATATGATCCGGTCTTGGTCACACGGTGAGGTGAAGAAGCCGGAAACGATCAATTACCGCACCTTCAAGCCGGAACGCGACGGACTGTTTTGCGCCAAAATTTTCGGTCCGACGAAGGACTATGAGTGTAACTGCGGGAAGTATAAACGTATGCGCCACCGCGGGGTGGTGTGTGAAAAATGTGGGGTGGAGGTCATTCAGTCGAAGGTCCGTCGTGAACGGATGGGGCACATCAGCCTCGCCAGTCCGATTGCCCACATCTGGTTCGTGAAAAGTTTGCCGAGCCGCATCGGTACCCTCCTGGACATGCCCCTGAAGGAACTCGAACGGGTCCTCTATTTCGAGTCCTACGTGGTGACCAATCCTGGCCAGACCCCGTTGCGGAGAAAAGAACTGCTGAGCGAGACGCGGTACCGCAAGCTGGTGGAGGAATACGGGCCGGGCAGTTTCCAGGCGGGGATGGGAGCCGAAGCGGTTCGCAAACTGCTCCGGGACCTCGACCTCGACAAACTCGCGGAAGAACTGCGGGTGGAAATGACGGAAACCGCCAGTGAGGCGCGGCGCAAGAAAATCACCAAGCGCCTGAAAGTCATCAACGCATTTCGTCACTCGGGTAACCTGCCTGACTATATGATCCTGGAAGTCATCCCCGTCATTCCGCCTGACCTGCGCCCGCTGGTGCCCCTCGATGGCGGACGCTTCGCCACCTCGGACCTGAACGATCTCTATCGTCGCGTGATCAACCGCAACAACCGCCTCAAGCGTCTGATCGAGCTCAGCGCGCCGGATATTATCATCCGCAACGAAAAGCGCATGCTCCAGGAGGCGGTGGACGCCTTATTTGACAATGGGCGGCGTGGGCGCCCGCTCACCGGTCCCAATAAGCGTCCCCTCAAGTCCCTGTCCGACATGCTCAAGGGCAAGGGCGGCCGCTTTCGCCAGAACCTGCTGGGGAAACGGGTTGATTACTCGGGCCGTTCAGTGATCGTGATCGGGCCGGAGTTACGCCTTCATCAGTGCGGCTTGCCTAAGCACATGGCGCTGGAGCTCTTCAAGCCGTTCATTTACAACAAACTGGAAGAGCGCGGCTATACGACCACTATCAAAAGCGCCAAGAAGATGGTGGAGAAGGAGCGGCCGGAAGTCTGGGACATCCTGGATGAGGTGACCCGCGAGCACCCGGTCCTGCTCAATCGGGCGCCGACGCTGCACCGTCTGGGCATCCAGGCCTTCGAACCGATCTTGATTGAGGGAAAGGCAATCCAGCTCCATCCCTTGGTCTGTATGGCTTACAACGCCGATTTCGACGGCGACCAGATGGCGGTCCACATCCCCCTCTCGGTCGAGGCCCAGGTCGAAGCCCGTGTCCTGATGATGTCTACGAATAACATCCTGTCGCCGGCGCATGGCAAAGCCATCATCGGGCCAACCCAGGATATTGTGCTCGGGCTCTACGCCATGACCCGCGACCGGCCAGGCGCTCTTGGAGAGGGGAAAGTCTTCAGCAGTCCCGACGAAGTGCGCATTGCCTACGACCAGGGTGCTGTGCATTTGCAGGCCCGGATCAAGGCCCGCATTGATGGAACTCTGGTTGAGACGACGGTCGGGCGGGTCTTGCTGGCTGATGTGGTTCCGCCCGAGATCCCGTTTGCTGAGATCAACCGGGTGATGAAGAAGAAAGAGCTGGGCGCTCTGATTGATAATGCCTTTCGTAAATCGGGGAACAAGAGCACGGTCATCTTTGCTGATCGTCTCAAAGATCTCGGGTTTGAATATGCCACCCGGGCGGGTGTATCAATTGGTATCCAGGACATGGCGATTCCCGCGGCCAAAGGGAAGCTCCTGGCAGAAGCCCAGCGGACTCTCCAGGAAATTCAGGAACAGTACACCAAGGGATTGATCACTGACGGAGAACGCCACAACAAAGTAGTCGATACCTGGGCGGCCATGACTGACGAAGTCGCCAACGAGATGTTTAACGGCTTGCGGGAGAGCAAGGGCGGGTTCAATCCCATCTATATGATGGCGGACTCCGGGTCGCGTGGCAGTGCCCAGCAAATCCGTCAGTTGGCGGGGATGCGCGGCCTGATGGCCAAGCCATCCGGGGAGATTATCGAAACGCCGATCACCGCTAACTTTCGCGAAGGCTTGTCGGTGCTGCAGTACTTTATCTCGACCCACGGTGCGCGCAAGGGGCTGGCCGACACGGCGCTCAAGACCGCCAATTCCGGCTACCTGACCCGCCGACTGGTGGATGTGGCCCAGGACTCCATCATCAGCGAGGACGATTGTGGCACCATCGACGGGATCGAAATGACCCCGCTGGTAGAGGGAGGAGAGATCATCGAAGGACTGGGGGAACGGGTGCTGGGGCGCGTGGCACTCGAAGACATCCGTGACCCCTTCACCAATGAGGTGTTGGCCCGCGCCAACGAAGAGATTGATGAAGAACGGGTGGCACTCATCGAGGAGGCCGGTCTGGAGCGGGTGAGGATCCGCTCGGCGTTGACCTGTCAGACGCGACGAGGTATCTGCATCCGCTGCTATGGCCGGGATCTGGCCCGGGGACGGATGGCGAACATGGGAGAAGCGGTCGGCATCATCGCGGCGCAGTCTATTGGTGAGCCCGGCACGCAGCTGACCATGCGCACATTTCATATCGGTGGCACTGCGAGCCGCCGTGCCGAGCAAACTACCCTGCTGGCACGCAACGACGGGTGGCTGCGGTTCCTTAACCTCAAAACTGTGGTCAATCGTGACGGCGACCTGGTAGTGATGAATCGTAATGGTGAGGTCGCGGTGGTGGATATCCCCGAACCCGGCCGCGAACGGGAACGCGAGCGCTATCGAGTGGTGTATGGAGCGAAGCTGAAGAAGAAAGATGGAGCACGCGTGAAGGCGGGAGACCTGCTGGCGGAATGGGATCCCTACACGGTGCCGATCCTGACTGAGATGGGGGGCACGGTAAAGTTCGGCGAGATAGACGAGAAAACCATGCAAGAAAAGCTCGATGAACGCACCGGTCTCTCTACCCGGGTGATCATCGACTATCGGGACCCCAGCGTCCGTCCGCGCATCTCGATTAAAGATGAGCACGGGAAGACCGCTAAGCTGCCCAGCGGGCTGGATGCGCGTTATCTCCTCCCCGTGGGGGCTCATATCAACGTAGCTGAGGGTGTGAGAGTAGAGGCCGGAGATATCGTGGCCAAGATCCCGCGGGAGACAACGAAGACCAAGGATATCACTGGTGGGCTGCCTCGGGTGGCCGAGTTGTTCGAGGCGCGCAAACCCAAGGAATTCGCGGTCATCAGCGAAATCGATGGCGTGGTGTCTTTTGGCAAAGACACCAAAGGCAAACGCAAGGTGGTCGTTACCCCCGAGGTAGGAGAAGCGCGCGAGTACCTGATCCCCCGGGGCAAGCACATCAGTGTGCGCGAAGGCGACCATGTGCGTGCGGGCGAGCCGCTCATGGATGGGTCCTCGAATCCGCATGACATCTTGGGGGTGCTGGGAGAGAAAGAGCTGGCCAAGTCGCTGGTGGATGCGGTCCAGGAAATTTACCGGCTCCAGGGCGTGCGGATTCACGACAAACATATCGAGGTGATCGTGCGCCAGATGATGCGCCGGGTGGCGGTCGCAGAGGTCGGCGATTCGGAATTTCTGGTCGGCGAGCAGGTGGAAAAGTGGCGCTTCCAGGAAGAAACCGAGAAGGTGCTGGCCCGCGGAGGAAAGCCGCCGGAAGCAAAATCGCTCTTGATGGGCATCACCAAGGCGAGCCTCTCAACCGATAGCTTCATCTCCGCAGCCTCGTTCCAGGAGACGACCAAGGTGCTGACCGAAGCGGCAATCCAGGGCAAGGTCGACCTGCTGCTGGGGTTGAAAGAAAATGTCATCATGGGACGGCTGATTCCTGCTGGTACCGGGAACCCCAGCTATAGCCAGATAGAAGTGCGGAGTGCGGAGGCCGAGCCTGAAGAGCAGCCGGCCGCGTTGGCCCAAGCGATCGAGGCGTGACAACCCCAGTGTCAGTAGTGTAGAGGAGAAGGAATGCCCACCATTCAGCAACTCGTCCGCAAGGGCAGAGAGCAGCAGAAGCAGAAGCTGACGGCTCCAGCCTTGCAGGCGTGCCCGCAGCGCCGCGGGGTGTGCACGCGCGTGTATACCACCACGCCCAAGAAGCCCAACTCGGCGTTGCGCAAAGTAGCCCGCGTGCGGTTGACCAATGGGATCGAGGTTACGGCCTACATCCCGGGTATCGGACACAACCTGCAAGAACACTCGGTGGTGCTGATTCGTGGCGGGCGGGTGAAAGACCTGCCAGGCGTGCGCTATCACATCGTCCGTGGCACGCTGGACTCGATCGGAGTGCAGGAGCGCAAGCAGGGACGCTCAAAGTATGGCACGAAAAGACCCAAGTAAAGATTCCCAAGGAAGAGGATATGCCGCGTAAAGGGCCAGCCACGAGGAGGGACATCCTCCCGGATCCCAAGTATCATGACATGACGGTAACGAAATTTGTCAGCATGATGATGCAGGATGGGAAGAAAGGGGTGACCGAGAGGATTCTCTATGGCGCCCTGGACTTGATTAAGCAACGCAGTGGGGAAGAGTCGCTGGAAGTCTTCAAGCGAGCACTTGAGAACGTCAAGCCGGTCGTCGAGGTCCGTTCGCGCCGAGTCGGGGGAGCGACCTATCAGGTCCCGGTCGAGGTACGGGCGACCCGGCGTACTTCACTGGCAATGCGCTGGCTCGTCCAGGCCTCGCGCCAACGGCCGGAAAAGAACATGATGGACAAGCTTGCTGCAGAACTCTTTGAGGCGGCGCAGAACCGGGGTGGGGCGGTGAAAAAACGAGAGGATACCCACCGCATGGCGGAAGCCAACAGAGCCTTTGCCCACTATCGCTGGTGAACCTGCCCGGCGCCTGTGGTTGACTCTTGTGAAATAGCCTTTAGAATTGCACCTCCCTAATTATTGCAGGAAGCGACGATACGGACCGTGCCCAGAGGACCGAGAAAGGCCCGGGCTGTCTCTCCAGGAGAGCTTCCTTTTTACTGACTTTGCGCAAAAGGAGCGTAGGACATGGCGAAGGCGCGGTTTGAGCGGAAGAAGCCACATGTCAATGTGGGGACGATCGGGCATATCGATCATGGGAAGACGACCTTGACGGCGGCGATCACCAAGGTGTTGGCCAGTCGGCAGTTGGC